>Ga0265780_10003404_pt1 | contig 20942 bp, 14 predicted proteins | sample P1T30metagenome_FD_192432 | JGI IMG/M metagenome (GOLD analysis project Ga0265780, IMG submission 192432) | Plant litter microbial communities from East Loma Ridge, Irvine, California - P1 T30 | ecosystem: Environmental > Terrestrial > Plant litter > Unclassified | place: USA: California...
CGGACAGCAAGGCGAACACGTCGTCGAAGGCGGGCGATTGCATCGTCACTCCACATGGGTTAACTCGACGATACGTACGACTTCGGCAACGCGAATTGGTTCACTCAATTAGCGCGAACACAGCCTTCATTTTCCAATCGAACGCGATTAAGGTGGACTTCCCATTACCGATCCCATCCGCCATGACCGACGCCCTCACGCTCAGCCGCGCCGCGGCACCCTGTCGAAGCGCCATCGACGCGCCTGCACCGCCGGCGCAACCCATCTACCTGGACTATGCGGCCACGACGCCCGTCGATCCGCGTGTCGCGCAAGCCATGCTGGTCTACATGACCGAGCGATTCGGCAACCCGGCCAGCACCTCCCACGGCTTCGGCCAGGACGCCGCCTTCGCGGTCGAGCGGGCGCGCGCGCAGGTGGCAAGCCTGATCAATGCCCCGGCGCGCGACATCGTCTGGACTTCCGGCGCCACCGAATCGAACAACCTCGCCCTGAAAGGCGCGGCCCACGCCAACCGCGCCAGGGGCCGGCACCTGGTTACCGTGGCGACCGAGCACAAGGCCGTGCTGGACAGCATGCGCCGGCTCGAGAGCGAAGGCTACGAGGTCACCGTCCTGCAGCCGCAGGCGAACGGCCTGCTCGACCTGGCCGCCTTCGAGGCCGCGCTGCGGCCGGATACCATCCTGGCCTCGGTCATGATGGTCAACAACGAAATCGGCGTGATCCAGCCGATCCAGGAGCTGGGCCGGCTCTGCCGCGCGCGCGGCATCCTGCTGCACGTCGATGCGGCCCAGGCCGCCGGCAAGCTGCCGATCGACGTCGACGCGCTGCAGGTCGATTTGCTCTCGATGAGTGCGCACAAGCTGTATGGGCCGAAGGGGATTGGCGCCTTGTATGTGCGCAGCAGTCCGCAGGTACGACTGGAAGCGCAGATGGATGGCGGCGGGCACGAGAAGGGGCTGCGCTCGGGTACGCTGCCCAGTCACCAGATCGTTGGCATGGGTGAGGCTTGCGAACTGGCGCGCGTGGAGTTGGCGGCTGAAACGATGCGGATTACCTCTTTGCGCGACCGTTTGCATAGTGGCCTGGCTGCGCTGCCGGGTGTGCGGTTCAATGGGGATTTGGAGCAGCGTATTCCGCACAACTTGAATGTCAGCTTTGCGGGTGCCGGCGGTCCGGGCCTGGCGGACAGGCTGCCGGGTATTGCGGTGTCGGCTGGGTCGGCCTGCAACTCGGCCAGTGCCGCGCCCTCTTACGTGCTGCGTGCGATCGGCTTGAGCGAGGCGCTGGCGCGTGGTGCGATGCGCATTTCCCTGGGGCGGTATACCAGTGCGGCGGATGTCGATCACTTGCTGGGGCAGTTGCGGGTGGTGCTGGCTTAGCGATTCACTGGCTGCATACCCGACACGGCGCTAGGGATGGCCTGACTTCAGGCTCTCCAGCAACTGCGGGCTGGTCCAGTAAATGGAATGAAACCAGAATTTATTCCTCAGCAATTCCGACGCCGGTGAATCGATGCGCATGTCGCTTGGTGCGACATTACCCTGCAAACGAAAGACCGGCGCCGCGGTAAATGCCAGTGGGTCCATCGGATGCCACAGGTTCGTCCAGCGGCCGATCGTATCCGGCAGCACTGCCGGTTCGTTTTCCGAATAGGGTTTGATGCCCACCCGCGGCGCCAGGACGTGAAAGAACGCCGGCTGGCTGCCACAGGTGATCCAGTGCCGCAGGTGCAGTCGCCGTGGCTGGCCATCCGCCGCCGTCACCTCACTGCCCAGGGCAGCGTCCAGTATCAGCAGGCCACCCAGGCTGTGCGCGAGGACGGTGATCGGCTGGTCCGCCGTGCCCTCGCCCGGCGCCTCCCTGTCGATCACCTCGAACAAACGCTCGTGGATGGCCTTGCGGTTCTGATGGTAGGCCACGACATCGCCCAGGGTCAGGGCGAAGGGTTCGGCCAGCATGCCGCGCATCCACTGGTTCGCACTGCCGGCGATGTTGGTACTGATCTTTCCGACAAACCGGTCGACGCCGGCAATGCACTGCATGAGCGCGTCCTTGGACTCGTCGATCCAGCCGCGCGTTTCATACAAGGTTCCGACGCCAGGATCCGCCGGCCGCTCGCCACGTGTGAAGTCGGCCAGCAATTCACCCACGGCCTGCAGCAGGTCCGGATCGGAAAGGTGTTTCAGGTAGCGTGTGTGGGGAACCTGTGCCAGCAGCGCGTCGTGCCATGGGTCGCTGCGCCTGGTCGGAGAAAGCGGCCCGGCGGCACCTCCGGACGCCAGCATCGCACGGTAGATCGCCTCCGCGGCGTCATTGCCACGCACCGTTTCGGCACCCATCAGCTTGTCGCGCCGCGCCAGGAGCAACTCGATAAATTCGTCGTCGGTGGATACGCCACGCGTTTCTTGATCGGATGGAAACAGCACAGGCAAGGTCGTGCGCAGATGGTCGGCATTGCCGGCCAGGTCGCCCCAGAACACAGCGACGAGGCGATACGCCGGGCCGGCACGTTCCTGGAGTGCCGCCACCATGGCCTTGAACGCGTCGGTATCGTGATTGGCGACGCCGTGAACGACCAGTATCGATTCGGGCATGACGATTTTGACTTTTGGTTGCGAACATTAATAATATGTCACATCATGCTGGTCAGGGCAGCTGCAAGCAAAAAATTCCACGGACGCCCGCGTGTACCTCCCAAGAAGGAGCGCCATGGCAACGCAGAACATCTACTACGGCGGTGACGACCGCGCCCGCATGGCCAAGGGTGTCGGTATCCTGGCCCGTGCGCTGAAAACGACCCTCGGTCCCAAAGCACATGACGTTGTCCTGGTCGGCCCCGATGGCACGCCGACGGTGACCGACGACAGTACCTTGATCATGCAGGGCTTTGCGCTCGAGGACGCGTTGGAAGACCTGGGTGCCCAGCTGGTGAAAGAGGTCGCGTCGGCAACCGGAAATGCGGTGGGAGACGGCGTCGCCACGACTGCCGTACTGGCCCGCGAGATGGTGCGGGAAGGCCTTCGGCTCATTCATGCCGGCGTGGATGGGATCCTTCTCAAACGCGGCATCGACAGGGCCGTGCAGGCGCTCGTCGGGGAATTGATCGAGGCCGCCAGGCCAGTCACTACGTCAAGGGATATCGCCCATGTCGGCACCGTTGCGGCCGATGGCGACGCGTCCATCGGGGACAGCATCGCCGCCGCCATGGATCGCGTCGGCAAGGAGGGGATCATCCTGGTGGAAGATGGTTATGCCCTCCACGATGAACTCGACGTCGTGGAGGGCACGCGCTTCGACCGCGGTTATCTGTCGTCCTACTTCATTACCGACCCGGAACGGCAGACCGCGGTATTCGAGCATCCCGCGATCCTGCTGTGCGACCGCAGGATCGTCGAGATCCGTGACCTGTTGCCGGTACTGGAGGCCAGTGCACAAGGCGGCCGGCCCCTGGTCGTCATCGCGGAAGACGTCGAAGGCGAGGCGCTGGCGACCCTGGTCATCAACCACCTCCGCGGCATCATGAAAACGGTTGCGGTCAAGGCCCCGGGTTTCGGCGATCGCCGCAAGGCCATGCTGGAAGATCTGGCGGTACTGACCGGTGGCAGAGTGGCGACTGAAGAGACGGCGCCAGCGCTGGAAAACTTCACGATCGCAGACCTTGGACAGGCCTTGCGTGTCGAGGTCGACCGCGACAGCACCACCATCGTCGGCGCTGCCGGCCAGGCTCACACCATCGAAGCACGCGTCAGGCAATTGGTCGGGCAGATCGACGGGGCGGACTCGGACTACGATCGCGAAAAACTGCGCGAACGCGTGGCCAGGCTGGCCGGTGGCATCGCCACGATCCGCGCCGGCGCAAGCACCGGGCGCGAGATCAAACGGAGAAAGGCACGCCTTGAACGCGCCTTGAAGACTGTCGGCGCGGCCCTCGAAGAAGGCGTGGTCGCCGGTGGCGGCGTCGCCCTGCTACGCGCCAGGCAGGCTATGGGCGCCCGGCTTCAAGGCGAGAATGCCGACATGGATGCCGGCATCCGACTGGTCCTCAAGGCCATCGAAGCGCCAGTGCGCGACATCGTCTACAACGCCGGCAAGGACCCCGGACGCGTCGTCCATGAGATATTGGCGGCAACCGGAGACTACGGCTTCGATGCCAGAAACGACGTCTTCGGAGATATGTTCGAGTTCGGTATCCTGGCACCGGTCAAGCTCATCCGCCTGGCATTGCAGGGAGCGGCATCGCTCTCTTCGCTGCTGCTGACGAGTGACGGCATGGTCTCCGACAGAATGAGTTTGCGCCACTCGGTCCGGGAATACAGTGCGCCCCCGTCCCTTGCGACAGGGACATATTCGAATGCCGGGCGTTCGATTGAAGACACGATCGGCTATTACGCCTCGACCCGCGCCGCCGGCATGTCCCCAGGTCAGTCGCTGCCCGATGCCGTTTCGCGACAAGGTGTGCCTGACATCCGTCCCTATCCAGCGCCGCGTGCCGGCAGCGATGGCGGTGACGCAGTCGGTCCGCTGGAAAACGCGGATCACGGCGAGACCGGCACGGGAAGCTGGATCGGCGGCACCGACAGCGGGATCGACAAGGATGGCGGCGGCAACATCGGTGGCCATGGCGGGAACGACGCACCGCCTTCCACGCCGCCTGCCCCGCCGCCCCCCGGTTCCGGACCGCGGCGCTTCCTGAATGCGCAGGCGCCCGGCCTGGTCGGGCTGAACCAGGCGTTCGGGCTGGTGGTCCAGGTCAGCACCCGGGCGCTGGCAACGGCACCGGGCAGGAATTCCACCTTGCTGGGCGATTTCGTCGGCAGGCTGACCGTCGATGTCTACTCGCCCGATCTCGTGTGCGAAACCCCGGCACTGCTGCTTGACGTACCGGACGCAGGCGATTCTGTTCCTATCCGTTTTGCCTTCATCGCCAACAAGGCCGGGCGTCACCAAATCCACGTGATGGCGTGGAACAAGTCCGCACAGGTCGCCGGACTCACGCTCGAAGTCGCCGTCGAGGTGGCACAGGCCGAGCCGAAGGTCAACCAGGTGCAGGCGGACCTGGATTTGCGCGAGCCTGAATCCGGAGAATATACACTGGATGTCGCAATGGAAAAGGAAACGCGCCGCTACCGGTTCCAGCTGCGCAGCGATACGCTGGTCACTTATCCCTTGATGTATTCGGAACCCCTGCTCCATGAAAAGCAGACGACCTTCGATTCCCTGGCGGCCCAGCTCAACGGCCAGGCCCGCAATCTCTTTCAGCATCAGCCGGCGGACCAGGCAAGGTGGCTGCGCGGACTGGGCATGCTGCTGTGTGAGCAATTTATTCCAGACGCGCTGAAAGATGCGCTGCTCGCGAAGCGGAGCAAGATTCGCTATCTCAACATCTTGTGTGACAACGATCCAATGCCGTGGGAACTGCTGTTCATTCTTGATCCAAAAACCGGCGACGGACAATTCCTGACCGAGTCCGCCATCGTATCGCGCTGGCGCTATGGAGAAAGGCCGCCCCGCGTACTGCGGCGCGCCCATCCCTACTTTGTCCTGCCCGGCAATGCGCCGACCTCGGCACAAGGCGAGCTTGCCAGGCTGATGGAACTATTGGGCGGTGGCATCCAGATCGGTAGCCTGAGCGAACTGAACGACTTGCTCGAGGCCGGCGGATTCGACCTGCTCCACTTTGCCGCCCACAACGTCAACCTGCCGGGCGTGTCGGGTGGCGCGTATGTGCCGTTTGGCGCGCAGCGCTGGGACATGAACTTCCTGGGTGCCGTCCCGCGCAACAAGTTCGGTACAGCCGCGCCGCTGGTGTTCATGAATGCCTGTACCTCGGCCGGCACCACCCCGCTGTACACCGAGCTCTCCGGCTGGGCCAACCGCTTCCTGCTCTGCGGTTGCGGCGCCTTCATCGGCGCGCTGTGGGAAGTTCGCGATACCAGTGCGCGCACTTTTGCCGAGGAAGTCTATGGCAGGCTCGTGGACGGCGCAACGCTCGGCGAAGCGATGAAGTCCGGAAGAAAAGCCCTCCGGCAGAACAACCAAGGCGATCCTACGGCGCTTGCCTACACGCTGTACGGGAATGCGCTCGCGACCTTGCAATGAGAGTGCTTGCAATGGCGGCGTATCGACAGTCGCAAGCGCACGAGCCGGCGCCATCGCCATGGAAAAAATCGTTGACAGCCACAAGCTTTGATGCAATCCTGACTTTAACGTTACAGTAAATCGTTACAGTCAAAAGGAAAGCGCACACGTCCAGCCCAACACCGCTAGATCAAACCGTTTCATCGATCATCAAAATTTTTTTGCCGCCATACTGTATCGATACAGTAAATCGATATAGATACCTATATAACAAGACGGAGACTATGATGACTGGCAATAAGAATCCCGGCGCCCTGGGCTGCCGGCGGACCCGGCTCGCGTCCGCGATCGCCCTGGCCTGCTTCGGCCTGGTCCCGGCCCACGCCCAGCAGTCCGACGTGCCGGCGGCGAATGGCCAGCTCAAGCTGGAACAGGTGGTCGTGACGGCGAATCGCCGCGTGGAGAAGCTGGAAGACGTGCCGGCGTCGGTCTCGGTGCTGGGCGAGGAAACCCTGCAGCGCAACAACGTGCGCGAGTTCGTCGACATCGTGAACCTGTCGCCGGCGCTCTCGATCTCGGTTGGCACCCAGGTCGGCACCAACAGCATCAACATGCGCGGCATCGGCACCACGTCGAACAATCTCGGCATCGAAGGCGACGTCGCGATCCTGGTCGACGACATGCCCTTTTCCCAGGCCCAGCAGGCCTTCAAGGATACCTCGGACGTGGCCCGCGTCGAAATCCTGAAGGGGCCGCAAAGCACGCTGTTCGGCAAGAGCTCGATCGCCGGCGCGGTGCTGATGACCACCAAGCCGATCGGCGCCGGTCCGATGCAGGCCAGGGCCAGCCTGTACGATACCAGCGATCACGAGTACCGCGTCGCGGCTTCCCTGTCCGGGCGCCTGGACGAGCATGTCGGCCTGCGCCTGTATGCCAGCAAGACCAACTTCCCCGGCACGCTGCACAACCTGACGAACGACACCATGCAGAACGGTTCCGGCGGCAGGAGCTTCATGGCCAAGGTGCTGTGGAAGATCACGCCCGACCTGGACGTGCTGGTGGCACCCCACTTCGACCATTCGCGCTCGACCGGCAACACGGCCGCGGTCACGTCCATCGAACCCGGCGTCGGCTACCTGTACAACAAGAACTACACGGCCTTGTCGAATACCGCGGTGCTGCGCGGCATCAATGCCAGCCAGTGGAACCGCGACATCCGCAACGATTCGCCGTCCGGCCTGGACTCGACCGACCGCGGCGTCGGCGTCCGCGTCAACTATGCGTTCGCGGACGGCTCGCCGCTTGCCGGACATAACCTGACCTCGATCACCTCGGTCGACGACAACCGCTCCAACGACTTCCGCGACAACGACAACATCGACCTGGTCTCGACCTATTACCAGGTCGACGCCAGCGGCAAGCCGTCCGGCATCGCCGACCCGCCAATGATCAATGGCACGACCGACAGCAAGACCTCGACCCAGGAATTGCGCCTGACCTCGCCGGACGGCAGCCCGTTCCGCTACCTGGTCGGGCTCTGGGCGGCGCGCAATACCGTGTACCGCAGCTATTTGCGCGGCAATGCCTTTGTCAAGGAGACCAACTACACCAACTACCTGACCGACTCGGGCAGCCTGACCCATGCCGTGTATGCGAACGCCAACTGGGATTTCGCAGCGCGGCAGAGCCTGACGGCCGGCATCCGCTTCAACCGCGAAGCCAACAGGTATTCTTTCCACACGATCGACAGCCTGTCCTCGAGCGCGCCCAACAACGTGCACACGGGCGAGTACTACTACGTCGCACCGCAGCACCGCGAGAACGCGGTCACGGGCAAGGTCGGCTACACCTTCCACTTCACGCAGGAGGTGATGGCCTATGCGACGGCGTCGACCGGCAACAAGGGCGTGGCCTACGACATGACCAGCGGCGCCAACAACCCGAACGTGTTCGCCCACCTGCCGCTGGCGCCGGAAAAGGCGGTCAGCGTCGAGGCCGGCCTCAAGGCCAACCTGTGGAACAACCGCGCCACCTTCAACGCGGCGGTCTTCAACACGCGCTTCAAAGACTACCAGACCTCGGCCACCGAACGTTTCTCGGACGGCAGCCAGGCCAGTGTGCTGTACAGCATTCCATCGATCCAGACCAGGGGCGTGGAAGCCGAGACGACCCTCCTGGCCGCGCGCGCCCTGCTGCTCAACGCCAGCGTGGCCTATACCCGCGCGACCATCCGCTCATGGGACCAGGGCCCCTGCTACAGCGGCGCCACCGATTGCGCCATCCCGAACCGGCTGGTGCCCGGCGCTTTCCTGCGCGATGCCAGCGGCGGCACCATGCCGAACGCGCCGAAGTGGAAACTGAGCGCGGGCGCCGAGTACACCTTGCCGAAGCCGGCCTGGCTACCCTGGCCGGCCGCCGTCAACGCGCAGTGGCGCACCCAGTCCAGGGTGCGCGGCGCGATCAGCCAGGATCCGGGCCTGGACCGCGGCGGCTACGGCATCGTCGACCTGGGCGCCTACCTCAGTGACAGCCGGGGCAAATACAAATTCTCCTTCGGCGTCAAAAACCTGTTCGACAAACATTATGCTGTCGGTAACGTGGGCTCGTTCCTGAATTTCAAGCGCAACGGCCTGCCCGATCTCAGGTCGTATGGCTGGCAACCCGCGCGCGACGCGTTCCGCTATGCCACGCTGCGCCTCGACGTATTGTTTTGAACGCTTTTCATCAACAAGGACATCATGACCGAACCCAAGATTCGAGATGTGGCGAGACTGGCTGGCGTATCCACGACCAGCATCTCGAATTTCCTCAACAACCGCATGGAGCAGATGCGGCCGGACACCCGGCACAAGATCCAGCAGGCGATCGAGCAGCTGGGCTACCGCCCCAACAGCGCCGCGCGCCAGCTCAAGACCGGCGTGGCGTCGATGGTCGGCCTGCTGGTGCCGTCGCTGGCGAACCAGTTCTTCGGCGCGCTGGCCTGCGCGGTCGAGACGGCGGCCGCGCGCCACCATTGCCACGTGATGACCTTCAGCACCTTCCGCGACCCGGACCGCGAGCGCGCGGTGATGGCGGATTTGCTGGCCTACGGGGCGCAGGGCATCATCACCGGCTCGGCGCTGAACGACACCGGCCACCTGGCGGCGATGACCGCACGCTGTCCGGTGGTCGCCTTCGACATCAAGCGTTCCGACGAAAGCCATGAGCGCATCGCCACCATCTCGGTCGACAACGTGGCGGCGACCGCGATGGCGGTGGAGCACCTGGTGGCGCTGGGCCACCGCTCGATCGCGCTGGTGACGCCGCCGCCCTACACGCTCAACCGCCAGGACCGCCTGAAAGGCTTCCAGCAGGCCGCGGCGCAGGCCGGGATCAACGGCGAACTGGTGATCGCCGACGCGACGGACGCACCCACCGATCCGCACGGCGACACCCAGCTGTTCGAACTTGGCCGCAGCGCCGCGGCGCGCCTGCTGGCGGCACCCGGCAAGCCGACCGCCGCGATCGCGATCAACGACATGATGGCGATCGGCATCGGCGTCGGCCTGAAGCAGCTTGGCCGGCGCCTGCCCCAGGATTTCTCGCTGATCGGGATCGACGACATCTTCTTTTCCGCCGCCCACGATCCGCCGCTGACGACCCTGCGCCAGCCGATCCAGGCGATGGCCGATGCCGCGGTCCAGCGCATCCTGGCGCCCGGCGGCGCGGCGGCCGGCGGCGAGCTGTTCGCGCCCGAACTGATCGTGCGGGCGTCGACGGCCGCGCCCCCGCAATGACCCACCTTCACCACCCACTGAAAGAGAGAACCATGGAACTCATCGGAAAACGCGCCCTCGTGATGGGCGGCGCATCGGGCATCGGCAAGGCCAGTTCGCTGGCACTGGCGCAGGCCGGCGCCGACGTCGTGCTGACTTACTGGAGCAGCGAGGAGGAAGCCGCGCAGGTGGTGGCGCAGATCCGCGCCCTGGGCCGGCAGGCGCACGCCCTCAGGGCCGACCTGAGCGACCCGGCCCGCGCCGAGCAGGTGTTCGCCGAGGCCGAGCGTGCCGTCGGCGAGATCGACATCCTGTTCGCCAACATCGGCGGCCTGATCCAGCGCTGCCGCGTGGCGGACATGCCGCTGTCGCTGTGGAACGACGCCCTCAACCTGAACCTCACCAGCACCTTCGCGATCTGCCAGGCGGCACTCAGGCGCATGGAGCCGCGCGGACGCGGCGCCATCATCACGATGTCCTCGCTGGCGGCCTTCGACGGCGGCGGTCCGGGCTCGGCCCACTACGCCGCCTCCAAGGGCGCGGTCGCCACCTTCACGCGCGCGCTGGCCAAGGAAGTGGGGCCGGCCGGCATCCGTGTCAACGGCGTCTCGCCCGGCCTGATCGCCACCCGCTTCCACGACACCTTCAACACGCCCGCCAACCGCCAGGCCATCGCCGAGCGCACCCCGGCCCGGCGCGAAGGCGCGCCCGAAGACGTGGCCAACGCCGTCGTGTTCCTGGCCTCCGAACGCGCCGCCTTCCTGGCCGGCGAAATCATCCAGGTGAACGGCGGCCTCGGCCTCTACTGACCCTCCGGGAGACTCCATGATCCGCAACCCCCAACGGCGCCGTCTCCTCGGCGCCGCGGCCCTCGCCTTGCCCGCGCTGTCGATGCGCGCGGCGCTGGCGCAGGATGCGCGCGAAGCGCTCGGCACCCTGCAGGGCAAGCCGAGCGGCGGCCCGCATCCGCTGCAGACCCTGATGCAGGCCCATCCCGCCGCCCTGCGGCGCGAGCTGCGCGGCGTGCATCCGCGCGTGTTCACTACCACCGCCGGCCTGGACGCGCTGCGCAAGCGCGCCCACGGCGCCGAACGCAAGACCTGGCAGCAGGCGCTGGACAAGCTGGCCGCGCTGCGCCAGCCGCCGGCCGCGGCGCCGGCGCAGAAGCGCCGCGCACAGAACGAGACCGGCATCGGCATCGCGGGCGCCGCCCTCGCCTACCGCATCGAAGGCGACCCGAAGTACCTGGACGCGGCACGCCGCTACATGGACGCGGCCGTCAGCTACCCGGTCTGGGGCTATACCTTCAGCAAGCCGGACATCGACCTGGCCGCGGGCCACCTGCTGTACGGACTGGGCATGGGCTACGACCTGCTGTACGACGTGCTCGACGAGGCCGAGCGCAAGCGCTACCGCGACAAGCTGGTGCGCCATGCGACCATCCTGGCCGACCACTTCATGCCCAAGCCGGGCAAGTCCTACTCGTACAGCCAGAACCACTGCTTCATCCCGATCGCCGGCCTGGCCGTCGCCGCCTACGCGGTCTGGGACGACACGCCGGACGCGGCACGCTGGGCGGCGCTGGCACGCGCCATCTTCAGCCGCGTGCTCGAAGTGGCCTCGCCCGACGGCTACTTTTATGAAGGCGTGGAATACTGGATCTTCTCGATGCCGTGGATTATCCACGGGCTCGACGCCTTCGCGCATGCCGCCGGCGACGACATGTACGACACCCCGAACCTGCGCAACACCCACCTGTACATCGCCCATTCGCTCACGCCGAACGGCCAGGACGTGTTCGACTTCGGCGACGTGTTCGAAGGCCCCGTCACCCGCGCGCGCAAGGGCGAGGAGCCGGCGCGCACCCACCCGGGCGGCAAGCTCAATTCCAACTACAACCTGCTGTACCGGCTGGCGGCGCGCTTCGGCAATGCCGAAGCCCAGGGCGTGGCGGACTGGATGGCCTCGCTGGGCCACGTGTGCGCTGAAGATTTCTGGACCCTGCTGTGGCGCGACCCGGCGCTGGCCGCCGCCCCGATGTCCTCGGTCGCGCCGCACCGCCACTTCGACGATCTCGGCACCGTCTACTGGCGCAGCGACTGGACGCCCGCGGCCACCGCCTTCGCCTTCCGCGCCGGGCCGCCCGAAGGCCACCACGTCACCACCCGGATCGGCAAGCTGCCCGACTGGCACCTCGAGACCGGCCATGCGCATCCCGACGCCGGCAGCTTCATCCTGTACGGCGGCGGCGGCTACCTGACCGGGCCGATGGGCTACGCCGGCATCCCGAGCAGCAAACTGAGCAACACCCTGCTGGTCGACGGCCAGGGCCAGGCCAACGAAGGCGGCGGCCACGACGCCTTCCGCGGCTATCCGTATGCGCGCCTGGATGCGATCCGCATCACCCGCGCGGAACTGGGGCGCGAGCGCGCCGACATCGTGGCCGAGCTGGCCGGCGCCTACCGGCCGGAACTGGGCGTGGACACGCTGCAGCGGCGCTTCAGCTACGCCGCCGGCACCTGGACCGTCACCGACCAGTTGCGCGCGGCCAGGCCGGTGGTGCTGACGGCGCAGGTGCACGGCGACCAGGACATCGCCGCGGCCGGCGCACACGGCTTCGTGGTCGAAGGCCGGGCCGCGTCGCTGCGGGTCGAGGCCGCGGCGGCGGCGCGCGCCGTCATCGAGCCGGGGGTGGTCGTGGCCGCCGGGCCGCCGGGCCACGTCGACCAGGGCCCGACCGAGGAGCGCGGTACCGTACTGCGCCTGTCGCTGCCGGCCGCCCGCGAAGCGCGCCTGGTCACCACGCTGTCCTTGCAGCGGCGGCGCGCATGAGCGTGCCCGACGTGGTGACGGCGGGCGAGGCGATGGCGCTGCTGATGGCCTGCGAGCCGGGGCCGCTCGAATCGGTGCGCGCATTCGAGCGCGCCACCGCCGGCGCGGAACTGAACGTGGCGGTCGGCCTGTGCCGGCTCGGTTTCCGGACCGGCTTCGTCACGCGCCTGGGCGAGGACAGCCTGGGCCGCCACCTGCGGGCCTTCATGGCGAGAGAAAGCATCGACATGCGCCACGTCCGGGTCGATGCCGGGCATCCCACCGGCTTCATGCTCAAGGCGCGCGCGGATGGCGGTGCCGACCCCGGGGTCGAGTATTTCAGGCGCGGCTCGGCGGCCAGCCGGCTTGCACCAATCGACCTGCCGGACGGCGCCGGCGAGTTCGGGCGCGCACGATTGCTGCACCTGACCGGCATCCTGCCCGCGCTGTCCGCGAGCTGCGCCGAGCTGGCGCTGGCGCTGGCGCGCCGGGCCCGGGCCGGCGGGCAAACCGTCACCTTCGACCCGAACCTCCGGCCGCGCCTGTGGCCCTCGCAGGCCGCCATGGTGGCCGGCGTGAACGCGCTGGCCGTGCATGCCGACGTGGTCATGCCCGGCCTGGCCGAAGGGCGCTTGCTGACGGGACGCGAGGACCCCGCCGGCATCGCCGCCTACTACCTCGAGCGCGGCGCGCGCCAGGTACTGGTCAAGCTGGGGCCGGAAGGCGCCTGGGTGGCCGACCGGTCCGGCGCCGGCGAGCGGGTGGCCGGCGTGCCGGCGCCGCGTGTGGTGGATACCGTGGGCGCCGGCGACGGCTTCGCGGTGGGCGTCATCAGCGCCCTGCTCGACGGCCTGCCGCTGCGCGCGGCGGCGGCGCGCGGCAACGCCATCGGCGCGCGCGTGGTGGGTTTTCGCGGCGACTGCGAGGGCTTGCCGGACCGCGCACAGCTGGCCGCGGGACAAGGCGCCGGCGCCTGAAAAAAATATCAAAGGAGACGAAGGCATGAAGACAATCAAGGGCTTGCGCTGGCTGGTCATCGCACTGGTGGCACTGGCCACCATCATCAACTACATCGACCGCGCGGCGCTGGCGGTGATGTGGCCGGGCATCGCCGCCGACCTCGGCATGGACAAGCGCGACTACGCCAACATCATCACCATCTTCCTGGTCGGCTACGCGGTCGGGCAAAGCGTGTTCGGCCGCCTGTTCGACGCGCTCGGCACGCGCGTCGCCTTCCTGTTGTCGATCGTGGTCTGGTCGGGCGCCATCGCCCTCCACTTCGTGGCGCGCTCGGCCCTGTCCTTCAGCCTGTTCCGCGCGCTGCTGGGTTTGGGCGAAGCCGGCAACTGGCCGGGCGCCACCAAGGCGGTGGCGGAATGGTTCCCGGTGCGCGAACGCGCGCTCGGACAGGGCATCTTCGGCGCCGGCGCCTCGCTCGGCTCCGTGATCGCGCCGCCACTGGTGGCCCTGCTGTACGCCTGGATCGGCTGGAAGGCGACCTTCGTGCTGATCGGCGCGCTCGGTTTCGTCTGGATCGTGCCCTGGATGATCCTGTACAAGTCGGGCCCCGCCACGCACCCGTGGATTGGCGCCGCCGAGCGCGCCCATATCCTGGCCGGCCAGCCCCAGGCCCGCGGCGCGGAGGACGACTACGTGCCGACGCTGGGCCAGCTGCTGCGCCACCGCCAGAGCTGGGGCGTGATCGGCGCACGCTTCTTCATCGATCCGGTATGGTGGCTGTTCGTCAGCTGGCTGCCGCTGTACCTGAACGAGCGTTTCCATTTCGACGTCAAGCAGATCGGCATGTTCGCCTGGGTGCCCTACGTCGGCGCCGCCGTCGGCGCCCTGGGCGGAGGCTGGCTGTGCGGCCGCCTGCTGGAACGCGGCTGGAGCGTCGACCGCGCGCGCAAGACGGTGATCGCGCTGGGCCTGGCGCTGATGCTGCCGGCGCTGCTGCTGAGCGCCGTGGCGCAAACGCCGCTGCTCGCCGTCCTGGCCATCGGCGTCATCCTGTTCGGCTTCCAGGCGGCCATCACCAATATCCAGACCCTGCCCAGCGACTTCTTCTCGGGGAAGACGGTCGGTTCGCTGGCGGGACTGGGCGGCACCTCGGCGGTACTCGGCACCATCGCCTGCATGCAGTTGGTGCCGCTGCTGACCGCCGGCGGCAACTACACCCCTTTCTTCGCCCTCGGCGCCGCCCTGGTGCCGCTGGTGTTCGTAGCGCTCTGGCTGGGCGGCAGGATCGCCCGCGTCGAGCCGCACGCGCGGGCCGGCGCCGCCCGGCGCGCCACCACCTGACCCATACCATGACAACACAAGGAGACAAGGCTTTGGACAAGCACAGCAAGCTGCAGTACCCGCCCCGTGCGCCGATCGGCGCGGCGGTCGCCCTCGCCCTGCTGGCGATGGGCCCGGCGTCCCACGCCCAGCAGATGCCGGAAGGGGACGCGATGGCGAAGGTCGAAGTCACGGGGTCGAGCATCAAGCGCTCGGCCGCCGACCAGGCGCTGCCGGTCACCGTCACCAAGGCGGAGGACTGGATCGCGCAGGGCACGGTGACGGTCGCGGACATCCTGATGTCGATGTCGACCGCGGCCGACTACGAGCCTGCGACCGGATCCGGCAATGGCAACGGCGCCAACATGCGCGGCATCGGCGCGTCGCGTACGCTGGTCCTGCTCGACGGCAAGCGCCTGAGCGACAGCCAGATCGATCCGAACACGATCCCGGTCAGCGCCCTCGACCGCACCGAAGTGCTGCGCGACGGCGCCTCCTCGGTGTACGGCAGCGATGCGATCGGCGGCGTCATCAACTTCGTCACCAAGAAGTCGTATACCGGGGCCGCCATCACGGCCAAGGGCACGGTGCCGCAGAAAAGCGGCGGCGGCGAGAACGCCGGCATGAGCTTCATTGCCGGCAAGGGCGAACTGGCGCGCGACGGCTGGAACGTCTACCTGACCGGCGACTTCAACAACCAGCACCGGCTACGCCAGGACGCCCGCCCCGACATCACCGATCCCGAGCGGCTGCAGAGCGCCGGCTTCCAGCCGCCGCACCTGAGCAAGGGTACCAACGCGGTGCCGGCCAACGTGACCCTGGCCAACGGATCGACCAAGGTCGGCACCAAGACCATCACCGGCAACCCCTACTTCGCCAGCGGCTGCCTGGCGCCGTATTCGACGCCCGGCACCAGCAACACCTGCGCCTCGACCTCCAACGCCAACACGCTGACGCTGACCACCGAGAAGAAACAGGCCTCGTTCTTCGTGAAGGGCTCGAAGATGCTCGGCGAGGACAACAAGCTGACGGCGAGCCTGCTGTATTCGACGGTCCACGTGCGCCCGGTGAAGAACCCGACCACCGGCCTGGATGCCTCGATCCCGAACTTCCCGGCGCTGACCATCACGCCCGCCAGCCCCTACTATCCAGGCAAGGGCATCACGCCCGCCATGCCGGGCATCACCAACCAGACGCTCACGCTGGCATGGTCGCTGATCGGCGACCTCGGCCCGACCATCCTCGACTACCGGAAGACCGCCTCGCGCGCCTCGGTCGAGGACGAGGGACGCTTCGGCGCCTGGGACTACAAGGTCGGCCTGTGGAACGCGGTGTACGCGAACCAGACCTCGTTCCGCTCCGGCTTCGTCAACAGCTACGGCCTGCTGGCCGGCGTCGCCGACGGCAAGCTGAATCCCTTCGGCCTGCAGGACGACGAGGGCAAGGCTTACCTGGCCGGCATCTCGACCGACGGCGAGACCGCCAGCAAGGGCCTGACGCGCCTGACCGGCACCGACCTCACGGTCAGCCGCGACTTGACGTCCCTGCCCGGCGGCGCACTGGCGCTCGCGGCCGGTGCCGGCATCTACCACGACTACGGCCGCTCCTTCGTGCCGGCCAGCGTGGCGCTGTCGGGTGGGCAGACCGGCACCAATACCGCCGCCAGCGACGTCCATGCCTCGCGCAACGTGGCCTCGGCCTACGTCGAGCTGGACGCGCCGCTGACGAAGACGCTGGACATCGACCTCGCGCTGCGCACCGACCACTACAGCGACTTCGGCAGCACCACCAATCCCAAGATCAGCTTGCGCTACAAGCCCTCGCCCATGCTGATGCTGCGCGGCGCCGTCGGCACCGGCTTTCGCGCGCCGACGCTGGGCGAGCGCTACTTCGGGGCCGTCAATGGCCCGACCGGCGTGACCAGCACGACCTACAACGACCCGCTGCTGTGCCCCGGCGGCGCGCCGGGCGCGAGCTCCGGCGGCACCGCCCTGCCGGGCTACATCCCGGGCGCCGTGTGCGCGGCCAGGCTGCCGATCAACACCGGCGCCAACCCGGCGGTGGGCCCGGAAAAATCGCGTACCATCAACGTCGGCGTCGTCCTGACGCCGACCCGCTCGCTGCTGCTGTCGCTCGACTACTGGAACGTGAACGTCAAGGATGCGATCGGCCAGCTGGCCCAGCCCACCCTGTTCAAGCCGGAATACGAGGCCCTGTTCATCCGCGATCCGAACACGCGCCGGCTGCTCTACATCGACGACCGCCTCAGCAACCTGGGCGGACAGCGCACCGACGGCATCGACCTCACCGCCACCTACGGCTTCCCGAGGACCGCGTGGGGCCGCTTCAGCGTGCAGCTGGACGGGACTTATGTGCACAACTTCCGCACCCGGCTGACCAACGACAGCCCATGGATCGACAGCGTCAACAAGTTCGGCCCGCTCGACGCGAACCTGTTCATCTACCGCTGGCGCTACACGGCATCGGAAAAATGGCAGAGCAAGGGCGGCGACTGGAGCTCGACGCTCACAGAGCAATACCGCCAGAGCTTCGAGGACTTGAACGACGACTCGCTGTTCTACCACCGCATCGATCCCTACGTGCTGGTGAACTGGACGGTCGCCTACCACGGTTTCAAGAAGTGGTCGATCATCGCCGGCGTGAACAACCTGTTCGACCGTGATCCGCCGGCGGCGAACTACCGCAACGAGGGCTATCTCAGCGGCCAGGCCAGCCCGGTCGGACGCGCGTTCAACCTGCGGGCCAGCTATGTGTTCTGACAAGGCCGCGAAAATTTTTTGGGATTTCACTGTATCGTTTCAGTTGACGATCCCGTCCACTCGAAGCACTGAATAAAGACGCCACCATGCAACTCAAGACCTCGATGCACCTGTTCGCGCGTACTGCCTTCGTGCTGGCCCTGGCGCTCGCCGCCGGCCAGGCCGAAGTGCAGGCCGCGACACCCCGCCTCAGCGCCTCGGAAGCCTTCCAGAAGCAGGACGACGGCACCTTCCTGAAGAAACACGAGCGCATCCTGGCGCGCGCCAGGAGCGGCCCCGTCGGCCTGCTGTTCCTGGGCGACTCGATCACCGAGCGCTGGCACGTCGCGCCTCACATCTGGGACGCTTATTACGGCAAGTACCAGCCGGCCAACTTCGGCATCGGTGGCGACCGCACGCAGAACGTGATCTGGCGCATCGAACATGGCGAACTCGACGGCATCGCGCCAAAAGTCGTGGTCCTGATGCTCGGCACCAACAACAGCCTCGACTACAACGCCGAGGAAATCGCCGCCGCCGACCGCAAGATCGTCGCCATGCTGCGCGCCAGGCTGCCGGCCACCAGGATCCTGGTGCTCGGCATCTTCCCGCGCGGCCCGCGCGACCCGAAAGGCAACCCGGTCACCCCGGCCGGCATCGACGAGGCGGCGCGCCGCATGCGCACCATCGACGCCGTCAACCGTGACCTGGCCACGCTGGACGACGGCAAGAGCGTGCGCTTCCTGAACATCAACGAGGTCTTCCTGGGCCAGGACGGCCGCATTCCGAAGGCGATCATGCCGGACCAGCTGCATCCCGGCCCGGCCGGCTACCAGCTGTGGGCGGACGCCATGCAAGCCCTGCTCGAGGAGATGATGAAATGAAGACGACCCGCACCCTGGCCGCCCTGGCGGCCCTGGCCTGTGCCTCGCTGTCGCCGGCGGCCCCGGCCTACTCGCCGGAAGCGAGCCTGCGCAAGCTGTTCGACACCGAAGGCAACAGTCCCTACGCCGCGCCCTTCGACGGCACGCTGGCATTCAGTGCGCTCGATTCGAAGTACGACTCCGGCCACGGGCACGGCTACCGCAACGAACTCAAGATCGCCAATCGCTGGCGCCTGAATGCCGCCGCCACCCGCGAACACTTCGCCGCGCAGGTGACGCCGCTGCTGCCCGACGGCGCCAAGACCATCGTCGCGCAATACCACGTCGAGGGCCTGGACACGATCCTGAAGGTCTACCTGCAGGACACGGCCGATCGCCAGGGCCTGGACGGCAAGGACGCCAACGGCGTCTTCGACATCCTGGCGCGCATCGCCGGGCCGGACGGCACCGAAATCACCACCGCCCTCGGGACCCTGCGCTCGGGCCAGAGCTTCGGCCTGGACGTGCGCTTCACGGCGGGCGAAGCCCAGGTGACGGTCGATTGCGGCGGGACCGTGCGCCGCACGCCGCTCATCCGCATCAAGCCCGACGAGCGCAAGATCTACTTCAAGTTCGGCGACTACCTGCAGGCGCTCGACCCGGACACGGGCAAGCACACGATCAGCGCCGCGGCCTGGGACCGGTACTACAGCCTGCACCACATCGACCACAGCCGCATCCGCTTCAGCCATACCCTGTTCGAACGCGAAGGAGACACACCATGACCACTACCACCGCCACCACGCTCGAGATCCTGAAAGCGGCCGCCACCTCGACCCTGAGCACCCTCCTGTTCAAACGCGGCTTGCGCAATGTCTTCGTCCAGGGCGCGCGGCCCCTCAGGACCGGACAACGGCTGGCCGGACCCGCCTTCACGCTGCGCTACATCCCGGCGCGCGAAGACCTCGACGGCCTGGACGCCTTCCTCGACCCGCGCCATCCGCAGCGCGTCGCGGTGGAGACCATCCCGGCCGGCGCCGTGCTGGTGATGGATTGCCGCGGCGACGTCTCGGTCGCCTCCGCCGGCAGCATCCTGGCCACCCGGATGCAGGTGCGCGGCGTGGCGGGCATCGTCACCGACGGCGGCCTGCGCGACGCCGGCGCCATCGCCGCACTGCGGATCCCGGCATGGTGCGGCGCCCCATCCGCGCCCACCAACCTGATCCGCCACCATGCGCTGGACATCAATGCGCCGATCGGCTGCGGCGGCGTGCCGGTGTACCCGGGCGATATCATGGTCGGGGACGACGACGGCGTGATCTGCATTCCGGCCCACCTGGCGGACGAGATCGCGCGCGACGCGGTCGAGATGGAGCGCTACGAGGAATTCGTGCTGGAACGCGTACGCGATGGGGCATCCGTCATCGGGCTGTATCCGCTGACGGCGCCGGAGAACCGCAGGCTGTTCGAGGCCTGGCTGACGGAACGCGGGGCGACGGCAAGTTGAGGCGCGGCGCTCACTCGCGCACTGTGGCAAGCACGCTGCTGATCGCGGCCGGATAGGTATCGACGCCGTTTTCACGCAAGAACTGCGTGCATTGCGCATAGCTGTAGCCTTGCTGGCGCAGCCGTACCAGCTGCGGAATGAAGGGTTCCAGACGCTCGCGCACCGTTGCCCGCCGCACTGGCGGTTTGATTCGCTGCATGAATTCGTCCACCGTCAGGCGCGGCGCCGATTCGGCGTTCTGGCCAGGGGATTCGACATTGTCCTGATAGACGAGTTGATGCCGGCGCAAGGCAAACTGTTGTGCCGCGAACAGTGCCGCCACCTGGTGTGCCAGGTCCCGTACCGACGAGGCCATCGCATCGAGCACTTCGCCTTCCGGCGATTCCGACTCGCGCCCGGCGCGGATGTCAGCGACCACATCGGCCAGGCCTTCGAGCAATTCCCCTTGCACGCTCGCTTCGATCTTCTCGAGGTCGCGGCATAGTCCGGTACAGACCTCGTCGATCAATGCAGCGCCTGCTATCTGAACGTCGGCCTGCGACGCGGGCCGGCCGGTAATCGGCAAGCCGAACATCGCCCGCAATGCATCCGGGTTCCCGTCGGCCGCCAGGAGATCGCGGCCGAAGACCTTGCACAACGCAATGAAGCGGCCAGCCAGCTGCCGTTGAAGCGGGTTGAACTCGTTTCGCGCGACGTTCAGCAGGTCGAGTGCGTCTTCGAGCTCTTCGAAGACCGTGGCGCACATAGCCGTCGACATCTTGGTCGGGTTGGCAATTGCAGGGAAGATATTATTCATTGTATTGGCATGCATTCGTGCTGGCCGCAGAAAACAAAAAAGCGACCTTGCGGTCGCTTTTTCGTTTGCATCTTGGCGGAGACGGTGGGA
>Ga0265780_10003407_pt1 | contig 20929 bp, 13 predicted proteins | sample P1T30metagenome_FD_192432 | JGI IMG/M metagenome (GOLD analysis project Ga0265780, IMG submission 192432) | Plant litter microbial communities from East Loma Ridge, Irvine, California - P1 T30 | ecosystem: Environmental > Terrestrial > Plant litter > Unclassified | place: USA: California...
TTTGTTTAGCGGCCGCTGCAAACCCCGAAAAACACAGCCAAGCCAGCAGAAACCGAGCCGTGATTGAGTACAAGTTTTTCATAATTAGTAAATATTGAGAGTCCAGCAAAACGGAAGGAACAGAGCACTAATAAATGCTCGGTCACTTTATTTTAACCTAAAAAAACCTTTGAATAATCAAACTTAGCCATTTATACACTGCCATCCAAAAAAGCTAGATTATTATTTTAAAAGCCATATTATGTAAGCACATGTGTTAGTATTATCCAGTAAATCCCATGTTATATAATACAGTTTAGGCTAGGGCCTGACCTATTACTTTCCCCGCGAATTGCTAATGAAAGCTGATTTCCGCAACCGGATTAAGAGTACTCAGAGCACATTCTGTTGCTGCCAGGGCAAAGCGCAGTGTGGTGCATCAAGTAAGGTGTGATGCCTAGAACAGGCATGCTTGTCCTAACATCATTTAAGAACGCTGCTATGAAGCAGAGCAGGATTCAAGGTATACGCAAGTTGGCGCTGCACATGTGCCGGAAATACCAGCCACGCACAGCGCCAATACGCTATTATCGCAATGAACCGAGAAGGCCTAAACTACCGCGCCGCCACGGCCTGCAGTTCCTTCACTAAATTGGCGGAGCCCACAAAGAGCGGCGCCCGCTGGTGCAAGTCGGTAGTAGGCGGCACATCGAGTACCACATCGGCCCCGGTCACGGCCATGCCGCCGGCCTGCTCAATAAGGAAGGCTAGCGGGTAGCATTCATAGAGCAGGCGCAGCTTGCCACCGGGTTTTTCCACGGTGGGCGGGTAGAGGTAAATGCCGCCCGTGAACAGGTTGCGGTGGTAGTCGGCCACTAGTGAGCCCACGTAGCGGGCCGTCAGTCGGCGCTCCTTGCAAACTGTCAGAAAGGTGCGCACGAACTCCGGGTAATCAAACCAGTTGCCCTCGTTGCAGGAAAATACCGGTCCCTGCTGCGGAATCTTGATATCGGGGTGCGAGAGGAAAAATTCGCCCAACGAGTTTTCGTAGGTAAAGCCGGTGACGCCGTGGCCCGTGGTGTATACTAGCATAGTGCTGGAGCCATACAGAATGTAGCCCGCCGCCACCTGCGAACGACCACCCTGCAAGAAGTCTTCCTTGCGGGCCGGCCCGCCAATGCGCGACACCCGCCGGTAGATGCTGAACAGCGTACCAATGCTCACGTTTACATCAATGTTCGAGGAGCCGTCGAGGGGGTCGATGGCTACCACGTACTTGCCGTTGCGGTTGCCCGTTTCAATGATGTCTTCATTCTCCTCCGAGAGCACCGCGCAGGCCTCTCCCCCATTGGTGAGGGCCCGGATGAAGCGGATATTAGCCTCTACATCAAGCTTCTGCTGGACTTCTCCTTGCACGTTCTGCTCGCCCATGGCCCCGGTGATGCGCGACAGCCCGGCGCGATTTACTTCGCGGTTCACAATTTTACCGGCCAAGGCAATATCGCGCAGCAGTTGGCTCAGCTCGCCGGTAGCATAGGGAAACTCGGCCTGCTTGCGCATGATGTAGCGCTCCAGCGTGGTGCCGACGGGCGTAGCCAGCTTGTTTTCGGTAATCTGGGACATGGGTATTTAAACGGTTGAAAGAACGTCATGCAGAGCAGAGCGAAGCATCTCGCTCGCATTAGTAGCTCAATCGATTGGGCAGTGCTGGCACGCAATCGGCTCCGCTCTGCATGAAAGCCCTAAGAGGCTTGTTTTTGGGCTTGCCACAGCACTACCTGCCAGCCTTTTTTCTTGTCTTTGATTTGCACCACCACGTATTTCATGTGAGCCACACTGGTGCTGCCATCGGGCTTCACGGGCGAGGTGATGAAGATGCTGCCATTCACTACGGCCGTTTTGGCATCGTTGTAGAGCCGCACGTTCAGCGCTTCTACCTCAATCTTGCCATACTGGCTTTTGCCGTCTTTGATGCTCTGGATGTACTCAGCCTTATTGTTCTGGTGGCCGTCGCCATGCGTGTACACCAGGTCGTCGGCAAAGGCTTTTTCCAGAAAAGCGTAATCCTTTTTCACCTGAGCGTCAAAACGCTGGTTTTCGAGCGCTTCAATCTCTTTTTCAACACCTTGCGCACTTACAGAAGCCTGCGCAAAAGATGCAGCCGGGAGGGCCAGCCCAAAGGCCAGCAGAAAAGCAAGTTTCTTCACTTGATTCAGCTATAAGATGGAAAGGAAACCGCACCAAGCTCCGCGTGGCCTAGTGGCCGTGATGACACGGCACTTCGTGGTTAATGGGCATCATCTTCGAACTTGATGGGCTCCATGCGCGGCACCAGCGTGAACATCAGCACCCAGGCCAGCAAGTAGGCTGCTCCGCAGATGAAGAACATGATGTAGTAAGCCTTATCGAGTTGCCCAATGCTTTCGTAGTATACGAACATGCGCTTCTGCACCAGCGCCGAGAGGGCAATGCCACCCAGGCCGCCCGCCATGCCACCGATGCCCGTTACCGAGCCCACTGTCCGCTTTGGAAACATGTCCGATACAGTGGTGAAGATGTTGGCGCTCCAAGCCTGGTGAGCCGCTGCCGCAATGCCGATTACCAGCACCGCCAGCCACATGTTAATCTGGCCCAGCCACTGCGCAAACACAATCGGGAACACGCAGAAAGCAATCAGCAGCATGCTTCGCTTGCGGGCCTGGAAGGCCGGCATGCCGCGCTTGATGAAGCCCAACGGAATGTAGCCGCCACTCACGCTGCCAATGCTCGACAGAATGTACACGGCCGCTACGGGCAGCGCAATGGCCGTCCCGGTGAGGTGATATTGCTTGCCCAGAAAGTCGGGCAACCAGAACAGGTAGAACCACCAAATGGGGTCCGTAATGAATTTGCCAATCACGAAGGCCCAGGTTTGGCGGAAGCCCAGCAAGGTACCCCACGAGGCCTTGGGCTTCTCCTCGGTCACACCTTCCTCGGGCAGACCGACGGGAATGTCGGCATTGATGTAATCGAATTCTGCTTTGCTTAGGCGCTTGCTATTAGCTGGCGTGTCGTAGATGAGGTACCACAGCATCAGCCACACAAAGCCCAGTGCCCCTGTGATAATAAAAGCCCACTGCCAACCAATAGACTCGGCAATGAGCGGCACCGAAAGCGGGGCCACAATAGCACCCACGTTAGAGCCCGAGTTGAAAATGCCCGTGGCCAAGGCCCGTTCGCGCTGCGGAAACCACTCAGCCGTGGTTTTGATGGCGGCGGGAAAGTTGCCGGCTTCCGTGATGCCCAAGAAGGCCCGCGCTACTCCGAAACCCATCGTGCTGCTTACCAGCGCATGGCCCATTGCGGCCAAGCTCCAAAGCGCGGTAGAAAGTGCATACCCAAGCTTGGTGCCCAGGCGGTCAATAATCCGACCAACACCTACCATGCCTACTGCATACGCTAGCTTAAAGGCGATTTCGATATTAGCATAATCGCCCGCATTCCAGTTGAAGGCTTTTTCCAGATAGGGTTTCAGCAGCGAGATAACTGCCCGGTCGAGGTAGTTAATCGTGGTGGCGAAAAATACCAGTCCGCAAATGGTCCAGCGGTACTTGCCGACGGCGGCGTTGGCCGTGGCCAGTGGTGAAACTGGCGGCAGTTGAGTGGAGGAAGGCGTCATCTGGTTCGGGAATTTTAAGGCGGGAAGTACGCACGGCAGAAAACCGGTGGCGGCTGCCACCCAGCCGCTCACTATTTCTTCAGGGTAGCCACAAACTGCATCAGCTCGCCAATGCTGGCGGCGAGGGCATCGGTATCGTCAGAATTCTTAAATAGCTGCGAGCCCATGCCCACAGCATTCACGCCGGCGCCAAACCAGGCACTGAGGCTCTCGTGGGTGGGTTCCACGCCGCCGGTCACCATCAGCTTGGTGTGGGGCATGGGGCCGCGCAGGGCTTTCACGTAGTCGGGGCCAACCACATTGCCCGGGAAAATCTTGACTACGGCTGCGCCTAGCTCGGTAGCGTTGTAAATCTCGGAGGGCGTCATGGCACCGGGCAGCCACGGAATGTCGTGGGCCCGGCAAACTTCAGCTACCTCGGCAGTGGCTAACGGCTGCACCACAAACTCGGCCCCGGCGGCAATGAACTGCTCGGCATCGGCCGCTTTGTAAATCGTGCCGATGCCGAGCACCATCTCAGGGCACTGCTCGCGCACGAAATCCTGAATGGCAGTAAACACCGTCAGCGCCTGCTCGCCCCGGTTCACAAACTCGAACACCCGGATGCCACCGGTGTAGCACGCCTGCAAAATGCGTTGGGTATGGGCTACGTCAGGATTATAAAATACGGGCACCACGGGGGCGCGCATCAGGGCATCGAGCGTTTCAGAAGCAGTGTGTCGGGGCATTGGGGGTTGAGCTGTTAACTAAAAGCCGTTGGTTATTAGCTGATATTCAGAAGTAAGAGCTATGGCTGACAGCCACTAGCTCGAATATTAGCGCAGCAGGCGGCCGCTGGTGTTGCCGCGCATGATGTCTTCCACCTCGGCCACGGTTACTAAGTTAATATCGCCGTGGATGGTGTGCTTGAGGGCCGAAGCCGCCACGCCGAACGTCAGGGCCTGCTGAGGGTTGTTGTAAGTCAGTGAACCGTAAATGTAGCCCGCCATGAAGGCGTCGCCGCCACCAATGCGGTCCACAATGGGGTTGATGTCATAGGTAACTGTTTCCAGAAACTGCTGGCCGTCGTAAAAAATGCCCTTCAGGCCGTTGTGCGAGGCGCTGTGGGTTTTGCGGCGGGTGGTAATCACCTGCTTGATTTGCGGGAAGCGGGCCATCACCTGCCGGGCCACCGACACGAATTTGTTATCCGTACCGGGCTCGGGCACGATGCCGAACAGGTCCTCGGCATCATTCTCGGAGCAAACCACAATGTCGCAGCCTTGCACCAGTTCCGACATCACTGTTTGGGCCGTTTGGCCATACTGCCACAGGTTGCGGCGGTAGTTCACATCGGCCGATACGGTGATACCCAGGCGGCGCGCGGCGGCAATGGCCTGACGCGTGGCCTCGGCTGTGCTGGCTGAGATGGCGGGCGTAATGCCCGTCCAGTGCAGCCAGCCGGCATTTTTCAGGATTTCATCCCAGTTGAAAGCGGCCGGGTCAAGATTGGCGAAGGCCGAATTGGCGCGGTCGTACACCACTTTGCTGGCGCGCATCCCCGCTCCTACCTCCAGGAAATAAAGCCCGAGGCGGTCGCCCTGGAAAACGGTGGAATCCATGTTCACGCCCAGGGCGCGGAAGTGCTGGGCGGCAGAGTGGCCAAGGTCATTGGCAGGGAAGCAGGTAACGTGGGCGGCGGGCACTCCCAAGCCGGCCAGCGAGGCGCCTACGTTGGCGTCGCCGCCGCCGTAGGTGATTTCCAGGCCAGTAGCTTGGGCGAACCGATAGTTCAACGGCGGCGACAGCCGCATCATAATTTCGCCGAACGTGACAACTTGCTTCATTCTTTGGGGACTTAGAAGAACGTCATGCTGAGCGGAGCCGAAGCACCTCGCTCGCATCGTTCAACGATTGAGTTACTACTACACGCGAGATGCTTCGACTACGCTCAGCATGACGTGCTTTTACAAATTAATTATGCCGTCACGGCCGCCGCTTCGGCCACTTTGCCAAAGCCAAAGTACTGCTTGGCGTTACCGTAGCAAATGTTCTGCACCATCGTGCCCAGCAAATCCATGTCAGCCGGCAATTCACCGTTTTCCACGTCGTTACCGAGCAGGTTGCAGAGCACGCGGCGGAAATACTCATGTCGCGGGTACGAGAGAAAGCTGCGCGAATCGGTGAGCATGCCCACGAAGCGGCTCAGCAAGCCCATGTTGCTCAAGGCGTTGATTTGCTTTTCCATGCCGTCCTTCTGGTCGAGGAACCACCAGCCGGAGCCGAATTGAATCTTGCCAGCTACTGAGCCGTCGTTGAAGTTGCCAATCATCGTGGCAATCAACTCATTGTCGGCTGGGTTCAGGTTGTAGATGATTGTTTTTGCCAGCTTGTCCTGCCCGTCGAGACGGTCGAGGAAAGTGGAGAGGGCGCGTCCCTGCGGGAAATCACCAATGGAATCCCAGCCCGTATCGGGGCCGAGCTCACGGAGCATGCGCGAGTTGTTATTACGCAGGGCGCCGATGTGGTACTGCTGCGTCCAACCTTTTTCCCAGTCCAACACAGCCAGCAGCACCAGCATAGCCGATTTGAATTTCAGCACCTCGTCGGCGTTCAGTTCTGCGCCGCCGCGCACTTTTGAGAATATGGCGTCGATTTCCGCATCGGTGTAGGCCGCCGCGTAAATCTGCTCCAAGCCGTGGTCCGACAAGCGGCAGCCTAAGCTGGCGAAGAAATCGTGGCGCAGGCGCAGGGCTTTTTCGAGGTCGGCAAACGTGCGAACGTCCACTTCAGCGGCGGCACCCAGCTTGTCGAGGTACTGATTGTAGGCAGCGGCCGACTCCGGCGCCATCGCCTTATCGGCGCGGAAGGTGGGCAGCACGTTTACGGCAAAGCCGGAAGCGGCCAGCGCCTGATGATGCTCCAGCGAATCGGCTGGGTCATCGGTGGTGCAGAGCGTTTCCACCTGCATCATCTTCAGCAGGTTTTGCACCGAATACTCGGGCGTCTGCAGCTTGGCGTTGCACTCGTCGTAAATGCGGCGGGCGCTGTCCTTGTTCAGCAGTTCGGTGATGCCGAAGTAGCGGCGCAGCTCCAGGTGCGTCCAGTGGTAGAGCGGGTTGCGCAGTGTGTACGGCACCGTTTCGGCCCATTTCTCAAACTTCTCCCAGTCGGAAGCATCGCCGGTGATGTAGCGCTCAGGAATGCCGTTGGCGCGCATAGCGCGCCACTTGTAATGGTCGCCGTAGAGCCAGATTTGGGTAATGTTCTCGAACTGTTTATCCTCAGCTATCTGGTCGGGCAGCAGGTGGTTATGATAGTCGATGATGGGCATCTGCTTGGCATACTCGTGGTAGAGCGTGCTGGCCGTGGCCGTTTGCAGCAGGAAATCGTCGGAGAGGAAAGGCTTCATAAGCAACGAAAATGAGGATGGGTGGGAGCCCTGATAGTGCGGATGCTTCGGAAACCGAAGGTAGGCCGCGACAGGGGCCTTACCAGTCATGAAGGCTCCTGAGCTCGGTATTTATTAACGAAAACGGTTGCGCAAATTATAGTTGGAACGCCGGTATTGAAGAAGCTTGAACGTTTTGCTGAGCTTATTCGTCGCTCGACCAGTTACAGCGAGACGCCGCGTTTCCACGGAATGAAGTCGGTTTGGTCGTGGCGCACGGCGGCAATTTCCTCTTCGCCGCTGGCTACCCGAATGACGTAGTCGAGAATGCGCTCGCCGGCCTGCTCAATAGTTTCCTCGCCGTCAATCACTGTTCCGGTGTTTACATCGATGATGTCAGGCATGCGTTTGGCTAGGGCGGTGTTGCTGGCAACTTTGATAACCGGAGCAATGGGATTGCCAGTCGGCGTACCTAGGCCGGTGGTGAACAGCACGATATTCGCCCCCGAGCCAACTTCGGCCGTGGTCGATTCCACGTCGTTGCCGGGAGTACAGAGTAGGTTCAGGCCCGGTTTGGTTACTAGTTCCGGGTAGTCGAGTACGGCCACTACCGGCGAGGAACCGCCTTTGCGGGCCGCGCCAGCCGATTTCATGGCGTCGGTAATCAAACCGTCGCGGATGTTGCCCGGCGAAGGGTTCATGTCGAAGCCCGAGCCCACGGCCACGGCGCTGTCGCCATAGGCTTTCATCAGGCTGCTGAAACGCTCGGCCGTGGGTTGGTCCACACTACGGTCTACCAACTCCTGCTCTACGCCACACAGCTCCGGGAATTCGGCCAGGATGACCGAGCCGCCGAGGGCCACTAGCATGTCGGAAACGTGGCCCAGCGCCGGGTTGGCCGAGATGCCGGAGAAGCCGTCGGAGCCGCCGCACTCCAGCCCGATGTTCAGGGCTTTGAGCGGGGCCGGCTCGCGGCGAGCCTGGTTGGCAATCATCAGGCCGGCGAAGGTTTGGCGTAGCGCGGTGCTGATGAGGGTTTCCTCAGTACCGAGCTTCTGTTGGTCGAGGATGTAAAGCGGCTTCGAGAAGTTGGGGTCGCGCTTGGCGATTTCGTCTTGCAGCATGCTGGCCTGCGCGTTCTGGCAGCCGAGGCTGAGCACAGTGGCTCCGGCCACGTTGGGGTGTGTGATGTAGCCGGCCAGCAGGCCGCACAGCGTTTGGGCATCTTGGCGGATGCCGCCGCAGCCGCCCTCGTGCGAGAGGAAACGGATGCCATCCACGTTCGGGAAGGGGCGCGAGCTGCGGGCGGTATCCTCACCAGCGGCGAGGTCAGCACTCAGGATTTCCTCTACCGAGCGGCCGGCCTGCATCAGTTCCACCAGCTTGCGGGTTTCGGGCTGGTAGTTCTTGCGGCGGGCGTAGCCAAGGTCGGTAATCAGGGCGTCCTGGAGCACCTGGATGTTGCGGTTTTCGCAGAACACCAGCGGAATAACCAACCAGTAGTTGGCAGTGCCCACGCGGCCATCGGCACGGTGGTAGCCCATGAAGGTGCGGTCCTGCCAGTTGCTGACGTCGGGCGCTTGCCAGGCGGCGCGCTGGTGGCCGTGCTCTTCGTAGCTATTGGTGGCGTGCTTGATGTTGGCCGTGGTGAGGCGGCCCCCGGGGCGGATATCTTCGCGGGCAGTGCCCACCAGCACGCCGTACATGGTCACGGACTGGCCGGCACTCAGGCCCAGGGGCGTGAGCTTGTGCTTGGCCGGAATAGCTTCGGCAGTAGTGACGAATCCATTTTCCCACGGCACTTCGGTCCCGATGGGCAGGTCGACTAAGGCGACGAGCACATTATCGGCGGGATGGATACGGGCAACTTGATGTTTCATAGGTAGCTGGGCAATAAACAACCAATACTAATTAGCCAAGGCTGTTTTTTTGGTGAAAAACGCGGCCAGCGTAGCTGGTGCGCCATCCTGCAACAATCGATTCAGGTAATAGCTTACCCGCTCGTCGAAACCGGGCAGGTTGCTCAAATCGTGGCCCCAAAGAGCCGTGTTGCGAAGGACGGTGGTAGTCAGTTCCTCAGGCGAAAGCTTGGCCCACAGGTCGGCAAAGTAGCCAGCGCGGTCATCCTGAATAAGGTAAGTTTCGCCGTTGACTTCGCCCTGGCCGGTGCTGGCACTGGTGGCCGTGTTGCGCATGAACAGCAGATATGCTGCAAAGCCCAGCGCCATGTAGTGCGGCACGGCCTCATGCTGCTGGTAGTAGTGTAGCAGCGTTGGCATGTTGCGCATCTGCATTTTGGCGGTGCCTTGCATGGCAATGGCCAGCCAGCGGTGCTCCAGGAAAGGGTTGCGGAAACGGTCGAGCACCTGCATGCCAAAGCGCTGTCCCACTTTCTCATCTACCTGATAGGGAATGCCGGGCAGCAAATCGGCCAACATCAGGTTGTGGATGAAGCGTGCCAGGTTTTCTTCTTCTAAGGCTTCGCGCACAGTGGTGCAGCCCATGAGGTGGGCCAGGGCATAGCTCAGCGTGTGCGTACCGTTGAGCAGGCGCAGCTTCAGCTCGCGGAACAGCGTAATATCGGGCCGTACAACTACACCCCTGGCCACGGTGTGGAACGAAAGCACATCACGCACCCGCTCGTTGCCTTCAATGGCCCACAGGGCATAGGCCTCGGCCACGGTCAGCAGGTCGTCCTGGTAGCCGAGGTCGGCCTGGAGCTTGGCGTAGGTAGCATCGTCCGGCTTACCGGGCACAATGCGGTCGACGAGGGTATTGCAGAAAGAATTGGCCGTTTCGAGCCAGTCAATGAAGGCGCTGCCAAGGTCATTCCGGTGTGCAAGCTCTAGCACAATGGCTTCGAGCTTGCGGCCATTATCGGGAATCAGTTCGGTCGGTACAATCACCAGCCCACGCGCGGCGTCGCCTTTGAAGGCTTCGAAGCGCGCGTAAAGCACGGCCAGTAGCTTGCCGGGGAATGATGAAGGTGGCGTGAGGTGAATGTCCTCGTTCACCAGTTGAATACCGACCTCGGTGGTGTTCGAAATCACGACTTGCAGGTCGGGGCTTTTGGCAAATTCCAGCACCTCCGCCCACTGGCTCTTAGCCGAGAGCACGCGGCTAATGCTGCTGCAAACCACGTTTTCATCCACGGGCTTGCCGTCGTCTACGCCGCGCACGCACACGGTGTAGAGGCCGTCCTGCCGCTCGAAAGCGGTGGCATCGCCGCCATCGGTGCTTTTTACTACCACAATGCGGCCATTGAACACGCCCTGCCGGTTGGCCTCGTCAATCATAAGGTCAGGCAGGCCACGCAGGAGCACGCCCGTCCCGAACTGCAACACTTTTTCGGGCAGTTCAAACAAGGCCGGAGTGGGCCAGGCAACGGCAACGGCGCTGCTGGGTGCGGCTAATGCCAGTTGTTTATTCAGAGTGTCCATTGTGGGTACGATGGGGATAATTGTTATTGCAAAACGAAGCTAGAGGCGGGGGTTACTTCTTCTCTCCCGTACTCACCCGCTTCTGCCAGGCTGGATATTCTTTGGTCAGTAGTTTTTCGGGCCAAGTACCAGCGTAGAGGTAGCCAGCCCGGCGCTCGTTCTCAATTTCAGTCAGCTGGTAATGCACCTGACTGTCACGCCCGACGAAAATGGGGCGGTCGGTATCCAGCTCGTAAAAGCGTGCCCATAGCGTGGCTCCCGTTTCGGGCATGATGACGCGGTCGCGGCCGGATTTTTCCGCAGGTGCCGCAATTTCCTTCATTGCAGTGTCCTTCAATTTCACTTTTTCAAACCACGTCACCGCACTTTCAATGGCCGTTTTCACCTCGGCCGAAGGGTTGTCGATGCCCATGAGGAATCGCACGATGTCGACCGATTCGTCGCCGCTCAGCGAGGCCAACTCGAAGGCGCGGGCTTTGGCCGGCTGCAGGGTTTTCTCGTCATACTGCGCGCACCAGGCCGTGAGCTCGCCTTGACGGCGGTACTGCGTTTTCAGCATGCAGTCGATGCCGCGCTCAACTGCTCCTTTGGCGCGTTGCGCATAGCTGGCGTCAAGGGCGGCAAAGGGGCCGGTTTGGTCGGCTACTTTGCGCAGCACGATGAGGGCCCGCACCATGGCGTTGTCGTTATAAGTAATCTGGTGGCGGTAATTGCTGAAATCGGGATAGTACTGCGGAAAGCCGCCGTTGGGGTACTGCATTTTCAGCAGGAACTCCACCCCGGCTTCGGCAGCGGCGCGGTAGGCAATGTTGTTGGTTTTTTGATACGCCTCTGCCAGATAATTAATCTCGCGGGTAGTGGCATTGTTGTCGATGGTGGCGTCGTTCCGATTTTTATCGCCCAGCGTCTTGGTCCGGTCAGCAGGGCTCAGCCGGTGGCTATAGTCTACTTTGGCATTGTCCACCGCTTTGGGCCAGCCGCCCACACTGCGCTGGAACACCAGCATCTTCTCCGCAATGCTGTCGGTAACGACTGCCACGGCCGACGGAGCCGACAACGCGGGCTTGCTTTTATCTGCGTTCCAACGCCCCCCGAAAGTCCAGTTGACGGTAATTTGCTCAGGCTGGGGCGCGCCGGCAGCGGTGGCCAGGTTGTCGCGCATCCAGGCGTAGTCGCCACCTTGCCGGTGGCAGCCGAAGTAGTACACGCGCCGGCCCCAAAGCTTGGCTCCAGGACCGGATTGTGCCCAGTAGATGTCAGCATCGGCCATGTTCTGCGGGAACTTACAGCCTATCAAATAGAACTGCGCCTCGCGGTGAAACCGCCCCAATTTGAAATTATCATCGCCAGTGAAGGTGCAGTTTTTCAGTACCGTTTTGGAATCCTGATTCCCTGAGCCGTCGTGCCAGATAGCGGCACTTGTGCTGTGGCACTCGAAGTGGCAGTTCTCGGCATAGGCCCAGCCACGGGGACAGTAAAAGTCTACCCCCCCTTCCATGGTGCAGTCCTTGAAATAGTAGAGGCCGTTTTCGATGTCCCATGGGCTCACCGTATCACCACCCAAGGCCCGAAACGTGCAATGCTTTACCGTGATGCGGGGCGACCCCGCAAAAGCCCTGAGAGCCATTTGGTGGCCATTGGCTCCAATTTTTTTCGGTTCCGTAGCCCCGGCGCAGGTTAGCAGCTCGTCGGGTTGCCCTTTGTGGTCGAAGCCATAGCTGTTGAAGATGGTCAGATTTTCGAGGGTCAGGTCGGGGGCGTTGCGCAGGTTGATGGTGGCCACTCCCCAATCATCGGGGCCGGAGGTGCAATGCCAAGCGTCGCGGGATTGAGCGAAGGTCAGGATTACCCCCTTCTCGCTCTCGCCTTGCAACACGACATTGTCTTTGCCATCGATGTAGATTTTCTCCTGATATGTCCCGTTCTTAATGAGGATGGTGCGCGGCTGCGCGGCATGGGCTGGCAGGCTGTTGATGGCCTCCTGCACAGTGCGGAAATTGCCTTTGCCACTGGCTGATACCACTATCGGCTTGGGCGCAGCGGCAATTGCCTTCCACCCTGCGGGCGCCAAGGCCAGCAGTAAACTAAAGAATAGCGCACTTTTCATTGTCGAAATGCAAGCCCGCAGGCCCCAAATTTTGGTCTAGAGAAAATCGTCGCGTCGCGGGGTAAAGGCATCTATTAGAACGCCCGCCGCCACACAGCGCACGCCATGTTGGGCATGGCCTGGCACCAGGCACGAGTCGCCAGGATTCAGCAGTTGGGTTTCGCCATTGATGGTATACTCAAACTGTCCGCTCTCAACGTAGCTGATTTGCTGGTGCGGGTGGCTGTGCAATGCGCCCACGGCGTCCTGCTCAAATGTCACCCGCACCAACATCAAATCAGGCCCTTGAGCCAGCACCTGTCGTTGCACACCGGGCCCCATGGGTACCAATGGCAACTGTTTAGCGAAAAAAAAGTGCTCAAGCATGGAAAATTCAATCAGTTGCAATAGTGGCCGGAATCTTCACTAGACTTAAACTTAGTGTTTAAGGCAGCCTTGCTGAATTGAAGTAAGCAACTAGTAATTAGGGTTTTGTCGCAGATTGCGGTTGTTGTCGATAACGACCTGCGGAATGGGTAGTAGTTCCGACTTGCCTGGGGTGAACCCAGATGCATATGCGCCGATGCCTGTGGTGGAGATGTTGCGCAGCCATTGTACAGGCGTCGTTCTAAAGCCGGTGGGCACCGTGGCCCGACGCGGTTTATAGAACGAAGTCAACTGCATGCCTTCGCCCACCTGTTTGTAGTAAATTTGGCTTGGTTTGGTTAGTGAGTCGTTCTTAAGAGCGAGGAGATTAGTACGGGCCTCCGCAATTTTCTGGCCCAGCAGGTTCCAACGCAGTAAGTCATATTTCCGAATGCCTTCGCCACCAAACTCCAGCAGGCGCTCGTTAACTAACATATTAAAGAAGCCGCCTTTATCCGTGGGCGTGGTGCCTATGCGGCCGGTATTACCACGGAAGGCGCGAGTGCGCACCGCTTCTAAAGCCAGCTTAGGGGTATTGATGGCAGCTGTACCAAAAGTGGCAGTGGGGCCAGCCAGTTCGTTCTGAGCTTCCGCAAACATGAGCAGCACATCGGCGTAGCGGATGAGCGGCCAATTATAGCCGAGGTACTGCACCGTGCCTGGTAACAGCGGCACGCGCCAGTCGCGACGGAACTTGCCATCGGTCAGGCTAAACAACGGGGCGGGGCTTTGCAAGTTGGTGCTGCCAATAGAATAGTAGGTGATAGTTACATCGCGCCGGGTGTCCACCGAGTCAAAGGCATAGAAATAGGTTGGGAGCGGGTTGATACCGGGATTACCCTGTCCATAGCGAGATGACGGGTCAATTTTTGGCCCTGTATAATAGCCCAGCTTGCTATCAGAAGACCCTGCTGCTCCGCCCATAGCTACTTCAAACATAATCTCACTATTATCAACCCGGAGTTCATTCACATTTTTGAATAAGGTCTGAAAATTCGGGTTGAGGCTGTGCTCGCCGCTGACAATGATGTCGGCGCACTCGGAGCGAGCAATTTCGTAATACTGCTGGTAGTTGGAACCGCGCTCTACCGTGCCGCTGCTACGCAACGAATAACCGCCACGATACAGGGCGATGCGCGCCCGCAATGCCTTGATGGCGCCGCGCGTGATGCGCTCAGAGGCAGTGCCCGCTTGCGAACGCCATGGCACCAGCGGAGCAGCCGTAGCCAAGTCGCTGAGCAGCCGCTCGTAGGTAGCGTCGCGCGGGGCGTTTGGCAAACGCAGGTCTGGGGTAGCAGCGGCGGGCTCGAAAGGCGCAGGCACATCGCCCCAGTTCCGAATCAACTCGAACAGGTATTGCGCCCGCAATGTAAGGGCTTCACCATACATGGCCTTCATGGCAGCCTGTTCGGCGGCGGTGCCATTGGTATAGAGTGGTGATTTGGGGATGTTGGCGATGCATACGTTGGCCCGTTCCACGCCTTGGTACAGGGCATTCCAAGGCGCTAGGAGTTCGGTATTGTTGGGGTCGAGCACGAAGCGGGCAATGCCGCGGCGGCCCTGGTCAAGGGTAGTACCACCCGACACTTGAATGTCATCCGAATCGTAGGGATAGTAAGAACTCAGGCGCTGCCCATAGGTTTGGTCGCCCGAGAGCAGGTCGTAGGCACCAATCAGGGCACTGGTGGTACCATCAAGGCTGCTGAATACATACTGGGTGTCAACTGTTGATACTGGGGGTACCTCAAGGTAGTCTTTGCACGAGAAAGTACCGCCCAACGAAGCAATGGCAAGGGTCAGCGCTGCGCGCCGACGAAATAGCTTATTCATGATTATCAGGAGATAGCAACGTTAGAAAGTCAGGTTCAGGCCGGCCAGGAAGGCCCGGCTGCGGGGGTAGGCAGCATAGTCGAGCCCCGGCGACAGCGGCGAGGAACGGCGGGCACTCACCTCGGGGTCGTAACCGCTGTACTTCGTGAACGTGTACAGGTTGCTGCCGGTGACGTAGAATCGAACGCCGGTGATTTTAAGTTTCTGCACCAAATCCTTGGGCAGCGAATACCCGAGCGTTACGTTGTTGAGGCGCAGGAACGAGCCGTCCTCAATGGCATCGGAAGAAGTGATGTAGCGGCCACGCGAGGGAGCCGCCTGAGTGGCATTCTGGTTGATTTGGTTCAATCGGGCCACATCGGTCACCAGCTGCCCGGTCACGGGGTCAGTGTTGCGGTAAGTGTTCTCGTTGTAGGCGCTGGCCAGCAGGTTCGTATTGGGGTACAAGGCGCTCGAGAACTCGATTTTGTTGGCGTTGTAGATGTCGTTGCCCACCACCCAGTTAAGGAAGATACTAGCATCGAATGTCTTATATGTGAACTGATTGTTCAAGCCACCCGTGAACTTGGGGTTGGCGTTGCCGATAACCTTGCGGTCCAAGTCGTTTATCACGCCGTCACCATTGAGGTCCTCGTAGCGGACATCACCAGGGCCTTCGGGAGCAAAGGCATTGGGATTCACTGCCACTCCGGTCTTCGGTTTCCAAGGCCGCGCTACGCCGGAAGTATAGCCCTCAAAATCGTTGGCTGTATAGAAGCCCTTATTTACGTAGCCGTACATCTGGCCCAAAGGCTGGCCAACTTCAATGAGGTAATCGAAGCTGGGGCCATCGGACCCGGCCCAGTTGGAGTTGAAGTTGAAGCTTTGAATGTCGCCTAGGCTTTCTACCCGGTTGCGGTTAAAAGACAGATTGGTGTTGGCCGTCCAGTTGAAATCCGTGGTACGGAACACAGTGCCGCTGAGCTGGAATTCCAAGCCACGGTTTGATGTCTTGCCCGTGTTCTGGGTTTGCACCGAATAACCCGATGTGGAAGGCACTGCCTGGCTGAGCAGCAAGTCGTAGGTATTGTTGTAGTACGCATCCACCGTGAACTGTACGCGGTTATCGAACAATGCCAAGTCGATGCCCACGTTACGCGAAGCCGTGGTTTCCCAGCGAAGAAACTCGTTGGCTAACGCCGTATTAGCCAGGCCCGGCACGCCGGTCTCGTTCAGCCAGTACGAAGAAGCAGTCGTTCCCGAGCCCGTAATGGCTGGTACCTGTACGCCTACCAGAGACCGGTACTGGTCGTTAGGGATTCGGTTATTGCCGGATAAGCCATAGCTCAGGCGCAGTTTCAAGTCAGAAACTGTGCTGCTGTAGGGTTGCATGAAGCTTTCTTTAGATATGCGCCATGCCACCGAAGCAGCTGGGAAATACCCAACCCGGCGCCCGTCCGCAAATTTGGAAGAACCATCGGCCCTGAAAGTGGCGGTAAACAAGTATTTATCGTCGAATGAGTAGTTCAGACGTGAGAATCCTGATAGAATGCGGCTTTTAGAGCTTGGTGAGCTAAACGTAGGCTGAACGCCAGCCGGTGGGGCACTTTGGTTGATGCCAGCCAGAGCCCGCTCTGCTGTAATGGTTTTCGGCAGGTAAAACACCCCGATGTTCAGGGAGTTGTTCACAATCTGGTAGGTTTCCTCGCCCAGCAGCGCGTCGAAGCTGTGCTTGCCCTTCGTCAGGTTATAGGTCAGTACGTTGTTGTTGTTGAGCGTAATCTGCTCGCCGGTGGAAATGGAAGCGGTAGGCAAGTTGCCATTCTGGCGGGCCACTGGCGTCACTGGACCGTTAAAGGCGTTCTGCACAGTGTTAGCCGTCTCTACACCTATTGTAGTCCGGAAAGTGAGGTTTTTCAGAAGGCTGTATGCGGCTGAACCATTCACATTCAGCACTTTTTGGCTATTGTTGCGATACTCCTGATTAATTAGGGTTTCGGGGTTGCCCAAGCGAGCCCCTGAAACAGCCTGCGTTTCATCGAACGCATCCTGATTCTGTACAACGCCGCCCACAAACTCGAATGGACGATATTCAATAACATTGCGCAAGCGGGAGGTTTGTGACGTACCCGTAGAGTTGGTACCAGCGCCCAAGGTGCGCGTCACGTTGTAACGAGCGTTGAAGCCAAACCGAAACTTTTCACTCACTTTGTTGTCGAGACGGAAGTTTACCAGATAGCGGTCAAAGCTAGAACCAAGCTGAATGCCGTCTTCGGTGTTACGGGTAAGGCTCAGCGCGTAGTTCATGCCTTTCGAGCCGCCGGTGATGGACACGTTATGTGTTTGCTGGAAGGCATCGCGACCAAATATCCGTTCCTGCCAATCGAGAGTGGGCAGGTTATCGAAAGCGCTCAAGCTGTCGTAACGCGATGTACCGTAGGTGCTTTTGAAATCGGACTGAGCCGTGGTCCCAGCCAGTTGGGCCCGCTCGTACTGAAAGCGGATGAACTGGCCTGGGCTCAGCAAGTCCAACTTGCGCGAAAGCTGGCGTACGCCCGCAAACCCATTGTAATTGACGACAGTACGGCCTTCGCGGCCAATTTTAGTAGTAATAATAATAACACCATTGGCACCTCGGGCTCCATAAATAGCTGTGGCCGAGGCATCTTTCAATACGTCAACCGACTGGATATCTTGGGGTGAGATAGTAGCTAGCGCATTTTCTACCTGAATACCGTCTACTACATAGAGCGGCGAGTTGTCTTGCGTAATGGAGCCACCACCCCGTACTCGCACTGTAGCCTGCGCGCCCGGAGTACCTTCTGAAGTAGTGAGTTGTACACCAGCCAAGCGCCCCGTCAGAGCCTCGGCGGCCGAATTTACTGGGATGTCTTTAATCTGTTGAGCGCTTACCGATGAAACAGCGCCCGTCACATCGCGGCGTTGCACGGCTTGGTAACCGATTACCACCACATCTTCCAGTTGCTTGCTATCCGAAGCAAGGGTCACGTTGATAGTAGATTGGCTGCCTATTTTCACGGCTTGCGACACGTAGCCCACGTAGCTGAATCGCAGGGTTGCATTATCGCTACCAGCCGGTAGCGTAATGCTGTAGTCGCCATTGGGTCCGGTTGAAGCGCCATTGGTAGTGCCTTCTACGAGCACTGTCACACCCGGAAGCGCTTCGCCTTCCGCCGATTTCACGATGCCTTGCACCTGACGGCTCTGGGCTGCTACCAGCCCAATGCTGCCGAACAGCAGCAGCCAGAGCAGGAGAAAATGTTTTTTCATATAGAAAGGAAAAAAATTGGGATGGGAGTAAAAAATGCTGTATCGATAAACCCGGGCTACTCCTGAAGCACGGCAGATGTATATAATATCAGGGTTACTGGCTGTCCATGACAACCTGCTAGGAGAAGGACCAGCGTGGCAATAAGGACGAAGCCAAGAAGCAGAAAGGGAGGAAAAAGCATTGGTAAGGGTACCAAGTCTATTACTGCTTCATAAATGTTTCATGGAATACCTGCCAAAAGCAAGAGTTGGACGATTTTTTTTTGTGCAATCGTTGCCGGGAACGATGCCACATCGAAAACTAACGCACTAATTGTGCTACCGAAGTAACTATATGGCGTAAAATGAGAAAAACCAGCCTCGCATTATGCCAAGCTGATTTTCGCAATATTTATTGAACTTTATTAAGAATAGCACCCAAAATCAACCTGCAAACAATTCTCCAAATGTTACTGACCAAGACAGTCACAATCTTGGTGCTACGTCGGCTCAGCTATTCACTTATTGTGGGGTCCCAGCCACCTAGTACAGCCTCGCGGGTGTAGAACGCGGCTTGCTGCGGCGTGAGTTGGTGCGACCACAAAATGCGGGCTTTGGGAGCCGCTCCGGGACCAATAGATTTAAACTCCCCGAAAAACGCGTCCTGTTTGTTGCTTTCCTTTCCCCAATGGTCCCAGCCTTTGGGCCTGATGGCGGCACTCAACTCACAGTTGAGCAATACAGTCTTGGCTGTAGGTTTCCAGGGTCGGGCAATGAAATATGAATCGGCGGGAGCGTCGCCCACCATTTTGCAGCGCTGCAATACGAAACCGTACCGAATGCTATCGGGCGTGGAGGGGGCCATGATAACGGAGCCCCCCGCTTTACAGAACAGCGTACAGTCTTCGAACCAAGCCGTAGCTGCCCCCAAGATGAAATCGGTGGTGCCCTCTATGTAGCAGTCTTTGTAGTACTGCCGGCTGCCGTAGCCGTAGGGATAAAGAGTATCGCGGGTGCCCAGGAAGCGGCAATTCTTGAAACTGGCCTTGTCGCCGTACACCCACATGGCGGGCCCCTGCCCTATTTTACCGGCGGTGTTCTCAAAAGTTAGGTTTTCGGCCGAAAAATCATTGCCGAACACCCGAAAGCTGGAAGCTTCTGAAGTGCCCAAGGGTTCGCCAGTGGCAGGGGTGCGACCGTTATAGTCGTCGTAAGTCAGAACGGTGGTATTCAGGTCTTCCCCCACTAAACGCACGAAATTCTGCTTCTTCGCTAAGTTTAGCTTTTCCTTATAGACCCCGCTTTTGATAAAAATCGTGATGAGGGCACGGTTGTTCTTAGGTACTGCGTCGAGAGCCTCCTGCACAGTGCGGTAAGTACCACTGCCATCCTGGGCTACCACTACTCGCTTGGACTGGGCAAAGCTGGCAAAACTTAAGAGAAATAAGAAAATAATAGTAACAATACGCATCGGATAGATATAATAAATGGGTGGAGTTAGGAAGGAAACCTTGGAAGCTAGTAGCTGCTTCGGACGATGCGAAAATAACTTATATAAAGCCGATAGTCCAAATCAACATGCTTTAAAACGGTGAAAAATTACTTCCACACCTCGAATAAGTCAAATTATTCGACTTATATCTTCTCACTGCGCTTGGTTCAAAGCTTAAAAAAGAACGGCAGCAAGCTTGAGCTTGCTGCCGTTCTGTAACTAAACACAATTCTTTTACTATTCAAAGAAACTACCAGTAAATAGTGTAAAGGGCGGTAAGGACAACCACAATGGCGGCCGCACCAACTACAAAGCTCGGCTGGGGCTTGAACATGCTGCTGTCGACTTCCAAGCCTTTGGTTTTCACACCTCGACTGGTTTCAAACAAGCTGATGATAATCATCATGATGATGCAGATAATGAATACAAAGCCCATCCGGTCGAGGAATGGAATTTCGTATACGTTCGAGCCAACTGGCTTAACGGCAAAGCCAAGAGGCGCCAGGAACGATAAGTCGGCAAAGCCCGGCAGAAACTTGAAGAAAACGGATAGCAGGAAACCGCCAATGGTGGCAAACAGCGCAGCGCTGGAAGTCGTCTTTTTCCAGAAGAAGCCGAGGATGAACATGGCAAAAATACCCGGCGATACAAAGCCTGTGTATTCTTGAATGTACTGGAACCCCCCTTTTTTATCGATGCCGAGGTGCGGTGCGATGAGGACGCCCAGAATCATGGCCACTACTACGGCAATTTTGCCAGTACTTACCAGTGTCTTCTCCGAAGCGTTGGGGTTGATGATTTTCTTGTAGATGTCGAGGGTGAAGATGGTAGCAATGGAGTTGGCTTTGCCTGCTAGCGATGCCACTACTGCCGCCGTAAGCGCCGCGAACGATAGGCCTTTCAAACCCGCAGGCAAGATGTTGAGCAATACCGGGTAAGCACGGTCAGGATTTAGTTCGCCACCCGAATTCATCGATTGGCCGAAGGCCCCCAGAATGTCCTGCTTGTAGAGCACGAAGGCTGCAATACCGGGCAATACTACTATCACCGGCATCAGCAATTTGAGGAAAGCAGCGAACAAAATACCTGAGCGAGCCGTGGGCAAGTCCGCACCCAGCGCGCGTTGAGTAATGTACTGGTTGCAACCCCAATAGTTAAGGTTTACAATCCACATGCCCCCTAGGAGTACCGTGAGGCCCGGCAAGTCGATGAAGTTTTCGTTGTCCTTCTTGAGAATCATCTGGAAGTGGTCGCCGGCGTGCTGGGTCATCAGATTAAAGCCGTTGAGCACGCCTGTGGTACCGTAGTGCTGCGCTACTAAGTCGAGAGCCAAATAAGTGGTCGCCAACCCGCCCAGAATCAGGAAGAACACCTGAATAACATCGGTAAACCCGATTAC
>Ga0265780_10003408_pt1 | contig 20926 bp, 28 predicted proteins | sample P1T30metagenome_FD_192432 | JGI IMG/M metagenome (GOLD analysis project Ga0265780, IMG submission 192432) | Plant litter microbial communities from East Loma Ridge, Irvine, California - P1 T30 | ecosystem: Environmental > Terrestrial > Plant litter > Unclassified | place: USA: California...
TGGTCAGCGCCAGATTGGTCAATCGATTGATGGATGTCTTGAGATCGGGAGTCGAAGACATCCTAACTTTTCACCTCAAGGACTTCGTGACAGACAGTGTCAAGTCGAAGTCGTCGAAGACCGCTCACCATGCGGCATGGTATGCCAAATATCGAGGTACCATCCCTGGACTGGCAGGTCTCTTGAAGGATCTCACCAAGAGCGACTCGACAACCATCATCTCGATTCTGTCACAAGAATGGTCAAGGACCTTGGCTGCTTTTCATAGTGGGTTCAGCGCGTAGTCGTGAGATTTGCTGAAGTCATATTAGCTCGATTGTCATCAAAATCGGCAAACGCCAAGAAGGCGAACTGTCGAAGTATTACGGAGAGTGTGAGAAGGCTGTCAGAGATGATGGTGGGCGATATTTACAATGAGAAATGATCGAGGGGAGATCTGGACGTGGGTTTTCTATCTACAGGTCTCATAGTTGTACCCATATGTTTCATGCTATCTTGCAATATCTTACCCCTATTATCCATTTGCACATGTCTATATGTGTGGCTGAGGATCATGTACTCCGTATTTTCATCGTTCTTTGACTGCCTACATCTTGCGATTTCCCAGCCCAATAACCAATATGATATCAATACTAGCTATCTGAAGTCAAGACAATTGAGCGACTTGACTGATCGATTTGCTGTCGCAATGCATGTATAATATCTGCTCCTCTGTCTGTCTTGACAATCTCTACTTGACCGGGTCCATGGTCTCTCCATCCGCTTCACCGACCTTCTCCTCAGCTACCACCTCGACCCCGACCTCCGGAGTCCTACCATCATCACCAACTTTACTGCTACTTTCGCCATTCGACTTCAGCTTATCCAACCCCATCGGCAATCCAAATTCATTCCCAACAAACCACTCGTCAACCATTCTACTCACCCCTTCCTCTTCGTGTCCAGGGTATATATCGTAGTACGTTGGATTTGACTTGACCCTCAAAGCGAGGTATGTCCAGCTGAGTAGATCCATCATATCCCTCTTCCTCAGATCTGCAGCCCTCGGTCGATGCAGCTGAGGTTTGGGAGGTGGTGGGCGGGATTTCAACATCCTGTCTAGAGCTCCTTGGGTGGATTGGGGAGCTTGACGTGATAGTAGAGCTGGCAAGTTCGATTCGAGGGGTAGGCCCTTATTTAGTGCTCGAGAGATTGTATCCTTTTGTTCACCTTGACAGAGCACGTACATCCTACTTCCCTGGGATGAAGCGTTAAGGGGTAAAGCGGAGGTAATGGCGAAAGATTGCATCTTGACCAATTCCGTTCGAGAGTAGTTGACGACTCTGCGTTCTCCATCGTGCATCTGGATGTATTGCGCGGCCATCACGATGACTGTTTCGGATCGAACGGGAAGGCTCCAACATGCTTCCCTTGGTGCGATCAGGGCTCTTACGATACCACTGGCGAATAATTCGAGGACGAGGGACATGTCGGAAGGTGCCATATTGGCGGTAATGTACCCGATACCATGTAGCAGCGGTTCGTATAGCTCTTCATCCCTGACGCGTTGAAGTAATGGTTCAACATCCGCTCGTGGTACTTGAAGGAACCCACTGAGGTCCATGGCATTACCAGACTGAGTGACCAAGTCCGCAGCAACGGTTCGGCATGCTGCCCTGGAAGGTACGAATACGATAGCACCCGCTTGACAGGACTTGAGGATATCATAGGTGGGTTTCACCATTACTTTCATCAAAGTCGCCGAGTGGGGTAATGAGAATGGTCGAACAGAGGTGATGATCGGATGACCCCGGTCAGTGGGTACAAAGTTGAATCGAGCGACTTCCTCGACTCCAAGCCATGTAGCTAAATCGGTGGGATCGTTAAGGGAAGAAGTTAATCCCACGAGTCGGGCTCGGTTTGGTTTAGTAATAGCCAATAATCGAGCGACGGCGAGCTCATACTCTTCATTGAGCAGATGGAGATCGTCGAGGACAGCGAGGGAAAGGTGGCGGAAGAACGATGTGGCAAAGTCCGGTTCGAGGGCTAGGAGGGCAGAAGGGCAGGTGACGGCGATAGTACCTGATCCACTCGCTGCCCGCTCAAAGTCGGTCACCGAGAACAGGGCGTGAACTTTCACGGGTTTAGATTTCGGGCAGACACTCCGCAGTCGAGCGGCAGCTTCTTGCGCTGATGACTTGCTAGGTAGTATGACCAGTGCTGTCGCATTGGGATTATGGCGCAGTACATGCCTACTCGTTAGCCGTTAATCAAGCTATTGAATTAGCACATACCAGATAGCCATCTCTCCCAAGAAGGTCTTGCCACTAGCCACGGGCGCCGAGACAAGGACGTTCATATTCGTATGATACAGCGTCCAGAAAGCTTGCGTCTGGATCCCATTCAACGTATTGACATATCCCCTGTACATTTGTTCCAGGGGTGGATCGTCCAAACATCGGATACTGAGGAATGGTATATCCAGGACGTGTGTGTGGGGCGGAGCAATTTCTGGCATTCGAACACCTTCGAGGGGTACCAATTTCTCTTCGCCTGATCCTAGCCATCTATCAGACGCTGAGACAATCTTGAGGAATTGCGGTAATTCCTCTTCGAACGAGAGCACAAAGTCCAGTTCGATCGATGTAGTGGTCTGACGTAAGAGCACGGAACGCCATTGAAGGATATCGATTCCTGTCTCCTCTTGGATCCAGATATAGAAAGGTTCAGCCGAAGTAGAGACTTTGGGATTCCATTTGAAAGTCGGCGTAATCTTGATCCGTACCTCGAGGACATCGTTACTGAGTGGTCGAAGGGCATGTGTGACATCGATCATGGGTAATGACTGAGCAGCATTCTTGACTGCCGATCCATGAGATTCGTTCATGTGGATCATCTCTCCTATTTCCTTGGGCTCCATCTCTCGCAATACCGGTATCTCGACCTCGTCGGCATGTCGACGGAGATTATAGAGTGTATCCTTCTGAAGCGTGGGGACTTGGTTGAGAGGGTGGTCGTAGGGCCACATTCGTTTTTCGATGGCCTTACTTAGATCGATAAGGAGTTGGGCGTTATTTGCCCAATTTCGGCTGAGTGCTATCTCGAGGAGAGCTCGAATGATACGCGCTGCGTTCTGCATTGTCAGTTGATTTCCGGAGAATGATCATGAAAGCATACCTGAGCTACATAGGCAGAGTCAGAGACAAGAGCAAAGTCCTCCAAGAACACTTTCGAGATATGTGCTTGTAGGCTGGCGGATTAGAAGGAATCAAACGAAGGCGAAGATAACCACTTACAGGATATTGACCTTGCCCTGCTTGGTACTCACACCGCCCTTGACTTCGAGAGGGCAATACTCCTCCGTCTCCATGATGGCAGTAAGTTCCGGAACCTCCGTCTCTCTCAGTTGGATTTGCTCGAACTGATCGTCAGCCGAATCGTACTCGCTGGACTCACCTCAGTAGCTCTTGAAAGCATGTCGAATAAATCGGCATTTCGCATCTTTGCGTGGAACAGTTCATCTGCTCATCAGCTTATCTCGGTGGGATTAGGGAGACGTACTGAAGACATCAATTGTCTGATGCTTTAGGTAGTATTTCGCTGCTATTCGACCCAGGTCGGAAATGACAAATGCATTAGTATGCTCATCATACCGAGCCATCTTTGCCGTGGCAAGATGCCTGGCGGACTGGGTGATCAACTCATTTCGCTTGTTGCCCAGCTGAGGATCATCCTTGAGCTCATCATGAGGCATGCCTGGACATCAGCAGGACATCATTTATAGTGGACAGCACATACCGTAGATGAATGGCTCGCGACGCATCCTGACGAAGAGGTAGGTATAGCCAAGCCATTGAATGGCATCTTGAACACTTGTGATCGTGCCCAAGGCAATCTCGGCATTCAACGAATCGACCATACCAGGAATGAACCTGTTCGTCAGTCATTGTCCATGTCGCATCTGTCTGGACCCACTTGGACTCGATAGGATGTTGCGACATGATTGATTGGAGGTAGTGGTCCAGCTTCTCCTGCGTTGTACAGATATAACCCTCTCCACTAGTCTCGTAACCTGGTCGACCAGCTCGACCGAAGATCTGACCGTCAGCGGTGAAGAGTAACGCTAGGAGCTGGACATACTTGAAGAACGTCCAACACAGACAGATCGACGAAAGCACCTTTCGAGCTATCGTATACTTGAGTACCTTTGATAACGACAGCATGAGCGGGTAGATTGACACCCCAAGCCAAAGTCGAGGTACAGCAAAGTACCTGGCATCAGCTCACATCGCAGTCGATCCATGGAACCTACTTTAATGGCCTGATCCTCAAACATCCTCTCCATCATATTCCTATCGCTCCTCAGCATACCAGCATGATGGATACCGAAACCAGCATCAAACAGTTCTTTCATCTCCTTGTTCCGACTCGTACTGATATCTCGCCTGTAGATACCGCACTTGGGATGGTCGGAGGGGTCGAAAAATGTAGACATTCCTTCTTCTATAGCTTGTTCTTTGAGTTTCTTGGCTGCATTCACGGTCTCTTTTCGGGCGTGGACGAAAACCATGACCTGATGACCTTCTTGAACGAGTTCTGATACCTAAATGTTAGCTGTTACATCAATTTGGGGGCGGCCCAGCTTACCTTGTCGAATACAACCTGATCCATGTTTCGTATGGATTGCTGACTTCTGGGTTTTCCGGCTACACCGATAAAGTGCTGTTCAAGCGGTACCGGTCTGAAGGAGGCGTCAAAGAAGAATAGACCTTGGTATCGATTGACGCTACGGTTCAGCTGTAAGCTTGGGATTTCAGTACGCTACCAGCTTACCGTAGGAAATCGCTGACGTCGATGTAGTTGGGTAGCGTGGCACTGAGACCCACAATTCGGATCAAGGACTGACTAGACTCGACCTATCAAGTCAGCGTACCGCTCGGATGCCGATGGGGGGACCCACCTGTCGCAAGGTCCTGGCGACGATGGTCTCAATGACAGCTCCTCGCTCTTCATTGAGTAGATGTACCTCATCAATAATTAACAACTTGACTTTCTACCCCATTAGCTTTGTCACGACCAGGAACTCACCGAAGCAAGTTCGCCTTCTCCGGTAGGTTTCCTAGTCACAACATCCCATTTCTCTGGTGTAGTAACGATGATCTGAGTTTCCGCAATTTCTTGCCTTGTCAACTGCATATCTCCAGTCAATTCCCTGACTTTGATTCCTAGCCATGCTAGTTTCTTGCCGAATTTTCGAGTGATCTCGGCGGCCAAGGCTTTCATGGGGGCTACGTAGATGACCTTGAAGGCGTCTCTGTCGATATTGAAGCCCGAAGGATGAGTTGCGTGACCAGGTTTGAGGTGAAGTGTTAGCACTCGGATAATGGCCATTAAAGCTACATCTGTTTTACCCTAAATGTTAGCTCATCAGTCACAACTCTAGTCTGTTCAACGTACAGCTCCAGTGGGCGCTGCATGTCAGCATTAGCACAAAAGAAGACAGAATGACTTACCGCAGACAAGCATATTCTCATTGGTGTTCATCGCAATGGGATGTACAACACTTTGCATTCTGTTGAGCGCGACATAGTTCTCCAATATCAGCTCACTGCCCGCAAGCAGAGGGGCGGATGACATACAGGGAAACAACCCTTGGCCATCGGGGACAAATCAGAGATCTTTACTGGTTTCTCTGTCGCCCTGGGCGGAATGGGTCTGCCATGGGGAATAACGACTTCTTCGTATGTCTGATATTAGTCTTCATCTATTCTTTGATATGGTGTTCTCACATCATTGATCTCCCTTGTTGTCCCCATTGGTAGGGCGAATTTCCCGCCTTGCGTCGCGGCCATACCGGGTACATTGGACGTCGATGTGAAGACATGGGGTAGTTGCTCTTGTTCTGGGATCCACTGCCCAGTCAGGATGATGGACTAGAAGGCAAAAAGGGTGTACGTACCCTCTCTTCAGACGAGAACATCTCTTTCGGACCCTCAAGCTGTTCTTGCAGTCGACGTTCGATATCCTCATCTGTTCCAATCATGTCTGTTACATTGATCCTCCTATCCTTCTTCTTCTGTCTTCCTCCGCCTTGTCTTGCATATATATTATGCGATGTCTCAGGAGCACTTGACTGCGATTGTCAGGTGTCCATCAAACAACCTTGCCTGATGACGTACCTTGGGTCCACTTCCTCGCATATCGTGCATTAACGCTTCCCTCACCCCTGGCCTCAAGAGCTCTTCCACCAAAGCGAGCCCATCACCTTCAAACCCAAGTATCTCCACTAGTTCAGATTGAATATCATCATTTGATCGATCCGAGCTCATCAAGGTCGTGAGTGAGAGGAATTGTGAGGGCGCAGGGAGTTGCCTGTCCAATCAGCTTGGTCATGAGCTATGAGTAAATGGCGCATACAGTTGTAGTCGACCCTTGAGCTTCCCTACGTCGACGTTTGACCTCGAGAGCGCCGGCGGTGATGAGGGAGAAGGAGATGTCTCTTTACTTTTCGATTTCGTCTGACGAGATGACTGGCCAGCATTAGGTGGTCTGGAATAGTAGTCCAGTAGATTCGGCCAAGGTGAAGTCTGCGCAAGCAAAGCTTGATCACCGTTATCGAGCTCTTCGTCGTTTATGCCGTTTCTAGAGCTTAGCAATGATCTAGGCGGGGTCAAGGTGGCTTACGCTTTCTGATCCTCCTCCCACTGGTTTAGCAAGGCAAGCCATTCTTGTTGACTGTCCCCTTTACTTGGGGAGGCGGTGCTCAAAAGCTCATCGATATGCTGCTGGAGAGACATGCTAGCCCTCGTTCTATCCCTGTATGGCAAGCTGTGCGGGGTACGATGATGAAGTATAGATGGTCTGTGCCCGAAATACTGACCTCACTTTCAGTCGATCCATCTCCGGATCCGAAATCTCGATAGTCACGTGATCGATGTCTAATCTATATCGCTTGACCACGCCCGAGCGATCTGTATCAATGATCTGAACCAGTAATGAGCCCCTTTACACAGTGATCCAAAAGCGCAGCATGCAAATGCATGTAGTAGCGAAGCGCATAAGCTGCGAGAATATCAAAGCAGAAACGCTAGAATACTCTCAGACCCCCAAGCTCAGCCAAGCCTTCTTCAGCGTTAACAACACCATTAACAGCTCCTCCCTCACTTTTAGCCCCACTCATCCCAGCACCTCCAAACAAACTTCCAAACAACTCATCAACTTGCTCATCATGCCATGCCTTCCTGAGAGGGATGGGAACGACGAAATTCTGAGCTTTCTCTTGAACGGTATATCGCAACTTTCGACCTTTTGAACCTCCCCGCTCTGCTTCCCTCTTTTTCTTCTTTTCGCGACGTAGATGGGAGAGGTCGGAGGGTGCTTGGCCTGATCTGGATTCGATGACTTCGCGGAGGAGGGATCGGTATGCTGTTTCTTCGGATTCGACGAGGGGTTTGGCATTCTCTTTCTGCGTTCGTCAGTATTGGTTTATCTATCTTTGAGTTTGGGCATGTTGACTTACTCGATTCTCTAGACCGGCTGAGATCGCTTCAATGATCCCGTCCTGTCCCGTCTTGGTGGATTGGAGGAACTTTGAACCCTTGGCAGCGACCTGGGTCGTTGCAGCTTGGATTTTGCTAGACCATTTCTCCAGAATTGGCAACATGTTGGGATGTCCACTGATGATGAGTTGCACTCCTAATCTTCAAGACATTGGACTTACCCATCGGTCAAAACGAAAGACTCCTTCGCGCTCTGGAGCCAGTATTCCTCATTGAGCGCATCCTGATCCTCTCGCTTTCTCTTTGATCCAGTCTGCTCAGTCCCTGGTAGCCTTATACCCTCTCTCAGCGCGAATAACCTCTCATTCAAATCACCAAGCGATTGCAGAGCAGCGTCCTTTGTGGATGAGACTTCGCCAGCGGCGTCGGTTGGTAAGTTTGTGGGGAGTGATGTGGATGCAGTCAAGGCTTTTTGGAATGTGATTCGGAGTGTGACGATCGCGTCGAATATAGCCTGAGAGTCAGCTTGTCATAAGGTAGACTTACCTTTTGCCTCTTGATAGCTTGACCCTTTTCTATATCCTTCATTCGGGAGTCGCGAAGCGCTGCGACGGGATCAAGGCGAGAGGACGTGCTGGCCTTGGGTGGTGGTGGCGGTAGGTCCTCTTCTTCTTCATCGTCCTCTTCATCATCCTCATCACCCTCCTCCTCTTCTTCGTCGTCGTCCTCCTCGCCATCATCCTCTTCCTCATCGTCCTCCTCTCCATCATCCTCCTCACTTCCGCCTTCGCCATCGTCCTCTTCATTTTCTTCCTCATCTTCATCGTCATCAAAGATCTTCTGCCTACCCCTCACTTCCCCTCCATACTTATCTCCCATATCCCCAAATTGACCTCGTAACCTCGAAGGCCCAACATCGAGATAATGCTCTCTGCCCTCGTTGCCCTTTCTCTCGGGGATGACTAGACCATCAAGGTTTGAGTATGCTGATTCGATATCGATGCTAGGAGCTGTATCTTCCGATTCGAGCTGCTTGAGCTGCTGAGCTAGAGTCGGACGTGACATTGTGTGTTGTATAATATGCTTCAAAATAATCTATCCATTCACTCAACACGGTCCAATTGAAATTTCAGGTTTCCCACGCTCTGTCACTATAATACCCCACATCTCCCCGTATTACCTGAAATGACGCCTGTTATGACGAGCGAAACAGTTTACCCTATCTCTTTCCACTGTCTTTTACAATGTCATACATTGCACCAATATGGAAGATCTGGAGGGCATATGATCCCAGCTCGACGAAAGATAGAAAGTAAGCTTATCGCCAGGGCCCTACATATTGAGAAGCTGATAATTAGGGGACGTCAACCCCAGTCATTCCAGTATGGTCGTTTCAAAGCTGTCTACCTACCCAAAGGAGGTGGATGGGGTGTGAAAAGACCGAGAAACGATCAGCAGGCTCAACAGTAAGTCACGGTCTCCTCCTTCCATTTTCAACACATATTCACAACCCCACCCCGAAAGGATGCTTCAGAATCGCTCTGCAGCCAAAAAGGCTATGCGGACAATCGTACACTCAAGCGAGACTGATCATATTACTTCCATCTCATACTCTATGTGCCGAGGAACATCAGCTAATGATCGAGACTGTATAATCACATCAGGACAGTGGCATTCTGGCTTGATGCTGCCCCGTTGCTTGCCGACTTAGGTCTGCCATTTCGAGTAGGCATCTCTCTGCAATAGCCTGTGCTTAGCTGATCCACTCAGGTCGGACTCGACGATATTATCGGTCTAGTACCTATCTATGGTGATATCCTGTCAGGTATACTGCAATTGTACCAAGTCTGGCTGTCTTTCGTCTTCGGTGTACCTCTCAACATCCTTGCGTACATGGTGAGCTTAATCGTGCCTCCATTATGGACAGATTGCTCATATACAGTTCGTGAACGTAATCATCGACGTCTTGGTCGGAATAGTGCCTATAATAGGAGACGCCCTAGACGTGTGGTTCAAATCGAACTTGAAAAACCTCGATATCCTCGAGAAGTGGCTTCTGGACGAACAATCACAAGGCTCACGATACCACATCCTCTTGATGCCCGATATCCCAGAGTTCATTCCTCCACTGAATAAAGTCAAGTCGGATCGAAAGAGATGGTTTGGGAAGGGAGTCAGTGAGGAGGAGATATCCGCTCGTACCACTGAGGTCAAGACTGGCAAAGTCAGGAAAACAAGGAGGATGGGGAGGGAAGAATGTATTCCCGTCGGAGCTGGCGGTGAGATACCTGTACGGGAGGACCCCGTTATGGAACCTGTAGACTAGGAATAGTTGTACCATTGGTAGACGTTATATACGAACATAGACACGATGTATTACCGCATACTTTGTTTTTGCGCCGACTAGACACCCTCGACACCAGCGTACTCGGACTCCACTCCTGGTTCCATGAGGCAAGCATGACCTAGGATGAGGATGGCAGAAGATCCGACCAGCCAGAAGAAAGTCGACACAGGTGATGCTAGCCATAGTAGAGGTAGACCTGTCAGTCAGTCCTGGGCACAATGTCACCTGCCGATGACAACTTACCAATGACAAAGAGACCGATGTAGAGGTGTTTCTGGGTGATAGTCCGATCACCGAATTGAACAGGCTCTGGAGCGAACTTGTTAATAGCGGCGAATCCACCCGCTAGGAAAGCAATAGCAATCAGTAATGTGGGATTTGTGATTCCATCTGTTTAGCTTTCATCAAGTCCGAACTACGATGAAGCTCACAGAGCATAGACGGCGAGGAGGGCGATGACTAGTAGATAATTTCCCGAGAAAGTTCTGGTATTATGGGTAATCCTCTGTTGATGTCAGCTTCCTGCACGGGAGATGCGCGGAAATTAACGTACGGACGTAGCCTCATTCAAGTTGGTCGGACGAGATAACTGTCGGTGGTCGAACTGATCTGTCAGCAGGGTCGCCAAGGCAGAGCGGCAACGTACGAATTCCTGAGGAGATTTCAGATTGGAAGATATCCTGTTCTCCTACATCCATCAGCTTGATCCGCATATGGCGCGGGGCATGAATTCACCCTAAGATTCCTGAACGCATCCTGCACCTTCTGTAATTGGTCCATCTTTGTATGCTCTAGATTGCTTCTAATGATTTGTGTAAAATGAAAGAATGGATGAGCGCAGTTAGCTGTGTCATTGCACTCAGCCCTTCTTCTGTTCCCAGGCACGTAAGTGGGCGCGCATCTGCAACAGGCAATTCATGGCAGAGTATCATCAACGTGTCCTCTATAACTTTTATAGCTATCATACTATAAGAACTCCGCCTGGGAAATTGGGATCCAGAAGCAAACAAAGGCAGGAAGGGATTGACATCATTTGGATCAAATCGCACAGCAATCTTGGAACTGCCCTTCCTTTGGACCGCACGCCCAGACGAAGCGATAGCCAAGCCAAGCCGAAATCATTATTCATCAACCCCTTCCAATCTAAGCAACACACAGCATGCTATTCCACCTCTCAGCAGCATCCGTTTTCCTCATCATCCTCTTCTGTACGTCTTCTTCAACTGTGTTCGTAGCTAGCAAAACATGCTGACCAACTCAGTATTAGCATACAACCGACATCGTCTCTTACCGCTCCTAGCCCCTATCTTACCTTCATCCCTCACTTCCCGCTTGGCACACTATACACCGTTATCGACATTCTCGTTCTCTGATCAAGTAGCTGCTGGATTAAGTAGTGGAAACTTCGATGTAGAGAGGGATAATTTAGCGAGTGGGAGTTCGGACTCTAGGATGGGACTGGATGAGGCTGGTGTTGAGGAAGTCAGGAGGATCATGTACGTTTCCTTGTCTCTCTAGGAGCTAAGCTGATGAATGTAGGGCGATTGAGAGATGTAATTTCGACCGAGCTAGGTTGATTCGACATAACAGGATATTGGCCAAGAACGGCATCGCTCCCGATGGTAAGCTGCCCTATTCGCATGGAAGACTACCGGCTGATGAACAGGTACACCACTCGATAGCAAGGCCATCACCCGACTATAGCCATCGATAGCTAGCAATACTCGCCCATACGGCCATCTCATGACTCCACACCGCCTCCTCGTAATTTCTCTAGACACTGTTGTTGATGCATAATGATGTAGTGTATTGATTTATGCTTGATACGATCTTCCAGTAACTCATGCTCCATATAGGTACTCGAAGAAAGAGGGCTTATCCTCCCATGTAGCCCTTTGACCCGTCGCAACTCCCAGTCTGCGGGGAGTAAGCCCAGCTCCACCAGCTCCAACATTCAGAGGCTTTTCCTCAAAAGTGCCCAGTCCCGCCCAGCCACCAGGCGGAGGAGGCGGTAATGATCCTAAACTATCTGCCATCCCATACTCCGACCCCGCAGTTCCCTCAGACTCGGCATACTGAGATGACGAGTTCGAATACGTTCGTCCAAGGCCTAGGGATAATGGGCCGACCTGTAATTCGCCCATTGCAGATTCCAGTGTCGGTGACCGAATGTTCAGATCCTCGAATCCGTCGAGACCAGCATCGAGCGAGTACCCAACAGGTTGATCGTCTATCGATTCACCCATCTCCGTTCCATCACTGTCACCTTCTGTGTCGGAGTGAGCCGGGGTGGAGATCTCGTTATCGGTGTTGTTTGCTGATGAGAGGTCGGAAGAGGAAGGGGCGGAAAGATCACTATTCTCAGGAGTAAACATGATACCAGTCGGGGTAGGCCGGGGCTTGACGATTGCGGGTCGGATAATGTGAGTTAAACGGACTTGCTCGCCTGTACTGGTCGTGTGGTCCTCGCCTGAAAGTCAGCCAAATTCTAGCGAAGAGGAAGCATCGACTTACTCCACGAGACAAGCTCGTAGTATCGACAGACTAGGTGGATAACCAGACGCTCGAAACCCTCCACGGCCAGCCAGGTGAGATGTCCTACCGATCTCGATAGTTCCAGAATAGCAGGTAGTGTTCCCTCGGTGATGGGTAAAGGCGGTAGGTCCGCTCGTAGTCGATGTCGAGCAGGCATTCTCCTACTTCCCTCCACTGGACCTCTATGTTCGTCATCTTCCACTTGGTCCCTCTTCTTGAAAGAGCTCTCGAGCAGAGTCTCATCCACGACTCTCCAATGCCCACATGAGCCATCTTCATTATCCGAGTCGGCAGCTGCTGCCTCCGCTTCCAAAACACCTTTACCCCCTAGCCAGCCCCTGATTTCATCCTCCACCCTCTGGACCACAACTTCAGTCCTTCTTCCCTTCTTCCTCAGAGCTTGTCTGATTCCCTTCAGCGAAGTCGAGAAAGTACCATTTACAGAATCATTGGAGAATGGGTCTTTTGCCGGTAATTCCACTCCTGGAATAGCACTTGATCGAGGTAAAGTCTTCATTGGCAATGATGGGCGTGGATTGAGAGGGTAGGAGGGGTACCAATCCGATTTCGAAGGTCGAACGATATGTGGATTGGAGCTGAATGCAGCTACCCATCAGCTCAACTGAGGAGGTGGAACGCACCATTATCAACACGACGAATGACCCTCTTCCCCCTTCGATCACCTTTCCCATTTACGTCCACCTTGGATACTCTCTCACGTTCCCGCTTCGCGTCTACCTTTTCTCGCTGTTGGGCATTGTGCGCTTGAACTTGTTTTTGAGTCTTGTTCACTGGGTTCCGGAGGATAGCGGGTAGGCGAAGTCTGACGGTCAGCGATACTACCCCTGGGACATCCACCTCTGGTACTTACGGGGCTGGTTGGTCTAGAGATGACATTCTTATGATTGCTTTGTATGCGTGAGGTCAGATTGCGGTAGCTCGAATGATGACCAGAGATAGGGCGGCAGTTGATTCAATAAGTGGAGGCAGATAACCGGCTCCGATCTACGATCCGGACGTGACCGGGGGACTTGATTCTGGCTTCAACAAGGTGGCACGGTCTCATATCGTAAACACAGCTAGCAAAGTCGTAACATTCATGAGCGAGACAAATATATACAGTAAAACGATGTCGGAAACAGCATCTAGTAATCTAGAAATTCTATAGTCACAAAACCGCCAATCCACCCATTACCGCGATTAAGACAACACCCAATCCACCGAGCGCCAATCTTCCTGCCCCATTCTCCTTATCTCCAGCTTCTAAAGTCTCTCCATTAGCTCCCTCACTACCCTGAGCTTCCCAATCTTGATAAGCCGCATAAGCCATTACTACGAATGATTGACCTTCCGGCGAATAGTCGCCTTGGACGGAGAATGAATATGGGTCGGTGACTTGGGTTAAGTGGCCTGTGGAGTTGACACTACGTGATACGGCAGCGAGCATTTTAAGTCCCATGGGCACGTAGTCGTTCGTCAAGTTCTGGTTCGACATCCGGCTGAGTTGTCAGTCTTGCTTACGGGAAAGGAGGGATTGGGAACATACAAAGCTGCTGCTGCCAACAAGGCTGTTCCAGCTGCATCCTCGAAAGATGACTCGTCGTCGATGTAATTCCTTAGCAAGTTTTTACCGGTCTACTATCAGCTCATTTCCAGTACCAACAGAAGATCAACTCACAAGGTAATTCTGACTAGTCGACATGATCTCGGTGACCCAATTCTGAAGATCCGAAATTTGACTTCCCATCTCTCCAGCCCAAGGACTTCTCTGAATAGTAGCAAGGACCCTCATCATCCCATACGCAGCCCATGCATTTCCAGTCAACCACCTATTCCTATCCTCGATACCTGTGCCCAAGAGAATATGTGCCCATAGACCTGCTGATTCGTTTCGCATAGCTTGTCGGTAAAGTTGACATTGTTCGTGGGCGATATTCACTAGGGTCTGATTGTTGAGGAGGACACCTGCGAAAGCTAAAGATGGGGGAACCATGAAGACGCTATTTGTCAGTGTGTTTCGAAGGGCGATTTAGGGAATGTACCTATCTGACCAAAGTTGTGCTTGCTCTGCTCTGTGAGAAATGGCGCCTTCGGGTGTCTGCTCATCAGTCGGATTGATGATGTGAATAGGAAAAGACTCACCCTTGGAACATCTTGCAGCGTATACCTGATCTGGGCGACGGCAGCATCGGCATATCCAACTCCTTTAATCTTTTGATCGTTCCCTACACTCCTATCCGCCAACATCACAGCCGGCAGTAAACTGCAAGGATCGGCGGCGGATCCATCCTCCAACAACGACCCAGCAGCGGTCACAGAAGTCCCATTGGCCGCTGGTCTGTTCTCAAGGGTGGCCTGAGCGAGTGTCATGATACGGGGTATTGAGTCCGATGCGAGGGGATCGGGAAGTGGGAATGGATTGACTGATGAGAACACTGATAGGGATGGGTATTCTCGTTCAATCATACATTGAGAGAGGGTCCCGTTCTCCCACCTAGACCATTAGACCTTCCCAAAAGGCGATCGACGCGACTTACGATAACGAGCTGTCTGCAATAGCGAGATCGTAGACAGTCTGAAGTTCTTCTGGTGATAATTCACGCGCCGCCACAAGGACAGCACCAAGCGTCAAGACAGTAGCGAGCAACATCGTAAAACAGAAAAGAGATAAGTCGTGAGGGGCAAGATGTAAACGAGACGTGGGCCCCTTCGTGTTTCAAGGCCGGGGTCCGTGTCCGTTTTGCCAAGCAGGTTTCGAGATATATACAAGCTAGGGGTAAGGGCCACAAAGGATGTGTATAGCGTTGAAGCCGGACGCGATCAGGAGTGAACAAAGGAATAAGTGGACTAGGTATGCTACAGTGAGAGGCGACGAAGTGAAACGTGGGAATGCGATGCGAAGAAAAAGAAACACCAAGAGAATTCCATAAAGTCGATTGCTTGCGTAGGTCTTGGCGCGTAGGATCTTTGGATCTAATGTCCTTGTGATGCTATTACGTACTTTACCATAGTAATGGTACTGCATCGACTCTTTAGTATATGGCATTTTCATGCTAGTTGAAGAGCATTCGAACGATAGATCGGTTCAGCTCCTTGGACTGCATAGCAAGCTATGTGCTTCACGAGGAATGTGTCCGCCATGAGCAAGACGCGTCCGAAAGTCCTGTATGAGGTGCCTTCGTACTGCCAGGTACTAGTATAATCGATTCGAATGCGCTCTATAGCACATGCATCGCCTTTTCCAGACCGATCTGTATTCAAAGCCATCCTTACAAGATTGACTGCATAGACGGCGCTTTGCACACCCCAACATGACTCTTATATGTTCTCCACTTAGTCGCGTCGCGGTAAGAACGCTCAAAGTAGTAACAAGAACGAACACCCACCTACTCTAACAATTAGAGGTCCTTCTGTTGATACTCTGCATATCATACTCCACCATCACAACTTATAATGGGTAGAGAGATCATCTCGGTATCGGGTACGTTATCGGTGCTATGATATGATGTGACAATTACTGATATAATCTAGCCGGACAGGGTATGTTTTCCGAAATACGAAGGATGTTCCTCCTGCACGGTTGTTGACTTGATATAGCTGGTAATCAGATTGGAACTGCGTTCTGGGAGAACATCTTACTTGTAAGCTGGACCTCATAGATTCGATGCACGCTCACAAAATAGGAACATGGTTTAGACAGTCAGTAGACATGATATGTACGGTTCATCTTGCTGATCAATAGGGAGTGGAAAATACGTCGGAAATGATCAGCAGCAGATCGACAAGGGTACATCCTTTCCTCATGGCGTGCCAGAATAAGCTGATTCGTAGTCGATGTCTACTTCTCCGAAGCATCTAATAACAAATACGTCCCACGATCTGTTCAGGTCGATTTGGAACCAGGAGTAGTCGACTTGATCAGGTCTGGACCTCTTGCCAACCTCTACCGACCGGATACATTCGTTCACGGAGAGAGTGGAGCTGGAAATATCTGGGCTAAAGGATATTACACTGAGGGAGCGGAATTGGTAGAGAGCGTGATGGATGTCATCCGGGCTCAGGCAGAGAACACTGATTCCCTCCAGGGTTTCCAGTTACTACATTGTAAGGTCATCGGATGATGAATGTTGAGATGAGCTGACGAATAGCTATTGGAGGAGGTACTGGATCTGGTCTTGGATCGTTACTTCTAGCAAAGATCAGAGAGGAATACCCAGATCGAATGCTCGCTACATTCTCCGTCTTCCCCTCGCCGAAAGTGTCCGAAACAGTCATTGAACCATACAACGCCGTCTTGTCCACCAACAACCTAGTGGAGAACAGTGATATCACTTGTTGTATCGATGTGAGCCCCATTCCTTCTAGTGGTGGGTATCGAGCTGATGTATCAGAACGAAGCGTTATACGATATCTGCACGACTCAGTTGAAGAACAAGTCTCCTTCGCACAAGGACTTGAACGCTTTGATTGCAAAGGTCATGTCTGGATTCACAAGTAAGTGTCTCATATCAGGTTCGGGCATTTGAAGCTGATGATCAGCTACTCTTCGATTGTGCGTATCAGCTGATTCAAACGTAGAGCGAACTGACGTCTAGCCCCGGTGTCCTCAACTCCGACTTGAGGAAGCTTGCTGTCAACATGGGTAAGCTGGGATCCGCTGAGCACTCTGCGATGCAGCTGAATATCAGTACCCTTCCCGCGACTACATTTCTTCACTGCCGGTTACGCTCCGTTGATCCACGCCGACTCCAAGAACTTCAGTGTACGTCCCCCTGATTTTGCCGATTGAGTGTAGCTCATGTGCTTAGTCAGGAGGCGTCCCAGCATTGACAGCTGCGCTCTTCCAGCGAAAATCCCTACTGGCCGCTATCGACCCCGCTCTCGGTAAATACCTGACGGTCTCTGTCGCATACCGTGGAAAATCAATGAGTATGCGTGATATCGAGAATGCAGTCTACGATTTCCAGAACAAGAACTCTGCCCACTTTGTTCCATGGGTAAGTCAGCTATCGGGGATGAGGAATTGCAGAGCTGATATCCAGATCCCCAACTCTTCACTTACGACCCTATGTACTGTCCCACCTCTCGGTGGTGGTACTTCCGCTACACTCGTTGCCAACACTACAGCCATCAGCGGTATGTTCCTTCTTCTCTGGCATGAGCTTCCGCTAACATATACAGAGGTCTTCCTACGATCGCACGAACAGTTCCAGAAATTGTTCCGAAGAAAGGCATTCATTCATTGGTACACTGGAGAGGGAATGTAAGCAAGCGCACATTTTTGGGCCCGCAGAAAAGCTGATCAAATAGGGACGAGATGGAATTCACAGAGGCAGAATCCAATTTGGCCGGTATGTTCCCATACATCACTTCAGATACACATGCTCATTTTTAGATTTGGTGGACGAGTACCACCAGTACGCCAATGCCGAGCTTGACGACGAGGTCTATGAAGTGCAGGAAGAAGGCGGGGGAGAGGAGTACGCGGAAGAGTACACTGAAGAGTAATTGGCCATATGGCAATTGGAAATGCGTTTGGAATAAGCAGATAAGAATACTATAGACTCGCCTAGCTAGTTTTGCATCCTGAAATACTGGATGTCATTTTGCTTTAGATGCTAAGAATGCTACAGAATGTAGGAATGCCACGTTCAGTGATCTACGTCAAGAGAATTGATGAACCATCCACTTGTACCAAGAATTCAAACCACCCCAACCTATATCATTCTCCTTGCTCCTACTGTCCCGATCCATACCATAACCCATACCTGTCTACCCTGTTTGTCTTGTCGAATACTTGCTATTAATAACATCCCCTGTCAACGAAACACACACCCTCCGGAGGTAATCTGTAAACATGTCCGGCCTCAAACCGACTGCCCGACCATTCCAACCTTCGAAATCCTGGGCCGACGATGATGATGGAGACGATGGAGACATCTCTAAAGATTTCGCTGCGTTAGACCCCAAGCATGAGAGTACAAGTACAAACACGAGTACAGAAGAGGCCAAAGGTATGTGTTGATGTCATGTCTTGCCCCTTTCCCTTACCATCAATTCCACTTTTTAAGCACGGTCCTCCTACCACGCCCCTATTTTCCCATTTTCCCTTCTCTCTTGCTTATTCTCTTCTCTCTCTTCTTCTTCTTATCACTTACATTCTAGTTCCCCAACCCACTTCAAAGACTGAAAGCGACACAGAACCCGTAGCATCCCTCGCATCCCGCATATCTGGTCTCACCACTTCTTCTTCCACTGAACCCTCAACTTCATCAGAGACTCCCCCGCCCCCTGCTCCAGAAGTCAAAGGTAGTGAAACAAGACCTAAATTCAACGCTGGAGGAAATAACCTTTTCGGAAGAGCTTTAGCAGGTGCCAAATCGGATAGACCTGCTGCTAGCACTAGTTCCAGCACGAGTACGACAACACCAGCGTCAGCCACCCCTACGCCTGTCAAAACAGAATCGAAAGAAGAGAAGAAGGAAAACATGACAAATCCTAATTTGATGGACAACGATGATGGTGAGCTATCCACTCCCTCGGGAGAGTCAAGCTGACTTTGACAGGTTGGGGAAATTCGACTCAGACCAATGACGCTCCCATCAAGAACAATGGTGGGACTGATAGTTGGGGCAATAGTGGTGGTGGCGACCAAACCCCTGATGCCGGATGGAGCAATGGCGGTGAGACCGATGGTGACAACAAGGGTGACGCCCCCCAAGGGAAGGGTATGCTAGACGAGAGAATGTCTGAGGGCACTGGATTGATCTCTAACGAATTCCAAGTTGAGGTAGGCCTAGTTTCTGATCGATCGAGGTCTTCATGCTGACAGATAGGTCAAACTGGCCGATCAGCAGGCAGATCCCAACTCGCCTCTATACTCGATTAAAGATTTCGACAAACTACCTATGTGAGTTGCATCGGGCCCAATCGAGCATCAACTGATCGATCAGCCATCCCGATCTCCTCAAGGGTATTTACGCTGCCAAATTCAAGCGACCCTCGAAAATTCAAGAGAAGGCTCTCCCTATGCTTCTCAACAACCCGTACGAAGACCTTACCTGCTCACTGTGACTTTGCTTATACCCAGGCCCCGAAATCTTATCGGCCAGAGTCAGTCCGGGACTGGAAAGACCGCTGCATTCACTCTGAACATGCTATCTCGGGTGGATCCCAGTATCATGACCCCTCAGGTGAGTCCGCTGTTAAGCCTCAGTCAGGCATAGTTGACATGCAGGCTATCTGTCTCGCTCCATCTCGAGAGCTTGCTCGACAGATTCAAGAGGTGATCGACAAGATCGGTCAATTCACCCAGATCACGAGTTGTCTCGCCGTTCCAGGATCATGGCAACGAAACACCAAAATTGACAAGCACATTCTCATCGGTACCCCTGGTACCCTTGTTGATATGCTATCAAGGCGAGGCACCATATTCGACCCTGCTCATATCCGAGTCTTCGTCCTTGATGAGGCTGACGAGATGATCGCCCTTCAAGGCTTGGGTGATCAGTCCAAGAGGATCCAGAGGTAAGCTGTCGGTCTTTGAGAAAAGAAGAGCCAAGCTGATGTGTAGGATGCTTCCTCCTGGAGTGCAGAATGTTCTCTTCTCTGCTACTTTCCCGGATCACGTCAAGGATTTCGCCAATGATTTCGCCCCTGAGGCCAATCAGATCTTCCTCAAGAAAGAGGAAGTCACCGTTGAAGCTATCAAGCAACTTTACTTGGAATGTGATGGAGAAGAGCAGAAGTACAACGCTCTATCTGCTTTGTACGATATCATGTCGATCGGACAGAGTATCGTGTTCTGCAAGGTCAGCTGCCTCATTCGCTACTTCCAGCGAGCACAGCTGATTTCCAGCGAAAAGATACTGCAGACAAGATCGCCCACAGGTTGACTGAGGAAGGGCACTCGGTAGCTTCTCTCCACGGAGACAAGATGACCAATGAGCGAGATGAGATCCTCGATGCTTTCAGAGACGGCAAGACCAAAGTCCTCATCACTACCAACGTCGTCGCTCGAGGTATCGATATTCAACAAGTCAACATGGTCGTTAATTATGATGTACCCGACCTTGGACCTAGTGGAGATTTCAAGCCCGATATCGAAACATATATCCACCGAATTGGTAAGCTGCTTCCATCACGTCATACGAGCATAGCTAATGTCTAGGTCGAACTGGTCGATTCGGACGAAAAGGATGTTCAGTCATTTTCGCCCACGATCAGAGGTCTATGGAGGATGTTCAGTATATCGCTGATACCCTTGGAAAGCCCATGAGGAGGATTAATGCTACTCGACAGACTGATCTAGAGCAGTTGGAAATTGTAAGCTCTCCCTGTCTCTCTCTATCACGCAAAGCTGACAACAAGGCTCTCAAGGCTGCCATGAAGGCCAAGCCCATTGAGCCTTAGGTTCCGGTGATTGGAACTGGGAGGAAGGAGGAGTAAGAGGAATCATATATCATCAAGTCCGTTTGACGTAGACGCAATCATCATCATCAGCAGTAAAACATGTATAAATCAAACTGCTATGCGCCTGTCAGAGCTGTACGGTCGGGTTCAAGCC
>Ga0265780_10003409_pt1 | contig 20919 bp, 20 predicted proteins | sample P1T30metagenome_FD_192432 | JGI IMG/M metagenome (GOLD analysis project Ga0265780, IMG submission 192432) | Plant litter microbial communities from East Loma Ridge, Irvine, California - P1 T30 | ecosystem: Environmental > Terrestrial > Plant litter > Unclassified | place: USA: California...
GCTGGCCGAGGTTTGAGCGGTCTCGCTCAAGAGGGATTTTGCACGCCGTCACGCGCATGTCACGGACACGGCTTATCCTGCGGCCTGTTCAACTGGACATGCCATGCAAGCCTCATCGATCGAATCACCTGAACCACCTGTCTACGCCGCTGTCGAGCTGGGCTCGGACAGTTTCCGCCTGCACGTCGGGCACGTCGAGGACGGCGTGCTGCGCCTGGTCGCCACCATGGCCGAGCCGGTCCGGCTGGCCGCGACGCTCGACGAGGACGGCATGCTGTGCACGGCCGCCATGCGGCGCGCGCTGGACTGCCTCGACGCTTTCCGCGGCGCGCTCGACGCCTGGCGCCCGCAGGCGGTGCGCGTGGTGGCCACCTCGGCCCTGCGCATGGCGCGCAATGCGGCGCTGTTCCTGCCCGCGGCCGGCAAGGCGCTGGGCCGGCCGATCGAACTGATCGCGGGCGACGAAGCCGGGCGCCTGGTCTACCTGGGCGTGGCGGCCTCGCTCGGCGCACAGGACACCGCTGCGCGGCTGGTGGTGGACATCGGCAGCGGCTCGACCGAGCTGGTGCTGGGGCAGGGCGCCGCGATCCGGCGCATCGAATCGTTCGCCGTCGGCGCCGTGCGCCAGAGCCTGACCTTTTTCCCGGATGGGCGCCTGGACGCGACCGGTTTCGACGCCGCGGTGCGTTCGAGCCGCAGCCGCTTCGCCGAGGCCCGGCTGGGAGTGCCGCGCTGGCAGCAGGCGTATGGCGCCTGCGGCACGGTGCGCGCGCTGGCCGAGATCGCGCAGCTGCACGGCGAAGAAGGGCTCTTGCGCCGCGCCGGCCTTGAACGCCTGCGCGCGGATTTCATCGGGATCGGCCACGTGGCGGGTGTGCGCCAGGCCTATCCGGCGGCCGAGCGCGCCTCGCACCTGCCGGGTGGGCTGGCGATCTTGATCGGTTTGATGGAAGAACTCGACATTGCCGAGCTGGCGCCGGTGCAGGCCGGCCTGCGCGTGGGCGCTCTGTGGGATTTGCACCAGCGGGCGGCGGCGGTGGGTACCGCCGCGCTGGTCGATTCGTTAGCGCATCCGCTCGGCGTCGCCTGACGCCTCGGTGGCCGGCGCCTGCGGCGGCGGCACCGTCAGCAGCGCGGTGCCCGGCGGCTCGTCGCGCAGCCAGCCGAACAGGATCGCCATCATCAGCGGGCCGACGAACAGGCCGATCACGCCAAGGGTCGAGACGCCGCCCAGCAGGCCGAACAGCACCGCCAGGAAGGGCAGGTTGACGCGCTGCCCGATCAGTTTCGGGCGGATGAATTTATCGACCAGGAACAGCTCGACCGCGCCCCAGGTGAACAGGCCCAGCGCCTCGGCCGAATGGCCCTGGCCGAACAGCAGCAGCGAGACCATCGTGAACGACAGCGGCGCGCCGCCCGGGATCAGGGCCAGGTAGCCGGTGATCACGCCCAGCAGCACCGGGGCCGGCGCACCAGCCACCCAGTAGGCCACGCCCAGCACGATGCCTTCCAGGATCGCGATCGAACCGAGTCCCAGCGCGGTGCCGCGTACCGACAGCGGCAGCACGCGCCGCAGCTTGGTGTACTGGTCGGGCAGCAGGCGCGCGCCGGCGCGGTCGATGTAGTGCATGACGGCCGAGCCATGCACGTACAGCACGAACAGCGTGAGCAGGGTGAGGAACAGGTACAGGGCGTTGGCCAGGATCGTGGAGCCCCAGACGCGCGCGGTGTCGGTCAGGTGCGGCATGAAGTCGCCCACCGTGGTGCGTACCAGCGCGTTGAGTCCGCCCGGCACGGCGAGATGCTCGAGCCACCACTTGACGGCGGGTTCGGCTACCAGCGGCAGGTTGGCCAGCCAGTCCGGCACCGGCACCCCGGTCTGGTTGAAGCTGATGAGCATGCGCTGCAGGCTGGCCAGCTCGTAGGTGAGTGTGTGGAACAGCAGCACCGACGGCCCGACGAAGCTGACGATCAGGAGCAGCAGCATGAAGCTGGCGCTGGCCAGCGGCGCCCAGCCGCGCCGCAGCAGGCGCTGGTGCAACGGCCAGGTGATCACCGCCAGCAGGCCGGCCCAGGCGATCGAGCCGATAAAATGTTGCAACAGGAAGGCCAGGGCGATGGCGAACAGCACCGGCAGGATCAAATGAGCTTTGTTGCGCATACTGGCCCGGATTGAATCACGTTTTCCTCAAAAAGTTTCTACGTCGCGCGGAGTTTACAGCAGAGTTGTCCGCTCGAAAGAATAATACAGGATGCATTCCCATAAAAGCGGAGTTTACAGAATGAATACTTCTGAAAAACAGAAAGCCGCTCCTATGAAGATAGTATTGTGACACCGATCGGCGCTGGCGGCAGCAAGCGCGCGGTATGTCCGGCGCCCTGCGGGAAGCGGGTAAATCGTTTATACTATTTGCCCTCGCAACGATGGAGCAGCACCATGCCACGCAAGCCGGCGCCCGCGCCCGAACCAGCAGCAGCGCGCGCGCAGCGCCCCAGGGCGAAGAGCGCCAGTCGTAAACCGGCGGCCAGGGCGGTGAGCAAGGCGGTGACCAAGCCCGCGAGCAAGCCGGCCGCCAGGGCCGCGGCGGCGAAGGGCGGACTCAAGACGGCGGTCAAGTCGGCCGCCAGGGCGCTCGCGAACCCACCGGCCAGGAAGGCAGTAGCCAAGCCCGCGGCGAAGGCCGTGGAACGCGCTCCCGTCCAGGATGCGCGCCCGGTGCTGGTGCGCGACAGCTTCACCATGCCCGAGGGGGAATACGCGGTGCTGCTCGAAGTCAAGCAGGCCTGCCTGCGGGCTGGCATCGACGTCAAGAAGAGCGAGCTGCTGCGCATCGGCGTTGCCCTGCTGGGCCAGCTCGACGTGGCCACCCTGCAGGGCGTGCTGGCGGCGCTGCCCCAGCTCAAGACCGGGCGTCCGCCGCAGGGCTGAAGGTCGGGCTGAATCCCTCAGTGGATCGCCGATGCGCTCGTCAATTCCTTGAGTTCGCGGATCGGGATATTCGACTTCTCGTGCATGCGCAGCAGGATGGTCGCGCCGACATTGAGTTTGCGGTGGCGGATCTTGCTGATGATCGGCGGCTGCACTTCGAGCACGCGGCACAGCTCCGCGTCGTTCTTCAACTGAAGGCGCTCGATCAGGGTGTCGAGCAGTTTGTTGGGTACGAAACTCGAGGGCTCAAGCGCCCGCGCTCGATGCATGGCCTCGAGCATTTCCTGTTTTTTCTGTCGTACGGTCATGTCGATTCTCCAATATGAAAACATGATTCAAGACAGATCGGCTGTTCTGGAAAACGATCCACGCCTGTTGTATTCGCTTCATCGCGGCGGGTCGTTGTGATAATACTACGATTATGTTGCGCACGATTCGCGAAATTTAACTAAAAATGCCGCAATTGTTCGTTTCTTCCAGGAACTTATGCTAATTTCAGCCCGGAATGCGTGAGCAGCAGCACCTTGTCGGCCATGGCGGCCGCGGCGTGGGAATGGGTGACCATGATGGCCCCGGCGCCGTGGGCGCGGGTTTCATGGCGTAATAGCTGGAGGATGACGTCGGCCGTTTCCGGATCGAGGTTGCCGGTCGGTTCGTCCGCCAGCAGCAGGGCCGGGCGGTGCACCAGGGCGCGCGCGATCGCCACCCGCTGCAGTTCGCCGCCCGAAAGCTGGCGCGGGAAATCGTCGCCCCGTCCTTGCAGGCCGACGGCTTCCAGCATCAGGTCGGCCCGCCCGGCGGGCTCCTTGTTGAGCAGCAGCGGCAGCGCCACGTTCTGGCGCAGGGTCAGGTGCGGCAGCACGTGGAAGGCCTGGAAGATGAAGCCCATGCGGGTGCGCCGCAGGCGGGTGGCGGCATCGTCGTCAAGGCTGGACATCGGCGCGCCGTCCACGATCACCTGGCCGGCGTCGGGCGTGTCGAGGCCCGCGATGAGATTGAGCAGGGTGGACTTGCCCACGCCCGATTCGCCCATGATCGCCACGAACTCGCCGGCCTTGAACACATGCGACAGCTGCGCCAGCACCGTGCGGCCGCCGTAGGATTTGGTGAGATGGTCGAGTTCGAGCATGCAGGCGATATCGGTCTATCGGGTCAGGGCGCGCCGCAGCGCATAGCTGGCCGCATCGACCAGGGCCACCAGCACCAGCATCGCGATCACCACGGTGGCCGCGCTGGGCATCTGGAACAGCGACAGGTGGTACTTGAGCATCTGGCCCAGGCCGCCGGCCCCGACCACGCCCAGCACCGCCGCCGCGCGAATATTGTTCTCCCAGCGGTACAGCGTGTACGACAGCATTTGCGGCAGCGCCTGGGGCAGCGTAGCGTACAGGAAGGCCGCCAGCGGCCGCGCGCCATTGGTGCGCAGGGTCTCTTCGGCATGCGGTTCGACGTTTTCCAGGGCGTCGGCGAACAGCCGTCCCAGCACCCCGGCCGTGTGCGCGGCCAGCGCCATGGTGCCGGCCATCGGCCCCAGGCCGGCCAGCACCAGCAGCACCGCGGCCCACACCAGTTCGGGAATCGAGCGCAGCACATTGAGCACCAGGCGCGTGGCGGCGCGCGCCGCGCGGCCCAGGCGTCCGGCGCCGGCCAGCGCCAGCGGCAGGCCGACGATGGCGGCGAGCAGGGTGCCGATGGCCGACATGGCCAGCGTCTCCCACAGCGCGCCCAGTGTCTTCATGAGGAAAGGCGTGCTGGTCTCGGGCGGCGCGAAGCCGGCCAGGAATTCACGCGCCGAATCGACCGCCTCGGCGGTGAAGAAGGCGCTCCACTGCAGCGGCAGCGAGGCGAAGCTGGCCACCACCAGGGCCAACAGGCCAAGCAGGATCAGCCAGCTCGTGAGGTCGCGCGGCGGCGCCGGCGGCGCTGCTTGCAACTGCGTCGATTGCTTCATCCGAGCCTCCGGCGCAGCAGTTTCGATACCAGGTCGGCCGCCGCCACCAGCAGCACGAACATGATCAGCATGGTGGCGACTTCGCCGCCGGCCATCATCTTGGTCGATTCGTCCAGGCGCTGGCCCAGGCCGCCGGCGCCGACGAAGCCCATCACCGCCGAGCCGCGGATCGCGCATTCCCAGCGGTACACCGTGTACGACACCAGTTCGGCGCTCGAATCGGGCAGGGCGCCGTACAGCAGCGCCGGCAATCTGCCGCTGCCATTGGCGAGCAGGACGTCGGTGGCATGGGCGTCGCTCGACTCGAGGATCTCGGCATACACCTTGGCCAGCATGCCGCTGTACGACAGGGCGATCGCCAGCACGCCGGCGGTCGGCCCCAGGCCGACGATGCGCACGAACAGCAGCGCCCACACGAGTTCGGGCACCGAACGCAGGATCATCAGGATCCAGCGCAGGCCCTGGCGCACGAGCGCCGCGAACGGATGCACGCGGCCGGTGCCCAGGCGCGAGATCGACAGGCGCTCGGTGATGACGAAGGTGGCGGGAATCGCCACCAGCAAGGCCAGCGTGAGGCCGGCGGTAGCGATCGCCACCGTCTGCCAGGTCTCGCGCAGCACCATGGCCAGGAATTCTGGGTCGGTGGCGGGCACCAGGAAGTCAAGCAGGAACATCCCGGCCGCGCGCAGGCTTTGCGCGTCGAACAGCAGCCAGGGCTTGAATTCGGCGCCCGCCAGCAGCGGGTACAGCAGGACGATGAAGATCGCGGCCCAGGTGACGCGCGTGCGCCACGCGGGATCGCGGTGAAGAACTGCCTGGTCTTTCATCAGAAGCAGGCGCCGACGGCGATCTGGCCGGGTGTGTCGTGCGGTGTCTCGGGCGGCATGTCGACCTGCTCGTTGGCGTACAGCTCGGCGATCATCGCGTCGCTGACGTCGTCGCGCGCCGCATCGAACACGATGCGGCCATCGCGCAGGCCGATCAGGCGCCCGAACTGCTCGCGCGCCAGGTCGACCTGATGCAGGCTGCAGACCAGGGTCGCCCCCCGCTGTTGCGCTTCCTGGCGCAAGGTGGCCAGGGTGTGGCGCGCCAGCGCCGGGTCGAGCGCCGAGATGGGTTCATCGACCAGCAGCGCTTCGGCATTCGAGAGCAGCAGGCGCGCCAGGCCGCAGCGCTGGCGTTCGCCGCCCGACAGGCGGTCGACCCGCGCATACAGCTTGTCGCCCAGCGAAAAGCGCGTGAGCGCGGCGTGGGCGGCGGCGGGATCCTGCGGGCGCACCAGCGAGGCCAGGGCCTGCCACAGCGACCAGTGCGGCAGGCGCGCGGCCAGCACCGCCGTCACCACGCGTTGGCGCGGCGGCAAGGGCGGCGCCTGCGGCGCCAGGAACAGGCGCGAGCGCAAGTGGTGGCGCTCTGCGCCGCTCAACTGCCAGGGATCCTTGCCAAAGATTTCGAGGGTGCCCTCGGCCGGCCGGTGGGCGCAGGCGAGGGTGGACAAGAGGGTGGTCTTGCCGGCCCCGGAAGGACCGATCAGGGCGACCTGCTCGCCGGCGCGGATCGTGAGGTCGAGCGCGTGCAGGGCCGGCGCGCGGCTGCCGGCCAGGTGGCGCACGGTCAGGCCGCGCAGGCGGTAGGTCGCCATGGTGAATCGCCTTCCCGAATTACTTCAGCAGGCCCGCATTGCGCGCGGCGGCTTCGATCGCGCCATAGTTGGCGGTCTTGGTCGGCACGAACCTGGTGGCGCGCTGCAGGTCGAGGATCTGCTTGCCTTCGGCGGTCGAGCCGTCCAGCGCCAGGAAGGCGTCGGTGATCTTCTTCTTGAGCGCCGGATCCATATCGGTGCGCACGGTCCAGTTGTAGTCGAAGTAGCCCGGGGTGGTGTAGAACACGCGCACCTGTTTCGGATCGACCTTCTTGGTCTCGACCAGCTTTTCCCAGACCGAGATGTTCAGCGCGCCGGCATCGACCTTGCCGCCGGCCACGGCCGCCACGGTCGCGTCATGCGCGCCCGAGAAGGCGATGCGCTTCAGGTCGGCGTCCGGGTTGACCTTGGCTTGCAGCAGGAACGAGCGCGGCATCAGGTGGCCCGAGGTCGACGATTCCGAACCGAAGGCCAGGGTCTTGCCCTTCAGGTCTTCCAGCTTGGTGATGCCTGGCGCGGTGGTGATGAAGACCGAGCGGAACTTCTCGTCTTCCTCGCGCTGCACCAGCGGGGTGACCTGGCCCTTGCTGCGCACATTGGCTTGCACGAAGGTGAAGCCGCCGAACCAGACCATGTCGATCTTGCGGTTGATGAGGCCTTCGACCGAGGCGGCGTAGTCGGTCACCGGGGTGAACTCGACCTTCAGGCCGGTGGCCTTGGCCAGGAATTCGCCCAGCGGCTTGAACTTGCGCTGCAGTTCGGTCGGCGATTCGTCGGGGATGGCCGAGACGCGCAGCACGCCATTGCTCTGGGCCGAAGCGGCGCCGGCGATCAGCATCGTGCCAGCAACGGCTGCGCACAGGGTTTTCAGGACGTGACGGCGAATGGACATGGTCATGGGAGCTCTTATCGGTGACAAAGTACCGGTTAAAGTACTGGTTAATGAAGCGTGGAAACGAATTATAAATGCCCGACAGTGCGGGATGGGTATTCCACGTGGCAAAAGACCATTGTTTGCCCCAATATGGGACGGCGGGTATTTACCTGCACGCTAGAATTGTGGCGCGCACGGCAAAAATAAAGAATCCGCTATGATGGATAAAACAGCAATACATAGACGTTAAACTCATATGCCATCTCGCATGGTGCGGCGTGGCGGCACGAATGATAAACCTTATGCTGACATCCTGCACATCGGACAAGCCCATGGCTGCCTCCACCTCCGCAATCGCCAACGCCCACGATGCACAAGAGCTGCACGCCGGCCTCGGCGCGGCTGAACCCTGCATTTCTCCCAAATTCCTGTACGACGCGCTCGGCTCCAAGCTGTTCGAGGCGATCTGCGAACTGCCCGAGTATTATCCGACCCGCACCGAGGCGGCGATCTTCGAACGCCATGGCGCCGAGATCGCGCGCGTGGCCGGCACCGGCGCCACCCTGATCGACCTCGGCGCCGGCAACTGCGCCAAGGCCGCCAAGCTGTTCCCGCTGCTGCAGCCCGCACAATACGTGGCGGTCGACATCTCCAGCGAATTCACGCATGACGCCCTGGCGCGCCTGCGCCAGCGTTTCCCGCAGATCGCGATGGAAGCGCTGGGCATGGATTTCTCGAACCGTTTCGAGCTGCCCGAGCTGGTGCGTGCCGAACGCCGCCTGTTCTTCTATCCCGGCTCGTCGCTCGGCAATTTCACGCCCGAGCAGGCGCACGAGTTCCTCATGCGCCTGCGCGCGCAGTGCGGGCCGGACGGCGGCATCCTGATCGGCATCGACCTGGCCAAGGACAAAGCGACGCTCGACGCCGCCTATGACGACGCACTGGGCGTGACCGCCGCCTTCAACCTGAACATCCTGCGCCATGTGAACCAGCTGGTCGATGCCGACTTCGACATCCGCCAATGGCGCCACCACGGCTTCTACAACGCCGCGCGCGGACGCATCGAGATGCACCTCGAGGCGCGCACGGCGCAAGACGTGCACTGGCGCGGCGGCGCGCGCCGCTTCGAGGCGGGCGACTGCATCCACACCGAGAACAGCTATAAATACCAGCAGGCCGACGCCATCAAGCTGCTGGAGCGTTCGGGTTTCGAGGCGACCCGCGTCTGGACCGATCCGCAGCGCTGGTTCGCCGTGATCCACGCACAGGCTATTTCCCTATGAGTATGCTGCGCGACGAGGGCCTGCCACGCACCTTCGCCAAGGTACGCGGCCGTTCGCTGCACCTGGCTGAGGTGTTGTCCGACGAAGACTGCTGCGCGCAGTCGATGCCCGACGCCAGCCCGGTCAAGTGGCACCTGGCGCACACCACCTGGTTCTTCGAGACCTTCATCCTCGAGCCGCGCGAGCCGGGCTTCGCGCCGTTCCACCCGGCGTTCCGGGTCATTTTCAACTCTTACTACAACGGCGTCGGCGACAAGCATCCGCGCCCGCACCGCGGCCTGCTCACGCGGCCGGCACTGGGCGAGGTGAAGGCCTACCGCCACGACGTCGACCGCCGCATGGACGCCTTGCTGGCGCGCGGCATCGATAGTGAACTGGCGGCCCTGGTCGAACTGGGCCTGCAGCACGAGCAGCAGCACCAGGAGCTGATGCTCACCGACGTCAAGCACCTGCTGGCGCAGAACCCCCTGTATCCGGCCTATGCGGCCGATCCCATGATGCCTTCGACACCCGCGCCGCAGCTCGAGTGGCTGCGATTCGAGGGCGGCCTGGCCGAAATCGGCCACAAGGGCACCGGCTTTTGCTTCGACAACGAGCTGCCGCGCCACCGCACCTATGTGGCGCCGTTCGCGCTGGCCTCGCGCCTCGTCACCAATGGCGAGTATCGCGAGTTCGTCGAGGCCGGCGGCTACCGCGACCCGGCGCTGTGGCTGGCCGAGGGCTGGGACCGGGTGTGTTCGGGCGAGATCACCCGGCCCCTGTACTGGATCGAACACGACGATGGCTGGCACGAGTTCACGCTGCACGGTGTGCAGCCGCTCGACCCCGAGCGTCCCGTCACCCACGTCTCGCTGTACGAAGCCGACGCCTATGCGCGCTGGCGCGGTACACGCTTGCCCACCGAGGCGGAATGGGAATTCGCGGCGCGCCAGACCAGCCTGGGCGCGCTTCCGGTGCACCATCCGGCGGCGGCCAGCGGCGCCGGCCTGCAGCAGATGTTCGGCGCCTGCTGGCAGTGGACGGGCAGCAGCTATGCGCCTTATCCCGGCTATGCGCCGGCGCCGGGCGCCATCGGCGAATACAACGGCAAGTTCATGATCAACCAGTACGTGCTGCGCGGCTCGTCCTGCGCCACGCCCGAGGGGCATGCGCGCGCCAGCTACCGCAACTTCTTCCCGTCCGGCGCGCGCTGGCAGTTAACCGGCATCCGGCTGGCGAGATGAGCCGGCGGCGTGACTGGCGCGCGCGCCTGAAGGACCAGCGCGCCAATATCTACATCCTGTCGCATCCCCTCAAGTTCACCCTGCAGGTGCTGAAGGGCTTTCGCGCCAACCAGGGCCTGCTGCTGGCCGGCGCCGTCGCCTATTACGCGCTGCTGTCGATCGTCCCCTTCCTGATGCTGGTGGTGGTGGTGCTGTCGCACTTCATCGACCCGGTCGAGCTGCTCGACACCTTGCGCCGCTACCTCGAGCTGCTGGTGCCGGGCCAGTCGCGCCCGATCGTGACCGAGGTCGCCAACTTCCTGCAGGACCGCCAGTTGCTGACCTGGGTGCTGGCGCTCACCATGCTGTTTTTCAGCTCGCTCGCGTTCACCGTGCTGGAGAATGCGATGAGCGTGATCTTCGTGCACCGGGTAGCGGTGCGGCGGCGCCATTTCATGGTCTCGGCCGTGCTGCCATATTGCTACATCCTGGCGCTGGGCGTCGGCATCATGGTGGTGACCCTGGTCGCCGGTGCGCTGCAGGTGATGGGGTCCGAGAGCGTATGGCTGTTCAACTACAAGTGGTCGCTGGGCGGGGTGTCGGGGGTGTTGCTGTATTTGCTGGGGCTGGCGGGCGAGATCCTGGTGCTGACCTCGATCTACCTGGTGATGCCGGTGGGCCGGCTGTCGATCTGGCACGCCTTCATCGGCGGCGCGACGGCGGCGCTGCTGTGGGAAATCGCGCGCCACGTGCTGGTCTGGTATTTCTCGACCCTGTCGCAGGTGAACCTGGTGTATGGCTCGATGACGACCGCGATCGTGGTGATGTTCTCGCTGGAGATTGCGGCCACCCTGTTGCTGCTGGGAGCCCAGGTGATCGCCGAGTACGAGCGGGTGGGGCAGGCCGGCGGCGGGGAGGCGCCGGCCAAGCCAACGTGCGATATTCCGCCGCTGGCGCGAGGTTGAACGCGTGGACGGCTAGCCGACTCGGCGTCCCCGTCCACCCTACGATTATTTCACTTCGTCCTTCGGCTTGATCATCAGGCTGGCGATGCAGCTACCAGCGATCAGGACTGCCACGACGGTCAGCGAAGCCTGCACCGGGATGTGATACCACGGCATGATCAGCATCTTGACGCCGATGAAGGTCAGCACCATCGCCAGGCCATACTTGAGCAGGTGGAAGCGGTCAGCCACATCGACCAGCAGGAAGTACAGCGCACGCAAGCCCAGGATGGCGAACATATTCGACGTGAACACGATGAACGGGTCGGTCGTGATCGCGAAGATCGCCGGGATCGAGTCCACCGCGAAGATCAGGTCGGTCACCTCGATCAGGATCAGCACCAGGAACAGCGGCGTCACGAAACGCAGGCCGTCCTTTTGCACAAAGAACTTCTCGCCATGGTCGCCGTCGGCCACGCGCAGGTGCTTGCGCGCCAGCTTCAGGATCGGGTTGTTGGCCACGTCCGGCTCTTCGTCGACCGCCACCAGCATGCGGATACCGGTGAACAGCAGGAAGGCGCCGAACAGGTACAGGACCCAGCTGAATTCACTCACGACCCAGGCGCCGGCGCTGATCATGACGGCGCGCATGATGATTGCACCCAGCACGCCATAAATCAGGACGCGGCGCTGGTATTGCTGCGGCACCTGGAAGGCGGTAAAGATCAGCAGGAACACGAATACGTTGTCGACCGACAGCGCTTTTTCGATCAGGTAGCCCGAGAAGAACTCGAGCGATTTCTGGCTCGCGATCTCGGGGCCGGCGGTGTCCTTCAGGTAGAAATAAAGACAGGCGTTGAAGATCAGCGCCAGGCTGACCCAGACCAGCGACCAGATGCCTGCTTCCTTGACGCTGACCTTATGCGCCTTGTTGCCGCCGAAGACGAACAGGTCGAGTGCGAGCATGACCAGCACGAAGCCGACGAAGCCGGCCCACATCATGGGGCTTGCGATGGTTTCCAATCCGTTCATCGGGTACTCCTTGTACTTACAGTGGGACGAGGGGGCATGATAGTCCTCCAATGGGTAAAAACCACACTATAGATCGCACCAATACATCGTACAAATCGAATATAGTTTGATGTAACATCGAGTTTTTCGATCTTTACGCGAGAGCGCCGTGTCGACACTCAACTATAAACACCTGCGTTACTTCTGGATGGTGGCGAAAACCGGCAGCATTGCGCGCGCAGCCGAGCAGTTGCACCTGACCCCGCACTCGATCTCGGGCCAGCTGTCCGAGTTCGCCGATAGCCTGGGCGTCGAGCTGTTTCGCCGGGTCGGGCGCAAGCTTGAACTGACCGACACCGGGCGCCGCATCGTGAGCTATGCCGAGGCCATCTTCAATACGGGAGACGAGCTGCTGGAGCTGGTGCGCGACCAGGCTTTCGCGACCACGTCCTATCGCGTCGGCTGCGCCGATTCGGTTTCCAAGCTGATCGCCGTCGACCTGGTCGAGCCGGCCCTCAGGCTGAAAGACCCCGTCAAGCTGATCTGCCGTGAGGGGCGGCTCGATAGCCTGATCGCCGACCTGGCCGTGCACCGGCTCGACCTGGTGGTCGCCGACCGTCCGATCCCGGGCCACTTCAGCGTGCGCGCCTACAACCACTTGCTGGGCGAGAGCCCGATGACGGCCTTCTGCACCGAGGCGCTGGCGGCCACCTTCGACCAGCCATTCCCGGCCTGCCTGCACAATGCCCCCATGCTGCTGCCGGGCGAGGATTTCGCGATCCACCAGCGCCTGCTGCGCTGGCTCGAACGCTGCGACGTGCATCCGCGCGTGGTGGGGGAGTTCGACGACAGCGCCATGATCCAGGCCTTCGGCCGCTCCGGCGCCGGCGTGTTCTTCGCGCCGAGCGTGATCGCGGCCCAGGTCAGTAGCCAGTACGGGCTGGTCGCGCTGGGCCAGGTCGAGTCGGTGGTCGAACAGGTGTATGCGATCACGACCGAGCGCCGCATGAGCCATCCGGCCACCGTGGCGATCAGCAGGCTGGCGCGCGACAAGCTGTTTGCGCGCGGCGATGCCCGCGCTGAGGGCGCGGGCGAGGGGGGAGAGAACGATTGATGGGCGCCGCGCGGCGCCCGGGCAGATAGTACGCTCAGGCGCGGACGGTGACGCCGGCGGCGCCGGCGTCGATGCGGCCGACCACCGCCGCCTCCGCGAACCCTTCGCGCGCGAACAGGGCCAGCACGTCGTCGACCGAGGCCGGATCGCAGGCCACCAGCAGGCCGCCCGAGGTTTGCGGATCGGTCAGCAGCGCACGCTGGGCTGGGGTGAGGGCATCGTCGAGCTGCACGTCCTTGCCGTAGGCATCCCAGTTGCGTCCCGAGGCGCCGGTGAAGAAGCCGTCGTGCGCCAGTTGCAGCACACCGGGCAGCAGGGGGATCGCCGGCATATCAAGTGTCGCGTGCGTTTGGGCGCCGCGCGCAAGTTCGAGCAAGTGGCCCAAGAGGCCAAAGCCGGTGACGTCGGTCATGGCGTGCACGCCGGGCATGTCGGCCAGCAGGCGGCCCGGCTTGTTCAATTTGGTGGTGTTGGCGATCATGGCCGCATAGCCGTCCTCGCCCAGCACGCCCTTCTTGAGCGCGGCCGACAGCACGCCCACGCCCAGCGGTTTGCCCAGCACCAGTACGTCGCCGGCGCGGGCGGCGCTGTTCTTCTTGACCTTCGACGGGTGCACCAGGCCCATCACCACCAGGCCATAGATCGGTTCGACCGAATCGATCGTGTGGCCACCGGCGATCGGGATGCCGGCTTCGCGGCAGATCGATGCGCCGCCTTCCAGGATCTGGCCGATGGTCTCGAGCGGCAGCTTGTTGATCGGCATGCCGACCAGGGCCAGCGCCATGATCGGGGTGCCGCCCATCGCGTACACGTCCGAGATCGCATTGGTGGCGGCGATGCGGCCGAAGTCGAACGCATCGTCGACGATCGGCATGAAGAAATCGGTGGTGGCGACCAACGCCTGCTCGTCATTGAGCAGGTAGACCGCGGCGTCGTCCGAGGTCTCGATGCCGACCATCAGCTCCTTCGGTAGCGGAAAGCCGCCGGACGACTTGAGGATCTCGGCCAGCACGCCGGGCGCGATCTTGCAGCCGCAGCCGCCGCCGTGCGAGAACGAGGTGAGTTTGATGGGTTGGTCGGGAGTAGCCATGGGATGTCCGGTTATCGTTGATCGTCGAATTATCGCGCAAGTCGGGCGCCGGCGCTTGGATACGCATCCCTGCACCCCAGACGCAAAAACGTCGTCCCCGCGAAGGCGGGGACGACGTGGTTACTGCAGTTTGCTGTTAAGCGTTCGTCGATTATTCGCCGAACGAACGGCGGGCGCCGTCCATCGAGCGCGGGTGGGCGCCCTTGTAGCCGCCTTCGCGGCGCTGGCCCTGGCCTTCGCGCGGGCCGCCGAAGCGGTTGCCGTCGCGCGGCGCACGGTCGGCGGCAGGACGGTCGCCTTGTGGGCGCGGCGCGTAACCTTCGCGCGGGCCACGGTCGGCGTAACGGCTCTCGCCGGCAGGGCGGTCGCCCTGCGGACGCGCCGCATAGCCATCGCGTGGCGCGCGGTCGGCGTAGCCGCCTTCACGTGGGCCGGTCGGCTTGCCGAAACCGCGCTGGGCCGGCTTGCTGTTGCGGCCGTCGCCCGGCTTCCAGCCCGGACGCGCCGCCGTGCGTGGCGCAGCGCTGCGCTTCGGCTCGAAACCTTCGACCACATTGACCGGGATCGGCTGGCGGGTGAAGCGTTCGATGCGGCGGATGTTCATGTTCTCGGCGTGGTTGACCAGCGAGATCGCGGTGCCGTTGCGGCCGGCGCGGCCGGTACGGCCGATACGGTGCACGTAGTCTTCCGGGAACTTCGGCAGGTCATAGTTCACCACGTGGGTGATGGTCGGCACGTCGATGCCGCGCGCGGCGACGTCGGTGGCCACCAGCACGCGCACGCTGCCGCGGCGCATGCCGTCGAGCGTGCGGTTACGGGCGCCCTGGTGCATGTCGCCATGCAGTGCGGCGGCGGCGAAGCCGGCGATGTTCAGGCGGTCGGCGATCATGTCGGCGTCACGCTTGGTGGCGGTGAACACCACGGCCTGGTCCATCGACTCGTCGCGCAGCAGGTGGTCGAGCAGGCGGTTCTTGTGCGACAGGTCGTCGACAAAGTGCACGCGCTGCACGATGTTCTCGTGACGGTTGCCGGCGCTGGCGATCTGGATCGTCATTGGATCGGTGGTGATGCGACGGGCCATATTGCCCACGACGCCGTCCAGGGTTGCCGAGAACAGCATGGTCTGGCGGGTCGACGGGGTAGCGGCGACGATCTTCTCGATGTCGTCGATGAAGCCCATGTCGAGCATGCGGTCGGCTTCGTCCAGCACCAGGATCTCGAGCTGCGAGAAGTCGATCTTGCCCGAGTCCATATGGTCGATCAGGCGGCCCGGGGTGGCGACCAGGATTTCAGGATTCTTGGCCAGCAGTTGCATCTGCTTCGGGTACGGCATGCCGCCCAGGATCGAGACGCAGCGCACGCGGCGCATATGGGCCGTGTACTTGTCGGTGTTGCTGGTCACTTGCAGTGCCAGTTCGCGGGTCGGGGTCAGGACCAGCATCTTTGGTTGCGCCGGCTTGAAACGGACGCGCTCGCCACGTGCCTTCGCAGCCTGCGCTTCTTGCGCAGGGGTCTTGCCGACCGGGGTAGGCTCGGCGTTGGCCAGGCGGTGCAGGGCCGGCAGCATGAAGGCCGCGGTCTTGCCCGAACCGGTTTGCGAGGACACCAGCAGGTCGCGGCCGGCGATGGCTGCAGGGACGGCTTGCGCCTGGACCGGGGTCGGGGTGGTGTAGCCGCTGTCGACGACTGCCTGGACGATGGACGCGTGCAGGCCAAGTGCTTCAAAACTCATGTGTTTTTACTTTCGGAATAAATCATGCGTTCGCACATGTGGCGCGAACGTAAAAATGCAACGCGAACCGACAAACGAAATGACTCAGTAATGAAAGAAATTTCGGCACAAAAGCTTTGCGCCGGGACGGTGTCTGGAAACGACACACAAGGCGGGAGGCTTTGGAAAGGCGCTCTATGTCGAGCTGCCTGGGGTTTGCGTAGCTGCTAGTTGTACTGCTAACGCTGTTGCTGCCGGCTCATCGAATCTCCTGGAGATCGTATCGAGCGGGCGCGATGTCGCAGCGCACAAACGGAACTATACAGGTTTTTCCGATTCTTTGCACGACAGCGCGTAAAACCGTGCAGCTAATGCTGCACGGCAACATCAGCGCTGCTTGCGCGCCGACGACGTATTGCGGGCGATGCGCTTGCCGGTCTTGCTGGTCGCGGCCTTGGTCTTGAAGCGCGAGGCATTGCGCTTGGCCTTGCCGCGGTCGGCCTCGAAGGCGACGACGGCGTTCTCGATGATGTTCTCGGCGATGTCGCCATGGCTTGAAGCCGAGGTCTTCGGCACCAGGATCGTCGAGCCGGCTTTCAGGCGCGACTGCGGCGGGATATTGTTGGCCTGGCGAATGACTTCGGGCGTGGTGCCGAACTTCGAGGCCAGCTGGGCGATGGTCACGCGGGCGCCGGTGATCCTGTGCGTGGTCCAGGTCGACAGCGCATGGCCCCATTGCGCCAGGTTGATGTGGAATTTCTCGGCGTTCTCGGTCGGCAGCAGGATCTTGGTCCGCTCGCCGCCGATGATCACCGGCTTCTTGAATTGCGGATTGAGCGCCTTGAATTCGTCGAGCGACATTTCGGCCAGCTGGGCCGCGATGGCCAGGTCGATGTCGCTGGTCTTGTCGACCGTCGTGAAATAAGGCTGGTTGTCGATCGCCGGCAGGGTGACGCCGTACTGCGCTGGATTGGCCACCACGTTCTTGACCGCCTGCAGTTTAGGCACGTAGTTGCGGGTCTCGGCCGGCATCAGCTCGGCCAGGCTGTCGAAGTCGGTCGGCTTGCCCAGTTCCTGGTTTTTCTTGATGGCGCGCTGGACATTGCCCTCGCCCCAGTTATACGCCGCCAGGGCCAGCGGCCAGTCGCCGAACATCGTGTACAGGCGCTGCAGATAGGAGAGGGCGGCGTCGGTCGAGGCAACCACGCCGCGCCGTTCGTCCTTGAACATATTCTGCCGCAGGTCGAAATCCTTGCCGGTGCCTGGCACGAACTGCCACAGGCCGGCGGCGTTGGCGCTCGACATGGCTTGCGGATTGAAAGCTGATTCGATCACCGGCAGCAGGGCCAGCTCGGTCGGCATGCCGCGCTTTTCCAGCTCCGACACCACGTGGTACAGATAAGGCGAGGCACGCCCGGAAATGCGCGACAGGTTGCCCGGGTGCGCCGCATAGGCCTGGGCGTGACGCGTCACCAAGGCATTGTTCAGGTCGGGAATCGCATAGCCGCTGCGGATGCGGCCCCAGACGTCGGTCTCACGGTATTCGTCGGCATCGGGCTTCATTGTCGACGGCGACAGTGCCGGGCGTTCGTAGCTGGAAGCGGCGTGGGCGCCTGAAGCCGGGGCCGCGTCCATCGCATGGCAGAGCGGTGCTGCTGCCAGGAGGGCCAGCGCAGCCAGGGTGAAGATGGAACGTTTGGTGTCGTGCATGGGCTTCATGTGAGGCGTTTCCAGTGTTGCGTCCAGGAACGAACGGACAGGACAAGAGGGCAGTGTACGTATCAATTGTCGAGTCAGTCAAGAATTAAGTCACTGTCGTTACAATTGAAATCGAAGGATAGATGTCATCCGTTGGCATCATGAAATCGGAAGATGCCGCACATATCACGGATATTGCCGAGCAGGGCGCTTTTTGCCCGACCCATCCCGGATATCGACCGCGTCTGGCAAACCTTAGCGCCGTGGCAGGGTCGAACTATGAGTGGGCGCAAAGAGTGCGTACAATCCAGGCTTTGCCGTTCGCCTTGCTTTCGAAAGTTTTACCATGAGCACCCCCAATCTGAACGCCGACGATGACGCCATCGTCGCCGCCACCCGCAAGTGGCTGGAGCGCGCCGTCATCGGCCTCAATCTCTGCCCCTTCGCCAAGTCGGTCTATGTCAAGGAGCAGGTGCGCTACGTCGTCTCAAACGCCACCACGCCCGAGCAATTGCTTGAGACCTTGATGGACGAGTTGCAGCGCCTGTCCGATACCAGCCCCGAGCAGATCGACACGACCTTGCTGATCCACCCCTTCGTGCTGAACGATTTCGAGGACTACAACGAATTCCTGGACGTGGCCGACGTCGCGGTCGAGGACATGCAGCTCGACGGCGAGTTGCAGGTGGCTTCCTTCCACCCGGATTACCAGTTCGCCGACAGCGACGCCAGCGACATCGCGAACTACACCAACCGCGCCCCGTACCCGATCCTGCACCTGCTGCGCGAGGACAGCATCGCGCGCGCGGTGGACGCCTTCCCGGAAGCGGAAGAGATCTTCGAAAAGAATATCGCCACCATGGAAAAGCTCGGCCACGAAGGCTGGGACAAGCTCGATGTCGGCCCGGCCTGAAGACCGCGCCGCCGCGCCGACACCGGCGCCGGCCGAACGTCCCGATACCCCGTGCGTGGCGGTGTGTTCGACCACCTTCGACGAGGTGTGCCGCGGCTGCGGCCGCACGGTCGCCGAAGTCGCCCACTGGGTGTCGATGGACGCTGCCGCGAAGGAAGTCGTGTGGCAGCGCATCCTGGCGCAGGGTTATCCGCGCCGGAATAGTTAATCAGGTTAACTGCCCTGGAGCCTGTCAATAGGCCCCGATGAAATCCTTCTTGCCGATCGGGACGCCGTTGTGGCGCAGGATCGCGTAGGACGTCGTCACGTGGAAGAAGAACTGCGGCAGCGCGAAGTGCGTCAGGTAGTGCGCGCCGTCGTCGAAATGGCGCGCCCGCTCGCCGCTGCCATGGGTGATGGCGCGGGTGGCGCCGGCTTCCACGTCCGCTTCTTCCAGGCTGTCGATGAAGCCGAGCGTCTTGCTGATGCGCTGCTGCAGCTCGGCGAAGCTGCGCTCGCCATCCTCGTAGCGCGGCGGCTCGACCCCGGCCAGGCGCGCACTGGCGCCCTTGGCGAAGTCGGTGGCGACCTGGATCTGCCTGGCCAGCGGGAACATGTCGGGATAGAGGCGCGCCTGCAGCAGGGCGTCCGGCTCGATGCGGCGCTCCTGGGCGTGGGCCTCGGCCTTTTCCAGCACCGCGGCCAGGCTGCCCAGCAGCTGGCGGAATACCGGCACCGAGGCGGCATACAGGGAATGGCTCATCTGGTTCTCCTATGCTAAGAATCGCCCCATCATAGCAAGTCCTGTCGCGCGCCGCCGACGGCGTCATCCGCATAGTTAGTGACTCCCGGCAAGCAACTGTGCATAATCTGGCAATCCTTTATGCATCGGGCTCGCCCGACAGTCCCGCGTCCATGTCGAGTTCCGTTGCCCGCACCCCGTCCCGCCTGCGTTCGCTGTACGGCCGTTCGCTTTACGGTGCGCTGCTGCTGGTGGTGTTCGCCGGTTTGCTGGCCCCCGCCGTGGTCGGCAGCTACTTGCTGGTCGGCCTGCAGCAGCACGCAGGCGCCAGCCTGAACGACACGCTGCAGGGCAATTACGCGCTGGTGCTGGCGCTGCAACTGGCGGTGTCGCTACTCCTGATCGCGTTGCTGCTGCGGCGGCGCCTGCTGTCGCCCCTGCGCCAGCTGATGCGCTTTTCGGACCGCCTGGCGCGCGGCGACTTCGAGACCCCGCTGGCGCTGTCGGCCCACGACGAGCTGGGGCGGCTGGGCGAGCAGATGGAGCGCATGCGCCTGGCGATCCGCGACCTGTTCGCCGACGTCGCGCGCCGCGAGGAACAGTTCCGCACCATCGTGACCCAGGTCCCGGGCGCCGTCTACCGCGTGCGCGCGGGCGGGCCGATCGAATTCGTCAGCGATGAGATCGAGAAGATCACCGGCTTCCCGTCGGCGCGCTTCATGTGCGCCACCACCGAGGACTGGGCCGCCATCGTCCATCCGGAAGACCGGCGCGCCTACCACCGCACCGTGCGCGACGCGGCCCTGTCGGGCGCCGCCTTCGAGATGGAATACCGGATCGTCGACGCCCACGGCATCGAGCGCTGGGTGCAGGAGCATGGCCAGCCGCAAGCCGCCTGGGATCCGGCGCTGCATGGGCCGGATGGCGTGCGGGTGGACGGCATCATCTCGGACATCAGCGAGCGCCGCCACGACGAGATGCGCATCGAGGCGCTGCTGGCCGAGCAGGCCGCGATCCTGGACAACGTCATGTTCGGCGTGCTGTTCGTGCGCCAGCGCCGCATCGTCTCCAGCAACCGCCGCTGCGAAGAGCTGTTCGGCTACGGCGAAGGCGAGATGGTGGGGCAGTCGACCGCGATCCTGTATCCCAACCAGGAAGACTACGAACGCATCGGCGTCGAACAGTATCCGCTGCTCGAGAAAAGCATGGACCTGGGCGAGGAGCGCCAGCTGCGCCACCGCGACGGCAGCCTGTTCTGGTGCCTGATGAGCGGCTGTGCGCTGGAGCCGAACCGCGCCAACGAGGGCAGCATCTGGGTGTTCGCCGACATCACCGAACGCAAGCTGGCCGAGGAAAAGCTGCGCCTGTCGGCCAATGTGCTGGAACACATCGCCGACGGCGTGATGGTGCTCGACGTGCACGGCCGGATCGTGGCCACCAATCCGGCCTTCACCCGCATCACCGGCTATGCCGAGCAGGAGGCCCTGGGGCGCACGTCGAGCCTGTCCTCCCACGCTGAAGCCGGCACCCGCAACGATCCCGCCCTGTACCAGGAACTGTGGCGCGAGCTCGACGTATCCGGCTTCTGGCGCGGCGAGATCTGGGACACGCGCAAGGGCGGCGAAGCCTACCTGGAAGCGCTCACGGTGTCGGCGGTGCGCGACGACGACGGCGCCACCACCCACTATGTGTGCGTGTTCAGCGACATCACGCGCGAGCGCGAATCGCAGATCCAGCTCGACCACCTGGCCCACCACGATGCGCTGACCGCGCTGCCCAACCGCCTGCTGTACCACGACCGCCTGCGCCACGCGATGGCGCGCGCCGAACGCGACG
>Ga0265780_10003411_pt1 | contig 20917 bp, 16 predicted proteins | sample P1T30metagenome_FD_192432 | JGI IMG/M metagenome (GOLD analysis project Ga0265780, IMG submission 192432) | Plant litter microbial communities from East Loma Ridge, Irvine, California - P1 T30 | ecosystem: Environmental > Terrestrial > Plant litter > Unclassified | place: USA: California...
TGATGTTACTACATTGTTGTTTGATGCTTATAATTCACCTTCAGCCGAAGCTGCACTTATTGCATCGGGTGTAAGGAAACTGAAACTTACAAGTACAATGTCTCAGGATTTTGAACCGGAATACATTACTACCAGCGCCGACTCTCAAAAAGCATGGGTAACTTTACAGGAAAATAACGCAATTGCAGAGATTAACCTTGCAACAGCATCAATTATTAATGTTTGGGCGCTTGGTACTAAAGATATGAGCGAGCCGGGTAATGGTTTTGATGTATCTGATAATAATGGCGAAATACTTATTGCCAACTGGCCGGTACAGGCATATTATATCCCAGATGGCGCTGCTACTTATAACGTGGGTGGTACTAACTATATAGTAACTGCTAACGAAGGTGATGAGAAAGAATATGGCAGTTTTGTAGAAAGGACCACTATTGGTGCAGCTTCTTACAACCTTGATGCTACCTTATTCCCTCAGGCAGCAATGCTTAAAAAATCATTCAACGCGGGCAGGCTTCGTGTAACCAACCTTGACGGACTTAATGATGCTGGTACTGCTTACAACGAAATTTATGCTCTTGGGTCACGTTCATTCTCAATATTTAATGCAGATACTAAAGCAATAGTTTATGACAGCGGCGATGATTTTGAAATGTATACAGCATCGGCGCCATCTATAAGCCCGCTTTTTAACTCGGACCATGAAGATAACAGCTTTAAAAGCCGTAGCCGTGCTAAAGGCCCGGAGGCAGAAGGTGTAACCGTAGCCCAAATTATGGGTAAAACCTTTGCTTTTGTAAGCCTTGAAAGAGTAGGTGGTGTTATGGTTTATGATGTTACGGATCCTAATAATGTTGAATTTGTAGATTACAAAAACAGCAGGAGCGTATCGGCTTACACGGGAGACCACGGCCCCGAAGGCATTACATTTATTGATGCTGCAAGCAGCCCTAACAACAAACCGTATATTGTAATTGCTAACGAAATTAGCGGTACGCTTACCGTATTTGAAGTAAACACTACAAACCTTAGCACTGGCGATTTTACTGCTGAGCCAAGAACGTTTGTTGTGTTCCCTAACCCATCGGTAAATGGTGTGGCTTACTTTAACCGCGCTGCCGATATTGAGGTATACGATTACAGTGGCAAACTAATACATTCAGCTAAACAAGCTCTTACTATAGATACTTCGGCAATGGCAACAGGAATTTATCTGGTAAAAACATCCGAGGGTATCGTTAAAAAACTAATTGTTAAGTAGATTAGTTTCGTGTTTTTTAATTTTTTCCATTTTTGGAGGAGATCCTGCCCTTACGGGCAGGATTTTTTATTTAGCTATGTTTTGGCCGACTTACTATCCTAAAGATTATACTATCAGGGACTACTTTAGTAACTTTGCATAAATTGAAAAGTATGAGTCATTTTCCGGTAACGTCGTCTATTTTATCTAAAACACACCTCAATAAATTCCTTATAGAACAGTACAGCCTGCCGCAGGAGACCGAAACCAGCCTTATTAAAGCAGGTGTTGCGCATACGTATTTGGTAAACACAGGCGCTGAACGTTTTGTATTTAGGGTATACAGCCTGGGGTGGCGCACACTAACGGAAATTAATGAGGAAATACGCTTGCTTAACCTGCTGCATGAGCATTATATTCCGGTTGCTTATGCAGTTAAAGATGCTGCGGATAATTATATTCAGGAGTTAAATGCACCCGAGGGTAACCGCCACGGCGTTATGTTTGTTTTTGTTGAAGGAGATAAGCTGCATAACTCTCCCGAAGAACTGCATTACAAGGTAGGCGCGCTAATGGCCAACCTGCATAAAGTGACCCATAATTTAAAGTTGGGCAGGATTACGTATACGCCTAAGGTGTTACTTGAAGATTCGTTTGAGGAGTTAAAAATGTTCCTTAAACCATCGCCAGAGCTGGATTTTATGGAGACCGCACAACAGCAACTTTTAAACACACTGCAAAGTGCCAATACTACTGCAATGAGACAAGGCGTTGTGCATTTAGATATTTGGTTTGATAATATATCGGTCACTAAAAACCACCGGATAAGCCTTTACGATTTTGATTTTTGCGGTAATGGCTGGCTGTGTCTGGATATTGCGTATTATGTGCTTCAACTGCACAGCGTAGAGCGCGACGAAGCAATTTGCAGGGGCAAAGTAGATAGCTTTTTGGCAGGGTACGAATCGGTTATAAAAATTAGTGCCGAAGAAAGGCGCCTGTTGCCGTATCTTGGCGTGGCACTCTACTTTTTTTATCTTGGGGTGCAAAGCAACAGGTTTGACAACTGGAGCAACGTGTTTATTAATGAAACCTACATGAAACGTTTTGTAGAGGTACTGGTAAAACGTTATTATGATATGTACTTGCTTAATGAAATTACAACGTATTAATGCCTGAATATATGGATATTAAAGTTATAGCTTTTGATGCCGATGACACGCTGTTTATAAATGAACCATATTTCGACGAGACCGAAAAGAAGTTTTGCGGCCTAATGGAAGATTACCTTTCGCATCAGGGGCTTTCGGCAGAAGTGTTTAAAACCCAGATAGCCAACCTGCCGCTATATGGTTATGGCATTAAATCGTACATATTAAGTATGATAGAAACTGCTATTGAGGTTTCTAACGGCACGGTAACCTCTAAACATATTGAGCGTATTTTAGATTTGGGCAAAGAGCTGCTACAGAAGCCTATAGAACTGATTGATGGGGTAGAGGAAACCCTTGCTGCATTACATGGTAAATACAAACTGGTAGTAGCTACTAAAGGCGACTTAAAAGACCAGCAACGCAAACTTCATGACAGCGGACTCGGGCATTATTTTCATCATATAGAAGTAATGGCCGATAAGGAGGCACTTAATTATGAAAAACTATTGGGCCGCCTTGATATTAGTGCCGGAGAATTTATGATGATAGGTAACTCCTTAAAATCAGACGTGCTGCCGGTGTTGACGGTTGGCGGTTATGCATGTCATGTGCCTTTTCACACAACCTGGGCACACGAACGAATAGACCATGAAATTGTTCACGACAAGTTTACTATTCTGGAAAATATTAAAGACGTGTTGCCGCTGCTGTTAAAATAGATTTGCGGGGTTATATTTGGCTGAAGCCAATACTTTCATTGCAATTGTAACCCCTGACTGAAGTCAGGGGCAAGGCATAAAATCAGAGGCAACAAATTCATGTAAGGTCAGAGTCAACACATGATAAATTGCCCCCTGGCTTTAGACAGAGGCTTTTGGGAAACATATTTCCGGCTTTAGCCGAATATAAATAGATAATTAAAAACAAAAAACCAGCTCGAAAGCTGGTTTTTTATTATTCCTGTGGTTTGTTCATGTTACGAATTTGCTTAAGCTTATCCTTCCAGGTTTTAAGCTCTTCGCGGGCACGCTCTATGTTCTTGTTCACCTCTTTTAAGAAAGGATTCTCTCCTTTGCCTTTTGATTTAGAGAAAAACTGAATGTTATTTTCTAACTGGAAGATCTCAGCCTGTATCTCATCGATCTTACGCATAATAAACAGTTGCTCATTTTGCAGGCTACGGCTGTCATCGCCATCGGCCATTTGCTCCAGCCTGTTGCTAAATTTAACCATATCGGTTTCCTTTTTGCTAAGGCTTAGCTTATCAAAAAGGGCATCCAGTATCTTGTTGAATTTACCTTCAATATGCCTTCTGGCCTGTGGTACGCGCCCGAAAGATTTCCAGTTCTCAATGTGTTTTTTAATCGCATCAAGATCGGTCTTATGGTCGCCTACAAGTTCAAAATCCTTAAGGTTATCAAGGTATTCTTTTTTCTTGTCAAACGCCTCTATCTCTTCTTTGTTGGCCTCGTTACGGTTGGCATGAAGCCTGTCAAAATAATGGTTACAAGCCGCTTTAAAGTCTTTCCAAACGCTGTCAGAGTATTTTCTTGGCACATGGCCAATATTTTTCCACTCGTCCTGAATTTGTTTCATTACAACGGTAGTACCTTCAAAGTCCTCGCTATCCTTAAGCGCGTTGGCCTTTTCTACAAGCGCCAGTTTGCGGTTTAAGTTAGTTTGCTGGTCTTTTTTAATGTCTTTATAAAAAGAGTTCTTAGACGAATTAAAGTTGCGTACAGCGGCTTTAAATGAAGCCCACGTATCCTCATTAACTTCAACCGGAACCTTACCGGCTTTAAAAAACTCATCACGAAGTTTTTCTACACGGTCAATTTGTCCCTGCCATGCATTATGTGCCGTTATCTTTTCGGCAGCAATAGCATTTATGCGGGCAATAATGTCTCTTTTATTTTCAAGGTTTTCGTTTTCAACTTCGCGGCTTTTGGCAAACAGCTCTTCACGTTTGTCGTGCAGTTGCTTGGTAAGTTCGCTAAAGCGGTTCCAAAGCTCCTCACGATGATCACGTGATACCGGGCCAATCTCTTCTTTCCATATCTTATGAAGCGCCTGTAGCTCGCGGAATGCCTTATTAACATCGGTATCATTAACCAATTCTTCAACACGGGTAATGATCTTTTGTTTTTGCTCCAGGTTATGCCTAAAGTCAAGGTCGCGCGCCTCACGGTCTAAATGCAGGTGATCGTAAAAACGCTCTATATGAAAGTGGAAGTTGTTCCAAACATGGTTGTACTTATCACGCGGAATAGGGCCGGCGTTCTTCCAGCGTTCGCGCAATTCGTTAACCTGTTTAAGGGCATCCTTCATGTTCTCGCCGCCTTCGCTCAGGTTTTTAAGCTCCTCAACAATGGCAAGCCTTTTTTCAAGATTACCTTTAAGATCAGTCTGTAATTTTTTAAAGTGCGAATTTTTCTTATCCCTGTACTGATTGTACAGTGCATCGAATTTATTTTTTAGAGGGAAATGGTACTCAAAATCAGTAGTATCGCCGTTATGCTCGTTACTGTATTCGTCTTTTTTCTCCTCTATAAAGTGGTTGTATTTATTGTAAAATTCCCTACGCAGTTCTTCCACATGGTTTTTAACCGACATAACTTTCTCTACCACAGCAAACTTTTCAAGCTCTTCAGTAAGTTGCTCCATGCTAAAACCTTCATAGCTTGGCACTTCTTCTTCGTGCTCATGGCTGTCGCTGTGCTCAGTATCTTCAGACGGAGTTTCCTCATTAGCAGTCTCAGCAGCCGGAATTTCTTCCACAGTTGATGCTTCTTCTGCAACCGGGGCAGTTTCCGGTTCAGATACTTCCGGGGCGGCTGACTCTTCAACAGCCTGTGCTTCGGTTTCAGAAACTTCAACAGCAGGAGACTCAACCTCGCTAACTTCTTCGGCAGCAGGCTTTACATCCTCACGGCCTGCGTTAAGTACCTCTTCAGGAGCAAAAGGCAGTTGGCCTTCCGTTTCGTGGATAGCGGTAATGTCATCCATATCATCCGGAACATCGTTATTGTCTACAGCTTTATTGTTCGGCAAATAGCCGTTTTCAAAATTGCTGCCTGCATCGGTTATGTGGTCTCCATCTGCATTATGCAGGTTATCATTCTTTTCTTCTAACATTGTATAAATGCTTAAGGGTTTAACTGCTTTATTGCCGAAAGATAGTAAAGGCAGTTTAAAATTCAAAGAAAAACATTAATTTCTATCTGTTTTCGTATTTTTTTGAACAGAAAAATGCGATTTTAATTAAACGTTACCTAACTATTATTTTTTGTTCCAAATTTCCCAAGCCTTCTCAGCCTGGTGTACCAGCATCTTGTAACCGTTTTTTATTGTAGCACCATTTTCTTTAGCCAGCCTTAAAAACTTGGTTTCTTCAGGATTATAAACCAGATCGAAAGCTATATGGTTTTTTGTAAATAGCGTGTAGTCAAGTGGCGGACACTCATTCATGTTTGGAAACGTGCCCAATGGCGTGGTGTTTATGATGACCTGGTAATCCCTAAAAACATTGATATTAAGGTCTTCGTAAGCATAAATAACATCTGTAGCCGTGCGGGAAACAAAATCGTATTCTATCTTTAATTTGCGTAGCGCGAAAGCCACAGCCTTACTGGCACCACCGGTACCCAGTATGAGGGCTTTGGTATGATGTTCTTTTAATAAGGGTTTAAGTGCCTTTTTAAAGCCGTAATGGTCTGTATTATAGCCTTTTGTTTTGCCTTTTTTAGAAATGTCAATAGTGTTTACCGCACCAATAAGCTTTGCATTTTTAGAAAGCGAATCGAGCAGGGGCAGTACCTCTTCCTTGTATGGGATGGTAACGTTTAAGCCTTTGAGCCCGTTAGTGTGCCTGATAACATCTGGCAACTGTTTAATGGTAGGGATATCAAAATTGGTATAGGTGTAATTTTTAAGCCCTGCTTTAGTAAACTTTTCGGTAAAATAACCTACCGAGAACGAGTAACTTATGTTGCGGCCCACAAGGCCATAGATCTTTGATTTCATTACAAATTTCCTACTATGGGTACATTATATGATGATCTCACTTTTTTACCATCCTTAACTGCGGCTTCCCATTTTGGTGAAAGTTTTAAAACCCTTAAAGCCTCGGCACCAGAGCCAAATCCAGGATCTCGCAAAATTTTAAGACCTGATAAAGAACCATCTTTTTCTACAACAAAACTTACATATGTTTTTAAGTTTCCGGTAGCTCCTGGTTCTAATTTAGTTTTATCGAACTTTGAATTTACAAATTTAATGAATTCGCCTACACCTCCCGGAAATTCCGGCTGGACATCTAAATCTGGTGCCTTGTAAATTGGTTCATCATTTCCTATAACAGCACTGGATGTTGCTGGTTTTTCTATCAACGGATTTTTTGTTGTTTTGTTTTGTGCATTTGCAGCAAATACAAAAATAAGGTTGAGGAAAATAAAAAGTACTTTTTTCATAGGAGGCTTGTATAATTGGTAAGCCTAAGGTAATAATTTATGGCGAAGCTTTAAAATTATTTTTGTGTAACAGCAGAAATTCTCACTAAAAAAAATAGCACCGGTTTTACGCGGTGCTATCATAAAGTAGAATTGTAAATTATTTATTTTTATGCCTTTCCAAAATTTCCTGCACTAATGGCGAGGCAAATTCATTAGGAAAGAAATCTTCCAGCAAGGTGTGGTGTTTGTAGTTAAGCCTTAAACCGTTGCTAAGGTGAAATACCCCTTTATCGGTTTCCTGTAGCATAAGGTACAAGCCCGCAAGGCGGTACTCTACTTCATACTCTTCAGGGTAATATTCGCAGGCCTGCAAAAGGGTGCTTATAGCTGTGTCATACTCTCCTAAATACTGGAGCGTATCTACCCAAAACAACCATGTATCTACCTGGTAATCGCCAAACTCTACTGCTTTACGGTAGCCTTCTTCAGCCTCTTCATGAAAATGAAGCGCATTGTTAATAGTAGCATAGCGTTTCCAGTACAGTTTGTTCTCATTATCTATACCAATGGCTTTATTTACATAATAAAGAGCTTTCTGGTAGTTTTTACGGCGAATATAAAAGTCGGTAATGGCTATCCAGGCTTTATCTAACAACGGGTCTTCATGAACCGTTTTTAGGTAAAACTTAAGCGCTTTCTCTAAATTGCCAAGGCGCTCATAACATTTACCCACACGCAATAAAGCGAATGATGTAGGGTCATCCAGCTCCATAGTGGTGTTGTAGCAGGCAATGGCATCTTCCCAGCGTTTAAGCTTTTCTAATGTTTTTGCCTTTTCTAAAAATGCCCCAAGAAAACTGTCGTCTATAAGCGTGGCATAATCAAAAGCACGCAGCGCACCTTCATAATCTTTTATGGCGTGGTACTGCCTGCCCAGCTGGTGCCAGGCTATTTCGCTATACGGGTTCTTATCTATAAAGCTGTTTAAAAAGTCTATGGCTTCAAGGTTCTGGTCAAGGAAATCAAAGCAATAAACAACGTTATATAAAGCAGAATGATCCTCGGTATCTTCTTCCAGGCACTTAATAAAGTTTTCTTTAGCAAGCTCAAGGTTGTCCATAAAAAGGTACTCCATACCTATAAGCGAATATACATCGGCAAAATCATCGGTGTATTTAAGGGCTATCTCTAAGTGTTCTACAGCTTTGTCGTGCTGGTCTCTCTTACTGTAAATATTTGCTTTTTGAATGTAAATTTCTTCATTGGTTGGCTCAATTGCATAAAGCTCATTTAAAAGTCGCTCTGCAACCTCAAGCTTATCATCAAAAACTAAAATTTCTACCTGTACTAATTTTAAGCCTGTTGACCTGGGATGTTGTTCCAGGCCTAATTTTAAGGCCTTCTTAGCCAAATTTATTTTTCCGGTATCGAGGTAATGAAGGATGATGTCTTCAAACTCCTCGGAGTCAAAGAAGAATACTTTGTTGGTTTTCAACATCGATTCAAACTTTGATAGGGATAAACTGCGATCTTCTTCTTCGTGGCTCAGATTCATACTCCTTTGTTTAAAATTATCCTTCTTAAAGTTACGAAATGTTTCAGTAAAAAGGAACTAATTTGTATATGTTTTGAACAATTTAATTAACAATTTTTTATGTTATTTATTGTTCGGGGTTATTATAATTATGCTCTTGAGCAACTATAACACATTAATTCATTTATTGTATATGCCCAATATAAAAATGTGAATGATGCAATTGCTGTTAATGCTATACTTACTTTATTCCGTTTCCAATATGCTAAAAGTAACGCAGTAAATAATAGTGATAGGAACAGAAGGAAATATGCTATAACAAATAGGTAGGTTTTATATCATGTTTGTCGACCAACTGCTGTAACTCTGGTACTTTATAAATGTTAAATATTAAGCAGTACGATAGCTGCTGCAAAAATTATGTGTTTTATGATGGCTGTATTCATTATTTTAGTTCGGCCATAATCTCATTCATAACTTCAATAATAATGCCACACCCTTTAAGTATTTCATCTTTAGATATTGTTAGGGGAGGGGTTATCCTAATAGCCCGCCCTTCAAACAAAAGCCAGAATAAAATGAGGCCCCTTTTGTGGCAGCGAAGTATCACTTCGTTAGTTATATCGGCACTTTCGGTCATGGCGGCAAGCATTAAACCTTCGCCGCGAACATCTTTAATTAAGGGGTGAACAAGCAGGCTGCGGAACAGCTTTTCCTTTTCCAGTGCCTGCGCCATAATGTCAGTTTCCAATATTTCCTGGAGTGTTGCCAGGCATGCTGCTGCAATTACCGGGTGCCCGCCAAAAGTGGTTATGTGCCCCAGCTTAGGATCATGGCTCAGCAGGTCCATCATTTCCGGCGAAGCTGTAAAAGCGCCTACCGGCATACCGCCGCCCATACCTTTGCCCATTACAATAACATCGGGCACTACATCATAATTCTGAAAACCAAATAATCTACCGGTTCGGCCAAAACCCGGCTGTATTTCATCGAGTATCATTACAGCACCAACCTCGGTACAGCGCGCCCGTACTTTTTTAAGGAAATTGTTATGCGGCTGTATAAATCCGGCACCGCCCTGTATGGTCTCTAATATAATACCCGCCGTTTTCGTGGTTATTTTTTGAAGGTCGTCTTCATTATTAAACGTAATAAAGTCTACGTCAGGAACAAGTGGACGAAATATTTGTTTACGCTCCTCATGGCCCATAACACTCATGGAGCCCATAGTATTGCCATGATAGGCGTGGTGGCACGAAATAAGCTGACTCCTGCCGGTTACGCGTCGCGCCAGTTTAAGGGCGCCCTCGGTAGCCTCTGTACCGCTGTTGGTAAGGTAGGTTTTACTTAGCGGGGCAGGTAAGTTTTCGGCTAATAGTCGGCAAAATTCGGTAGCGGGATGTTGGGCATATTCGCCATACACCATAACGTGGCTGTATTTGTTAAGCTGGTCTATAATGGCCTGGTTAACCCTTTGGTTTTTGTGCCCAAGGCTTGCCGCCGATACCCCTGCAACAAAATCGAGGTAAGCGTTGTTGTTAGTGTCGTATATATAAGAACCCTCGGCATGCGAAACTTCCAACCCTAACGGGTAAGGCGATGTTTGTGCCTGGTACTTGTAAAAATCGTTAATCATGGTATTGTATTAATTAGATGCTATGTTCTACACTATTCCCGTGACTGTCATTGCGAGGGAGGTACGACCGTGGCAATCTCATTGTTCAAAGTGTGAAGTTACATGTCTGTTCTGGTAGCGTGTGATTGCTTGGTTAGTTTGAGCAACGAGTGAGATTGCCGCGCTCCATTGCATTTCGCTCGCAATGACAGTATGTGAAGAAATCCTACTGGCCCCTATTACCCGCCGCCGCAGGCGGTGTTGCCTCCGGCTTGGGTTTTGGTTTGGGATGGTTTTTGTCGTAATCCAGAGTTTCCTGCATTATTTCCATAGGCTTATCTTCTACTTTATTATCGGCGCGTGTTTTCTTTAAAATGGCTTCGTGCAGGTCTTTTTCTTCCTGCGGGAAGATATCATCTTTAGTTTTTATCATCTCATCGCCCCGCCATACAAAGTTACGGAGTTTACGCACATTGCCGGGCAGGTCGCTTTCAGGGTAGCTGGAACTTTCGGGTTTTATCATCGATTGCACCACTACGATCTCGTTATTTTCCAGTTCCATGTGTATTTTGCTGCTCACACCCTTATCTATACCTATCAGTTCGTTGTCATCGCCATACATATAATAGATCTTCTCGGTGTTCTTTATAAGGTCTACCTCGCTAAGTTTATTGTCTTTAAATTTCCCGTAGAGGTTTACGCCTTTTATTTGATTAAACTGTTCGGGCTTATCGGGATACCGGTGCGAGAAGAGGGTATCTTTTTGAATGATAAACGCATTGTTGAGCACCTTGAGCGAATCGATCTGCTCGGTCTTGCTGTTGCTTATAATGTGTATAACATCTCCGGTAACCTGGCTTTCGCCGTTCCAAACCACAGGCCTTTTTATAAGCTGGGTTAAGCCTTTGGCTTCATCCGAATGTATGGAGTCGCACTTGCCGCTCATATCGGTCTTATAAAAACGAGCATCGTTATAACCCCTCATGATCCTGAAGCCCGGCTTGCCGGTAACTACCATACGTTTGGCGTGGGTGTATAGCGAATCCTGTTCTACCAGCGTAACTGCAACGGCGTGTTTCGTAATAAAAAGTGAATCCTTAAGCTTAAACACCTCGCCATAATGCCCGCGGATATCAAATTTATTTACCGTATCGGTAACGCTTACGTTATTGGTAGCCGATGAAAATTCCCGCTTTCGGTCGTAATAGATACTGTCGCCTTTTATAAGTTGGGTGTCATACCGTATATAGGAGTTGGTAAGCAGGTGCGCAAGGTTTTTTTTGGTGTCGTAAAAGCCTTTCTCGGTATAAATAAAACTGGTCTTACCGGTTATGGTTGTAGGCCCAAAAACATAGGAGTGGCCGGAGTTGGTATAATAATCCAGGTTGTTGGTTGCCATTACATACTCCGGGTTTGTAAGGGTTACGGCTGTCCTGAACTGGTATTTTTTTTGCGGAATTACAAAACGTCCCGACTTACTTTTTAATGTGTTCTTATCGTTTACTATTGTACCGTATGAGTTGTAATACGCCTCCTGAATGTTACGGTCAAAATAAACGGTATCGGTAGTAAGGCGTGTATCAGGAGATCGCATATTTACGTTACCGCTGGCAAAAGCAAACTTTTTATTACCGTTGTATTCGGCATATTTGCTGTCCATAAAAATGGTATCGCCCTGGTTCATTTTTACATCGCCAAAAAGTTTTGCATAGTTCTCTGCCTCAAAATAGTAGACTTTATTAGCATAAATACGCACACCGTCGTGCAGCAGTTTTACATTGCCGGTAAGTACCGCGGCGCCGGGAACCTCGGTCTCGTCGCGGTTAGTATAGTCGGAGTTCTCAATAACAATTGGCTTGTTTTGCTGTGCAGTAGTGGGTACTGCATAAAGTACAAGGCATATAATAATGAAAAAAAGTTTTTTCAAGGCTTATAATTTTGTGGCAAATTTACGGAAAATAGATTACAATAACCGGACCGCTTTGCATGAAGGTTAAAACGGATAAAATTAGTTGAAATTGTTGCTGTTCTTTTGTCTTGAAACAAAAGAACCAAAAATTCAAGGCTCAAAACTTCTTATGCTACAAAATATAAGTTTCGGCTAAATCATTTGAACTCGCTTTCGCTCAAACAGCAAATGATTTTAACGCCTCAACTTTTATTTTGCTTAACGCAACGAAGTTTAAGGCCTTTGCTTCACTCGGTTGTTTTTACTCAATGTTTATCTGTTTCGTTTCAAGAGGACTGGTTGCGCAAATAAAAAAGGCCATTCTTTCGAACGGCCTTTAGTAAATTATTTCATTATTGTTTGTGTCCTGTCCGGACCTACCGAAACTACTTTGATAGGCACTTCAAGTTCATCTTCAATAAACTTAATGTAATCTTTAAATTCAGCAGGAAGCTCATCATAGGTAGTCATACCCGTAAGATCTGCAGCCCAGCCTTTTTTCTCAACATAAATAGGGGTAACATTTTCCGGCTCTATGTTATATGGGAAATAGTTAGTTTCCTCTCCTTTATATTTGTAGGCAGTACATACTTTAAGGGTGTCAAAACCGCTAAGTACGTCGCCCTTCATCATATACAATTGTGTAACGCCGTTAACCTGTACTGCATATTTAAGAGCCACAAGGTCTAACCAGCCGCAACGGCGGGCCCTGCCGGTAACCGAACCAAATTCGTTACCAACGCGTGCCATAGTAGCGCCGTCTTCATCAAACAATTCAGTAGGGAACGGGCCGCTACCCACACGGGTAGTGTATGCCTTAAATATACCAAACACATCTTTAACTCTGTTTGGCGCAATACCTAAGCCGGTACATGCACCTGCGGCAGTAGTGTTAGATGAAGTTACAAACGGATAAGTACCAAAGTCGATATCTAAAAGCGAACCCTGTGCACCTTCGGCAAGAATGGTTTTGCCATCTTTCATTGCTCTGTTAAGGTACTCTTCGCTATCAATAAACTGTAGTGTTTTTAAAACTTCAATAGCTTCAAAAAATTCAGTTTCAAGCTCTTCAAGATCGTACTCAAGGTCTACGTTATAAAAATCTATCATGGCCTGGTGCTTATCGGCCAGGGCACGGTAGTGGTCTTTAAAGTTATCAAGCTCTATATCCCCAATACGGATACCGTTCCTGCCGGTTTTATCCATATACGTTGGGCCGATACCTTTAAGGGTTGATCCTATTTTGGCTTTACCTTTAGAAGCCTCAGATGCAGCATCTAAAAGGCGGTGGGTAGGCAGGATAAGGTGCGCTTTGCGCGAAATAAGCAGGCGCGATTTAATGTCGATATTAAATTTTTCAAGGCCTTCCAGCTCTTTTTGAAAAACTACAGGATCCATAACTACACCGTTGCCGATGATGTTTACCGAATTTTTGTGGAAAATACCCGATGGTATGGTTCTTAATACGTGTTTTATGCCATCAAACTCCAGAGTGTGGCCGGCATTGGGCCCGCCCTGAAAACGGGCAATAATATCATATCCGGAAGTGAGTACATCAACAATTTTTCCTTTGCCTTCGTCGCCCCACTGTAATCCGAGCAGTAAATCTACGGTCATTCCTTTTTAAGTTTGTTTATATGTTGCGTAAATATTATAATCTTTTAAAAACAAAAACCAATCCTTATGCAGGGTTGGTTTGCTTAGCCATTGCACAAGCCTGAGAGGTTTAACTCCCGGTCTCGGCGGCGGGCTGTTTTTTATTGCCGTAAAGGTATAAAGAATGGTTATGAATTTCAATACCAAAAATCTCTTCTATGGTTTTTTTGATAGATTGTATCCTTGGGTCGCAAAACTCAATAACCTCTCCGGTATCGGTCATGATAATATGGTCGTGCTGCTTATCAAAATACGATTTCTCGTAGTGGCTTTGGTTTTGGCCAAACTGGTGGCGCCTAACCAGGCCGCACTCTAACAGTAATTCTATCGTGTTATACAGCGTTGCGCGGCTTACACGGTAGTTTTTATTTTTCATTTTAATATAAAGCGATTCAATATCAAAATGCTCCTGGCTGTTATAAATTTCCTGTAATATGGCGTAGCGCTCAGGCGTTTTCCTGTGGCCTTTGTCTTCCAGGAATTTTGTGAAGACATTTTTTACAATATCCTGGTTTTTATTATTTTCCATGGTTTTTATGAATCAATGTGCAAAGATAAGCTAATTTTTTTGATGTGGAAGATTAGTTGGTTAAATGTGCAGCGCAGACTAATTATTAAAAATTTAGCCACGAATTACACAAATTTTCACAAATATATTTGAGTTAAAGATTCGTTTGATTTGTGGAATTCATAGCAAATCTAATTATTATAAATCCGCGTTACTTTATCTATGCCGTCTATCTTTCTAATGTTCTCTATAAGCTTTTTAAGGATGGTATTGTTTTGAACCACCACCGTTAGCTGCCCGTTAAAGATACCGGCATTACCGCTAAGCGATATGCTCTGGATGTTTACATGCATGTTACCCGATATTACCTTGGTAAGCTCATTGGTAAGCCCAAGTGAGTCCATACCCGTTATTTTGAGGGTCGCTTTAAATTCTTCCTGGCTGGAGTCTATCCATTTTGCCTGAATGATGCGGTAGGCATAATTACTTTGCAGGCGGATGGCGTTAGGGCAGTCGCGCTTGTGTACCTTGATACCCTCGTTAATAGTTACAAAACCAAAAACATCATCTCCCGGTATGGGGTTACAGCAGTTGGCCAGTTTATAATCCAGCTTGTCTTCGTTCTTGCCAAAAACAAGCAGGTCGTAATTACGGCTAAGCTCTTCTTTCTGAACCTGTTCCTGCGGCAGGTTTGGCGTACGCTTAATTTTACCTTTAAAAAAGTTCATAAAGGTATTGCTCTTAAGCGCGGCGTAATCTTTAAGCTGCTGGTTATCTATAGTGCCCACGCCCACTCGGTAAAACAGGTCCAGGCTGGTTTTTAGCTTAAAGTAGCTTACCAGTTCGTTTACCGTTGCCTCGTTAAAGGTAATTTTAAGGTGGCGAAGCTTACGCGTAAGCAATTCTTTACCATCTTCGGCAATAAGCTTGGTATTTTCGTTTAATACGTTCTTAATCTTATTCTTGGCGCGGGCCGTGGTAACATAATCAAGCCAGTGCGAGTTGGGTTTTTGGTTTTGGGATGTTATAACCTCTACCTGGTCTCCACTGTTAAGCACGTGGTTTAGGGGAACTAACTTGCCGTTAACCCGCGTGCCCCGTGTACGGATACCGATCTCAGAGTGGATGCTGAACGCAAAATCCAGCGATGTGGCCCCTTTAGGCAGCGATTTTATCTCGCCCTTAGGGGTAAACACATATATTTCTTTAGCATAGAGGTTCAGCTTAAAGTCTTCCACAAAATCTACAGCGTTAGATGCTGAGTTTTCCAAAGCTTCCTTAAGCAGGTTAAGCCAGGTTTCGAGCCCGTGCTCCTCAGTATTAGATCCCTGTTTGTATTTGTAGTGGGCAGCGTAGCCTTTTTCGGCCACCTCGTCCATACGTTCGCTGCGCACCTGTATTTCTACCCAGCGCCCTTTAGGGCCCATAACGGTTATGTGCAGTGCCTCATATCCGGTAGACTTAGGCGATGATATCCAGTCGCGCAGCCTGCTTGGGCTGGGTCGGTAATGGTCGGTCACAATACTATATATCTTCCAGGCGAGGAATTTCTCATCGTGCGAATTGGACTTGTAAATAATGCGGAGTGCGAACTTATCGTACACCTCGTCAAAACTCACACCCTGCGCCATCATTTTACGGCGTATGGAGTAAATAGATTTTGGCCTGCCTTTAATGGTGTACTCAATACCCTCACTATCCAAAGAGGTTTTAAGCACATCGCTAATGGCTTTAATGTAGGCATCCTGTTCCTCCTTGGTTTCCTTCATTTTACCTAAAATGTCGTTGTACACGGCAGGTTCGGTATATTTAAGGCCAAGGTCTTCCAGCTGGTTTTTAATGTTGTATAGCCCAAGGCGGTGGGCAAGGGGTGCGTAAATGTATAAAGTTTCCGATGCTATTTTGGCCTGTTTATATTCGGCCATGCTTTCCATAGTCTGCATGTTGTGCAAACGGTCGGCCAGCTTAATAAGGATCACCCTAACATCATCGTTAAGCGTAAGGAGCATTTTACGGAAGTTCTCCGCCTGCATTGATATTTCCTGGTCGGTCTTAACCTGTGCAATTTTCGTAAGCCCCTCCACGATCTGTGCAATCTTGGGGTTAAACATCTTTTTGATGTCTTCTACCGTAATATCGGTGTCCTCAACCACATCATGCAATAATGCCGATGCGATAGAGGTTGCGCCAAGCCCAATTTCTGAAGCTACGATCTTAGCAACAGCAATAGGGTGGAAGATGTAGGCTTCGCCCGATTTCCTCCTTTGGTCTTTATGGGCATCTACGGCCACATCAAATGCCTTACGTATCAGTTTCTTATCGTCTTCTGATAGCGTTTGGTAGCTAATGCGCAGTAATTCCTTATATTCTTTGGCAATTGCCTTGTTTTCCTGTTCTATATCAATTTCAACCATATCATCTTTCATCTGCTTTAAAAGTACGCAAAGTTTTTATGAAATGCAAGCTTTTACAATGCCTGCACCATGGTTTTTTAAAGAAAACAAAAAGGGTTCGAGAAAAATTTCCGAACCCTTTAAAATCGATATTATCATTAACTATTAATGAAGTCCACCCGAAGCGCTTATACGCTCGCCGGTAAGCCATGCAGAATCATCTGATGCAAGGAACGTTACCACACGGGCAATATCATCGGGCTGGCCCGCGCGTGCCATTGGGGTAGAGGCAATAATAGACTGTGCAAAGTCAGAGCCTTTAATACCCGCAATTTCTACGCCTTCCGTTTCGGTAAAACCGGGAGCAACCACGTTTACGCGAATATTTCTTGGAGCAAGCTCTATGGCCAGTTCTCTTGTTAGGGTATCTAACGCACCTTTTGTAGAGGAGTATATGGCACTGTTAGGGCCGGGGCTAACGCTTACTACAGAGCTGATGTTAATTATATTACCGCCACTTTCAGGGAAATGTTTTAAGGCCTCCTGTGTGGTTAATATAGGGCCGTATACGTTGATGCTGAACTGGTTGTTGAACTCTTCTAACGTAATATCTTCTACCGCATCAAATTTATATACACCGGCGTTGTTTACCACGATGTCTATTTTTCCAAAGGCTTCTTTGGTTTCGTTAAAAATACGTTTTACGTCATCGGCGTTACTAACAGATCCCTGTACCGCTATGGCACGGCCACCATCTGACTTTATTTGTGCCACAACTTTATCGGCACCCTCGCGGCTGCTGGCATAATTTACTGCTACGGCTGCACCTGCAGCGGCTAAACTTTTTGCAATACCGGCTCCAATACCTTTAGATGCACCGGTTACTATGGCTACTTTGCCTGTTATTCCTGAACTCATTTTTGTTACAGATTATTTTATTAATAGATATATTTAAATATATCGATATATTAGGATTAAAAAAATAGCGCTACTACCCGCTATCAAATAATTAATTTACCGAAATATTACCTGACAAATGTAATGAATATATTGATATATTTAAATTTATCTATGTTTTTTATATTGCGTAAAGGCCTAAATGCTGCAGGTATTTTGCAAAATGTTCTTTATCAATGGTGTAGCTCATGTTGCGGCCATCTTTGCAGGGAATTATAAGCCCGGCATCTACAAGTTGTTTTACGTGGTGGGAGATAGAAGGTTGCGCCAGATTAAGCATACCTGTAATGTTAGAGCATTGCAGGGAGCAATTTTTTTTAATTTCCTCTAATATTTTAAGGCGGTTAGGATCGCCAAGGGCTTTAGATATGCGCTCTATTTCTTTAGGTGTCATAATTGTATTGAAAAATGCAAATTTATCGATTTAATTTTAAGCAACCTAACGCCTTAACTTTTGCCTGTCGAACAGAAATCCTGACAGCAGTAATTAAAAACCCTCCTGATTAAAGGAGGGCATTATTGTAATCCATTTTATATATGTTATTTTATGGAATTCATGATTCCCCTAAAAAATTGTATGCCACCAAATACTATGGCACCCCAGGCTACCACATACCTGCCGCCGCCCGAAGCTGCCGACATTGTTACTGCGGTTACAATTATGCCACCAAACATCCATAAACCACCCCAAAGCATATCTTTTTTTGCTTTAGACGATTTTACATTTTCAATTTGTGCCTCAATATTGTAAACAACATTCTCTGCACTTGCTTCGTCAAGGCCCTCTGCCATTAATGATTGTTTTACCTCGTAAGCGTTTTTGTTTTGTGTTACCAGCATTTGTGCTGCCAGTGCATGAGCGCGATTAGAATCGATAGGTTGGGGTAAAGTGTTTTCCATTTAACTTTTTTTTAAGAAGCTAAAATAAATATTTTTTTGAATTATTTGCTGAAATCCAAATAATTATGTTCTACTGCCTATTACTTAAAAATTCCTTCAATCCCTCGTAACTATCTACCGCGATAGTTTTTTTCTCGCCAGTCATTACCGCTTTAATCTGCTCCGGAATGGTAATTTCAATATTCAGGTTATTGGTAATGCTATCGGCAAACTTAACGGGGTGGGCGGTTTCTAAAAATACGCCGGTAAAGCCGGGATTAGTAGATAAATATTTTTTAAGCCCCAGATAACCCACAGCACCATGTGGGTCGGCTAAATATCCGTTCTCGTTATAGAGTTTTTTAAGGGTAGCAATAGTTTGCTCATCAGTAAAACTATAGGTACTGAACTCATTACTAAGCGCATCAAACTTGTTATTAAAAAGCTCCAGTATGCGTACGAAGTTGCTTGGGTTGCTTACATCCATAGCGTTAGAGAGCGTTTCTATAGTTTGCTGTGGTGTGTATTGCTGCGTATACATATAGCGTGGCACGGTATCGTTAGCATTGGTAGCCGCTATAAAATGACGTATCGGAAGGCCAATTTTATGCGCCATCATGCCTGCGCAAATGTTGCCGAAGTTTCCGCTGGGTACAGCAACAGCCAGTAGCTTGCCTTTTGCTTTAAGGGCTTTGTAGGCAAAAAAGTAATAGAACATTTGCGGCAGCCAGCGCGCTATGTTTATGGAATTGGCCGATGTTAACCTCACTTCTTTAAGTGCATCGTCTAAAAAAGCTTTTTTAACCATGTCTTGGCAATCATCAAAACTGCCCTGCACTTCGAGGGCGGTAATGTTATGACCCAGCGTGGTTAATTGCTTTTCCTGCACATTGCTTACTTTGCCGCTTGGGTAGAGTATTACAACATCTATACCTTCTACACCCAGAAAGCCGCTGGCTACGGCACCGCCGGTATCTCCCGATGTGGCAACCAATATTGTTATCTTTTTATCGGCATCATCTTTAGTAAAATAGTTAAGGCAGCGCGACATAAAGCGGGCACCTACATCTTTAAATGCCATAGTGGGGCCGTGAAAAAGCTCTAATGCAAAAACATCGTTCTCTACTTCCACTAAAGGAAAGGGGAACGAAAGGGTTTCTTCCACTATCTGCCTTAGCTTGTCTTCCGGAATTTCATCGCCTATAAACGGGGCAATGGCGCGGTAAGCAATCTCATTATCGCTGTAGTTTTCTATGTTGGCTATAAAGTCGGCATCCAGTTGCGGAATGCTTTCCGGAAAGTACAGGCCTTTATCCTGGGCAATACCGGTTATGGCGGCCTCTTTAAAACTGACTTTTATGTTGGGGTTATTTAAGCTGTAGTATTTCATGATAATATTTTTATTCCGGTAGTATTTATTGGCGATACATGCACCTCAAAAGGTACGCTGGTTTGATGCATTACAGATGCAAAGGCTTCGGCTGCTTTCCGGGCAGTGGTTTCGCCACGGGATAAGGCAAATACCGATGGCCCCGATCCGGATATGCCCCCGCCTAAAGCACCTGCCTGTAGGACGGCCTCTTTAAGTTCGGCAAATTTTGGTATTAGGATGGAGCGAACAGGTTCTACGAGCTCGTCGTGCAGGCAGCGGCCTATAAGGTCGTAATCCTGAGTGTAGAGTCCGCTTATTAGCCCACCTAAATTACCGCATTGTATGGTGGCCTTTTTAAGGCTTATGTTTTCTTTAAGTACCGATCGGGCATCTTTGGTTTTTAATTCAATTTGTGGGTGGATGACCGTAACATACAATTCCGGCGGGGCGGTTATGGCAATAACATCAATAGGATCGTAGCTGCGCACCAGCGTAAAACCACCCAACAGGGCAGGGGAGACATTATCGGCATGCGGAGCGCCACTGGCCAACGCTTCGCCCTGCATGGCAAAGTAAATAAGTTGTTTATTGGTTAGCGGGCTGCCTAATAATTTATTGATGCCGTACACTGCACCCGCAGCGCTGGCGGCACTGCTGCCTATGCCGCTGCCGGCCTGTATGTTCTTGGTTATCTTAATATCGAAACCGCAATTAGGCAGCAGGTGGTGAAGTAGCGAAAGCGCTGCCACACCGGCCACATTCTTCTCGGCTTCCAGCGGCAGGTTGGCGCCAATAATATCGGTAATGCGTATGCCCATCCTGTCGGTTTTGGTAATGGTCATTTCATCGCCCACACTTTCCAGGCATAGGCCAAGCACATCGAACCCGCAGGAAACGTTTGCTATGGTAGCAGGGCAAAATAATTGTATTTCGTTCATTTTGTTCTTGTTGGCTTTAGCCACGAATTATATTTTTTGCCACGAATTACACGAATTCCACTAATATATATTGAATAATCAATTTTTAAATTCGTTTAATTCGTGTAATTCGTGGCAAGTGTATTCATTTTTATGGTATCATTTGTGGCAAAATGAATACCTCTATTTATTCCCAATCCTGATTATATCGGCAAAAATACCCGATGCGGTTACTGCTGCACCGGCACCGGCACCCTTAATAAGCAGGGGCTGGTCTACATATCGGTCGGTAT
>Ga0265780_10003412_pt1 | contig 20916 bp, 6 predicted proteins | sample P1T30metagenome_FD_192432 | JGI IMG/M metagenome (GOLD analysis project Ga0265780, IMG submission 192432) | Plant litter microbial communities from East Loma Ridge, Irvine, California - P1 T30 | ecosystem: Environmental > Terrestrial > Plant litter > Unclassified | place: USA: California...
GCCGATTCGGTGAATGAGCGCATCAGCGAGATTTATCATCAACTGTTCAACCGCACGATCGACGCCGATGGCCTGGCCTACTGGACCGGCGTGGTCGAGCAGGGCAATGCATCGCTGGCCGATGTGTCGATGTCGATCCTGAAAGGCGCCATTGGCAGCGACGCGACCCTGTCCGCACTGCGCCAGCAGGCCGCAGACGATTTCACCGCGCAAGTCGAAGCGTCTGGCACCCAGTACAGCGGTTACGCTTCGATCGAAGCGGCCCGCATCCTGGTGCGCGCCGTGACCGCGGACGCAACCCAAACCGACGTGGCCGAGCTGGTCAAGGCGGCAGTGTCGTTCGCCGATACCGCCACCAAGACGCCGCAAGTGGTCGAAGCGATCGCCGTCAACACCACGCTGCTGGCCCTGTTCGACACCGCACGCGGCAAGGGCGATCCGGTCGCACTGGCCCAGGCCCTGGCCGATACCGCCAAGGCTGCTGCCGGCGATCCGGTCACGCTCGAGTCGCTGCTGCGCGGCGGCGGCATGGATAAAGTGCTCAAGGTGATGCCCGCTGCGGCCACCCTGAAGGACGTGGTCAAGGCGCTGGCCGACGGTGGCCTGCCTGCCGCGGTTGAGGTGGTGTACCCAACTGCGCCGACCGCGCCGGAAGTCACGCCGACCCCAACGCCAACGCCGGTGCCTGTCTGGTCGCTCACGTTCAAGAGCGTCAGCGAAGACGACGCCGACCTGAACAAGGGCGATCACGTCACCAATGTGAAGTATGCCAATATCGAGTTCGACCTCAAGGGCAAGAACGTAGCGGGCCAGACATTCAAGTACACGACGGATGAAGGCAAGTCGTGGAAGGAAGCGACGCTCGATAGCAAGACCCATACCGTCATCGCCCACGAAGTTGACCTGAGCTTGGGCAATCCGATTGTCGCATCGAATCCGTCGGCGGACGGCAACGGCCAGGCGGGCAATACCCTCGAGGCGATCGAGCAGTATGACAACCGCGCCACGACCATCACGCTGCAGGCCTTCGATGCCAATGGTAAGCAGGTGGCCGAAACGACCAAGACGATCGTGTACGACTACCATGCGGCATCGCCAGTCGTGACGCCGGCAGAGAATGCGAACATTTACTTCGATGTAGATGTGCCGCACGTGGCAAGCATCAAGCAACTCAAAGTGAGTGGTATCGAAGCCGATGCACGGGTTGAGTTCCGCGTGGTGGAAACACTGCAACGGAGTGAGAACAACAACGAAGAAATGGAGAACTGGTCGCCCATCGTGCCTGAGCTGGATGATGGCGAGCACACCATTGCTGTGCGCGTGATCGACGTGGCAGGCAACGCCAGCGACGAACAGCAAATCACTTTCGTGCTCGATTCCAAGGCGCCGGTCGGTACGCCTTCCATTGCGTTGGCGGTCGATGACGGCGTCAGCGACGACGACGGTATTACCACCGTCGGCACGGTCAACATCAGCAATCTGGAAAGCGGTTACGGCAACGGCTGGCAGTATTCGACCGATGAGGGAAAAACCTGGACCTTCGGCGGCTACAGCAGCAAATCTGGCACGGCAACGTTCGATTTGGGCATGCTGGAAAAATCCACTGGCGAACTGCTGATCAGCCAGATCGACGCCGCAGGCAATACCGGCGACTACTCGAATGCGCTGGACTTCACCTATAACCGGCGTATCGGGTCGAGCCTCTGGGAGTACGATTTCAATCTTGCCGCACCCAAGGACTCGGTCACATTGCTGACCTATGACGGCACCAAAATTACCGGTTTCAACAACGCCGAGACGCTGATCCTGAAGAGCAGGGCGCTGACGGGAACAGATGTGACGAACCCTACTGACTACCTCGCCGGTCCTGATTTCGGTCTCAAAGGCGATGTCCTGACCTTCAACGGCCAGCTCACCACCGGCCTGTATGCCTTGTACTGGAAAGACGATACGTTCACGACCGAAACCGGTTATGTCGGCCAGATGGGAGTCAGCTTCGCCGGTGGCCAGAATGGCTTGTTCATCCAGGAGGGTTTTCATTATTACTACAGTACTGATGTCAGCTATACCGATCGCTCCTATGACGACAACAACAACAGCTACCTCTACCAGGACAAGTTTGGCGTGACAACCACGCGCCTGATGACAGGTGGTGGTCATGACGTCGTCGCCGATAATGGCAGCACGCTCACGCTCGCTTACGACAGCTTCGATTCGGCGGCCCAGGATCTGATCTTCGGTTTCGACCAGGGCAATGACACGATCGCACTGGAAGGCTTGCTCGGCAAGGCTGTCGATCACGACAAGGATGGGACCATTTCCTGGCTGCTGGCCGAGTCGGGGCGGACTACGGTGGCCAGTGGAACGGAAGCCGTGGAGTTCGTCACCACCGGCACGATCGTCATGGGCGCTGCGCCCGGCTCAGAAGGCTCACTCGGCGCGCTCAATAACGCGCTGAATGTGAGTGCGATTGCTCGGGACGATTCGCTGCTGATCTTGGCGAAAAACGCGAATGGTACGGCAGGTGCACTGTTCCTTTACACGAACACAGACGGCGATGACCACATCGACGCCAAAGACCTGACGGAGATCGCCATGTTCAGCGGCGGCGCGCCAGATATTCTCGACATCGAAGTCATCGGCACCAAGGCCCAGACCATCGAAGTCTGATCCGCAACGGCTGCATTTCCTTCTGACTAAACCCGCTGCTTGCGCAGCGGGTGGCAACTTTCGCTATCCCTACCAGTATCTATCCTCATGAGCACATTCAGCACCTACGATTCGACGGTCAATTCCTTCTACCTGGCTTTCTATGGCCGTCCTGCCGATCCGGCTGGCCTGGCATTCTGGTCGCAGCATCTTGCCGCCAGCAATGGCGAACTGGGCGTCATCACCCAGGCCTTCGCCACCTCGGAAGAAGCGCAAGTGCGCTTCGGCGCCGATTCGGTCAATGAGCGTATCAGCGAGATTTATCAGCAACTGTTCAACCGCGCGATCGACGCCGATGGCCTGGCCTACTGGACCGGCGTGGTCGAGCAGGGCAATGCATCGTTGGCCGACGTCTCCATGTCGATCCTGAAAGGCGCCATTGGCAGCGACGCGACCCTGTCCGCCCTGCGCCAGCAGGCCGCCGACGATTTCACCGCGCAGGTCGAGGCAGCGGGCAGCCAGTACAGCGGTTACGCCTCGATCGAGGCGGCCCGCATCCTGGTGCGCGCCGTGACGCCGAATGTCACCGACGCCGACCTGGCGCAGCTGGTCAAGGCAGCAGTTTCGTTCGCCGATACCGCCACCAAGACCCCGCAAGTGGTCGAAGCGATCGCCGTCAACACCACGCTGCTGGCGCTGTTCGACACCGTGCGCGGCAAGGGCGACCCGGTCGCGCTGGCCCAGGCGCTGGCCGATACCGCCAAGGCCGCTGCCGGCGACCCGGTGACGCTCGAGTCGCTGCTGCGCGGCGGCGGCATGGATAAAGTGCTCAAGGTAATGCCGGCTGCGGCCACCCTGAAGGACGTGGTCAAGGCGCTGGCCGAAGGCGGCCTGCCGGCTGCGGTCGAAGTCGTGTATCCAACCGTGCCAACCGCGCCGGTCATGCCGAACCCGACCCCTGCCGGCATGAAGCTCTCGTTCGACAGCGTTGACCAAAGTGCAAACGATCATGTGATCGACGATACGACCAACCAGGCCTACGCCAACGTCAAGTTCAAGTACACCGGCCCCGACCTGGTCAAGGGCCAGCATTTCGAGTACAGCATCGATGGCGGCGCGAACTGGACCGACCAGGGCTTGCTCGAAAATCAGGCCGGCAATACCGTCACCATCCAGGAACTGTATCTTGGCGGACTGCGCCATGAGGCCCGTCTCTCCGAGGTGTCGACCGAGGACTTCCTTACCCCGGCCAACGTCACGACCAAGATCCAGCTGCGCGCCGTCGAAGGCACGCGCACAATCGCCGACATCAAGAAGGACATCGTCTATGACAGCGCGGCGCCGGATGCCTCGCTGACCTTCGTCGGCATCGATGGCAATGGCGACGGTGTCACGACGACCACCAAGAAGGTGGCCGATGTCAATTTCAGGCTGGAAGGCGAACTGGCCACCGGCGACTTCATCGAGTACCGCATGAAGGGCAGCGAGGCCTGGACCAAGCTCGACGACAAGCACATCAAGGACGGCAACGTGACCATTCCAGCCGTCGATCTGGGCACGGTCGACCAGACCGTCCAGGTGCGCGTGACCGATAACGCGGGCAATGCCAATGAGTTCGTCGCCAAGCTCATCGACGGTCCAGCCGACAGCGCGCCGGCGCCTGCGCCGACCTTCATGCTGATCCCGAACAGCAAGGGCCTGTACGTCGTCAGCAATGTGGAAGGGACGTTCCAGATCGACACTGGCAAGGCCATGACTGCCGTGACGGCGAGCAAGGTCGAAAACGAAAACGATTTGTTGGTCTACAACGTCGGGGTACAGGAAAACGACGTCAAGGGCATCCTGTCGTTCACGCCAACCGATGGGTCGCCAGTCATCCCTCCGAAGCTCGAAAACCTCGTCCTCAACCTGGGCAGTAACGACGTCGACACCATGGCCGGCGCGGTCGTCTGGGGCTTCGATGGCGACGACATCCTGACCGGCATCGGTGAAAATACTACGCTGTATGGCGGCGCTGGCAACGACACGATCACGGGCGGCGCCGGTCGCGATGTCATCTACGGCGGCCCCGGCGGTGACCTGATCGATCTTGGCAAGGATGAGGTCGCAGACGTCGTGCAATATGAACTGGACGATGTTGCCGACCTGCCTTTCGTGGATAACACCAGCACCATTGGCACCGACAAGATCAGCAACTTTGGCGTGGGCGACGAGTTGCGTATCGGAACTGATTTTGGTCAGACGCCGGTACTCAAGACCGATTACCTGAGCGCTGGCGGCAACCCTGACGAGTACGCCATCGTGCGCGGTTCGGACGATGGCGGTGTCTTCATCAAAGGAGCGAGCGCCAGCGACGACGACTATATGGTCCAGTGGAGCGTTGGCGGTAAAGTCAACAGCACCATCTTGCACAATTTCGGCACCGCGGCACCGAACCTGTTCACCTATGCGGGCGGATCTTCTCTCGTACTTCAGCCAGGCACTGTTCCTACGGTTCCTACTGTTCCTACGGTTCCAACGGCAACCCTCGACGGCGTCACGGTCTACTTGGGCGCCGGCATCAGCATGGCTGATATCGGTGTAACGGACGGTCGCATCACGAACCTGGCTAATCCGGCCACGTTCGAACTGGCCGACTTCAGCACTGGCATTGCTGCGGCGCTCCCGGATTACGATGCCCTGGAAGGTGCGGAATCGATCCATGTCAATGGAACCCTGCTTTTCAAGAGCGCACAGTCGGAGGGCCTGACGGCCGGCTTGTACCAGATGAGCTGGGGGAGCAACACGTTCACGACCACTAACGGTTTGCTGAGCGCAGGCAAGGTGTATTTCGCAGGTGGGGAAGATGGCACTTACCTCCATCGCGGTTTCGTACTGGACGCTGCGCCGACGATCATCCATGGTGATGTCGATCGTGCTGGCCAGCACGCCAACGAAGGATTCATTACTAACGGGCTGGGTCCTGTGAAAATCGTCACTGGCGAAGGCAACGATGTGATTGTCGACCATGGCAGCGTCGTCACCGTCGTGTACGACCGCATCGACAATGCGGCGCAGGACCTCATCTTTGGCTTCGGCAAGGGCGATCTGGTATTGCTTGATGGCGATATCGCCGCCGCAGTGCGCAAGGATGCTGATGACAATATCGCATGGGTGGGCCAGGGCGATGACATCTTCGCTACGACGGAAGGTGCGTCCGTGGTCTTGGATGGCTTCATGACCATTGGAGCGAATTACGGCGAATGGGGCAATTTCACCGGCGATCTGTTCACGCAGCTCAAGTCCAAACTTAACGTTTCTGAAATCGAGAAGGACGACCATTTGCTGATCTTGGCAAATGGGAATCTTGGCGAAAGCAGTGTTCTGTTCCTGTACAAGAACGTGGACAACAACGGCGAGATCGACGCGGCAGAACTGACGACGATTGCCATGTTCGCGAATGGTGCGATCTCGACTGGCAATATCGAACTCGTCGGCATCCAGCTCGAAGGTGAAATCGTCGGTTGATTTGCGGTAGTTTGCTGAACCAGAAGCCCTGTCCGGAATGTCCGGGCAGGGCTTTTTTTTCATAAAAAAGCTACAAAGTCATTTGAAAACCTAAATATTTTCTATTTGCAACTTCATTCATCAGACATACTCGTTATATGTGGCGCATGGCCACGTGTTTGACTGAGACGGAATATGAGCACGCTGACACCCTACGAATCCACGGTTAGTTCTTTCTACCTCGCCTTCTATGGCCGCCCAGCTGATCCTGCCGGCATGACGTTCTGGGCCGAGCACCTGGCCAGCAGCCATGGTGACTACCGCGTGATTACCAGGGCGTTTGCCGATTCCGAAGAAGCCCAGGTGCGCTTCGGCGAAGACACCCCGGCCGCACGCCTCGCCGATATCTACCAGCAGCTGTTCAACCGCACGCCCGACGCCAGCGGCCTGTCGTACTGGGCCGGTGTGGTCGAGCAGGGCCACTCCTCGCTGGCCGACGTGGCCATCGAGATCCTGAACGGCGCGAGAGGGAGCGACGCCGGCCTGGTCGCGCTGCGCCAGAAGGCGGTGGACGACTTCACTGCACAAGTCGCGGCGTCTGGCAGCGACTACAGCGGCTACGCCGCGGTCGAAGCCGCGCGCATGCTGGTGCGCGCCGCGACATTGGATGCGTCCCAGGGCGATATCGGGCAACTGGTGCGATCGACCGTTGCGTTTGCCGACGTGGCTTCGAACCAGCCGGCCGTGGTCGACGCGATCGCTACAGGCACCACCTTGCTGGCACTGTTTGACACCCCGCGTGGCAAGGCCGAACCGATCGTCCTGGCCCAGGTGCTAGCCGACGTGGCAAAAGCTGCCGCTGGCAATCCGGCCACGCTGGAATCGCTGCTGCGTGGCGGCGGCATGGACAAGGTGCTGAAGGCAATGCCGGCCAGTGCCTCCCTGCATGACCTACTCGATGCGCTTGCCGCAGGCGGCCTGGCGGCGGCAACCGACGTCGTGTATCCGCCGCGTCCCGTGACCCCGGCCCCGGCCGGTGTGACGTTCAAATTCGAGGGCGTCGACCATGGCCCGGACGACCGCGCGCCGAACGACAAAGTCACCAACAAAGCGGTTGTCGACGTCGACTTCAGCTTCACCGGTTCCTTACGCAGTGGCGAGACATTCCAGTACAGCCTCGATGGCGGCGATAGCTGGCACCCGCTGGCGCCAGCCGGCAATCGCCTCACCGTGCCGCAGGTCGACCTGCGCGATGGCGCGCCGGAGGGGGATGGCGTGGAGCGCGGCATGGGGATCATGGAAGTGATCGGCGACCTGGTGACCAAGGTGCAGGTACGGGTGGCCGATGCCGCCAACGGCACCGTGCGCTGGCTCGGCCAGGACATCGTGCTTGACACCACCGGGCCGGATGGCGAGCTGGCCTTCGTGCGCATCGAGGGCGGCCTGGACGACGTGCTCCAGACCGGCGCAACCGACACCGACGTCATCTTCAGCATTAGCGGATTCGATACCGAAGACGGCTTTGTCCAGTGGCGTTTGAAGGGCGAAGACAAATGGACCGATATCAAGCTTGTCGCTGGCAACGACAGCTTTACGCTCGACGATATCGACCTGTCGCAAGACGACCAGACCATTGAGATCCGCGTGATCGATGCTGCCGGCAACGTCGGCGACCATGACGAATGGATCATCGATGGTCCGGTCGGCAAGGTTCTCAAGATCACGCCCACCGCCGACGGCTTGCGGATCGAAAGCCCGGTCTCCGGCACGCTCACGCTGGGTGGCACGCCGGTGGCGACGACTAACCCGGGCGGCGGTGTGGTCGCCGGCATACCCATCACGCTCGGCGAGCAGTCCGCGCAGGTCGCGGGCACCCTGACGGTGACGCCGGCGACTGGCCTGGCGCTGAACGATCCGGACGGCGCGGTCTACAAGCTGGGCGGCCTCGCTGGCGAGACGCTCAACGGTACGAACCTGTGGGGGTTCGGTGGCGCCGACACGCTCATCGGCACCGCCAGTGACGATATCCTGATGGGCGGCGCCGGCAACGACATCATCCAGTCGCTGGGCGGCAAGGACACGATCTCCGGCGGCGCCGGCGCTGACGTCATCAGCCTTTGGCCGGACAAGCAGGGTGCCCTCCTGACCTATGAGGCGGGCGACACGCGCACCGGTATTTTTACGTCCAACGTCCATGGCCTGCTGGACATGGACCGGATCAGCGGCACCGAGGCCGGCGACCAGTTTTACTTTGGCAACATTTTCCACGGCATCACGCCGACCTTTCGCGACGCGCTCCTCACCACTACCAGCGCCGGCCAGGTCGCGCTCGTGCGCGGCAACGTCAGCGGCTCGTTCTATCCCGACCCGGCAGGTAATTCCTATTTGCTGCAGTGGAGCGATGGCAGCAATATCAGTACCATCCTGCTGAACAACTACGATGGTGTTCCTGCCCTGACATTCGACGCGCTGACCGGCATCGTGACTCTGGCCGACCAGGCGGTGGTCTCGCACCACACCGTCAGCGCTTACCGCTTCGACGTCGAGACCAGCCGCATCACGCTGGCCGGTCTTCCTCACAGCGTGGCGCCGGCGGATACCGGGAACGGCCTGCTGTCCAGCAGCGGCTTCGCACTGAACAACTTGCGCAACCAGACTGATGTCACCCAGGCGTACACGGCCGGTGCGGACTTTGGCGTCGAGAACGATGGCAGCCTGCGCCTGGGCAAGGCGCTTGCGGCCGGCGTCTACGAGATGTACTGGGACGCCGCCACCTTCGTCACCGACGAAGGAGTGTTCGCGGCGGGCGCGCAGCGCTTCGCTGGCGGCACCGACGGCCTTATCGTGCAGCAAGGCTTCAGCCTCGCGGCCGAGCAGCGCCTCGACGGTGTCAGGATCGACGCGGGTGGCACGACCACCAGCGTACTGTACCGAGCTGGCGGTATCGATCCGACCATCGTTACCACGGGCACCGGCCGCGACGTCGTGGTGGCGGAGTGGGGTACCGTGGGCGTGCGTTACGAAGCCATCAACGGCGCCGGGCAAGACCTGATCACCGGCCTCGGCGCGGATGACCAGATCCAGTTTTCCGGCGCCGCCGTGTCGCTCATCAATCGCGATGGCGGCGGTTCGATTGTCTGGGCCAGAGGGGGCGAGAAAGTCGTGGCGAACCACGCGCACGAGGGAGCCTTCATCGAGACCGCCGGGCTGCTCGCCAGCGGTGAGCTGGGCCTGGCGGGATCGGACACGCTGGTAACCCTGAACGCGCATCTGGACGTTAGCGGATTGCATGCGGGCGATGGCCTGCTGATCCTGGCGCAGAACCAGGGTCAGAACCAGTATGAGGCGGGCGGCGCCTTGATGTTTTTCGTCGACAAGAATGACGACGGCGATATCGACGCCGGCGAGGTGGAATTGATCGCCATGTTCACCGGCGGGGTTCCAGAGACGGGCCAGGTTCAGTTGATCGGGCTCGGCTGACCCCGTTTAGTCAGTAATACGATACGGCCCGCCGACCTACAAATTTATGAGCGGTAAAGTCTCGGGCCGCAAAACATGAATTCACAAAATTCGCAAATAAAAACCAGCAATTCACAGTTGTAGATACTCACTTATGTTTTCTTCATGCTGAATTGGCAAAATACGATACTTTTTGTCGGCAAAATACGACAAAACGGTAATAACTAAAAATTTTTGTATGTCTGGAATCTCTCGTATATAGATAATTGGGCCGTGGCAACTTTCGCCATGCCAACTATTGTTATCTCATATGAGCACACTGAGCACTTTCGATTCGACGGTCAATTCCTTCTACCTGGCTTTTTACGGCCGTCCGGCCGATCCAGCTGGCCTGAAGTTCTGGTCGCAGCAACTCGCTGCCAGTAACGGCGAACTGGGCGCCATCACCCAGGCTTTCGCCACCTCGGAAGAAGCGCAAGTGCGCTTTGGCACCGATTCGCTGGGCGATCGCATCAGCGAGATCTACCAACAACTGTTCAACCGCACCATCGACGCCGATGGCCTGGCCTACTGGACCGGCGTGGTCGAGCAGGGCGATGCCTCGCTGGCCGATGTCTCGATCGCCATCCTGGGCGGCGCCCGCGACAGCGACGCGACGCTGTCCGCGCTGCGCCAGCAAGCGGCTGACGATTTCACCGCGCAAGTCGAAGCGTCTAGCACCCAGTACAGCGGCTATGCTTCGATCGAAGCGGCCCGCGTCCTGGTGCGCGCCGTCACTGCGGACGCAACCCAGACCGACGTGGCCGAGCTGGTCAAGGCGGCCGTCTCGTTCGCCGATACCGCCACCAAGAACCCGAAAGTGGTCGAAGCGATCGCCATCAACACCACGCTGCTGGCGCTGTTCGACACGGCACGCGGCAAGGGCGACCCGGTCGCGCTGGCCCAGGCCCTGGCCGATACCGCCAAGGCTGCTGCCGGCGACCCGGTCACACTCGAATCGCTGCTGCGCGGCGGCGGCATGGACAAGGTGCTCAAGGTGATGCCGGCTGCGGCCAGCCTGAAGGATGTGGTCAAGGCGCTGGCCGAAGGCGGCCTGCCGGCCGCTGTTGAAGTGGTTTATCCGACTGCACCGACTGCACCGACCATCCCGAGCACTCCAGGTTCGTCGGCATTCAAGCTGAAGTTCGATCATGTTGATGAGGACGATTTGGACGAAGTTGAAAATAACGTCACCAACGCCACCTCGTCCGACGTCGTCTTCACGTACTCCGGTAGCCACCTGGCCGCAGGCCAGAAGGTCCAGGCAAGCGTCGATGGCGGCGACCACTGGACCCAGCTGATTGTGCATACCGATGCTGTCACCAGGACCGTCACCGTCCTGAACGTCAACCTGACGGGCGAGAAGATCAATATCCCATCGCTCGCATCGCCGTCGACCTCGATCCAGGAGAGCGCACACGAGAACGTGACCACGACGATCAAACTGCGCGTGGTCGACAGCAACGGTAAGGAAGTCACATCGTTCAAGCCGTTCACGCAAGACATCATCCATGACAGTTTTGCGGCAACACCGAGTATCGAGTTTGCAAAGCCTGAGAGCAAAAACGCTGAGGCGCTTTGGACGTCGTTTGTGCCCACCACCGGCAGCGCCCTGTACAAGATCGATGGTATCGAACAAGGCGCCACGGTTCAGTACGGCATTCGCCCGCCGCTCGCCAACAACGGCGCCGATGTGGTCGTGAACAACGGTATTGAGTGGAGCGAGAAAAAGCCAGTCCTGGAGCAAGGCAAGGTCAACACATTCGAAGTGCGTCAGCTCGACGCGGCGGGCAATTACAGCGAATATCAAACGGTCAAGGTTATCCTCGACACCGTCAAGCCTGTGGGCAAGCCGACTATCGCCCTGGCGGAAGCGGGCAGCGGCACTTTGCCGCCTGTTGGAGACAACGATGACGACAGCGGTGATAAGGGCGCGATCGAAGGCAGCACCCTCATCCTCGACGGCGATAATAGTGGCAGCGGTGGCAACACCGGGAACACCGGTAATACGGGCAACACCGGCAACACCGGCAACACGGTTGTTGTCGACCCGAACAAGGTCAATCTCGCCATCAGCGGCTTGGACAAGGATACCAATGTTGGCTGGGAGTTCAGCACCAACAACGGCGCATCCTGGACGTTCGGCGACCGTAACGATGAAAGTGGCACCGCCACGCTCAGCCTGGATAAACAGAGTGGCCCAATCGCGGTCATCGTTCGCCAGCTCGACGCGGCAGGCAATGTCAGCCCGCAATCGGCGCCGCACCCCGTCGACGCCCTCGAAGTGCCAGAGTTCGTCGTCGGTGGTCAGTTAGGCGTGCTGACGATCAGCGGTTCGAGCAAGGACAGCGTGCACATCGATCTGTCCGATCATGCTTATACCCGTGACGGCCACCAGGAAGTAACACATTCGCAGAACTTCTTTGCGGTCGACGTTTCGAACTACGACGGTAAAGTCACCATCAGCGGCAGCGTTTACCAGGTCAGCTATGCACTGGGAAATTCCATGACGCGCGGCGTCGATGGTCATGCCATCGTCGACGTCAAGGACCACATCTTCAGCGGCCCGCATGGTTCGCGCGTTATTGCAGAAGACTTCATCAGGGCCATGCTGGATGACGCAGACTCCCTGACCATTACTGACGAGCTGTCGATTGAAGAGGAAGCCCTGCTTGAGGCGTTGCCGAACTTCGACATGAAAAACTTGATTGCCGTCGTCGATGATAAGGCTCCGGTAGAGCCGATTCTGGGACTCGATCAAGATACCGGCACCAATGGAGATCGCGAAACGACGAACGGCGACGTCCTGGTCATGGAGCTGGAATCGGACGGCACCTTCCAGTACCGCACCAGCGCCGAGGGCGCGTGGCAAGAAGGCTCCGGGATCGTGGACGGCATGGCGGTGATTACCCTGACCGACGCCGGCCAGAAGTACCTCGACGTGCAACAGTTCGATGCAGCCGGCAACGCAAGCGACATCGCGAACTTCGAGTTCCTGCTGATCGTGGAACAGCAAGCGGATGGCGAAGCGGACTCGGGCTCGGGTTCGGATTCGAATAACCCGCCGTCGGACGAGCAGCCTCAGGGGAACGGCGATGTGGCCGACGGTGACAATGGCTTTGTCGGTGTCGCTCCTGTCAACCCAATCCCGTAAGCGCAACACCGGCCTCCCAGCCTGACGTTAGCTTGCCAAAAGCCCTGCCGCACTTGTGGCAGGGCTTTTTTTTCGCCTACCTGAGCCAGTACAGAGCGCCCAGCGCAAGAGCAGCAAACGTGCGACGCCTATCCAGGACCAGCGCTGATACTGAGACCACCCCCACCCTGGTGCGATCTTCGCGCCACATCGACTGACAGGCAAACCATGCAAGACTGGTCCGAAGGCTACATGACCGAAGTAGCCTACACCTTCGGCTACTACCCCGAACTGAACCCCCTGCGCGCGCGGCTCGCGCTGCTGCAGGCGGGCATCGTTCCTCCAGAAGTCCGCACCGCCTGCGAACTCGGCTTCGGCCAGGGCATGAGCATCAATATCCACGCCGCCGCGTCAGGCGCGGGCTGGCATGGCACCGATTTCAACCCATCCCAGGTCGGCTTTGCGCGCGAGCTGGCGGCCGACACGCCGCTGGCGGCCAATCTGTCCGACCAGGCCTTCGAGGAATTCTGCCGCCGCGACGACCTGCCGCAGCTCGACCTCATCACGCTGCACGGCATCTGGAGCTGGATCTCGGACGCCAACCGCAGCGTCATCGCCGCTTTCATCGAACGCAAGCTCAAGCCTGGCGGGGTGGTCTACGTCAGCTACAACACCCAGCCCGGCTGGGCAGCGATCGGCCCGATCACCTAACTGATGGCGGGCTTCGACGCGGCGTCAAATCCGCCCGGCATCGGTCCCGCCGCGCGCATCGATGCCGCGCTGGATTTCGCCGACCGCTTGATGGCGGCCGATGCGCTGTACGGCAAGGCCAATCCGCAAGCGCTCGAGCATCTGAAGCGCCTGCGCGGCCACGACCGGCGCTACCTGGCCCACGAATATTTCAACCGCGACTGGCAGCCGATGTCGTTCGCCCGCATGCGCGGCTGGATGGAAGGCGCGCGCCTGCAGTTCGCCACCTCGGCCCACTACCTGGACCACGTGCCGATGCTCAATCTCAGCGCGGCTCAGCAAGAGCTGCTGGCCGGGATTCCCGACGCCGGCCTGCGCGAGACCACCCGCGATTTCCTCGTCAACCGCCTGTTCCGGCGCGACTACTGGGTGCGCGGCCTGCGCCGCCTGAGCCCGGGCGAACGCAGCGAACGGCTGCGCGCCATGCGCGTCGTGCTGGGCGCGCCTGCCGCCAAGGTCAAGCTGAAGGTCAGCGGCGTGCTGGGCGAGGCCAGCCTGCATGAGGAAGTCTACCGGCCAATCCTGGATGTGTTGAAAGATCACCGTCCGCGCGCGCTCGGCGAGATCGAGCAGGCGGTGGCGCCGCACAGCATCGCGCTGGCGCGCATCGTCGAGGCGACGATGATACTGGCCGGCAGCGGCGTGCTGCATCCGGCCCAGGACGAGGCGGCGATCGCGCTGGCGCGGCCGGGCACGGCGCTGCTCAATGCCCGCCTGTGCGCCATGGCGCGCTACGCCGAGGACGTCAACGCCCTGGCGTCGCCGGTCACCGGCGGCGGCGTCCAGGTCGGCCGGGTGGACCAGCTGTTCCTGCTGGCGCGTAACCTCGGCCAGGAAGGCGCCGCGGCATGGGCCGGCTTTGCCGGCGCGGCGCTGGCGGCCCAGGGACAACGCATCCTGCGCGACGGCAAGCCGCTTGACGACGATGCCCAGGCCGAGGCCTTGCACAAGCAGGCCCGCAGCTTCGAGGCCGAGCGCCTGGCAGTATTGCGCGCCTTTGGCGTCGCCCACTGAGGCGAGGTAGTGGTTGAATGGCGACTAGTGGCTGGCCGCGAGCTTTCATTTAATCGTGAAAGCTGAGAAAATTGCCGAATATCACTTTTCGATCGCGTGGTCCGGCGGCCTGAGCCTGCGTGGCGCTGCGCGCCCCTCACTACCTCCGGCGCCGCCATGAATCCATCCCCTAGCCACGCAGATACCGTCACCTCGCTTTATCTCGCATTTTATGGCCGCCCGGCTGATCCCGCTGGCCTGAAGTACTGGTCGCAGGTGCTGGCGGACCAGGATGGTGCGCCCGGCGCCATCATCCAGGCTTTCGCCCAGTCCGAAGAAGCGCAGGTGCGCTTCGGCAGCGAGCGTCCGGTGGCGCGCATCGCCGAGATCTACCAGCAGCTGTTCAATCGCGCGCCGGATGAAGCAGGCCTGGCCTGGTGGGTTGCCGCGGTCGAGCAGGGCAGGTCCACGCTGGCCGAGGTCGCGCTCGCCGTGCTGGAGGGCGCCCAGGGCAGCGATGCGCAGCTGCTTGCGCTGCGCCAGCAGGCGGCCGCCGACTTCACGGACCGGGTGGAGAAGATCGGCAGCGACTACGGCGGCTACGCCGCCATCGAGGCGGGGCGGGTGCTGGTGCGCGCCGTGACGGCGGACGCTTCCGCGCGCGACGTGGCGCGGGCAGTGGACGCGGCCGTATCGCTTGCCGATACGGCGTCCAATCACGCCTTTGTGATCGCCTCCCTTGGACTGGACGACACGCTGCAGGCGCTGTTCGGCGGCGCCCGCGGACGCGCCGACCCGGTGGCCCTGGTCGAAGCCCTGGCCCTGGTGGGAGAGGGCGGCGCCCGCAACCCCGCCATGCTGGAGCTGCTGCTGCAAGGCGAGGGCATGGCCGGCGTGCTCGCCGCGCTGCCGGCGCGCCTGTCCCTGCAAGACCTGGTCGACGCGCTCGCCGCAGGCGGGCTGGCCGGGGCAATCGGCCTGGTGTACCCGGGCCAGCCCGGTACACCGACGCCGCAACCACCGGAGCCACCAGAGCCACCACAGTCCCTGGATATCGCTTTCGACAGCGTCAAGCAGGGTTCACTGGACAAGGTGATCGACCATGTCACGAACATCCAGGATGCCGACATCGTGTTCAGCATCGATGGCGCGCTGCGCGCCGGCCAGCATGCCGAATACCGTATCGGCGGCGGCGCCTGGAGCACGGCCGGCGTTGAACCTGGCGTCACCACGATCGTCATCCGCGCCCCCGACCTGACCCTGGCCGCAGCGCCTGGCGGGGCCGCGGTGGAGCTGCGCATCATGGACGCCGTGCATGGCGAAATCGCCTCGGCCAGCCACGACATCGTGCTCGACCTCGATTTGCCGGGCATTCCGGCGCTGGAACTGGCGGTCGACTCGGGTATCGACGCCGAAGACGGCATCACCAATGTCGGCCGGGTGCTGGTCGAGGGCCTGGACGCCGACCCGGGCACGCGCTGGGAGTATTCGCTCAATGCCGGCGGCAGCTGGCTGCCCGGCGGCGCCAATGACCTCACCGGCATGGCCACGCTCGACTTGTCCGCCGTGGTGTCGGGCAGCGTCTCGCTTCTGGTGCGCCAGATCGACGCGGCCGGCAATGCGCGCCAGTCAGCCCCGCTCGCGTTCACCCATGACAAGACCGCGCCGGGCGAGGGCCTGGTCTACCGCGGCATCGTGGGCGAACCGGACGGCGCGCTGGTCACCGACCAGGCCAGGGTCGACGTGGCGTTTCGCGTCACCAGCCGGGACGACGGCATCGTCCAATGGCGCCTGAAAGGCGAACTGGAATGGACCGGCGTGGGCCCGATCGCCGGCGACGGCGGTTTTACGTTGAGGAACATCGATCTGGCGCTGGCTGATCCCACCATCGAGCTGCGCGTGATCGACGCCGCCGGCAACGTCGGCGCCGCCTTCCTGGAGACCAGGATCGACGGTCCATACTCGCCATTCACCGTCACGCTGTCCCCGGAAGGCCTGTGGATCGAGAGCACGGTGGCCGGCGTCATCCGGATCGGCAACCAGGTAGTGCGCTCGAGCGATTCCGGCGGCGGCGCGATCGATGGCCGCGTGCTGGTCGCGGCCCAGGCGCTGACGGCGTCCGGCGCGCTTACGGTCACGCCCGATGGAGGCACTGCGCTGCGCGACCCGAGCGGCCGCAGTTATGTTCTCGGCTCGAGCGGCCCTGACAATCCACTGAGCGGCCAGTACGTGTGGAGTTTCGGCGACAAGGACACACTTGTTGGCACCACCGGCAGCGATTACCTGGTTGGGGGGCCAGCGGGCGACCTGATCTCGCTGCGCCAGGGCGGCCAGGGCAACACCCTGGCCTATGCGAGTGGCGATGCATTGACCGGCACGTTCTTCAATGGCGGCCCGGTGGGAATGATCGATCGCATCACGGGCGCCGTAGCGGGCGATGTGATCCAGTTGGGCGCCCTGTTCAGCGCCGCGCCGGTGATCCAGGACGGGTACCTGGGCAGCAGCGTGCCAGGGCAGGTCGCCATCGTGCGCGGGACGATTAACTCCAGCGCCTTTCTTTCCGGCCCGAGCGGTACGGACTTCATGCTGCAGTGGACCGACGCGAACGGCATCAACAGCATCGTGTTCGACGACTACGCCGGCCGGCGCATGGGGCTCACGTTCGACATCGCAGCCGGCAGCATGACACTGACCGACCCGCCGCCGGCGCCCGCGCCGCTGTCGGCATACACGGGCTTCAGTCACGCGCTCGCCTATAACGCAGCTTCGCTGACGCTGCGTGGCAATCCTGATAACGTGGTGGCGGCGCCATTCGCCGACGGCCTGCTCGATCCTGCCGGGCTGGAGCTGATCGACTACACCTTCCGTTCGCCTCCCAGCGACGTCACCGACACCTACAGCAGCCGGCCCGGCTTCGGCGTCAAGGCCGACGGCCGACTCGACCTGGGTGGCACGCTCGACGCCGGTGTCTATCTGCTGCGCTGGAACGACGCGACCTTCGCCACCGCCAGCGGCGCCCTGGGCAAGAATGCCATCATGTTCGCCGGCGGTAACAGCGACACCATTATCCAGGACCTGTTCGAGCTGGACGTGCAGCCGCGGGACAATGGCGGCGTGCCGGTGGGGCGCCCGTCTACCGGCAATGGCCTGTTCTATTCCGAAGGTTCGATCAACAGGATACCGGCCCCCTATGGTCACGGTGTTCTTTCCGAAGACAGGGCGGGGCTCACCGTCGTGATGCGTGACGCCTTCGACTCGGCCGGATCGGATATGTACCTGGGTTTCGACAGCAACGAACGGATTGAACTCAGCGGCGCGGCCCGGACCGCCGTCGACCGTGATCCTGATGGCGTCATTACCTGGGCCAGCGGGCCGGGAAGGGTGTTCGTCGGCCCCGAGCACGAAGCGGTGGTGATCACCACCGGCGGCCTGCTGTCCACCGCCGAGCTCCAGAACCCCAATTCGGCGACCTTGTCGACCTTGCGCCAATCGCTCAACGTGGGTGGCCTCGATGATTTCGACAGTTTGCTGATCCTGGCCCGCAACGAGGGCGGCGACAGCGCCATGCTCCTGTATTTCCAGGACAAGGATCACAATAGCGAGCCCAATGTGGACGAGTTGACGTTGATTGCCACTTTCTTCAATGGCGTACCGGAGACCTGGCAGTTCACGCTGGGCTGACGCCGGCAGGCTTGGCGGAATCGCCACAAGGCGTCGCCGGGAAGCAAGCCCGGCATGCCGCGCCGGTCCGCCTCGCGGTAAAATAGCCGGATGACTTCCCCGACTTTCACCCACCTGCGCGTCCACTCCGAATACTCCATCGTCGACGGCCTGGTCCGCATCGACGACCTGGTCAAGGCGGCCGTCAAGGACAGCCAGCCGGCGCTGGCCGTGACCGACCTGGCCAACACCTTCTGCCTGGTGCGCTTCTACAAGGCGGCGCGCGGCAAGGGTGTCAAGCCGATCGTCGGGGTCGACGCCTGGATCACCAATGACGACAACCGCGACAAGCCGCACCGCCTGCTGATCCTGGCCAAGAACCACACCGGCTACCTGCAGTTGTGCGACCTGCTGGCGCGCGCCTGGCTCACCAACCAGCACAAGGGCCGCGCCGAGCTGCGCACCGAGTGGCTGGAAGCGTTGGCCACGTCGGTCTCGACCCTGCATCCCGATGAGCCGCAAGACAACGCCCTGATCGTGCTGTCGGGCGCCCACTTCGGCGACGTCGGCCAGGCGATCGAGAACGGCGACCTGGCCAAGGCCGAGGCCAATGCCGAGCGCTGGGCGCGCATCTTCCCGGGCCATTTCTATATCGAGATCCAGCGCGCCGGCCAGCCGAACCAGGAGCAGCAGGTGCGCCATTCGGTGGCGCTGGCCGGCCGCCTGGGGCTGCCGGTGGTGGCGACGCATCCGGTGCAGTTCCTGGACAAGAGCGAATTCATCGCCCACGAGGCGCGCGTCTGTATCGCCGAAGGCGAGATGCTGGCCAACGCCAAGCGCGTGCGCCGCTTCAACGAGAACATGTGCTTCAAGTCGCAGGCCGAGATGCTTGAATTGTTCAAGGACTTGCCGGGCGCGCTTGCCAATTCGGTCGAAATCGCCAAGCGCTGCAACGTCACGCTGACCCTGAATAAACCGCAGTTGCCGAACTTCCCGACCCCGGGCATGACGATCGACGAATTCCTGGTCGCCGAGACCAAGAAGGGCCTCGAGGACCGCCTGGTCCAGCTGTTCCCGAACGAGGCCCAGCGCGAGAAGGAGCGTCCGCGCTACGAGGCGCGCCTGGAGTTCGAGAACAACACCATCATCAACATGAAGTTCCCGGGCTACTTCCTGATCGTGGCGGAGTTCATCCAGTGGGGCAAGAACAACGGCGTGCCGATCGGCCCGGGCCGCGGCTCGGGTGCGGGTTCGCTGGTCGCTTACGCACTCAAGATCACCGACCTCGATCCGCTTAAGTACAACCTGCTGTTCGAGCGTTTCCTGAATCCCGAACGCGTCTCGATGCCCGACTTCGACATCGACTTTTGCCAGGAAAAGCGCGAACTGGTGATCCAGCACGTGAAAGACCTGTATGGCCGCGACGCGGTGTCGCAGATCGCCACCTTCGGCACCATGGCGGCCAAGGGCGCGATCCGCGACGTCGGCCGCGTGCTCGACTTCGGCTACAACTTCTGCGACGGCATCTCCAAGCTGATCCCGTTCAAGCCGGGTAAACCGGTCTCGATCGCCGAGGCGATCGAAGAAGAACCGATGCTCAAGGAGCGTCTCGAGAACGAAGAAGAAGTCAAACAGCTGCTCGACCTCGCCCAGCAGGTCGAGGGCATCACGCGCGGCATCGGCATGCACGCCGGGGGCGTGCTGATCGCGCCGGGTAAACTCACCGACTTCTGCCCGCTGTACACCCAGGGCGGCGACGCCGGCGTGGTGTCGCAGTACGACAAGGACGACGTGGAGGCCGTGGGCCTGGTCAAGTTCGACTTCTTGGGCCTGACCACCTTGACCATCCTCGACCGCGCCGTCAACTACATCAAGGATCTCGACCCGGCGGAAAGCGAATTCGACCTGGCCAAGCTGCCGCTGGACGACCGTGCCTCGTACAAGCTGCTCTCTGACGCCAAGACCGTCGCGATCTTCCAGCTGGAGTCGCGCGGCATGCAGGGCATGCTCAAGGACGCGCGTCCCGACCGTTTCGAGGACATCATCGCGCTGGTGGCGCTGTACCGTCCGGGCCCGATGGACCTGATTCCCGACTTCTGCAAGCGCAAGCACGGCGAGAAGTTCGACTATCCCGATCCGCGCACCGAGTCGATCCTGTCCGAGACCTACGGCATCATGGTCTACCAGGAGCAGGTGATGCAGATGGCGCAGATCGTCGGCGGCTACTCGCTGGGCGGCGCCGATATGCTGCGCCGCGCGATGGGCAAGAAGAAGGCCGAAGAGATGGCCGAGCACCGCGAGATCTTCCGCGCCGGCGCCGCCAAGGACGGCTTGAGCACCGCGAAGGCCGACGAGATCTTCGACTTGATGGAAAAGTTCGCGGGCTACGGCTTCAACAAGTCGCACGCGGCCGCCTATGCGCTGCTGTCGTACCACACGGCCTACCTGAAGGTGCACCACACCGCCGCGTTCATGGCAGCCAATATGTCGCTGGCGATGGAAGACACCGAGAAGATCAAGATCCTGGTCGAAGACGCCAAGGAGATCTGCAAGCTCACGATCCTGCCGCCGGACGTCAACGAGTCGCAGTTCCGCTTCACGCCGGAAGGCGAGGCGCGGTCGAAGACCGGCAAGCAGGTGACCAATATCCGCTACGGCCTGGGCGGCGTGAAGGGCGCGGGGCAGGGCGCGATCGAGGCCATCATCGCGGCGCGCAAGGAGGGCGGCAAGTTCAAGGACCTGTTCGA
>Ga0265780_10003413_pt1 | contig 20912 bp, 21 predicted proteins | sample P1T30metagenome_FD_192432 | JGI IMG/M metagenome (GOLD analysis project Ga0265780, IMG submission 192432) | Plant litter microbial communities from East Loma Ridge, Irvine, California - P1 T30 | ecosystem: Environmental > Terrestrial > Plant litter > Unclassified | place: USA: California...
TGAACTCGCTCGTTCTCAAGACGAACTGTGCCAACTCTCAGCCGCGCTTCAGACAATACGTGAGGACGAGCGAACGCATATATCACGAGAGCTACATGACGATTTGGGACAATTGTTGGCCACCTTACACATGGATCTCTCACTCTTGCAGCAAAATAAGAGCTTAAATGTAAGCGGCCACGTACTCGCATCCGGTATGCGATCTACTTTGATAATGGCCGTTGAGTCGCTAAGGCGTATTGCAGGAAACTTACGTCCGCATGCTCTGGAAAGCGGCGATCTATATCGTGCACTATATAGGCTGGGCGATGAATTTTTTAGTCATCATCATATTCCGTGCAAGATATACGCCAACGAAAATGATCTGCGATTGGATCAGTCAATAAGCACAGCTATTTTCCGGATCACCCAGGAGGCGCTAACCAACATCTCCCGTCATGCTGAGGCGAAAAGCGTGATCATCAATATAAGTCTTATCGAAGATAAATTGATTATGGCCATCCAAGACGATGGGCGTGGGTTGAAACCGGAGGAGCTGCAAAAAGCTGGTTCGCTTGGTCTCATCGGAATGCGGGAACGAGTATTGGAAATGAATGGGACAATTGCTGTCTCTAGTTATGATAAATCAGGGACGCGCATCGATATTGCACTCTCTGTTGCAGAACACCGCAGATTACCATAGAAACTTTGAGCGCGATAAGCATCTATAGCGGTGTTTCCTTTTGACTATTTCTTGTCGACGCGCAGTTATTCTTTTTCTTTAGTCATTATTGTCAAAACCGTCAAAAAATCCTTGGGTGAATTAGATTCAAAACGAAAAGATTTCACGTGATAAATTCATATTTTATTCCGTCTAATAGCATAATATATTTACTTGGTCAAGCGATTCAAATTCCACCGAAAAATTTTGGGTTAGGCACACGAAACCGATTTCACGCAAGCTTTGCGGTTTGATTTAGCACAGATGTAATCGTGCGTGCGTAGTTATGATTAACTTCCCTCGCACAATTGCACACAATCGAAATATCAGGCGAGATTGTAAATAAAACCTTCCAGTGCTCCGGCTTATATGGATAATAGAGCTTACACTAAATTGTTTGTTGATAGGCGGCACGACCACCGCACTGCGGTTGAAGTGGATTGTGCTGTGAGTTTGTCGAAATTGTATGGAGTGCAATGGGGAGCATATTACATGTTCACTCGCGGAATCAGTCTACCACTTGCGCTAAGAGTGCTTGTTTTCAAAGAGCGGCGAACTCACGAGACGTTTTATCTCCCCATGCCGCCATAGTCTCGTATTGATCGAGAATTCTGCCGCGTCAATGCGGTCGTGCTGACCGCATTGCTAGCTCTGCTATTGCGTCCGCATCTAAAGCATTGGTCGAGTCGAAGGCACCTGTTATTTTTTTCAATGTATCTCGACATCCTAGATCGTATCCGGTTGTATGCGCCATTCGGGCAAGCGCCAGCAGCGATTGAGTCAAATAAAACTGCTCTTGAAGTGTGAAATCTTCAGTTAAGGTCGCGTCAACAATATCATTTATGACTTTCTCGTACGAGTCACTCATATAGTACCTCCTTGGAAATGTAAATTATCCACCGAAAACTTGGGTTGGCCTTCACCACGGTGCAGTGAAAATGCCGGCGAGACATTGATACATGTCAAGACAAGGAATGATTTTCTTAACCTTCTAGAAAAATTGGGAGATGAATCAGCTATGGAAAGCACGGTTGACTATTTGAACAGAATAAAGAATGAGGCGGTTCTATCGGTTGCCTTATTGGACGCTCTGTCTGCGTTCATCAAGCACGACAGACTTTACGTTCAATTTGGATCCAAGCGTCTGCGTCTCGACTTCAGTGAAGAAATTGCAGCGCTGATTTCGGCATTAATGTTGCTAAATGTAGACGCTGACAAAGCAATGTCCGACCGCGAAGATGGTATGTGGCTTTGATTGCAAATGCCTGGAGGCGGAAATAGCGGCGAGGAGTGTAGGAGGCAATATGGATGACCTCACAAGTAGCGAGTCCAGTTTCCTGAGGGCCGGTGGTGTGCTGTGGTGTATGACAGAGCACAGCGGTAGGGGATGGGAGTTATTCAACCTATGCAAGGGAAAGAAGCGAGCTTTTCCAAAGATCATTCAATCGCAACGCCGAGCCGAGGAATGGATTTTTGCTTTGGCGCTTGTCTCTAGTCTGACATACGATGCAAATATTCATCACTCAGTGATGCGGCGTAGCGCAAGTGACGAGAAAATCTTTCCACCTATGATTGCATAGAATATTGTTACTTCTTGATCATAGCTCAGAGCGAAAGGCGCCAATGACCAAGATTAACCATATTATGCTGCGAACGTCCATGATCGCCTTTAGAAGGCGGAGTACAGTTGAGCGTTCATGCTCGCACCCGCGTATGTTCATCTATTTATCGGTACTCTACCGGCTGATGCGCTTGTAGTAATCAATCCTCGGCATACCTTTACGAAAGCGACAATCATGTCTTCGTCCATTTTCCCATGGATGAATTCCATCTGCAGCTCCTTTACTTTATCGCAGGGCTCCCCAAGGATTCTGTTGACTTGTGCCACCAGTTGTATTCGCGAGTTTAGGTCGTTAAATTCTATAAAATTAGATGGATTATTTACTGGCGATAAATAGGGGCGCACCCGATTACTTGGCATTAATTGTCCATTCTCGAAGAAGATGGGATTACCGATATCGTTCTGGCCAAGCCCCGTTAATCGTCCTTGTCAGTTACTTAGCGAGAACGATCAATTCAAGAAAGGGTTTTTCGGAACGGTAAAACGTGGTCAATGCGGGGTGAAGGTGCAGGATTCGAACCTGCGAAAGGGGACTTCCCTTTGCCAGCCCTTGAGAGCTGGTGCCTTAGACCACTCGGCCAACCTTCGTTAAACCCGATTTATTTTGCTGCACACACCGGTTTCCGTGTTGATCTAGCACAGCAAATAATTCAATACTTCCCAGGTTTAACCAGGTTTTACATACCAGCCCCGACAGTGCCCGAGGGGCGATTGCTCGTTCTCAATCTATGGCGGGTTCGCTCCTTTGTCGTGCTGCCGCATGGGATAATTCGGAACTCTGCCGTGGTTTATTCGGATAAAGTACGTTGGGAAGGTTATGGATGAAATTTTTATTGATTGAGCAATTGCACCGGCGCTACTTATCTAATAAGGGTGCCATTGGCATCGATTGCGACGGATGCGAAACACTAGTGGGCCTTACTCATACGCAGTCTGTGGTTTATCTACATATGATGCAGAAAATGGTACTTGGGTATGCATGGCCTAGCCTTAATGAGCTACAGGATTATCTTTCTCTTGTAAATCGGCACGAGGCGGCGTTGCCTACGACTTCGTGGGCAGTACGTCTGCGGAACGTTGAGGCGAACAACGCGCCTGAATCGAGCTGATTTTGCAAACCTCTTACCGAAACGCAGCATTAATCAAATAGCTTCGATTCCCGTATCCATTTTTCCACTTGTGAAAAGCTTTCAAACGGGGGCTGTACGGCTGGCGTCAGCAGCGTTATAGAACAATCACCGCTGTGTATTTTAATAACGTAACGTGAACGAGCATACAGCAGTTCATGGACACCCTTCTCGCATTCATTCCGCCCTAGAGGTAACCAGCCTAGTCGTTCAGCCTCCCTGCATAATACGCTAATTGGGCGGAAATAAAGTTGCCCGTAAATCAATCCAATAGCCATAGAGAAAATCGTTATCATTATCCAAATCATAAGCCCAATTTCCCACAATTTCCAAGAGTTGTACATACAAGTAATAATATACTAACGCTTTCTGCTACTTAGACGTTGCGAAGGCGGTGGGTTTGGGCGAAATAAAGTAGACGTGTGTGCACTTTTGGACTGAAAGCGGACTTCATCGGTAACACTCGTTGAATCACGCAAATAAATGTTGTACTGTTGGCTTACATATTGGCCAGTCGGCCACTTCGCCTATGGCGACTGACTCACCCGGCCTGTCAGTAGTTCTCTGTCGCATTCTGGGTGCGGTACGGGCAGACAGGGTGAGAGTACGATTACCTTGGCCGATAGGTCTCTACGTGTTTTGAAAGGTATGGGCGTTATGGGGCAGTTGGACCGCTCTGATTTGCCTGGAAGTCAGTCGTTGCGCCAGGAGCAGCAAAGAAGGGAATGCATGGATAGACGTGTGGGTAGAACGCTGTCTTCAATTTCTAGGTCAGGTTATGAACAGGTGCGGTTCCGCATGTGCGATTGGAATTTAGGTACACCTCTGGCAGCAATCTGCAGTTTAAATTTTCCAAGGCTACGATGTTGAGTTCCGCGTTCGTCAACGACCAAGCTCAATTACGCATCCTTCTTGTCGATATTGATAGCCAAGCGCTCGCGTTGCTTGAAGCGCCACTTAGGAATTGCGGTCACGATGTCCGCGTCGCTTCTAGTCGGAGGGAGGCTCTCACCGTAGTCTATGGGTTTCGCCCAGAGGTCATCTTCACCGGCATCACTTTATTAGAATCGGGCGGTTTTGAGTTGGTGAGGAATCTCAGAAGCCTTCCCGAAAGTAAGGATTCTGTGATCGTTGTACTCACGAGGCACGAGGCGGCTATGACGCCGCGAATCTGGGCCAAATTCGGCTTTGACAAGGTTTTACCTAACCCACCTAGCGTCGACGAGATCGTTTGCGTGTTGACCGATGTTTCAGCCAAGCGACTGTCGCATCTAAGCCTGTTCTAATGGCAGCTTGCTTCGTTACCGTTGCGCAGGATCAGAACTGCCTGGGGACGGAGAATTGTCGTGCGTAAACGTTGACCACACACGGAGGTCCGTTCAGTTTGGAAGATGGGGCATGATCTGCTCGATTGCGGAATCTGTACAAACAGGAACTAGGCGAGTACGGGAATCGAACCCATCTAAGCGGCGTTGCGAGCCGCTGCATGGCCACTCTGCTACCTCGCCAATTACAATCCTACAGGCGCCGTTCGAGCTCGATATGAGTTACATCATATGTTGCTGCATTAGTGAAGTCGTCTTGCTAATTATGCCGGTTTCGTCGCTTGAAGCCCGTCCGAATTTGCGCAAATAAGTCGGCGGCCGGCGATATCACTCGATGCCTCGAAAAGACAGAACGCCAGCAGGACCGGCTCAGCCAGCCGCTTCGAGCTTAATCTGTAGGCGTCGATACAACGCATACGATGTTGGCGTCAAACTGGCCGACGACTACCCTCCCGGAAGTGTCGGCTGTGCAGGGCAATTTTTTGAATGCCCATGTGAAGCCTGGAGAGATGCTAGATTTTCGCTTGGACGTGCCATGAAGTCGTTTTTCACCTAGCGAAAAATTCTGCCCGTTGCCGTCACGCTGCGGCACCGTCAAAGCGACACAATCGTCACCGCCCATTCTTGAAAATACTGGGCCGCCCGTGGGTCCTCGGTGCGCTGTAATCCCGCGAAGAGCATCTTGGCGTCGCGCATCGACACAAGGCGCGCATCGTACAGGTCGGGGATAAGTGACTCTTGCCTGGAGTTCGCGTACACACTGATTTGGAGGGTCGTGCCGAGTCCGTAAAGGGACAGATATCCATCGACCGACGCCAAGCTGGCGATCTGATGGTCATTTAGGCGGATGCCGTACTGGCGGATGGCTTTGACTTGGACTTTCATTCGTAGACCAAAATCGCCACAATACAACATCAAGTATTCAATTTCAATTATGTAACCAAAAGCAATGTCGGAAGAGTTACTATTTACAAAATAACTGGAGATACCATGCGACTGTTTCTGATGAGCCTATTTGCGCAGCACGCGTGGATTGAATTCGGATCGGGTCGTCATTGCAGAATCTGCGGTCGCCAAGACACGATAGAGATCAGCGAGGACGAGTTTGGCAAGACCTTCGAATGGGTACGCGTGCACCGCGGCGAGGTCGCAAAACATTGGATGGCGCCTGCTGCCGTATGATGAGGTAGTCACCGGCAGCCAGCCACCACCACCTCGAGCTTCGTCGCGTAGCCCTGCCACAGCGCTGCGTCGATCAGCGCAGCCTGGGCGGCTGCTTTGTCTCCCGGCCACTGTCCGGCGCCGAATGTCGTCCCAGGGCGCGCAGGCAGATCGCCCACGCACGACACCGCCACCGGGATTTTGACCTCGACGGCTGCTGGCCTGGTGGCGCAGCCTGCCAGCGCCAGAGTGCCGAAAACCGCCGCGAGCATGCCGGGCAAGATCGGCCTGCCATGCGGTTTCGCTCCGGTTTGTAGGTCTGCAACTGGCCGGGTCATGCTTGCATTTTTCGACGTCATTTCCAACGTCCCCATGCTTCGTTGAGAACGCCAGCGCAGTCGGGCGCCGCGCTGGCCGAGACTGCGCTGGCGCGCGCGGCGCTGCGGGCGATCGCGCCGGCGGCGGCTGTCGCGGCAGCATCCCGGCGCTTCACTGCATCTGCAGTCGCGGCGGCCAGGCCGGCCACGGCGATGTTCTGTTCGTGAATGGCGCTTTTCATCTCGTCGTTTTCGGCGCGAACCTTTGTCAGGTCGGCGCGCGCGCCGCGGAGATCGTGCGCGGCCAGGGCCCAGCCGCTGCCGGCACCGGCGGCGACCACCAACGCAGCGATGGCGCCGGCTTTCCAGACGCCGCTGACGGCGGCAGCGCCGACTGTCGAGAGGATGCTCATGCCGCGCCCCAGTCAGGCAGGTCCACCGCCTGGCCCGCTAGTGCGTGGGTGCAGTCGCTCAAGAAGTGGATCCTGCCGTCGGTCACGAATGAATGGCAGACTTCCGGGGGATCGCCGTCTTCTGGAACGAAATTCGGATCGACAGCGCGTCCGGTCGTCACCAGCACTGACGGCGATAGCGTGGGGCGGTCACCGTCGCCATTGAAGCTCCAAGTCGGCCCCGGATACCCTCCGCCATCGACGTGGACGACATGCTCGTATTTGCATCCCGGGCATTCGAACATGACGCCACCCATCTGGCTGCTCCACAGCTTTCGGCCCAAGGCGCTCATGCCAGCACCGCCATCACGTCGCGCGTCAACTGCGCCCGCTCATTCAGCCCGATCTTGCCGCCGTTGACCGCGACGCTCACGGCGTTGATCTGCCCCTTGTCGGCGAGCAGCGACAGGTTCTTGCCGGTCGGGTTGCCCTTCGTCCAGAACCACGCAAACGCCAGGCAGCCGACGTCCGGATGGGCGACCAGTTCCGGATACGCGATCAGGTCAATTCCCAGCGCGGCGCCGCAGTTCAGGTAGTTGTCGCGACCAGTGAGCTGGCCAGGGCCTCGCCCACGAAAGCGGTAACCCTCCCCTGTCGCTGCTGGTCCGTTGCCCATGCGGCCACCGTACGCGATGTTGGCAATCATCACCTGGTTGGCCGGGTGCGTTGCGGTTCGGCCGTACAGTGCAGCGGTCGCGAGTGTAAATCGCGCTGGCCAGGTCGCCAGCAGCGCCGACGGCGAGTAGTTCAGGCTCTCTTCCATCGCGGTGAAGTTGCCAGATTCGTGAAGCATCTGCGCGACGAAAGCGGCCTGGCTGGCCACGCTCGAGATGCCGAACTTGGTCATGGCCGCGTTGATCTGGTTCAGGTATGGCAGCGCGCGCGGCGCCACTTTACGGAGTTGGTCGCTGTTCATCTGTTAGATCCTCTGGCGTGCCGCCGAGTTTTGTCATATGCGAAATACCGATGCTCATCGCGCTCGCAAGGACGCGCGCATTACCGAACCCGGCGAAGAGAATTGTCAGCGCTGTTTTGAAGGGCGGGACCTCGTACGCGGCACAGGCGAAATACGCGCCGAGGCCAGCGACGAGAGAAAGTGCCATGTCGCTCAAGACCACCAGGCTCATGTTGTCGATCTTCACTTTAGGGCTGGAAATTTTTGCCAGAGTCGATCCGATGCCCCCCACGACAGCTATGACGACAGCAAGAGCTACGGACTTCATTGGGATCACCGACAGGTCGGTGACGAAAACTGTCTGCGCCGCGACGGCGCTCATTGAGAAGCACAGTGCCAGCAGAGCCCAGCAGAATTTCAGGAGTTGTTTGCTATCTGGCATTTCGCGTCCTTCAGGCGTTGTTTGGCATCGTAGAAGGCTGCGCATAGGATCAACCCGGCATTCCAGAGGTATATGTAGGTGAAGCTCGAATCATTGCTGTTCTGGAAGGCGTTATAGACTTGCGCGAGATACCCTGCCGCCAACCCCCAAAGGATGTAATGCCGCTGGTTGAGCGCGATGCGCCACTGAAACCTATCGGGAAGAATGTCGTTCACTACGGCGTCGATGACCGCGCATACACCGCAAATCATCAGCAGCCACAGAGCGACCGCACCATCCGATTCCGTCGCGACCCAATACATCTGCGCGCGAGGGTCGGTCATCGCGATGTACCAGGTCAACATAGAATACCCGCCTATTGATATTCTGAAAAGCGACCCGGATCGCTTGAGATAGACTTCGCGGCGATCTTTCATACCGTCTCCATATCGAAAGTTGTCGCGTAGTGCTCGAAGCCGGGAGTGCTGAGCGCCGCCGACGACATGAAGCAATACCAGCCCTGATTTGCGCGCTCGAGCTCGCGGTCGGCGTTATCTGGATAAAGGCTGTAGATGAATGGCTCGGTGGTGCCGTTGGCGACGCGCGCCGCATCGACGGTCGCGCGGTCGGCCGGCGTCAGGTGCGACAGGTCGATCGATGCCTTCTTCGACTTGAAGCTGACGTAGTGCCGCAGGTTGCTGCCGTCGTCCCGATACGAGGTGCTGGCATCCTCAATCGTCACCGGCGCACCGTAGTCGGCAGTCTCGGCCGGCGACCAGGCGGCGCCGGCGACGATCCTGCCGCATTCGATGTAACCCTGCAGATTGCTCGTGTCGACGATATCGACCACCAGGCGACGCACGGCGACGTTGTCGAACCACACCCGCGCGTGCGCACCGCCGCCGTAGGCGTATGCGCTGGCGGCCTGGGCCGGCGTCCAGGCGCCCGACAACTCGATGGCCTTGGCCGGACAGGCCATGATGATCCCGGTGTCCCTGATCAGCACGGTGCCGGCGGCATCCGAGTAGGCGCGCACGCGGATGGTTGCGGTCGGCGAGAGATTCGTCCACGGCAGGTGCACGCCGCCGACGACCTGGTCGCTGGCGAAGGTCAGCGCGTAGCTTGCCGCCGTGCCGACCGACCGGTGCACATCCGTCTTGATGTCGGTCAGCATGCTCGACGTGAACAGGCCCAGGGCGGTCGATGACGCGGCGATGACCGCGAGCCGTGCCACATTTTTGAAGATGAATTTAGCCATGCGGATTCCCTATTAAGGCCAGTGGATTGTTGCGAGATGCTCAGCGGTGGCGTCGGCGATCTGCGCCTGCAGCTGTTCGTTAATGCCCATGCAGTTGAGACGGGCGACAACTGCGCAGTCGCCGACGTGCTGGATCTGTGCTGCGGTGTGCGGCCGGAACTCCCAAGCGCCGTCCGCATCAGCGCACCAGAACGGCGTGCGCCATTCAGGGCCGTTGGTGGAATACATCGAGCGCAGCACCGATCCGGTGAGGTTCGCCTGGTCGGTCAGCTTGGCGGGGTAAAAGTAGCCGGCGCCGAGTGCGTCGCACGCGAACCCCGCCATAATCGCTTCGGCGCAGGCCTGAGACATCTCATCAGCCTTGCGCGCACGGCGCTCGTGCAGGCCTGCACGTTCGACCCATTCCGGATCTGGCCCGCCATTCCATTCAAGTACGCTGGTTGGTGTCGGCTGCTCGCTGAGAATTGAAACGTCGCCCTCATACGGGATGGCCTCGCACCCAGGCTCCACAACAGGATCAACCGTGGGAGCAGGATTGTCCGGGTCAAACGGGCCTGTGGCTGATGGATCGACAATAGAAACATTGATTGCGTATTCAATATTTTGCGTTGCAATGCGACGGATAAGAAATTGGGCCATTAGATTTAATTCGTTTGAACGACAACAATTGCGGAGGCTTCGCGGGACACGCCATTATTGAGATCAGTGATGCGGCAATAAATGAGCACATCAATTTCTTGACCAGTAAATAGTTTCCCGGTTAGGCTGACATTTCCTTGATTGCCGTTTGAGCTGATGGTTCCTATGACATATCCGCTCGTAGATTCCACTCGCCAGGAATAGGAAAGATTCGAACTCGCGTTGCCGGCCGTCGCAGTAAATGTGCCGCCGTACACATCGTTAAACTGCTGATTGGAATTGCGGAGCACAACGTATTGCTGAGGCGAGACGCTGGCCGTCATGTTCGCGCCAATCTGCGGGTCAACCAGCTCAAGGCGGTTGTTGGCCGGATCGATGATGATCTTGCGGCCGTTCTGGCGGCCGATGCTCATGCGCGCGCCGTGGCCGCGTCCCTCACCCTCCAGCCAAAAGCCGTCACCAAGGTCGAAGCCGGCCTGGCCGCTGTGGATGTCGCCACCGGTCGCAATGTCGAGGTGCTTGGTGAATACGGAGCCCGGGCCAATTAGTGTTTGATCGACCACGCGCGTGATGCTGATGCTGCCGATTTCGCACGATCCGGCCGTAAAGCTGTTCATGATCTTGATGCAGGTACTCGCAGACGTCGATCCAGCCCCGGGCACCGTGTAAGTCGATGAGCAGGTGACCATCCCCTTCGTCGGGTTGTTCCCATTGATGGATACAGGCAGACCGTTCGCCCACGTCTGCCCAGTGGCGGCGACAGCTGGACTCTGAATCATCGGGTACCACTGGACACCGGGGATGAGCATGTACACACCGAGACGACCATTCCAGTCGTTGCTGATGCTCACCTGCACCTCAATGAGATAGGTGGCGCCAGGCGTCATTTGAAACGCGCTGGTGTTGGTTTCTACAGTACCGGCATTGGCCGTCAAATACATCGACGAGCCGCCCGTCCAGCCCGTGATTTGCCCAGCATCAGCCCACTGTGCGGTCGTTGCAATTCCAGTTCGCCCCCACCATCCGAGATCTCGGAATTGAGGATCGGGCAGAATGTTGTCACTGCTACCGACTTTGATCATGCGCGCAGTGATGGCGCCGTCGACAAAAAGGTCGGTCCGGAACACGGCAGCCGATTGGCCGTTGACCTGGCCGACCGTGAAAATCGTCTTGCCGGAGCCACCTGGCAGGGCGACGCCGAGCACGTCAACGTTGAAGATCATCGTGCTGTACGGCACACCATTGATCGGCGTGCTGGCCAGGCCAAAACCACTCACGTGGCCGTTGTTGTCGATCTTCCAGGTGAGCTGGCCACCCAGCCCGTCAAGTGATTGCGCCTGCGCCTGCAGCGTGGTGGTGTGCTGGCCCACCGTCGTGCTGAGCGTCTGCGTGGCATTGGCAATCGCGTTGTTGGTTTGCGTCTGCGTGAAGTAGTACGTGTTCAGGTACGCTGTCGTGACGCCATTGTTCGTCGCGAATTCCGAGCGGAGCGTGTTGGCCATGGCCGACAGCGCGCTGTCGCTCGTCGATTTGCTGTAGGCATAGGCCTGGACGTACGCGGTGGAATTCGACACCGCCAGGTCGCGCGCAGCATCTGCGTACGCCTTGTACTGCGACGTGATCGTTGTCGCAAATACCGACAGCGAATTGTCAATCTCCTGCTCGCTGTACGTGTAGCTCTGCACGTAGGTGACGCGGTCGCTTGCCTCTTTCGTGATCGCAGCGATGCGGGCATCGGTCTCCTTTTTGATTTGGCCGGCGACAGTCGTCGGAATCGAATCAGGCCCGTCGATGAGGTCGATGGTCGAGCGGAGGTCTGCATACAGCGAGCTCCGGACGATCCGCCCTTCCAGCGCCGCGACCAGAGCGCCTGGCGATAGGTCGGCCGAGGTGCCATTGGCGCCCGTCTTGCCGTCCTTGTTCTTGTAGACCGTCTTGACGTTGATGTAGGCCTGCCCGTCGTAGACCGCCGTAACTGTCACCTTGACGCTCTCCGCGGTCATGCTCGACGCAGCCATGGTGCGCACGTTCTTTCCCGTGCCACTCAGCGCGCCACCGGTCGTGATTGACCAGAGCACCGTCGCGTCGAAGCCGACCGGGACCGCAGTGAACGTAATCACCGGCGTCGTAGCGTTGCCGTCCGCGTCGAGATGGACCGCCGACGGGTCAACCTCGAGCAGCAGGAATTTGCCGAGCGTTGGATTGATGTTACGCGGCACCGTTGCGCGCAGCAGCCGGTCGCGCTCGCCTACAACGGCGCTCAAACCAGCACCCCCACGTCACAGCTGCCCTGCTTCCAGTTCGGCGCCAGCATGATCACCTGCGCGCGCACGCCGGCACTCATGCTGTTTTCATGGTGGTAGATGGTGACCTGCTGGCCGAGCGCAAGTTGCAGCATTTCTGGAGTCCCATCGAATTTGAAGATTTGGCGCGGGCGCCCGTTCAGGTCGGCCAGGCGCCCCGCTTCGGCCTCGGCTTCCGCCTTGATTTTCAGCAGCGTCGGCTTGGGTGTGACAGCGGTCGACATCTTGTAGTCGTCGGCCACATCGTCGTTTTCGTGCGTCGCATACAGATACTCATCGACGAAGAGCTGCTTGCTCGCCTCGGAAATCGCCGTCTGGAGGGTGTTTTGCAAAGTCCAGTTGCGGTCGTACCCGATCGATACCGCGGCGACAGGCGGCATGCTGGTCACCGGCTCGAGCGTTGCATTCTTCATGTGCTGAACGCGGATGTCGAACGTGCTGGCCCCGGCGATGCCGATCTGGATCAGGCGCAGCTTGCCCAGCCGCGAGGGGATGGCCTGCGCGCCCAGGCTGCTCGCCAGCTGGTCGCACACGCTTTTGACGCTCGTGTTGTCGGCGATGTAGATGCCGACCTTCTGGGGGTGCGACGCCTCGAAAGCGTCGAAGTTCGCGAGATCAAGGTCGGCGTCCGTGTAGCGCCCATCCTCCTTGCCGTAGGCGGTCGTGATGCGGCGCACGAGCGCGGCCACCGTGTTGCGGTAGACGCCGCCGAACTTGTCGCCCTGGACCGAGCACGTGACCACGCCCGACGGCGGCAGCCCGACGTTCAGCTGGAACGACCCGGTCGTGTTATCGACAGTTGCGTCCACAGGCAGTCCGTTGACGCGAATCTCGAAGATCCACTCCACCGGCCCATAATGGACGAAGTAACGGTCCGTGCTCGGGTCGTAGACTGGCGTGACATTGAAGCATTCACCGAAGCACGACGGGTACAGCGTGCCAGCTACCAACGAGCCACCGCCGATCGTGCGCTCCGTCACGGGCGTGTCCAGGCGCTGGAGTTGGTCGCGCAGCTTCACGGCCAAGGTGAATCGCTCCTTGCGCGCAATGCCGGACGCCATGCCGTTCAGGATCATGCGGAAATTGCTGGCCGCCCAGCGTGCGTCACCCAGGTACGCGCGCTGCCCCCGGCTGGCCCAGATGTCATCGAGGTACCAGCCATCACGCGCGAAGGCGCCGTTGTCGAACTCGATATCGCCCACGGCCGCCGTCGCCGCGCTGGTCAACGAAAGCTGCTCCGTGAACTGCACGCCAGCCGATGCGATCGGCTCATAGAATTTGTTCGCTGGCGAGTCGTTCGGCGCCGTGATCGGAAACGAACCGTTGCAGGTGTACCGTGTAATCTCCTGCCCATCGGCCAGCACGTCCGATTCGAATAAGGTCACGCGAATGGCGTCCGGCGACGACAGCCATGCTTCGAACTCAGGATCGGACACCGGGATGATCGCAGGCGGTGCCACGGGAGGCGTCTGCGCATCGAATACGACGCCAGTGCCGGTCGCCAGAGCGTCGAAGATCAGATCGATCATTGCGCAGCCTCGTTGACCATTTGCGATTTCCACGATTGCGCTGCTGCCGTCTGCGCCACTCCGGCCGTGACTGCGGCTGCATTGTTTGCAGCGGCCGTCAAGGTGGCATTGACCAGGGCAACCGTTTGCGACTGGATCGCGTCGGCCAGCGCCGCATTGTCGGCGCGCAGCTGCTCGTTGTCCGCGCGCAGGCCTTTGATCTCGTCGACCAGCGGCGCCATGTTGGTGGTACCGACATCGGTCCAGCTCATCACAGGCGTCGGCATCGTCAGCGCCGCCTCGATACCGCTGGCAGTGGCGTTGAGCGCCTGCAGCTGGCTGAGCTGGGCATCGTAGGCGGCGAGTTGCTGCTGCGCGTCCGTCAACTGCGTGCCTGCGATCGCCGCCAGCGCGGCCAGGTCAGATTGCACTTTCGCCGACGCGGCGACGTACGCGCTGCTGCTGGCGTTGATCACCTGGTTTGCGGTCAGGTAGGCGGTTGCCGCAGCCTGAATCCCGGCCTGCGCTGTGCTGTCGCCACCCTTCGCTTTCGCCAGCATGTCCTCGTACTGGCGCTGCGCCTCGATCGCCTTTTGCATCGGCGTGAGCGTTGATAGGCTGCCAAGCGTCAGCGAATCCTTGAAGGACAGGATGCCGTCGCGGAACGCCTTCAAGCTCGAGATCGACGCCTTAAGGGTGTCCGATGTCGCTGCGATGGTTTGCAGGTTCGTCACCATGTCGAACATCGCCAAATTTGTCGCATCGATGCCGGCGCGCTCCTTCGCGCGCAATTGTGCCGAGGTGAGCGTGAGCTGGTCGACCTGCTTTTGCAGGTCCTTGCGTTCGTTGAGCACGTCCGCCTCGGTGCGCAGCGCGGCGGTGGTCGCCTCAATGGCTGGGTGGACCTGGGCGAACGCGTCCGACAGCGCCATCAGCGAGGCGAACTGCTGGGCGCCGGCGGCGGTCGTGACGTCGAGGCCTTGCACGACATTTTTGAACTGCTCGCGCGTGGTGACGCTGGCCAGCCCCAAAGAGGCCATTGCCGCGGCGACCGCCTGCGACACGGGCGCCAACCGCTCCGCCTCGGTCAAGTAGTTCTGCGCGAATGCAGTGGCCTGCGACGTCAGGTTCGACACGCCGCCGGCCAAGTCGATCAGGCGCTCGCGCGCTGCGGCCGACGAGATTGTCAGGGAGCCAAACATGCTTGTGCCGTTTTTGCCCAACAGCATGGCGACCTGGTTCGTAGCATCGAAGTCACCGGCCAGGCGCTGCAGCGTCGTCGCCATCGTTTCGCCAGAGCGGTTGAACTGCGCGAGACCCGGAACCAGGCGCAACGCGATCTCGTCGCCCACGCCGGTAAAAAAGTCGGTGATGGCCTTTTCGTTCGCTGCGGCATCGCTCGTCAGCTTGATGTCAAATGCTTTGCTGTAGCCGGCTAAGCTGTCGCTTGAAGCGCCAATGGACGCGGCAAAGCCTGCAGATGCGGCCTTGATGGCGGCGAATCCCTGGACGAACTGCGCCGTCACCGCCGGATCGAATGCCGTCCTGTCGGTACCGCTCTTGTCGCTGCGGAACCAGCCGCCGTCCTGTTTCCATTTCTGGTAGTTGGAGCCGCTGAGGCCGGCATCCGACAGGGTTCCGGACATGCCGGTCGCAGTGACTTCCTTGTTGCCCATACCGAAGGCGCGGTTGAAAAGGCCACCGACCACGCCACCCACCACGCCGCCGATCGGACCCAGAATCGCAGCGCCGACGACAGTCGCGATATTGGTTACGGTTTGGCCGTGAGCCACGCTGTACTGCCCTGCAATGGCATTTCCGATGTAGTGCCCGGCCATCACGCCTGCTGCATATGACGCGGCGGTACCAGCTGCACTCGCTGCTGCGCCATTGCTCGTGATGCCGGTTGCCAGATCGACGCTTGGTGCTGCGCTGCTAAAGGTACCGCCAAGTCCGACCTTATCGAATCCGAGCTGGATTGCGTCGGCCACGGTGGTGCTCATGGACGTAAAGCCGCCGGTGACTGCCTTGTACATGCTCGACGCGGTTTGCGCCAGGCCGATCAGACCAGTTGCGCCGGACGAGCCGGTACCGCCGGCCATACCAGCCGCTTCAGCCAGGCCGGATGCGCTCGTCAGGCCGACCGATGCGCCGATGTTCAGCACCCACTTCTTGATGACCATCTGATACAGCAGATCCAGCAGCCCGTTCTTCAGGGTATCGCGCAGGCGATCGAAGGCCGACTTGCCGCTGTCGAAGATGCTGACGAAGGTGTCATGGGCAGTTTTTTCGATCGAGTCCCAAGTCTTTTTCTGGTCGTCCAGTTCCTGGTCCGCCAGCTTCTTGCTCGCCTCTTTCGCTTCGAGATCGCCCAGGGCTGAAGCGCTGCGCTTTTTAGCGTCGATCAGCGCTTCGATCTGCGCCATCTCGACGGTGTAGCCTTTCTCGGAAGTTGCCTGCGCCAGCTGATCTTCAAGCCGCGCGACAGTGATCTTCTCGATTGCGCTGGCCGTCAGGCCGAAATTGCGCGCCAGCTCTTCGTTGTGGTCAGCCTCGTCATTCGCGGATTTGATTGCAGCGCCGGCCGCCTTCAGGTTTTCGTCAGCCTGATCCTGATAGAACTTGTTTTGCTCGATCAGTTTTTCCTGGGCGGCGACCTCCACGAGTTTCGCGCGGGCCGACTCAATATGCGCTTGGCTCACCTTATTCTTGCCAGACGCAATCGCCTCGTCGAGCTTGATCGTCAGCTTCTGGGAATCGGTCAGTGCATTGAAGCCACTCAACTCGAGCTTATTTGCCGCCAGCTTTTCGCCTATTGCAGTGACAAGCGTGGCATACGCGCTCGCCTCCTGCTTGGCGGCGCTGGTCCCGGCTTTCGACTGTTTTTCGGCTTCCTTGCCGGCTGTGGATGATTTCCACGTTTCAGTGGCGAGCTGCGAAACCATGCTCGTGTACTCGGTCTGGCTGATTGCACCTTTTTCGAGAGCGGTCTGCAGCTTGGTGAGGTCGTCAAGGTACTGCTTGTTCACGCCAGTCAAGCGCTCTTGCACGGCGATCAGATCCTTGGATGCAGAGCCGGTCTTTTCGACTTCGGCTTTCAAGCCTTTATTCGTATCGATCGTGGCCTTCAAGTTGTCGTACATACCCTGCACGTTGACCAAATGCAGTTGGTCGCCGACGTCCATCTGCTTGCCCGAAGCGGCAAATTCTTTCTGCTTCGTGGTCAACTTGTCGAGTTCGGCGGACATCTGCGCCAAGCGCTCGATCTCAGGACCGCCATCCGCGGAGCCGGCCAGGTCGTAGCTCTTCGACAAAACCAGGCGCTCGCGAAGCTTGACGTTCTGTTTTTCAAGGTTCGCCACGATTTCCTGCGTGCTGGCCTCGGTGGTTGCGGCAGCAGCATCGTTCGATGCCTTGGCCTTGTCGCCGTAGACGGCCCAGGCGGTCGCAGCGGCGCCGAGCAGCGTGATAATCAGGCCGATCGGTCCACCCAGGAATGCCATGACGCCGCGCAGCACGCCCATTGCGCGCGCGGCCAGAGTGGTGGCTACGGCCTGCGCCTCCAGCGCGGCGGTCGAAGCTACAGCCGCCGTCGTTGCGGCGCCGCCGGCAATCGCTTGCGCCGCCAAGGATGCGGCATGCGCGTCGGCCAGAGCAATGGCGCGCGTCTGCGCCGGGATCAGTCCATTCGTGGCAATAGCTAGCGCGACGGCGCCGTCAGCGGCGAGAACAGCAGCGCGCAGCTCAACGACACGCGCTTCGGTCAGTGCCAATTCGGACGCTGTCGCGCGGGTATTTGCTGCGGCCTCGGCAAATTTCGCTGCCGTGATAGTTGCGGCCGCCTCGGTCGAAGTCACTGCGGCAGCCAGGGTCGAAGTCGCCAGCGCTCGATTGGCCACGATGCTCGCGTAGGTGGACGCCACCCAGCCGGCGGCCCACGTGCCCAATTTCACTGCTGTGAGCGTCGAGACAACGCCCATCAGCAAAGTCAGGTTGTTGGCCAGCAAGCCGATGCCCGTCGTCAGCACCGATACCGTGCCGTTTGCTTGCGCGTGCACGGCGGTGAATTCCATGACGCGGTCCTTCAGCACCTGGAATGCGCCTCCGATCGTCTGGACCTGGCTAGATTCTTCGCGCAGGCTTGCCAGCGCCTTCGGCAGCGTGTCGGCCATGATCTTCGATGTGATCTCGCCATTGCTGGCCATCTGCTTAAGCGCACCAATTGGCACGCCAATGCCGTCGGCCAGCGCCTTCATCAGGCGCGGCGCGGCTTCGTTGACGGCATTGAACTCTTCGCCGCGCAGCGTGCCAGAGGCGAACGACTGCGACAACTGCAGCATGGCAGACGACGATTCCTCAGCGGTAGCGCCGCTGACCTTGAGAGCCAGGCTGACCGTTTCGGTGATGTCGGCGACCTGCTTTTGCGTCGTGCCCAGCTCCCGCGTGCCATTGGCAATTCGTGCATATAAAGTGCCGGCGCCGGCCATGCTCGACTGTGCATCGGTGGAAATGCGCTTCACGTCAGCGAGCGCCTGCGCGTACTCGCGTTGCGACTGAGTCGCCAGTTTTAGCTGCGCCGTGAATTTGGTGTACTGGTCGGACATCTGGATGACTTGCGCGAGCCCAGCTCCCAAGCCGATGCCGGCGAGCGCGGTCTTTGCCGCGTCAGCCGCGCGGGCCATGCCGTTGGTGGCGGTCGTGACGGTTTCTCGCGCAGCGGTCATGTCGCGCTGGAGGCGCGCAATGTCAGCCCGTAGGCGAATTTCCATATCCCCAACAATCATGCATTTCCCCAATAAGAAAGTCACCTGAAGGTGGCTGTGTTCAGTTACCCAAAAAACGCATCAAGATTTTTTTCCATCCGGTACTCCTGCAATCGGGCGGCGTCGGAAGACTGAAACGGAGGCTCTCGATCCACCTTCGTTGCTGCGCTCGACTCGGCGAGGTATTCCCGCGACAGGCGGATCAAGGTGGCGGCCTCCCACCCGCTCAGTTCGATACCGGTGTTGGATTGAGCGGCAACCAGGTCGACGTGCGATAGCGCCACCTGCCCCATCGATCCGGAGAGTGTCGGCCCCCATTGCCAGAGGTAGCCAAGGAGGTGATTCGCGCATTCGACCGGCGGCATATCCGGCTCGTAATCCGCGAAACCGTCTTCACTGAAGGCGTTTTTGATGACCTGCGCCCGGGTAATGGCGGGTCTTTTCGATTGGTCGTTGTCAGCCTTATCCGGCGCCGCGCCGAGCCACGCGGCGTGCCGGACATGCAGACTCAGCTCGTCTGCGACGCCTTGGTAAAATTTGCGGTGTCACCGATCAGCTTGTCGAGTTGCATCGGGATGAAGCACAGCTCCAGGTCGTTGTAGACGGCCATGGACAGGGCGTCGGCTGTCAGTTCGTCTACCTCAACGTTTTCCAGCTTCGAGGTGCAGGAGGCCAGGAAGGTTGCGCGTTCGACCGACTGTTCTTCGGCTGTCATGTTGGCTTTGCCCTTCTTTTTGAACCGATCCATACTGCGGTTCGACTGTGCGGCCTGCGCCTTGGCGTATTGCTTGGTGCCGGGGCCGAACATGTGCGCGCGCATCGGGCGGGACAGGTCCGGCTGCCCATCGTCGCCATCGGCATACATCGGGTTTTCATCGCCGTCCAGCAGGTGATGGATGATGGTCGGGACGAGTGCAAACTTTTTCAGGTTGTTCGACATGGTGGTTCCTTTTTCGCGGTGGATTTAAATGCCCGTGCCCAGCGCCGCTCCCCGCGAAAGGAGACGGCGCCGGACCGGTGCTGGTTTTGGCCGTGTGGCCGTGATGAGTTAAACGACGACGGTGTCGCGCTGGCGCAGCAGCGTGAAGGCGCCTTTGACGGCGTCGTTTGCAGCGCCCATGTTCTCGACGAACTTCATCACCTGGGCGGTGAAGTAGCGCAGCTTGGTCGTGTCCTGCTTAACCAGCTTGAACGACGGGACGGTGTTGTTGTTCGCGGCAGCGGCCACGATGATCTGGCCGGCGTCGCTTTCAGCCCAGGCGCATTCGAAGTCAGCGTTCGGCAGTTTGAAGTTGCCTTTCTTCTCGCGGACCTGGGCGTCGCCGACCGTTTCCAGCGTGGCCGTGTTGTACTCGCGGCCCAGCACGCTTGGCACGTTCGTCAACTGGCCGACCTCGACCCACGTCAAGGCGGCAAAACCTGCTGCGTCGAAGGTGGCCGGCGCCGCAACTGCGACGTACAGCTTGGTCCCTGCGACGGTGTCAAAATCAATTCCTGCCATGGTGAAGCTCCTAATAAAAAACCTGCCGGGCGGGATCGCGGGCAGGCAGGTTGAAAAGCGGTGGGCGTAAAAAAACCGCCCGGAGGCGGTTTGCTGATGCGGCGCTGCTTAATTGGGTTCGAGGTACGTGACCATGAAGTCCCGACCCTGCTCCGAAATCCCGGGCTCCTCGTCGGAAAGGTCGGGCCCGACGCTGTCGCGCAAGACGCTGCGCACCTGCACGCCGGCAATCAGGCCGGTGAACACGCCGCTACCGAGCCTGGCGGCGCTCAGCGCTTCCTTCATGGCCCGGTAGGTCTGGGCGTACACGGTGACCTGCACGCGCGCCGTGACGAGCGTCTTCGGCCCGCTGCGCGCGACCGTGTCGGCTTCATTGCGACTGATCTCGGTCAAACCGATGGCCACTGGATCAACTTGCGAGAGCGGCACCGTGCCGGCGATGACACGGTCGCCGACCAGCGCGGTCAGCGGCGCATGTGCCAGCAGCAGCTCTCGCATGATGGCAACAGCGTCCATTATTTGCGCGCCTTTCCGGCTGCAGGCTTGACGTCTGGTGCTGTAGGCTCAGTCCGCGCTGCCTTCGCGTAGATGGCCTGCCCCATCGTTTCCACGTGGTATTTCGCCATGCGCTCACCGCGCGGCGAGTCGGCGGTATCATATTCCTGGTCTTTTTTCAGTTCCTGCACGGTCACGCCGTCGAGCGAGCCTTGAACTGTTTCTGTCATCTTGATTTTCATTCGATCTCCGGTGCTGGTGAGTTGATTCCTTCTGCGGTCAGCCGATCGCGGATCTTTGCGCCCACTGCCGAAATTGCCGCGCCCGACTGCCCATCGAAGGCCGGCCTGAGAAAAGGCTTAGGCCGCGAGCCTGGGTGGTCAACCTCGGCGACAACGTGCCCGCCGACGGTCAACCCGACGGCGC
>Ga0265780_10003414_pt1 | contig 20893 bp, 19 predicted proteins | sample P1T30metagenome_FD_192432 | JGI IMG/M metagenome (GOLD analysis project Ga0265780, IMG submission 192432) | Plant litter microbial communities from East Loma Ridge, Irvine, California - P1 T30 | ecosystem: Environmental > Terrestrial > Plant litter > Unclassified | place: USA: California...
CACTCACCACAATAGTGGCATTGGTGAAAGCGTATTGCCCCGAACGTACGTCCCATGAGCCATTTACAGGAAAAGTTTCCTGGGCATAACTCAAATGAACCATAAAAAGGGCAAAACAAGCAAGTAAAAGTTTCTTCATTTTGCAGTTTTAGTTAATTTGGCTTAATATATTTAAATAAGTGGCTATCATAATAGCAGATTGATAAATTAATGGGTTTGTTACACGGAGTTGTGTAGAAAAAGTAGTAGGCTTGCTCAATTGTAATAACAATGTGGTGTTTCTAAAGAAAGATTACCGTTATGCCGATGCATATTGGCATCTCACGCGTTAAGTGTACCATTAATCTGCTTTCGTAAATTGTATTCAGTTCACCTTTCGGTGAGATGCCAATATTCATCGGCATAACAGTGCATAGGCTTCGCTATCGCTTGCAATAACGAGTGAAGAGGGTACTAAACTTTTAAGCCATTGAATAAATCTTATATTTGGTAAAAATATATACGACGTTATGTACGAATTTTTGAAGTACCTGCATTCAGGTTTCCGTTTTGTGGTATTACTTTTAATACTGTTAGCTATTGTTCAATCTTTAGCCGGATGGTTAGGCAAAAAAACCTATACCGATGGTAACCGTAAAATCAACTTGTTTGCCATGATAGCGGCACACACTCAATTGCTGATTGGCTTAGCGGTATATTTTGTGAGCCCTTTTGTACAGTTTGGTAGCCAAACCATGAAAGAGGCCACCACCCGCTACTGGTCGGTAGAACATATCAGCATGATGATCTTCGCTATCATATTGATTACCATTGGCCATAGTAAATCTAAAAAAGCAATATTGCCCGAGGCTAAGCACCGTGCTATTGCCATTTTTTACTTATTGGCCGTTGTAGTTATTGTAGTGGCTATAGTACAAAGCAAAAGACCGTTTTTTGCTATTACCGGATTGTAAAACGGTATATAATTCGGTTTAACGTGCTTATGCCGATTTATTGTGCTTGATAAAAATAATTTCACAAATAATTTGCAACCCCATATTTCTTTATATATTTGCTACTGTAAATGACAACAAAATTAAATAACCTGATCTGGTGGCACCTTAATAATAAGGCAGCCCGGTAAGTTTATTTGAGTTAGAAAAAATTAAGCAATTATAAACCTGATTTGAGACCCGGCGCCAACCACGCCGGGTTTTTTCGTTTAGTTTATTTTTAAAAATAGTAATGCAACAGTATAAAATAAATACCACCTATAAAAAGCTACTGGCCGATACCACCACCCCGGTAAGCATTTACCTGCGACTGCGCGATATATTTCCTAACTCGCTACTATTAGAGAGTTCGGACTACCATAGCCGCGATAACAGCCTGAGCTACATTTGCTGCGAACCCATTGCCGGTTTAGTATTGAACAAAGGCGTGTTAACCCAGCAGTTTCCCGATGGCAGCCAGCATAAGTTTGAAGAAGGACAGTTTAACCTGGTGGAGGAGATAGATGCTTTTTTAAAGCGTTTTGAAACCGATACGTTGCCTATCAAAATAATTTCGAACGGGTTGTTCGGCTATTTTACGCATGAAGCGGTAGAGCATTATGAAACCATTAAGCTTAAAAAGGTAACCGAAGATTTAAGGCAGATCCCCGAAATGCAGTATCACGTATACCGGTACATTATAGCGGTAGATCATTTTAAGAACGAACTGTACATTTTTCAAAACCAATACGGCGACACTGCCGACGAAGAGGGTATTGAAAAAATGCAGTACCTGCTTAAAAGTAAAGATTTTCCTGAATACTACTTCCAAAGTAATGACGAAGAGAAATCTAACCTGACCGACCAGGGTTTTATAGATATTGTGGAAAAGATGAAGCAGCATATTTTCCGCGGCGATGTTTTCCAGATCGTGCCGTCGCGCGCTTTTTCGCAAGCCTTTTCGGGCGATGAGTTTAACGTTTACCGTGCGCTGCGTTCCATTAATCCATCGCCTTACCTTTTCTATTTCGATTATGGCGATTTCCGCATTTTCGGTTCATCGCCCGAGGCGCAAATCACCATTAAAAATAGGGTAGCCAGTATTTTTCCTATTGCCGGTACGTTTAAAAGAACAGGTGATGATGAAAAGGATGCCGAAGCTGCCCGTGCCCTTGAAAACGACCCCAAAGAGTCGGCCGAGCACGTAATGCTGGTAGACCTGGCCCGTAACGACCTGAGCCGCCATTGCCAACAGGTAGAAGTTAAAGCTTTTAAGCAGGTGCAGTACTACTCGCACTTAATTCACCTGGTGTCGCATGTAAGCGGTCAGTTACGGCCCGATGTATCGTCATTCAAAATTGTGGCCGATACTTTTCCGGCGGGTACGTTGAGCGGTGCACCCAAATTCAGGGCTATGGAAATTATTGACGCAAACGAAAATATTAAGCGCAGCTTTTACAGTGGTGCCATTGGTTACTTAGGTTTCAACGGCGATTTTAATCACGCCATTATGATTCGTTCGTTGTTAAGTAAGAACAACGTGCTGCACTACCAGGCAGGTGCCGGCATCGTGGCCGACTCAATACCCGAGAGCGAATTGAACGAGGTGAACAACAAAGTTGCCGCCCTCCGGAAAGCCATTGAAATGGCACAGGAAATTTAATGCGGGGGAGTGAGGTTTTTGGTTGCGAGGAGCGGGGTTTTGAGGCGCGAAGAGCAACGTGAGGAAAAGTGAGGATTTTTAAAGTTTTTTAAAGAAAATGAGCGATTTGATAAAGAATAATGAAGCGTTAACCCCGCCTTTTAAAGGGCAAGGGGCTAAAGTTTTAATCATAGATAATTACGATTCGTTTACCTATAATTTGGTGCATTTGGTGAACGAGTTAGGCATGGAATGCGAAGTTTGGCGCAACGACCAGTTCAAACTGGAAGATGTAGATCAGTTCGATAAGATCATCCTATCACCCGGGCCGGGCATCCCATCCGAGGCAGGATTGCTGTTGGAGGTGATCAAAACTTATGCGCCTACCAAGAGTATTTTTGGGGTATGCCTAGGCCAACAAGCTATAGCAGAGGCATTTGGAGGTGAACTATACAACCTCAGCCGCCCCATGCATGGTATATCAACCCCCATTAAGGTGACTGATGATGAGGAGCAATTATTTAAGGGCTTGCCTGAAAACATCAGCGTAGGCCGTTATCATTCATGGGTAGTGTCCGAAAAAGGTTTGCCCGAGGTACTCACTATTACCGCCATTGATGAAAAGGACAATTCTATCATGGCCCTGCGTCATAAAACGTTAGATGTGAGAGGGGTGCAGTTTCACCCTGAGTCGGTATTAACGGAGTATGGCAAGGAAATGATGGGTAATTGGTTAGCCAAACCGAGAGTTGAAGAAGATATTTAACACGTCATTGCGAGGTACGAAGCAATCTCTGCGTAGGTATTAGCGACTGCCAGGCTTTTGCAGAGGTTACTTCGCTATCGCTCGCAATGACGATATAGTAAGTACAAGGCACATGACAATCTTAGATCAAATAGTACAAAAGAAAAAGAAAGAAGTAACTGCAGCTAAGCTTATTACGTCTTATATTCACCTGGAAGAACGCGAAATGTTTACGCGCGAACCATTGTCGTTCAAGGAGTTTCTGCTCGATCCTGAACGGTCGGGTATTATTGCCGAATTCAAGCGTAAATCACCGTCTAAAGGCATTATTAACGATCAAGTAAAGGTTAAAGATGTAACGCAGGCCTACGCGGCGGCGGGTGCTTCGGCATTATCGGTTTTAACCGACAGGCACTTTTTTATGGGTGCTAAGCGCGATTTACTGGAGGCCCGTAAGTTCAATAATATTCCCATTCTGCGTAAGGATTTCATGATCGACGAATACCAGATCATAGAGGCCAAAACTTTAGGTGCCGATGTTATCTTGTTGATAGCTGCTATTTTAACTCCTGCCGAAATAAAGCAGTTTGCAGCTTTGGCTAAGAGTATTGGGCTGAATGTATTGCTGGAAGTACATAACTTGGAAGAATTAGAACGCAGCCTGGATGATAATTTGGACGCCATTGGTGTAAACAACCGCAACCTGGCCGATTTTTCGGTATCAGTAGAAACGTCGTTCCAACTGGCCGAGCACATACCTGATGGGGTACTGAAAATATCGGAAAGCGCCATTAGCAATACACACGTTATTAAGCAGTTAAAAGAGGCTGGCTTTAACGGTTTTTTGATTGGCGAAAACTTCATGCGCCAGCCCGATCCGGGTTTGGCTATGCAAGAGTTTGTTCAGGAGTTAAGATAGCGAAAATTAGGCGCAAATGCGCTGAAACTACTGCTGTTTTGGCATCAAAAAAATTATGTGCCTGCAACTTAGTCGGTTTAGCTAAATTGGCATTTTGATTGTTATATAACTGTTAATGAAACAAAAATTTTATGACACTGCTTTAAAGCAGGAAACCGCCGTATTGGTGGGTATTATTACCCCCGGCCAAACCGACGAGCAAACCAAAGAGTATTTGGAAGAGCTTGAATTTTTGGTGGAAACTGCCGGTGGAAAAACAGTTAAATCCTTTACTCAACGCATGCAACGGCCAGAGCGCGCTACCTTTGTGGGTACCGGCAAGCTGGAAGAAATACAGGCTTATGTTAAAGCCGAAGAGATAGATATGGTGGTGTTCGATGATGAACTATCGCCCTCACAACTACGTAATATCGAAGCCGAATTAGGAGTTAAGATATTGGATAGGAGTAATCTCATTCTGGATATTTTTGCTGGCAGGGCACAAACTGCACAGGCTAAAACACAGGTAGAGCTGGCTCAGCTGCAATACCTGTTACCCCGCCTAACCCGTTTATGGACCCACTTAGAGCGCCAAAAGGGTGGTATTGGTATGCGTGGACCGGGTGAGTCGCAAATTGAGACGGATAGGCGTTTAATCTTGAACAAGATCTCTTTGCTGAAAGAAAGGCTGAAAGAAATTGATAAGCAGAACGAAACGCAGCGTAAAAATCGCAACCAGTTAATAAGGGTTGCCCTGGTTGGATATACCAACGTAGGTAAATCTACCATCATGAATATGATCTCCAAATCGGAGGTATTTGCCGAGAATAAGCTGTTTGCAACGTTAGATACTACGGTGAGGAAAGTGGTGATTGAGAACTTGCCTTTTCTGCTGTCTGACACGGTAGGGTTTATCCGTAAGCTGCCTCACCATTTAGTAGAGTGCTTTAAATCTACCCTGGATGAAGTACGCGAGGCGGATGTATTAGTACACGTGGTTGATGTGTCGCATCCTCACTTTGAAGATCAGATCAATACGGTGAACGAAACCCTGAAAGATATTGGCGCTGTAGATAAACCGGTTATTACGGTTTTTAACAAAATTGATGCTTACCAGCCAACGCAGATCAACCCGGATGAACCAGAGCAAATGCTAACACTGGACGAGTTTAAACACACCTGGATGGCCGCTAATAATAGCCCTGCTATCTTTATTTCGGCCTTGAAAAAGGAAAATGTTGAAGAGTTTAGAAAGCTTTTGTATGATAAGGTGGTTGCCATGCACACGGTAAGGTATCCGTACGACCATTTATTGTATTAAGCTTAGCCCCTATAGGTAATTTTGAAAGCATCTCCTCTGTGGGGGTGCTTTTTGCATTTAACAGATTTGCATTAGCCGATTTGGAAGGAAATGTAGAAATGATTGTATCTAAAAGGGTCTTGGTACTAACATAATAGGGATTATTTACTATAAATTTGAATATGGAATCAGAAGAGGCGTATTTAGATTATCAGGAAGAAATAATTTCTCTCAAAAATGAGAACTCAAGGCTCTGCAGTGAAATTGAGCAACTAAAAGCTAATAATTCTGAAATAGATAAAACTGAATATCAGAATAGCCAAACACGTTTCCGTGCAATATTTGAATACTCGCGGCTTGGCAATAAAGTAATTACTGCCGATTTAAAAATTGTGCAGGTAAATCCTGCTATGGTAGAACTTCTGGGTTATACTACTAAAGAAGAATTAATTGGAACCAAAATTCTTGATTATTCGCCCGAAGAAAACCATTCTCACTGGAAATTGCTTCAGGAGCAGCTATGGAAGAAATCAACTCCATCCTTTAGTCTGGAAACGGCATTAATTAAAAAGGACGGTTCCTTAATATGGTGCCAGATAACCTCAACCTTGTTCCCCGATCAGGGGGAAAATATGGGCTATACCATTATAGAAGATATAACCGAAAAACATGAACTCCGGTTACAAAAGGATGAATTTATAGGCATAGCCACACATGAAATAAAAACGCCCATTACCAGCCTTAAAGCATCGCTGCAATTAATGAACAGGATGATAAAAAAGGAGTCAGGTATTCCAGAAAAAATAGCAAAGCTCGCATTCGAGGCACAGCTTTATACTTCAAAGCTCACCCACCTTGTAGAAGACTTTTTAAACACTTCGAAACTTGAACAAGGTAAGCTATCAATAAATAAACGCTGGTTCCCATTATCGGATGTAATTGAGGGTTGTTGTAACCATGTGCAGTTAGACCGAAGGCACTATGTAACGCATAGCGGCGACCTTTCCATAGAAGTATATGCCGACAGGCACAAGATCGATCAGATCATTGTAAACTTTGTTAATAATGCGTTGAAGTATGCGGCCGAGTCTAAAGAAATATTGATTAAAGTAGAGCGGTTAAGCAACTGCACTAAAATATCGGTAACAGATAAGGGGGCGGGCATTCCTCCACAAGAGATCCCTCATTTATTCGACCGGTACTTCCAGATCAAAAAGGGGGGTAGCCAAAGCCCGGGATTAGGGCTGGGACTGTATATCTCAGCACAAATTATTAAAGGACATGATGGCGAAATTGGTGTAGACAGTAAGGTTGGAGAAGGCTCTACTTTTTGGTTTACTTTACCTCATGTTAGTAAATAACCTTTTACGTATCAGATTAATTACAAGTAATTTCATTAAAATGTACTCTTAGGCGTAGCCACATTAAGATTTCGATTCGGGGAAGTTTAAGTAAAAAGTAGTGCCTTCGCCAATTACGGTTTCGTACCATACCCGGCCGCCGGCGTTTTCTATCGAGTTTTTCACAAAAGCCAGGCCTAAGCCCGTACCCGAACTTTTGGTGGTAAAATTGGGTTCAAAAATACGCTCGTGAAGATTTTCGGGGATGCCGTTACCATTGTCTTGTATCTTTAAAAGAATGCTGTTACGGTTAATGGTATGGTTCACATCTATAATGCCTAAACGCTCTGGTGGCATGGCCTCAATAGCATTTTTAAGCAGGTTATTAAAGCAGCGGAGTAGCTGGTCGCGGTCGGCATTCACCATAAAAGGTATTTCGGGCGCCTCATATTTAATTTGCACGTTTTCCATGTGCTTAAATATGGTAATGGCCTGGCCTAAGGTGTCGAACAAATTTAAACGCTCCATCCTGGTATCGGGCATTTTAGCAAACGCCGAAAACTCCGAAGCGATAGACGATAAACTCTCAATTTGCTCCACGAACGACTTACTGAAACGCTCGAACTTGGCATCAAACTTAGGGTCTTTATCTTTCCATGATTTTTCGAGCAGTTGTAAACCTAACTTGAGCGGAGTTAACGGATTTTTAATTTCGTGGGCCACCTGTTTGGCCATTTCACGCCAGGCACTTTCGCGCTCAGATTGTGCCAGCCGGTTAGCACTGTTCTCTAAATCCGCAATCATTTTATTATACTCTTTTACCAGGGCACCAATTTCATCGTGCCTGTCCCACTTAATAGGCTCGTTCTTTTTGCCGTAAATGGTTTTGCTCAGGTTAAGTTGTATAAAGCTAAGCGGCGTTGTTATTTGCCTGGCCACTAACACCGCAAACATTCCTATGGCTAAAAAGATGAAGGCATATATATTGATCATGGCATTTAAAAACGAGCCCATACGTTCGTAATAATCGGCCTCGTTTGAAAAATAAGGGAGTTGCAGAAAAGCTACTGTGGTATTGTTGGCATTACGTACAGGTACATAAGCTGTTTTGTAATTTAAATCGCCAACTCTTTCCTGGTTAATAAATAGTGATTTTTGCAGTTTACTTAAGATGATATAAGCCTTGGCGTGCATACGCTTACCTAAAATGCCATAGTCGTAAATTTTGGGCTGCGTGGAAAGTACAGGTACACCATGGGTATTAAACAGGATAAGGTCTGTAGAAAAGTTCTCTGCAAAATTGTTGAATTTTACCTGTGTGCCTTCATCTATGTGGTCAAGCTCATCTAAAAAGCTATTCTCAAACTTTGACGCAATGGCGGTAACCTTATCGCTAATCATATCGTCTTGCTGATCCTGGTATTGCGCCTTGATAGAAACATAGGTAATTACGCCCACCAGGGCCAATGTAACCACCACGGCAAATATCATGGAGAATTGTATACGCGTACGGTAAAGCACATGCTCAAAGTGCAACCCAAAGTTCCAGTGAATGCTATCGTTAGTTATTTTTACCAAGGTAATGCGGTTCCAGAGCCAGCTAAACAATATTACAAAAGCACTGAAAGCGAGCAGCACAATAAAAAAGAAAGTGAAAGATGCTATGTACGACAGCGAATTGTTCTCCACCTTAGAAACTACAATAACTTTACGCTGGCTGGGCTGATAAATAAGGTGGCTGTATTTGGTCAAACGCTGATACCAGGGCTTGGTTTCATCTTCTTGGTTGCTGTATGTGGTTTTGAAGATATAGGTTTTAAGCTTCCCCTTAAAATCGGTATTAAGCACATTGTAATTGTACTTTCCGTTTTGACTAAGCAAGCGTTCATCGCTGTAAAAAGCGTACGAATAGTCTTTAAACCTCACATCGGGCTTAAGCTGATTATCAACCAGTAACTCCGGAAAATTGCTGTTAGAATGTATGGGTTTAGATTTCAGTTCAACAATTACAGTACCTAAGTTAGATTCATTATCATATACAGGCAGTATGGCAAAGTAACTTTGAAAGCCAAAACGCTCGTTCTCGCGGTAAAAATAATCGGAAAGCTTAAACGAGCTAATGATCACCATTTCTTTAAACACATCAAGCACATACTCATTCTGTGCCGATTTGGGTTGGCCATTAGCATCAAACTCGTATATCTTACAATCGTAATCGGAAAGATAGCCGTCAAAATAAAGTTTCTTGAACCTGTTTTTAAGATAACCGGGACTGTAATTATTCGCTTTAAAATATTTGATGAGCACCGGGTCGGCCACTATCTGTTTTTCAACAGTGCTAAAAATTCGCTTTATTTTAGGGTTATCAACGTTTTCGAGCTGTGCTACTAGTTGTTTGCGTGTGCCCTTTTCTTTAACCGATTCAAAGTAATTAAGCTTTACCGAGGCTATCCAGGCGCAAATTAATACCATGCCTACAAATGATACAGCGTTAAGATCGCCATGCTGGTAGCGGTTGGCATATACCCTGATAAACACCAGCGATGCCCACAACAAGTAAAATATCGTAAAGCTGTAAATAAAAGACAAACCGGTGGCCAGCAAAATTGCGCCAACAAAAATGCCTAATTTGATTTGTGGCTTTATATGAATGTGTGTGTCTACAGCCAGCAGCGTATCTACCAGTAAGTAAAATATAAGAAACCCAAAGCAAGACATGAACACTCCAAGCATGCTATAACCCGATAGGTTAAGCACGTTATTAACATCGAAACTAATTTGAGATTGTGTAACCAGCTTGTTAAATACATGAATTAGCCCGGTTGATAAGCCGATAAGCAATAATACACCGCCTATAAAAATGGCATAACCAGCGATAGTTCCGGGTGTGTGCCTTAATATTTTGTTGCGGTGATTGTATATGTAAACAACCAGCCAAAAGAGGAAGATAATATTCAAACAAAAATCGCCCAGGGTGGGGAAAGTTGGGTTTAAGGAATATAGATTAGGGCTGAATAATTCTAGTAGTCCCCTAAAATCGGGCAGGTGAAAGTAGAGGTTAATAAAGCGGATGGCAAACATACAAACCGCCATTATTGCAAACGCTAGCAGTACCTGCCTTTTATGAATAAAGTAATTACATATGCTGGTAACAAGCAGGCACAAGGTAATAAGTATAGCTATCCATAGGGCAACTTCAATACCTAAATTAGTGTACGCATGTGCTTTAGGATTAAGCTTTACAGAAAAAAGATAAGCTTTTTGGTTGTTATGTATGTGGTAAACATCTTTATCGCCCAGGTCGGCAACTTCAAGATTATTATTGGCAAGTAAGCTGGTTTCAAAAGTGTTTTTCAAAAATTGGTTTTGAACACGGAAGTTGCTCTTTACAAAAATAAAGGCAATGGCTGTAAAGTTGCCTTCGGTTTTACGGATAGCTTCATAATAACCATTATTCAGTTTAACAAACGATGAGCCTTCTTTGTAAGTTTTATAATTATCGGGAATGGCCTTTATCCCCGTCCAGTAAGCTAATGAGCCATTTTTATAAGTTAGCAGCCATATGCGGTTCTTAATGGTAATATGTTCTATTTCGCTAAGTGCTTGCTGGTAATTTTTATCGGGAAAGGCTTTGAATTTGGCAAATTGCTTATCACTAAACATCCGTGCAACAACGGCTTCGCGCTTATTCAGGTTGTTTTCCAGCTGGTGGGCGCTTTTTAAAAAGCCCTCGTTAGGAGTTTGACTGTTACGTATTACCACTGCCATAAGCAGTAGGCTGGCACACAGTAATACCAATAGTATACGAATTTTAGCGAAGGTAGTCAACTCGGTTGCAGATGTATGTTTGTAGTATCAAATATACCATAAAAAACAAAAGCCACTTTAGTTTGTGGCTTTGCAAAATAAAGCTCAGCGCAGGTATTATACGCAGAGCTTTATTAAGTATTTAATTAAACCGTAAGGCTGGCGGTAACTGCGGTACGGTCTGCTTTTTTAACCAGGCCTTGCAATACATTACCCGGGCCAACCTCGGTAAATGAAGTAGCGCCATCTTCCAGCATGTGCAGCACGGTTTGGGTCCAACGCACCGGGCCGGTTAACTGGGCTATTAAATTCTTTTTAATCAGCGCAGCATCGGTATAGGGCTTGGCATCAATATTTTGATAAATGGGGCAAACAGGCTCATGTATGTTGGTATGCACAATGGCATGTTCTAACTCCACCCGTGCAGATTCCATTAACGGCGAATGAAATGCGCCGCCAACATTTAATACCAACGCACGTTTTGCACCGGCGGCTTTCATTTTTTCGCAAGCTAACTCAACACCGGCAATAGTGCCCGAAATTACCAGTTGCCCAGGGCAATTGTAATTAGCGGGTACAACAACCTCGCTTACCTGCTCGCAAATATCTTCTACCGTAAAATCATCCAGTCCCAAAATAGCGGCCATGGTAGAGGGCTGTATTTCGCAGGCTTTTTGCATGGCATTAGCACGTGCGGCTACTAACTTTAAGCCATCTTCAAAAGATAAAGCACCGGCCGACACCAGGGCCGAAAACTCGCCTAAGGAATGACCTGCTACCATTTCGGGCTTAAATTCATCACCGGCAACCTTAGCCAAAATAACCGAATGTAAAAATATGGCGGGTTGGGTTACGTTGGTTTGTTTAAGTTCTTCTTCGGTACCGCTAAACATTATATCGGTAATGCGGAAGCCTAATATCGTATTGGCTTGTTCAAATAACTGGCGGGCTTCGTCATGTTGGTCGTATAGGTCTTTACCCATGCCTACAAACTGGGCACCTTGCCCCGGAAAAATATATGCTTTCATTGTTAATGAGTGAATGGTTGATTGAGCGAATGAGTGAGTAAATAATAAGAATTAAGAGCACACTAAAAGCTGCACACTCTTATCTTGGTTCTTGTCTCTTAGCTCTTGTTTCTGTTCTTAGCTTAACTTGCTGGTTATTAATTGTAGAAACTCCGTCCGTGTTTTCTCTTTATAAAACTCACCGCTAAAGGCCGATGTGGTAGTTACCGAATTTTGCTTTTGCACGCCACGCATACTCATGCATAAGTGGCGGCATTCAATAACCACACCTACGCCCAGTGGTTGCAAAGTGTTTTGTATACAATCGCGTATTTCGTTGGTTAAACGTTCTTGTACCTGCAACCTGCGCGAAAATACATCAACAATGCGTGGTATTTTACTTAAGCCTACTACATGGCCGTTAGGAATATAGGCTATGTGTGCCTTGCCAAAAAACGGCAGCATATGGTGCTCACACATCGAATATACTTCAATGTCTTTCACCACTACCATTTGGCTGTATTCTTCTTTAAACATAGCCGATGTAAGGATCTCTTTAGCATCCAGATCATAGCCTTGTGTAAGGTACAACATGGCTTTGGCCATACGCTCAGGCGTTTTAAGCAAGCCCTCGCGGGTAGGGTCTTCGCCTATTTGCTCTAAAACGTTGTGGTAACTGGCCGATAGGCTGGTAATTAATTCGGGATTATAACGGTCTATTTTTTTGTAACCGTCTATCCCTGCGTCTCGGTTGGGCAGGTTATCGTCGTCGTCGTCAATCATGAAAATGAATTAATCGCCAAAATATTCGGCACTGTTATTTTCGGTTTCAAATAATCTCACAGAGTGTAAAAACACACCCTCATACGCCTCTATAGGTGCTTTTAACTGGTTAAATATTTCAATGCAAAGTATTTCGGTTGATGCCATTTTGCCGGACATAAAGTCTACATCCTTATTCAGGTTTTTATGGTCCAGTTTTTCAATCACATAATCGTTAATAATTACCTTCAACTCTTTAAGGTCAATTAAATAACCTGTGGCATGGGTAATTTCGCCTTTTACGGTTACAAATAAATTGTAATTATGGCCATGCCAATTGGGGTTGGCACATTTTCCAAAAACTTCCTGGTTTTTTTCTGCGCTCCATTCTTCACGGTACATCCGGTGTGCGGCATTAAAATGTTCTTTGCGCGTAATATGAATCATCATAACATTTATTGGGTACAAATATACAAAACAAAAATGGGCGAGTTGTTTTATCTTAGCCAGTATGAAGATATTAGTGGTTGCCGCTACGCGGGAGGAAATAGGGCCGTTGGTAGAGAGTTGTGAATTGCAAGGTGTAAGTTGTGAGGAAACTTCAAGTCACCTTGAAACTATAAAACAAGAAACTACCGGCCTCACAACTCACCACCCACAACTCACACCTCGCGTGCTCATTACCGGCGTGGGCATGGTGGCTACGGCTTTTGCGCTGGGTAAGCATTTGGCTACTCATCAGTATGACTTAGCTATTAACTTAGGTATAGCCGGGAGCTTTGACCGCAATATTCCGTTAGGAACGGTGGTGGAGGTTACCGAAGATACTTTTACCGAATTAGGCGCCGAAGACGACAATCGTTTTATCACACTGGATGCTTTGGGTTTTGGGCAAACCAAGTTTACAACCTCCGCTCGCCTTGATCAATATTATACCGAACAAAAGCCGTGGCAAGTAACCGGCGCCACCGTAAATACCGTACATGGCGAAGAAGCATCTATTGCCAAACTACACCAGCGCCTGGCTCCGCAACTGGAGAGCATGGAGGGGGCGGCCTTCTTTTATGCTTGCCAGCAGGCAGGGGTGCCGGCGCTGCAAATCAGGGCGGTGTCAAATTATGTAGAAAAGCGTAACCGCGATGCCTGGAAGATAGGGCTGGCCGTTAAAAATCTGAATACCTTTGCACTAAGCTTGTTGCAAGTTTTAGGTTGTAAGTTGTAAGAACTTGCCAACGTGTACTTGCAACCTACAACACGCAACTTACAACTATTCCACCTATGAAACTAACACTTGGCTTTTCGCCCTGCCCTAACGACACATTTATTTTTGATGCACTTATTCATCATAAAATTGATACCGAAGGTTTAGAATTTGAGGTTTTTTATGACGATGTGGAAACGCTTAACCACAAAGCCATGCACGGCGAACTGGATGTGACCAAGCTGAGTTACCATGCTTTTGCGTACGTGGCCCACCAGTACGTACTGCTGGATGCCGGCAGCGCCTTGGGGTTTGGCGTTGGTCCGATGTTGATTTGCAAGGGCGATGAGCAAAAGGCTTATGAAGATCTGCAATCGCCTAACCGCACTATCCGCATAGGTATACCGGGTAAATATACCACCGCTAATTTTTTATTAAGCCTGGCATTTCCTAATGCTGTTGATAAACGGGAGATTGTGTTTTCGGATATTGAACAGGCTTTATTGGACGATAGGATAGAGGTAGGACTCATCATCCATGAAAATCGTTTTACTTACCAGGATAAGGGCCTGAAAAAGATCCTCGATCTGGGCGATTACTGGGAGAAGGAAACCGGCTGTGCTATTCCCTTGGGAGGCATTGTAGCTAACCGTAACCTGCCGCTTGAGATACAGCATAAAGTTAACCGTGTGCTGCGCCGTTCAGTGGAGTTTGCCTTTGCCAACCCAAAATCAGGACTGGAGTTCATTAAACAGCATGCACAGGAAATGAGTGAGGAGGTGATGTATAAACACATAGACCTCTATGTAAATCAGTATTCGCTCGATTTAGGAGTTGAAGGCAAGAAGGCTATTCAGTTATTATTTGATAAAGCCAAAGAGAAAGAAGTTATACCGGAGATTAAAGAGGAGCTGTTTTTAAGGCCGCTTGCCTGATACAATCGCGTCGTTGCGAGGTACGAAGCAATCTCTGCGGAGAATAGTCGCACGGATACCTGTCGTGCAGTGATTGCTTCGTGCCTCGCAGCGATGGTGATGCTCTTCAATGAGAAACTTCTCTGTTTAATTACCGCTCGCCTTCCCATTCGGCATAAAACTGCGTTAAGAAAGTTTCCATATACTCATGCCTTTGCGCTGCCAGTTTTTGTGCGGTAGGGGTGTTCATTTTATCTTTCAGCAGTAAAAGCTTTTCGTAAAAATGATTAATAGTAGGAGCGGTAGTATTCTTATACTCCTCCTTACTCATATTAAGGTTGGGCTTAACCTCGGGGTTATGCATTTGGCGGCCCTTAAACCCGCCATAATTAAAAGCCCGGGCAATGCCAATAGCGCCAATGGCATCTAAACGGTCGGCATCCTGAACCACATCCAACTCAGGTGAGCTAAACTTCTTACCCTCAAAACTCGATTTGAACGACATGTGCCTGATGATCTGCGCAACATGCTCAATTACATCAGCATTCACATTATGGCTTTGAAGGAAATTAATAGCAGTTTGCGGGCCAACTTCTTCATCGCCGTTGTGAAACTTGGGGTCGGCTATGTCATGCAACAGGGCAGCCAGTTCAACCACCAGCATATCGGCAGGTTCGGTTTGGGCTATGAGTTTGGCATTGTTCCACACGCGCAAAATGTGCCACCAGTCATGCCCGCCTTCGGCGTTTTCTAAGGTTTGGCGTACAAATACTGCTGTATTTTCAATAAGTTGTTGAGAATTCATGCTGTTATAGCTGCGTTAATTAAAGCCGCAAATATAACAGCATGAAATTGATTAAGCGCTTACCGATGCAGCGCTTAGTAAATGCAGCACTTCTGTATCGTTTGCTTTAATCAATTCTACCAAATCAACTTCCAATACCTGGGCAATTTGATATAGCCGCTCCAAGGTTATTTTAGTATAACCCAACTCAATTTTACTGTAAGCATTTTGCGAAATATTAAGTTTCATGGCTAAATATTCCTGCGTGTAATTTAAATGCTCTCTAATCTTTCTGATGTTTATAGCAACAGCTTTGATTTTGTTGCTAACAGCTTCCTTCGCCATAGTTGTCTATTGTGTTACAACTATACTTACGAGGCCAAACAACGTGCGGTTTTAGAAAAAGGATTTTATTTAAACAAGAGGTAATATAATTAACTTAAATGGGGTTTTTGCGGTTAATGATTATTAATAGGCGGTAATAATAGCGGGTAACAACGTGGTCATATCTAAAGGTACAGGATTGCTTGCCCAAACCGGCTTGCGTTGCCTGTACGATTCGTACACCTGTTTTTGAGTAGCGGCACTGGCTTTGCCGGCCGGCATATCTAAATTTACCGTGAACGATATCACGAAGTCGTGCAGTTTTTCATCATCAGGAATTATCCATTTATGATCCGATTTTTTAAGCGCATCAATAAACGGAACGGTAATGAGGTAATCATCAGCGTAATACACCACAATTTTTTGAATGGCCCCTTTTTGATCGGCTGTGAATTTAAGTACAGCAGTACCTGTAGCTTTCCGTTTTTTAATTTCGTCTGGAATGGTAACGTTCTTTTTAAAAAAGTCCATCATTACCTCTTTACCACCTTGAAAAGGGAAAGCCATACCTTGTTGCGCACGGCTGTAAACGGCCGATAACAATAGGGCCGTCATAATAATTAAACGTTTCATTTATTCGGGTTTAGGTTCGCGTTTACTGCCTTCGTATATGGTGTATTCCAATAAGCGGCAGTCCAGCTTACCATTATAAAATTCAATGCGGCGGGTGGCGGCCAGTCCAATACGCTTGGCCAGGTCGGGGTTGCCGGTAAATACGTAGCCTCGGTAACCTTTACACTGCTGCTTCATAAAATCGCCTATGCGTGCGTAAGTACCTTCCAGTTTGGTATGTACACCCAAACGTTCGCCGTACTCGGGGTTAAACATAATTACCCCTTTTTCTTCGGGCACTACCGTATCGGCAAAATCACAAACATCAAAATCAATCAAATGTTCTACGCCGGCCGTATTGGCGTTCTTGCGGGCAATGTCTACCGCATCGGCCGATATATCGGTAGCAATGATCTTGAAGTTGGTTACCTTCTTCGCCTTGTCTTTCAGCTTGCGGCGTTCAGCAAAAAACACCTGCTCATCGTAACCCATTACATGCATAAAGCCATAGTTCATTCTAAACAGGCCGGGGTGCTTATCGGTAGCTAGCAAAGCAGCCTCAATAGCCAGCGTGCCCGAACCGCACATGGGGTTAATAAAAGTGCTTTGCCTGTCCCAGCCGGTAGCCATAATGGTAGAGGTGGCCAAAGCTTCCAGCATTGGGGCTTTGCCCGGTATTTTGCGGTAGCTGTGTTTAGCCAGGGTTTCGCCGCTGGTGTCTACAAAAATATCGGCCTTGTCATCTTGCCAGTACAGGTGTACTACGGCTTTATTTAATTCGGGCCCAGAGTTTGGGCGCAAGCCCTTTTGTGCCTTTATCCGGTCAACAATGGCATCTTTCACCTTTACGTTGGCATACAAAGGCGTAAGTATATGCTCATTATTTACGTTGGAGGTAATGGAAAAATAGCCGCTAAAATCTATTAGCTTTTCCCACTCTAATTGCACCAGTTCGTTATATAACCGCTGCGGATCGGCGGCTTCAAAGCTGTGCAGCAAATACAGGATCTGGCTGGCGCAGCGCAGGTTTAAATTCAGGGGGATGCAATCATTAACAGTACCTAACAGTTCTACACCGGTTTGAAACGTGCGGGTAACTTTAAAACCCAAAGCTTCTACCTCTTGCTGCAGGTAGCCCGAAAGGCGCTTGTTGCAGGTAATTATGATCTTACTTTCTTTTTCAAAAACATTCATGTGGCTGCAAATTTATGAATTAAAAAATGCCCGAAATACAATCTTAACTATTAACTTTACGTTTTACAACTTAGATATGGATATTAAAGGTAAAGTACACGAAGTAGCTCCAACCCAACAGGTTACTGAGTCGTTAAAAAAGAGAGAACTTATTGTTGAATATATTGAGAACCCGCAATACCCCGAATATTTAAAATTTGAGGCTATTCAGGATCGTTGCAACCTGCTCGATAATGTACGTGTAGGCGATGATGTAGAGGTTTTTTTTAACCTGCGTGGCCGCCCATGGACCGATAAAACAGGCAAGAAAAGCTACTTTAACTCTATGCAGTTATGGAAAATTAACGTGTTAAGCGGCGGCGCCAGCAGCGCAACCCCAGAGCACGCCTCACCGGTAGACATCAACGCTGCACCGGACGATGATGATTTGCCATTCTAAACCCCCCAGCCCCCTGAAGGGGGAGTAGGAGTTTAGTGCATAAACATAAAAACTGTTAATAAAAAAGGCAGTATACCGGGTTCATATCCGGCATACTGCCTTTTTTTATTGTATAAATTTTGCTCCCCCTTCAGGGGGCTGGGGGGTTACTCTTTCACCACCCTTTTTACCGCTGTTTTGCCGCCTTGCTTTACCACGAGGTAGTACACACCGTTCAATCCCCAGGTAAAGCTTTTATTGAATGCGCCGGTGGTTGCTTTGTCTTTCCAGATGCTTTTGCCCTCGCTGTCGGTTAATTGCACATCGGCGGCGGTTTTAGCAGGCAATGTAAACGCCAGCGTAGTTTTACCGGCCGAAAACTGAGGGGTGAGTATTAAATCCTGTAATTCAAGATCGCTTTTTTCTACACCGGCTACCCTTTTGGCGGCATCCATAAAAGCTTCGGTTACATGGTAGCTTATGCGGGTATTAATGCCGTCTTTATCGGTATTGTTGTAATCAAAGTTTTGGGTACTGCCCATACGTATAGAGCGCAGGTGGCTACGGTTAAAGGTCAGTCCATCCATCATGGGGCCGGGGCTTTCCATTCGCATATGTGCCTGCGGGGCAGTTCTTAAATCGTTAATCTCGCCCCTGATCCGGTTATTTAATAAGCTTTGTACCGAATCGGCCTGGTAAGTGAAAAGTTTTACACGGGTGCTATCGGGCCCTACCCGGCGCGATTCCAAAACCCAGTTTACAGCGCCGGGAATTTTAGGTTTTACAGTTTTGTTAATTTCCGCTATGGCTTCCTGCTTTTCGGCAGGATTCATGTCTTTCAGGTTTTTACCATTAAAGGTAGTATCGTTGTTGTGAATGGCAATGTTTACTTCTTTATGCTTTTGAGCAAATAAAAACTGTGGTAAGGCCAAAGCCACCACAACTCCCGCTGTAAACAGTACTTCGAAACTTGCGTTGAAAAATAGTTTTTTCATATATAGGACAATTTAAGTTGGGCAATAAGTAAAGGTAAAAATTGTTAGTAATCAATAAGTTAAACACATCATTTAAAAACTGTTAAAAATTGTTAAAATGATGTGGGCCGCCACATTTTAAATTAATTTTGTTGAAGCATGAAGAAAAGGAGTATAAGTTTAATTATTGGCTTAATGGGGTTTGCCCTGTTAGGGGTAATAGCTATGCAATACTTTTTTCTGCGCCAATCGTACCAGTTGCAGTCTAAGTTATTTGACCGCTCGGTTAATGAGGCGCTAAATACCGTAGTATCAAAACTAACACGGCAGGATGCTAACCAGTTTTTAAACAAAAAGGCAGATAGTATTAAGTTTAACGGCACCCGCATTCAAATCAGGGTAGCAAAGAGAGTACCTCATATTGCGGAGCCGGCCCTAACAAACCCTGATACAGACCAGCCTACCGATGCAGAATTGCGGCAAGTGCACGACCGGAAAATAGCCCAGCTAAAAGATAGCCTGCAGCGTATTATCTTGCGCACCAAAGAGGACGAAGAGCTTTACGGTACCACCCACGAAGACATGGTTAACCTGCGTTACCGGGTAGAAGAATACACCGATGATTTGGGTAACGTACACCAGCGTATTTTACCGCCCGAAATAACCCAGATAGTATCTAACAAGACCAATAAGCGCCATGGCAAGCTTAATAAATACGATACGTCTTATTACCGGTATATTGACCCCCTGCTTGGCCGGCAATCGGTAGCGGTAACCACCATTAATCCTATTTGGCAGCGGGAGCACGACCGTAAGCTGAAGCAACAACGTGCCAGGCAAATTAAGGAAATGCTGAAGGCCGATTCGCTGGCACAGCTTAAGCACGTGAGTTCTACCGTAATGGAAAACCTGGCCGAAGAGTATAAAAAGACCGACCAGCCCTTAAAAAACCGGATCAATACTTTTTGGCTCGATTCGCTATTACGCTTCGAGTTGGCCAACAAAGGCATTACCCTGCCTTTTAGCTACGAGGTGAGTACTACTAATAACGATTCGCTTATATTTTCAAAAGCGTATGATATGGTGGGCCAAAAGCCTGTGTTTACCGTGGCCGATACTTACCGCACCCCCATATTTACTCAGGATGTAGTGAACGATCCAGGCCGTTTACAGGTTTTTTTCCCTGATAAGAATTCGCACATCATCAACACCATGACTTATATGCTGTCTATCAGCGGCGGGTTGTTGCTGGTGCTCATTTTTTGCTTTGGTTATACTATATTTTCCATACTGCGTCAAAAGAAGATCTCGGAAATGAAAACCGATTTCATCAACAACATGACGCATGAGTTTAAAACCCCGGTATCAACTATTATGATAGCCAGCGAGGCATTAAAGGATAAAGAAATTATTGCCGACCATGCCCGTGTTGCCCGCCTGGCCGATATTATATACGAGGAGAACGAGCGTTTAGGCAGCCATATTGAACGTGTGCTTAACATTGCCCGTATTGAGAAGAACGACTTTAAGCTGGATAAAAAGCCGGTAGAGGTAAACGAGTTGATTACGGATGTGCTCGACAGTATGCAACTTAAATTGCAAAAGAACAATGCCGAAGTTGATTTACACCTGGACGCCGATTACGATGTGATTAAAGCCGACGAACTGCACTTTTCTAATGTGATCTATAATTTAATAGATAATGCTATCAAATACAGTCGTGAAAATCCGCATTTAACCATATCTACCTTAAATAAAGGCAACCAGCTTATTATACGCGTGGCCGATAAGGGAATTGGCATGAGCCGCGATCAGCAGGCCAAAATATTTGAGCAGTTTTACCGCGTACCTACCGGCAACCTGCACGATGTAAAAGGCTTTGGACTGGGATTGAGCTACGTAAACACTATTGTGAAGCGGTTAGAGGGGATGATTAGTGTACGGTCGGAAAAAGAAAAAGGCTCCGAATTTGAATTGAAATTCAACGTAACCGCATGAAA
>Ga0265780_10003415_pt1 | contig 20888 bp, 19 predicted proteins | sample P1T30metagenome_FD_192432 | JGI IMG/M metagenome (GOLD analysis project Ga0265780, IMG submission 192432) | Plant litter microbial communities from East Loma Ridge, Irvine, California - P1 T30 | ecosystem: Environmental > Terrestrial > Plant litter > Unclassified | place: USA: California...
CCTCGTGCTGCTGTTGATCACCGGCTTCATGTTCTGGCAGCCATGGTTCGCGGACTTCTTCCCGATTCCGCTGCGCCGTGTCGCCATGCTGGTGCATGCGGTGGCCGCCCTGGCGCTGGTGCTCAGTGTGATCGTCCACGTGTACGCCGCGATCTGGGTCAAGGGCTCGTTCCGCGCCATGACCCGTGGCACCGTGCACGAGGACTGGGCGAAGTCGCACCATCCGCTGTGGTATAAGGAAGTTACCCGGAATACCACCCCGGAAACCACTCGCAAGAAACATTAAGGATCTGCCTGTTCTATGAGTGTTACCAAAGCAACACCGCTGCTCAGCCCGGAAGAAATCGCGGTCCGGTCCGGGCAGCAGATGCCCTACCTGCACCTCCCGGTGCGGGCGGAGCTCTTCGCCACCCGTGAAACCCGCCTGCGTCAGCTGGCGGCCGGGCATGCGATGCGCGACTTCATGCTGTTCGCCGCCGAACTGGCGCACGTCCAGCATGAAGTCCTGCAGGACTATCCCGAGGTTACGCTGCCCAGCGACGACGACTTGCTGGCCGCCGGCCGCGCCGCCCAGGCGCCGCTGCCGGCGCCGCTGTGGCCGCGTGACCCGGCCTGGCGTGGGGCCTTGCGCCGCATGCTGGAGCTGCTGGTCCCGCGCCTCGCGGACAGCCCGGCCCAGGCGGCCGTGCAGGCCTTGCTGGCCACCAGTGACGACCATCTCGAAGGCCAGGCCGAACTGCTGCTGCAAGGCGCAGCCGGCCTGGACATGAGTGCGGCGCCACTGGTGGCGGCCGGGCTGCAGGTCTACTGGACCCATATGGTGCTGGAAATCCAGAAAGCCCACGGCGCGGCGCGCCAGGAACCGTTCGGGCGCACGCTCGACGTGACCTTGTGCCCGTGCTGCGGCAGCTTGCCGACCTCGTCGGTCACGCGCCTGGATGCCGGTGGCAGCCACTTCCGCTACCTCAATTGCGCACTGTGCTCGACGCAGTGGCATATGGTGCGGGTCAAGTGCAGCCACTGCCAGAGCACCAAGGGCATCCACTACCACTCGCTGCAGGCGGTGGCCACCGATGGCGCGCAGGAAGATACTGCGCAGGCATCGGTGCAAGCCGAAACCTGTGACGAGTGCGGCCACTACCTCAAGATCGTGCGCATGGAGAGAGATCTCCACGTCGATCCGGTGGCCGACGACGTGGCGACCCTGACGCTGGACATCCTGGTGTCGGAGGCGGGCTTCCAGCCGCATGGCGTCAACCTGCTGCTCCTCACGGGCGGCGAGGACGACGCTCCGGAAAACGATCAACCAGGGAGTCATTGACCATGTCGCTTGACGAGTCCGTGGTCCACGGCTCGAAGGCGACAGTCAAGGATCTGCCTTCGATCGATAAACTGCTGCGCCTGCCATCCGTGCAGGCGCTGGTTTCCAGCCACGGCCATACTTTGGTCGCGGGGGAGGCTCGCGCGCAGGTGGATAGCCTGCGCGCGCAGGCCCTGGCAGGCGTGCTCTCCGCGAGCGCGCTGCTGCCGGAGGCGCTCGGCCAGATGCTGGCCGGGCGCATTGCCCAACGCATGGCGCCGAAGATGCGCCGCGTGATCAACCTGACCGGTACGGTCATCCATACCAATCTCGGACGCGCCGTCCTGCCGCAAGCGGCAATCGACCACCTGGTCGCGATGATGGCCGGCCCGAACAACCTCGAATACGACCTCGTGAGCGGTTCGCGCGGCGATCGCGACAGCATCGTCGAAGGCCTGCTGTGCGAGATCACGGGCGCCGAAGCGGCGACCGTGGTCAACAACAATGCCGCCGCCGTGCTGCTGTCGCTGGCCGCCCTGGGCGGCGGGCGCGAAGCGATCGTCTCGCGCGGCGAACTGGTGGAAATCGGCGGCGCCTTCCGCATGCCCGACGTGATGGCCAGCGCCGGCGCCCACATGGTCGAAGTCGGCACCACCAACCGCACCCACCTGGCGGACTACGAACGCGCGATCAACGAACGCACGGCGCTCCTCATGAAGGTCCACACCAGCAATTACGCGGTGCAGGGCTTTACCAGTTCGGTGTCCGAAGCCGAACTGGCGCCGCTGGCAAAGGCGCGTGGCGTGGCCCTGGTCAGCGACCTGGGCAGCGGTTCGCTGATCGACATGGGCAAGTACGGCCTGCCGCAGGAACCGACGCCGCAGCAGATGCTGGCGGCCGGCTGCGACGTGGTCACCTTCTCGGGCGACAAGCTGCTGGGCGGGCCGCAGGCGGGCCTGATCGTCGGCTCGAAGGAATTCGTCACCCGCATCCGCACATTCCCGATGAAGCGCGCGCTGCGCCTGTCGAAGCTGCCGCTGGCGGCGCTGGAAGCGACCCTGCGGCTGTACCTGCAGCCCGAGCTGCTGCTGCGCGAACTGCCGACCCTGCGCTGGCTGACCCGCACGCAGGAGCAGGTGGGCGCGACCGCGAACGCCATCCTGGCGCCGCTGCGCGAGGCGCTGGCGCCGCGCTACACGGTGACGCTGGAGACGATGGTGAGCCAGATCGGCTCCGGCTCGCTGCCGATCGACCGTCTGCCGTCGAGCGGGCTGGCGATCGCGCCGAAACTGGCCGGCAAGCGCGGCATGGGCACGGCGCTGGACGCCCTGGCCGAAGCGCTGCGCGAGTTGCCGCTGCCGGTGATCGGCCGCATCGCCGACGACCGCCTGCTGCTCGACTGCCGCTGCATCGACGACCCGGCCGAGCTGCTGGGGCAACTGGGCGCATTGCGCGCGGCACTCGTCGAAGCATAAGAAAGTAAAGGATTTCGCATGATCGTCGGCACTGCCGGACATATTGACCACGGCAAGACCGCGCTGGTGCGCGCGCTGACCGGCATCGACGCCGACCGCCTGCCGGAAGAAAAAAAGCGTGGCATCACGATCGAGCTGGGCTATGCCTGGATGCCGCTCGAGGATGGCGGCCGCATCGGCTTCGTCGACGTGCCGGGCCACGAAAAGCTGGTGCGCACCATGGTGGCCGGCGCCAGCGGCATCGATTTCGGCCTGCTGCTGATCGCGGCCGACGACGGCCCGATGCCGCAGACGATCGAGCATGCGACCATCCTCTCCCTGCTGGGCGTACGGCGCGGCGCGGCCGTGATCACCAAGATCGACCGCGTCGACGCCGAGCGCCTGGGCGAGACCGAGGCGGCGGTCGCCGGCCTGCTGGCCAGCGCCGGACTCGACGATTACCCGGTGCTGCAGGTGTCGAGCATCCGCGGCGACGGCATCGACGCCTTGCGCGCACTGCTGGTGGACGCGCTGCAGGCGGCGCCGGATGACGGCGTGGCTGGCGCGGGCTTTCGCATGGGCCTGGACCGCGCGTTCACGCTGGACGGCGTGGGCACCGTGGTCGCCGGCAGCGTCTCGGCAGGCAAGGTCGCCATTGGCGACGGCTTGTCGCTGGCCGCCGCGCCGGACAAGCAATACCGGGTGCGCAGCCTGCAGGTGCATAGCCGCGCCGCGCAGGAAGCCCAGGCCGGCCAGCGCTGCGCGGTCGGCCTGGCCGGCCTGGAACGCAGCGACGAGCTGCGCGGCCAGGTGCTGTGCGACCCGGCGATCGCGCTCACCACCCAGCGTATCGATGTCTGGCTGCAGGTGGCGGCCACCGAGGAGCGCGCACTGCGTTCCGGCACCCTGGTGCACCTGCACGCGGCGACCCAGGATTGCCTGGCCACCGTGGCCGTATTGGGCCAGCCATCGATCGCGCCCGGCGCCGCGGCGCCGGCGCAGCTGGTGCTGCACAAGCCCGCCAACGTCTGGCACGGCGACCGATTTATTTTGCGCGACGCCTCGGCGATCCGCACCGTGGCCGGGGGATCGGTACTCGATCCACTGGGCTTGGCGCGCTACCGCCAGACGCCGGAACGCCTGGCCTATCTGGAGACCCAGCGCGCCGACGATCCAATGACCCGCCTGCTGGGTGCGCTGGTGCAGGCGCCGTATGGCGTCAACGGCGCGACCTGGCTGAGGAGCAGCGGCCTGGCGCGCTGGCCGTTCGACCTGGAGCAGGTGCCGGACATCGTGGTCGGCGCCGGCGGCGAATGGATTGTTTCACGCGCGCGGCTGCAGGACAATGAGGCCGGCCTGTTGCGCGTGCTGGGCGACTTTCATGCGAAATACCCGGACGAGATCGGCCCCGACCTGCTGCGCGCGCGCCGCCTGGCCGCGCCGCGCATGCCCGAAGCGCTGTGGCTGCAACTGACCGAACACATGATCGCGGCCGGCAGCATCAATCGCCGCAACGGCTTCCTGCACCTGCCGGAGCACGGCGTGGCGCTGCGCGCGGCCGAGCAGGTGGTGGCGGAACATGCTCTCCCGAAGCTGCTGGACGGCCGCTTCGATCCGCCCTGGGTGCGCGACATCGCCCAGACCGCGCGCCTGCCCGAAGTGCAGGTGCGCCAGGTGCTGGGCCGCATGGCGCGCGGCGGCGACGTCTATCAGATCGTGAAAGACCTGTTCTACCACCCGGCCGTGATGCAGGAGGCCGCCGACCTGGTGCGCCGCCTGGCCCACGAAGATGCCCAGGGCCAGGTCACGGCGGCGCGTTTTCGCGATGAGACGGGCCTGGGCCGCAAGCGCGCGATCCAGATCCTGGAGTTCTTCGACCGGATCGGCTTCTTGCGCCGGGTCGGCGACGTGCACCTGTTACGGCCGGGGACCTTGCTGTTTCCGTCGAAGGACTAGCAGGGCGCCCAGGCCGGCCAGCAGCAGGGCCGGCATGCCCGGTTCCGGCACCTGTGTGGCATCGACGAAAGTAAAGTCGTCCATCGCGTAGGAGCCCTGGGCGCCGGTGCGCACGACCACTGAATCGATCGCGCCATTCCAGCCGGCGTCGAGGAAGGCCGACGTGCTCGATAGTTGCAGCGCCGCCGAGCTGGCGACCAGTTGACCGGCGAAGTAGAGGTCGAAGCGCACGCTGCTGTCCTCATACCCCGAGAACCAGGCGCCGTTGAACACCGTCGGCGTCAGGAAGCGGACGGTGCTCGCGATCGGCCCGCCGTCGATCCAGTCGGTCGTCACCTGGCCCAGGCCCGAGTGCGGCGTAAAGGGTGTACCTTCTGCAGTGAACACGTTCAGCCCGGACGCCGACCAGTCCAGGCCACCGTAGTTGCCGGGCACGGTGGCGAAGCCGTCGGGGCCGACGATGTCGTCGAAGTTCAGCACGGCGGCCGAGGCGAAGGGCGCGCACAGCGCGATGGCGGCGCCGACCGCGAAGTTGCGAATGATCGATTGCATGAGAATTCCTTTCAAGAGTGTGTTCAGGCGCGGCCCAGCGCCGGGTCGCTGACCGTGTGGCGGCCGGTCTCGACGCGGCCGGCGAAGCGGCGCAGGTAGTCGGGTTGGCCGGATACCGTGGCGCTGAAGTCGTACCAGTAATCGTTGCCCGCCACGGGAATGCGCACGGTCAGTTCGGTGCGCGGCGCCAGCGTGTGCTGTTGCCGTAGCTGTGCATACGCGTTGGCGCCCAGGACGAAGGTGCACGGCGCCGCGCCGGTGTTCACCAGGCGCAGCACCAGTTCGCCGGTAGGGGCGTCGCAGCGGACCTGGACATCGGGTCGCGGCTGGCCCGCCGCCACCGCGCGCAGCGCGCTGCCGGTGTAATGCCGGTGATAGCCGTTCGGCCCCAGCACCCACAAGTCGTAGGCGCCGCCGACCGCCGGCGTCCAGGCGTCCGCCAGCGACTTGCCCGCTTCGACGGTGTAGCGGCGCGGGATGGCGGCCAGGTTCTTGCGGTCGTAGACGTGGAATACGGCCCCCTGGCGGCCGCTGTTGATGAAGGTCAGCGCCACCCGCGCGGCTGACATCGTGGCGCCGGGCTGTATTTCGCACGTGGTCGCAAGTTCATACGGCAGCGCGCGCGACGGCCGGGTGCCCGCAGCCTGCGCCGGCATCTGCGGCGCGGCCGGCGCTGGCACCTGCGGCAGGCGCTGCTGGGCGGCGCGCAGGGCGTCGGCCTCGCCCTTGCTCTTGCGGCCGGTGAGCACCGGCAGCGCCTCGTCGTTCGGCGTCGCGAAATTGAAGGCGCTGGTCAGGTCGCCGCACACCGCGCGGCGGAACGGGCTGATATTCGGCTCCTTCACGCCGAAGCGCGCTTCCAGGAAGCGCAGCACCGAGGTGTGGTCGAAGACCTGCGAGTTGACCCAGCCGCCGCGGCTCCAGGGCGAGATCACATACATCGGCACGCGCGGGCCAGGGCCGTACACCCGGCCGTCCGGCGCCGGCTGCCTGGTGCTGCCGAGCGGCCGTGGATGGGTGTAGTACTCGTGCGCCAGGTCGCCGGCCGCCAGTGTGGTCTTGCCGGCGTAGCCGCCCTTGCCGTCGGGCGAGGGCGCCGAGGGCGAGGGTACGTGGTCGAAGTAGCCGTCGTTCTCGTCGAAGTTGACGATCAGGACCGTCTTGCTCCAGACCTCGGGGTTGGCGGTCAGTGCGTCCAGCACCTCTTGCAGGAACCAGGAACCCTGCACCGGGCTCGATGGGCCGGGATGCTCGCAGTAGATCGACGGCGCGTTCATCCACGCTACCTGCGGCAGCTTGCCCTCGCGGATGTCGCGCTTGAAGGCGTCCAGGTACTGCTCGGGCCGGGTGCCGGGCAGGGTGTTGGCGATGCCCTTGTAGAGCGGATTGTTGGCGTTGTCGGTCGCCGCGTCATAGGCTTTGTAGGGCAGCGGCTGGCCGGTATTGGTATAGGGCTGGCCAGGTGCGCCGCCGCTGGAGACCGGATAGCCCGACGCGATATTGGCGCGCCTGAACTGGCGGAAGGCGCCCAGCATATTGTCGCCCCACTCGTCGGGCATGTTCTGGTAGCTGATCCAGCTGACGCCGGCAGCCTCGAGGCGTTCGGCATAGGTCGTCCAGGTGTAGCCGGTGTTCACGCCGGCGGCGACGCCATCGATCGCATCCCACTCATTGGTGACGAAGGCGGTGCCGGTGGGTACGGCGCCGTTGGTGCCGGTCAGGAAGAACGAGCGGTTGGCGTCGGTCCCGGTGTGCATGGAGCAGTGGTAGGCATCGCACAAGGTAAAGGCATTGGCCAGCGCGAAGGCGAACGGGATTTCGCTGTCCCTGAAATAACCCATCGAGATCGGATTCTTGTAGCGCGGCCATTGGTCCATGCGGCCGTTGTCCCAGGCCAGCTGGCTGTCGAGCCAGTCGTGCGGCGTGCCGTTGGCGCGCTGGGCATTGCCCTTGCTGCCGTCGAGGTGGAACGGCATCATCAGGTTGCCGTTGCCCATGCGCTGCTGCCACACATTGCGGCCTTCGGGCAGGGGGATCGGGAAGCGGTCGCCGAAACCGCGTACGCCGGCCAGGGTGCCGAAGTAATGGTCGAAGGCGCGGTTCTCCTGCATCAGGATCACCACGTGCTCGACGTCGCGGATGGTGCCCGTGGCATTGTTGGCGGGGATGGCGAGCGCGCGCTGGATGGCGGGCGGGAAGGCGGCGTAGGTGGCGGCGGCGATGCCGGCGCGGGCGCTGCTGCTCAGGAATTTGCGGCGTGAAGTCATGAGATCTATCCGGGAATAGGTGTTTGCGATTGGGTAACAACAATTGCCGCGTTATGTTGTTGTGCAGATATTGTTTGCAACTTCACCAAGGTAAGCGATGTGCATGACGATGTAATGACAAGCCGGTGCGTGCAGCCGGTCGCCCCTGTCGAAACGCACGCCGCTCCGGTATCATGGCGGGATGAATCAGAATCCTTCGCAACCCTTTGTACCCTTCGTCATTGGCGTGGCCGGCGGCAGCGGCAGTGGCAAGTCGACGGTGACGCAGCAAGTGCTGTCGTCATTCGGCGCCGATCTCGTTTCCGTCGTCATGCAGGACGACTACTATCGCGACCAGACCCATCTCACCATGGAAGAGCGGCGCGAACAGAACTACGATCACCCGCACGCCTTCGACTGGCCGTTGCTGGTCGAGCACGTGCGGGCCTTGCGCAACGGCGAATCGATCGCGATGCCGATCTACGACTTCACCGTGTCCAACCGCACCGACCAGACCATTCCCGTCAAGCCGGCCCCGGTGATCGTGATCGAGGGCCTGTTCGCCCTGTACGATGCCGACCTGCGCGACATGATGTCGCTGAAGATCTTCGTCGACACCGCACCCGACGTGCGCTTCATCCGCCGCCTGCAGCGCGACGTCGCCGAACGCGGCCGTTCGCTGGACAGCATCGTGGGCCAGTACATGGACACGGTGCGTCCGATGCACAAGCAATTCATCGAACCGACCAGGCGTAGCGCCGACATGATCCTGCCGCACGGCGCGAACGGCCCGGCGATCGACGTCATCACGACCAAGGTGGCGAGCGTGCTCGGCAAACTGCAGATCCTGGAGCGTCGTTCCAGCCCGGCACTGGATTGAAACGCCCGCACGCGGTAAAATGCGGGCTCTTCGGAAGGAAATCGTCCCTGGTGGGGCGGCTGGGCTTCAAACCCAGTTGGTGGCGCCATGCGTCGCCGGGTGGGTTCGACTCCCGCATCCTTCCGCCACGCCGTTGTTTCCCTGTTTCTCTGCCTTGCCACCATGCTCATCCTCGGCTTCGACTATCCGGACGACTGCTACTTCGACCTCGAGAACGATATGTGGTGCCGCGACCTGGGTGACGGCCGCATGCAGGTCGGCGTCAGCGCCTTCGGCGTCAAGATCAGCGGCAATTATTTTTACATGTGCCGGCCGAAGTCGGTCGGCAACGAGCTCGAGCAGGGCAAGACCATGGGTGTCGTCGAGCTGAGCAAGACCGTGGTGACGATCAAGACGCCGGTCTCCGGCACCGTGGTCGAGATCAATGAGGCGCTCGAAGACAAGCCCGAACTCATCAACCAGGACCCGTACGGCAAGGGCTGGATCTCCGTGATCAAGGCCAGCGACTGGGAACAAGATCGCGCGCGGCTGGCGCATGGCGCCACCCTGGACGAGCAGGCCGAGCGCCGCATGCGGCTCGAGCCGATCGACGACTGGATCAAGCCGTGAGCACGCAAGAGCGCGGGCTGGCCATCCTGGTCTGGTCCTGCGACCTGTCGCGTCCCGAATTGCTCGCCACGCCCTTCATGACCGCGCAAGCGGCGGCCGCGCTCGATATGCGGGTCAAGATGCTGTTTTCGAGCCAGGCGGTGCAATGGCTGCTGGCGCAGCATGCCGATTTGCTGACCGGCTTCGGCGCCGACCAGTGGACGATCTCACGTCACCTGGAGGCGAGCGCTGATCTGGGTGTGGAGATCCGCGCCTGCACCCAGGCCTTGCACGCCAGCGGCGCCGACCGTTCGCAGCTCGCGCCGCCATGCGCCGGCGTCGAGGGGATGGTGTCGTTCGTGGAGCAGGGCAGCGCGCCGGGCTGGCGCATGCTGGTGTTCTAGTGTCCTGAATTGAAGATTCGTTGAATAAATAAGGCGAGAATCGGCCCGATACTGCGTCGCAAATGCGCGCAAGGCCCCGGCCTTGCTGTGCTTTGCTCCTTGTCTCGGACCGATTTCGCCACATTGACTGTTCAACGAACTTCCAATTCAGGACACTAGGCGGCGACCATCGCCCGCTCTTCTGGACGCAGGGTAAGTACCTCCACGCCGCTCGCCGTCACCGCGACCGTGTGCTCGAACTGCGCCGATAATGACCCATCGCGCGTCACCACCGTCCAGCCATCGTCCTCGGTGCGCACGCTGCGTCCACCCCGGTTGAGCATGGGCTCGATGGTGAACACCATGCCCTCGCGCAGCTTGAGTCCCGCGCCTTTCGACCCGAAGTGCAGCACTTGCGGTTCCTCGTGCATCTCGCGGCCAATGCCATGGCCGCAATACTCGCGCACCACCGAACAGCCATTGCGCTTGGCGTGGCGCTCGATTGCATGGCCGACGTCGCCCAGGGTGGCGCCGGGCCGCACCGCGCGGATGCCTTTCCACATCGCCTCGTAAGTCGTCTGGACCAGCCGGCGCGCAGCCAGGTCGACGTCGCCGACCAGATAGGTCTTGCTGGAGTCGGCGATAAAGCCGTTCTTTTCGAGCGTAATGTCGAAGTTTACGATGTCGCCGTCCTTGAGCACATCGCTCGTCGACGGCACGCCGTGGCAGACCACGTGGTTGATGGACGAGTTGAGCACGAAACCATAGTCGTACTGGCCCTTGCTGGCCGGCCGTGCGCCGAGATGGTCCACGATGAAGCGCTCGACGAGCGTGTCCACCTCGAGGGTCGTCATGCCGGCCAGGGACAGCTGGTCGAGCATCCCGAACACGGACGCCAGCAGGCGACCCGACTCGGCCATCAGCGCCAGTTCATGCGGTTGCTTGGTCATGCCGCGGCGAGGGTGAGAGGCGGCGCCGACACGCCGGCGGCGGCCAGTTCGCGCTGCACGATCTCGTTGAAGCTGAGGGTGGGGTTGGTCTCGCACAGCATGCCGATCTTGATCCAGAACGCGGCTTGCGCGTTGATCGAGCGGCAAGAAACCTTGGTGGCGAGGCGGACCTGGTCGTGCAGGTCGTCTTCGATGTTGACGATGCCCATGATATTGCTCCTATATGATTCGTATATAGATTGTATACGTTTCATATATCGCGTCAACCCTGGCGATGAGATGAAAAATGGCGCCGGGATCGCTCCCGGCGCCATTCAGCCTGGCCTCGTGGCGCTCAGCTTACAGCGAGCGCAGGAAGGCCAGCAGCTCGTCGCGCTGGGCTTTCGCCAGCTTCGCGAAGCGGTTGCGGGCCGCGGCGGCTTCGCCGTCGTGCCACATGATCGCTTCGGTCAGGTTGCGCGCGCGGCCGTCGTGCAGGTAGCCGACGGTGCCTTCGCGGTCCAGCACCTTTTCGGTGTAGCCCAGGCCCCACAGCGCCGGCGTGCGCCACATGCGGCCGCTGGCCTGGCCTTCCTGGTAGTCGTCGGCGAGGCCGGAACCCATATCGTGCAGCAGCAGGTCGGTGTAAGGACGGATCGTCTGGTCGCGCAGTTCCGCGAACAGGTGGTTCGAGCCGGTCTTCATCGACGCGGTGTGGCAGGCCACGCAGCGCATCGCTTCGAACAGCTTGGCGCCGGCGGCGACCTGGCGGCTGTCGACGTCCAGCTCCTCGATGGCCGACACGCCTTTCGGGAAGCCGCTCGGCAGGCTGCGCTGTGCAGGCACGGCCAGCAGGGCCAGGTAGTTCGAGATCTGCTGCAGGTCGGCTTCCGAGATGCCGCGCTGCTTCGGCGCCGAGGCGCAGCCGGCCGGGTTGCTGTCGCAGCTGCGGTTCGGATAGAGCGGCGAGGTCACCGCCATGTCCTGCAGCAGCGCGCTGGCGGTCTGGTGACGCAGCGTCGCCTTCGACGCCTTCCAGCCGAAGCGGCCAACGTGCACCGCACCGGTCTCGGGATCGAACACGAAGTTGGCCACGCCCTTGACGCCGTCCTGGTCAGGCACGCTACGCACGCGCGCCAGGATGTCGGCCTCGGGCACCGCTTCGAGCAGGCCGGTGCCGATCATCGGCTGGGCCGCGCGCAGCGACACCGTGTCCGGGGTCGGACCGTCGAACACCAGTACCGGCTTGCGCAACTGCACGTCGGTGCCGTCGGCCAGCTTGACGGTGCGCGTGTCGAACTCCTTCACGCGCACGCCGCCCCAGTTCTGAGGCGTCCCGGCCGCGGTGGAGGCGTTCATCTGCACCGTCGTGCCGTAGGTCGGGTGCGGCAGCTGGGTGCCGTCCGCCGCCGTCCTGGCGACGCGCACGGCCATGGTGTCCAGGCGCCGGCCGACTTCCGGCGCCGCGCTGCGCCCGTTATTGGTGTGGCAGGCGATACAGGCCGACTGGCTGAAACGCTGCCCCTGGAGTCCGACCACGTTCGGATGCGGATCGTTGCCCGGCTCGTTGTGCTTGCCCGTGGTGAAGTTGGTGTGCACCAGGCGGCGTCCCTCGACGAAGCGCTGCATGTTCTGCATGCCGGTATTGTTATGCGGCTGCTGGAACATGAAACTGCCGTTGTCGCTGTAGTTATAGGACACCGAGCCGATGCCGCCCGACAGGGTGTCGAAGGGCAGCGGTGCGTTCATCAGGCGTGGCTGCACGCCATACCATGGACGCAGGCCCTGGCCGACCACATAGGTCCACTCGTTCGAGTAGTAGCGGATGCCGCCGAAGTCGCCCTTTGCCTGCATCGCCGCAGTGGTCGAGAACATCGAGGGCGAGATCTCGACCACGTCGCCAGCGACCAGCGGACGTGCCGGAACGCTGCGGCCGTTCGGGAAGCCGTCGGAGTTCAGCTCGGCGTGGCCCGGATAGGTCCAGTGCTGCAGGGCGCAGTCGCCATTGGCCAGGTTCGCGTTGTACAGCGTGTTGTTGCGCGGATACGGCGTCGGCGGGCAGATCGCGACCTTATCGTTGATCAGCTGGCCCGGATTCATCCAGCCGAAGCCGGTGTCGCCCGGCCGGTCGAAGGCGCGGAAGAACGCCACACCACCCGGCAGGAAGTCTACCAGCGTGTACTGGTTGACGATCAGGACCGGACGGGTGTTGTTTGCCACGCGGCTGCGGTCGATGACCTCGACGCCCCAGGTGCGGTTCTGGTGGTACTGCGGCACGAAGGTCAGGTGGCGGCCGGGTGCCGGGTTGACCGGCTGGCCGGTAGCGGGATCGACCGTCCTGTTGGGGCCGTAGCCGATCTCGTTCCATTCCTCGCCGCGTTCGCGTCCATGGCGGTCCTGGACGCGGGCGCCGAAGCGCGTCACCAGGGTGCCGTCGGGCAGCGTGAACTGGAGCGACTCGATGGCGTCGTTCGAGCCCGGCAACGGAGTCCAGCCATTGCCGTTGGCCGGGAATGCCTGCGCCGAGGTTGGCTGTTCGGGGATGGTGTTGTCGCTGCCCGGGGTCTTGAACTCGACTTCCCACAGCGAGTAGCCGTATTGCGTCGCGCGCATCAAGCCTTGCAGGCGGACATGCTTGGCGACGATATTGAGGTTGAAGAACTCTTCGACCCCGCCCTGGCCCTTGTCGACGATGCGCAGGTCGGTCCAGTTGACGTTGTCGTTCGACGTCTGCAGCTTGTACTGCTTGGCGTAGGAATTCTCCCAGTTCAGCTTGATATAGCCAATAGGGGTTGGGGCGGCGAAGTCGAACTGGATCCAGCCGCCGTTGCCATCGGCCTGGTGGCTGGCCCAGCGGGTGTTCGGCTTGCCGTCGATCGCCATCGAGGCGCTCATGCCGCCGTTCTCGGGGCGCGACGAGGTCGCGCCTGCCGCCTTGATTGGCACGCCAGGCTTGCTCAGGTCGACCGGGACCTCGGGAATGGGCTCGGTCGGCGCGTCGGGGTCAAGCGGCGTGCCGGTGAAGGCCTGGATCTCGAGGATCGAATAGCCATACTGCCCGGCGCGCTCGCTGCCTTTCACGCGCAGGTAGCGACCCTCGCCGGCGAAGCCTTTCAGGTCTTCGACGCCGCCCTGGCTGTCGGTCACGGTCTTGATCGTGGTCCAGCTGTCGCCGTCCTCGGAGACCTGCAGCTCATATTTGCGCGCGTGCGCGTTCTCCCAGTCGATGCGGACACGGGTGATCACCACGCTTTCCGCGAACTCGAGCACGAGTTCTTCTTCATTGGTGAACTTGCTGCCCCAACGGGTGTTGCGGTCGCCATCGATGGCGAACTTGGCGTCGAGATCGTCTCGCTCGCGCGAGGTGGCGGTGGCGCCGGTCGGGGTGAGGGGCATTTCCGGCCCCTCGGCCGTTGCTGAAAAGGCCTTGAACAGGCTTTTGCTGACGCTTTGCATGGAAGACATGGGCGATTCGCCATCTCCACCACCGCCGCAACCGGCAAGCAACATCGTGAGCGCGAGCGTGAGGCCGGGCATGCGGTAGCGGCCTGAAGACTGCCCGCGAGGCAGTAAGTTCATGTGATACTCCTTGGTCATCAATTTTTGATTGGGAATCCTGCGCCGGCGGCAACCGCCATCCGCGCCGCGCAGGCCGTGCTCTTTCCGCGTGCCTCGGGAAGCACTGATCGATTCCGACCCACCAGAATCAATCAGTGCTTCCCTTTTGGCCGAGTTATCGTACCTCCCCCCTTGGAACCAAGGGTTAATTGCTCTAAGGCAACTTTTAGCAGTAAGATATCCGGCGCGTCAATACCTGTCAAGGGCATGCGTCATGATCTACACACTGGAAGAGCGTTTGGATGCAGCTTTTGGCGTTGACGGAAGTGGAAGTCATCACCAATAATCGAAGGTCATGCACATCCTGCGCACATCGCCGATGCTGGTCCGTCTGGTCCTGGCCTGGTTCGTCCTCACCCTGGGCGCGGCCAGTGCCGCCCCCATGGTGCAGCCGGTCGCGATGGCGCTGGTCTGTTCCGAGGGCGGGGTCAAGGTCGTCCTCATCGACCGCGACGGCGCCGCGGTGCACGCCAAGGGGCATACCCTCGATTGCCCGTTGTGCCTGCCCGCCGCCGTGCCGCCGCTGCCGGTGGCGCCGTGCGTCCCGCCGCCGCCGCCGGCGGCCCCAATGGTGCACGTTCCCGCCGCCTTCCACGTGGCCGCCACCGTCGGCGCACCGCTGCCGCCACGCGGGCCGCCCGCGCACTCCTGACGCTTTCGAGCCGGCAGCCAGGCCGGCGCAGTCTTTACGCGCGCAGCGCGGCGTGACCCATGGGGGTTTGCGCCCGCACGCCGCGCGCTCAATCAGGAGTAGCAACATGAATCAACGCAATTCGAATGACAGAGTTTCACATCCAGCCTCGCGGCGCGCCTTCGTGCTGTCCGCCACGACCCTCGCGCTGGGGCTGCTTGCCGGCTGCAGCTTGGGCAGTTCGGTCAGTTTCAACGGCACCGACATCACCGGCGCCGATTTCGGCCGCGACTTCCGTCTCAAGGATCCGACCGGACAGGAACGCACGCTGGCCGACTTTAAGGACAAGGTCGTGCTGGTGTTCTTCGGTTTCACCCAGTGCCCGGACGTGTGCCCGACCGCGCTGGCGCGCGCGGCCGAGGTCAAGACCCTGCTCGGGCCGGACGGCGACCGCCTGCAGGTGCTGTTCGTCAGCGTCGACCCGGAGCGCGACACGCCCGAGGTCCTGAACGCCTATACGGCCGCCTTCGATCCGACCTTCCTCGCCCTGTACGGCGACCAGGAACGCCTGGCCGAGACCGCAAAGGAATTCAAGGTCATCTACCAGAAGGTGCCGACTGGCGATTCCTACACCATCGACCATACCGCGGTCACCTATGCCTTCGACACCAAGGGCAAGCTGCGGCTGAAACTCTCGCACAGCCAGTCGGCGATCGAGTACGCTGCCGACGTGCGCAAGCTGTTGCATGCCGCCTGAGTCATCCCAATTCAAATCAAGGAGAACACCATGAACCATTTCATCCGCACCGTCGCTGCCGCCGCCATGTTGGCCGCCGTCGCTGGTTCCGCCCATGCCCAGGCCCAGGCCAACGTCAGCGTCAAGGACGCCTGGGTGCGCGCCACCGTTGCGCAACAGAAGGCGACCGGCGCCTTCATGCAGCTGCAAGCCGCCAAGGACAGCAAGTTCGTGTCGGCCAGCTCGCCGCTGACCCCGACCGTCGAAGTGCACGAGATGGCGATGCAGGGCGACGTCATGCGCATGCGCCAGGTGCAGTCGGTTGACCTGCCTGCGGGCAAAACGGTGGAACTGAAGCCGGGCGGCTACCACATCATGATGATGAACCTGAAAGCCCAGGTGAAGGAGGGCGATACCGTCCCGTTCACCCTGGTCTTCGAGGGCAAGGACGGCAAGCGCGAGCAGGTCGAGATCCAGGCGCCCGTGAAAGCCCTGAACAACGCCGCCAAGCCGGCCCACGCCGGCCACTGAAACCGCGATCCCGCAGTGCGATCGTTGACGTGAAAGCAACAATCATCTGTAGGAGTTTTCTGTAAACCAATCGTGCGCACAATCCCGCTTCGTACAATCGCCTGATTGCCGACTGGTTTCCCGATAAGGGGAGCCGCGGCCTCATGCGAATGGAGCGGATATGCGACGAAGTACATCTCGGTTGCCGGGCGGGCAAGGCGAATGGGCGCTGCTGGCGGCGCTTGCCGCCTGCTATCCGGCCAGCCTGCTGTTGCCCGCGGCCTGGGCGCGCGAGGGTGGTCTGCTGGAAAGCCTGCAGGTGGTGGTGCTCTGCGCCGGCAGCGTGCTGGCGCTGCTGATGTATGTGCGCACCCGGCCGGCGCGCGTCGCCATGCTGGCGCTGTGGGTCTCACCGGTCTGGCTGTTGCTGGCTGGGCGTGAGCTCAGCTGGGGCAGGGCATGGCTGCCTGACCACTCCGCCGCCGCCGATACCACGGCGGCGATGGCGCTGTGGTTCCAGCCACTGGCCAGGCCCGGCGCCGCCGTGCTGCTGGCTGTGCTGGTGCTCAGCGCCGTGTACTACCGGATCGACGGGCCGCTGCGGGCCGCGTTCGCCCGGCGCATGCCTTGGGTGATGCTGGTGGTCCTGCTGGCGGCCGCCATGGGGTCGACCTGTGCCGAGGGCCATATGTCTTGTCATCTCGACAGGGTGCTTGCCAGCGCCCAGACGTTCGAGGAATTATGCGAGCTGCTCGCCTACGTCGCGCTTGTCATGGTCCAGCATGTGGTTTTCATGCATCAAATGCCGGTAAAACGTGTGCCGGGTGTCGCGCATACGACCACTGTCGCGCCAGAAGAAGTGGGCTAAGTTACCCAAGTTCCATGGCATATACGGCAACTGGGACATTTTGCCCGTATGTGTGCACCGCGATTTCCTCTAGGATGTCGGGTTTTGGGTAAGGACCGCCATCTTCGCACCGCGGTCGAGCGATCATGTCGAACGTTAAAGTTATAGATTTGAAAACGGCGGAGCCGGGCGACTGCGCCGCTGCCGGCCTGGCCCCCTACTGCATGCAGTACTGGGCGCTGACCAAGCCGCGCGTCACGATGCTGACCGTGTTCTGCGCCGTCATCGGCAGCCTGCTGGCCAGCGACGGCTTCCCCGGCTGGGGCGTGCTGCTGTACAGCGGTGCGGGCATCTGGCTGCTGGCCGGCGCCGCTTTCGCAGTCAACTGCCTGCTTGAAGCGAGGATCGACGCCCGCATGGCGCGCACCGCGCGCCGCGCGACCGCCAGCGGCAGCCTGGGACCGCTGCAAACCGTCGTGTTTTCTCTGGTGCTGGGCGGCGCCGGCGCGGCGCTGCTGTATACCCGGGTCAATCCGCTGACGATGTGGCTGACCCTGGCGACCTTCGTCGGCTATGCCTTCATCTACACGCTGCTGCTCAAGCCAAATACCTCGCAGAACATCGTGATCGGCGGCTTCGCCGGCGCCATGCCGCCGGCGCTGGGCTGGGCCGCGGTCGCCAATGCGGTGCCGATGGAAGCCTGGCTGCTGGTCCTGATCATTTTCTTGTGGACGCCGCCGCATTTCTGGGCGCTGGCGATGTACCGCCGCGACGACTATGCGCGCTCCGGCCTGCCGATGCTGCCCGTCACCCACGGCATGGCGCATACCGGCCTGCAAGTGTGGCGCTACAGCCTGGCGCTGGCGGCCGGCACCGCGCTGCCGTGGGCGGTGGGCATGAGCGGGATCGTGTACCTGGTGGCCGCCTGTGCGCTGAACGCCGTGTTCCTGCGCTACGGCTGGCTGGTGCATAAGCGCTATAGCGACCAGATCGCCCGCAAATCGTTCGCCTGGTCGATCATGTACCTTGCGCTGCTGTTCGCGGCGCTGCTGCTGGACCATTACATCGCCCTCTGAAAATTGCCACTAGGTAAATTGTCAGTTTGAGTACGCTGGCGCACGGTGGGGTGGAACGTTAAGATATTAAGCTGTTTGCATGACAGCGAGATACCAATCCCACCCCACCACGCGGGTGCGCGGCAATCCAGCGCATCTACCGACTCATCTCCCGGACGGGCTGCCAGCCGATCGCCGCCGCCACGAGCGCAGCCTGAAAGCGCCGGCCAGCCTGCTCAACCCGGCCGACGTGCGCGACAGCGCCGACCTGGCCCGGCTGCTCGAGCAGCTCGGCTGCGGCGACGACCTGATCGTCGTCTCGAACCGGGCTCCTTGCATCCATTCCCATACGCCCGACGGGGTGAAAGCCCAGCGCCCCGCCGGCGGCCTGGTCACGGCGCTCGAAGCCGTGCTGTCCAAGGAAGGCGGCTGCTGGATCGCCCATGGCAGCGGCGACGCCGACCGCGCCACCTGCGACGAGCACGACCACGTGCGCAAGCACTACCTGGACGCTCCCTATCGCCTGCGCCGCCTGTGGCTGGACGAGGACGAAGTCGCCGGCTATTACGACGGCCTGTCCAACGAGGGCCTGTGGCCGCTGTGCCACCGCACCGACGTCGAACCTACCTTCCGCGCCGCCGACTGGGAGCATTATGTGCGGGTCAACCGCCGCTTCGCCGAGGCCGTGGTGGCCGAAGCCCCGACCGCGCGTCCGGTAGTGCTGGTCCAGGATTACCACCTGGCGCTGGTGCCGCAGATGGTGCGCGAGCGCCTGCCGGATGCCGTCATCGTGCTGTTCTGGCACATCCCGTTCCCCGCGCCGCAGCGCCTGGCGCGCCTGCCATGGCGCGAGCAGGTGATGGCGGGCCTGCTGGCCAGCACCGTGGTCGGCCTGCAGACCCCGGCCGACCGGGACAACTTCAAGCTGGCGCGCGCCACCTGCGCACAGGGCGCCGGCGGCGCCCATGTCGATGCCTATCCGATCTCGATCGCCTGGCCCGGCCGCCAGGAACTGCCCGCGCCCGGCCTGGGCGCCGAGGTCCGGCGCCGCTTCGGTATTGCGCCAGGGGTGCGCCTGCTGGTCGGCGTCGACCGCATGGATTACACCAAGGGTATTCCGGAGCGCCTGCAGGCCTTCGAGCTGCTGCTGGAACAGCGTCCGGAACTGCTGGGCCAGGTGACCTTGCTGCAGATCGGCGCGCCATGCCGCGGCGCCTTGCCGGCCTACCAGGAAATCTCGCGCCAGGTGAAGGCGCTGACGGCCAGAATCAATGCCCGCTTCGGTAATAGCATCTGGCGGCCCGTGGTGCTGCACGCTGCCAGCGCCAACGCGGCCACCGTCACCGACTGCTTCCGCGCCAGCGACGTGTGCGTGGTCACGAGCCTGCACGATGGGATGAATCTGGTGGCCAAGGAATTCGTGGCGGCGCGCAATGACTTGCGTGGTGCGCTGGTGCTCAGCCGCCAGGCCGGCGCCGCGGCGGAGCTGGACCAAGCCCTGCTGGTCGAGCCGCGCGATATCGCCGGTATCGCCCGCGCCATCGGCCGCGCGCTGGACATGCTTGCGCAGGAACAGATGGACCGCATGCGCGCGATGCGCGGCGTGGTGAGCCAGAACACGGTATTCGGCTGGGCCGCCCGCCTGCTGGGCGACGGCATGCGCGTCGCGGCAGGTCGTACGGCGCGCCCGGACCTGGCCCGTCTCGGGCAGCGGGCTGCGGCGTAGGCTAGGGCGCTGCCTCGAGGGGCAGCAGGCCGGCGGCCAGTGCCCGCAGCGTATCGCCGAAACCGCCGCGCGCCCGCGCATCGATCCTGGCGCTGGTGACGACCCTGGGCTGCGCGCTCCAGGCGAAACGGGCCCCGATGCCTTCCAGTGCCCGCACCAGCAGCACGTCTTCGTGGCAGGCGACGCAGGCGAATCCGCCCGCCGCCAGGTAGGCCTCGGCGCTCACGCCCAGGTTCGCGCCGTGGATGTGGCGATGGCCGTCGCGGTCCTGGTAGTCGCCCCTGAATCGTTCGCACAGCACGGAAGACTGGTCGCCATGCGCCGACCAGTCTTCGACGCCGACCGAACCGCACACCACATCGGCGCCGAGTGCGATCTGCGCCGCCAGCCAGCCTGGCGCGACGCAGGTATCGGCGTCGGTGAACGCCAGCCAGCGCGCGCCACGCTCCAGCAGACGCCGCGCACCGGCGGCGCGTGCGGCGCCGACCTGGCGCGCCGAGATTTCGCACCACTCCAGGCGGCAACCCGCGGCGTCGAACAGCGCCTCATGCAAGGCGACGACGTCCAGCGAGCGGTCGCTGCAGGCATCGAGCACGACGCACACCCGCACCTCCTCTCCCGCCAGCGCCGGATGGCGCGATGCGCGCAGCAGGGCGTGCAGGCAGGCGTCGAGGTGGGCCTCTTCGTCGTGGGCGGGAATGGCGACGCCGATCATGGCCGGCCTCCATGGGCTGTCCAGGTCTCCAGCACGAAATCCCGGTCAAGATGCACCATGCTGCGTCGCAGGCCGGGAATGTCCTCGGCGGCCCGGTGCAGCGCGTCCGTGCCGCAGGCACGATCGTCGAAGTCATGCAGGTAATGGCACATGACTAGCTCGCCATCGGGCGCCAGGCCGGCGGCGGCGCGGGCCAGCAGTGCGGCAGCTTCGGGTAGCGGAAAATAATAGGCCAGCTCGCTGATGACGATCAGATCGAAGGACTCGTCATCGGGCCAGTCGTCCGGAAGCCTGCGCTGCTCGAACCGTATCGCGCCGGCCAGGTCCGGCGGCACATCCCTGCGCGCCGCATCGAGTGCGGCGGCCGCGCCATCACTGGCCAGCAGGCGCGCGCAGCGCGGCGCAAGCGCTGCACTCAGCGCGCCATTGCCGCAACCGGGTTCGAAGGCGTTGCGGTAGTGCGGTTTGGCCAGGCTGGCCAGGAGGATGGCGCGCTTGCGCCGTTCGTACCAGGCGCCGTGCACATTCCAGGGATCGTCGCTGGCGCTGTACAGCGCCTCGAAGTGGTGCAGGCGCGTGTCAGTCATGGCAGTCAAAGAACAGTTCGAAGGGGTGGAGCACGCGCTCCATGGCGAGTGCCGGCAGGATCGGTGCGGCGCCGGTGCTGGCGTCACCCTCGACCTGGCTGGTGAAGCAGGCCAGCGCGGCGCGCTTGCGCTCGACCGCATCGGCTGGCAGCCCAAGTTTGCAGGCGTGTGTCCA
>Ga0265780_10003416_pt1 | contig 20875 bp, 22 predicted proteins | sample P1T30metagenome_FD_192432 | JGI IMG/M metagenome (GOLD analysis project Ga0265780, IMG submission 192432) | Plant litter microbial communities from East Loma Ridge, Irvine, California - P1 T30 | ecosystem: Environmental > Terrestrial > Plant litter > Unclassified | place: USA: California...
AATCAATGGCGAATTGACCATCAATAACTTCAATATGATCTTTAACCGGGTAAATTTTAACGGTTCGCTAATCGGTGGTATTCCAGAGACCCAGGAGGTGGTGGATTATTGTGCAGACAACAAGATCTATCCGCAAATTCGAGTTATTAAAGCTTCGGAAATAAATGATGCCTGGGACAAAGTGGTTAATAAAGAAGCAAGATACCGATATGTTATCGATGCATCGACATTTTAAACTAAGTGGTATGAAGTCTTTAGCAACATTAATCGCGATTCTTTTCACATTTTTGGGCTATACCGCAAGCTGTAGTAAAGATGATGAAAACATACATGCCCAAAATAACCATGTTGGAAATATTAATCCTCTAACAACCAAAATGAAAATTACAATAGGCACCACAGTTTTCTCGGCAACGCTATACAATAATCCAAGTGCAAGGGCTTTCAGCGCAAATTTTCCGGTTACGATTAATATGGCGGAGCTTAATAACAATGAAAAATATTATGATCTGCCCAATAGTTTGCCAACCAATGCGTCGCTGGGCGGAAATATCAAAGTGGGCGACTTAATGCTTTACGGAAGTAATACGCTGGTGTTATTTTACAAAAGTCTCAATACCTCGTACAGCTATACAAAGCTCGGATATGTTGACAATCCCACCGGACTTGCCACGGCACTAGGCAACGGGGATGTTGTTGTAAAATTTGAGAACAACTAGAGATTATACGATATGAAAATCAATCTAAAGATAGCTTCAATAGTGATCATAGGCACTCTTGCAACAGCTTGTAGCAACCCTGAAAATGAGAAAGTAACGAAACCAGATAAAAATGAACTAACCGAGATTTTTCCGAAAGGTCAAAAAGGATCAAGCGAAACATTTACCGGAAATGCCTATAACGTTGGCTTGGTAGATCCTGATAGCGTTTTGACAACAGCTGTTGGAAACGTCTATTTCGAGCCAGGTGCGAGAAGCAATTGGCACAGTCATCCCGCTGGTCAAATTTTAATCATCACTGATGGAGTTGGTTATCATCAAATCGAAGGACAGCCTATTGAAATCCTTAAAAAAGGAAGCGTAATAAAATGTCCGCCGAATGTCCGCCATTGGCACGGAGCAAGTGCAAATGTAGGTTTACAGCAATTGTATATCGTCCCTAACACTGAAAAAGGCATTGTTAATTGGCAAGAAGCAGTGACGGATGAAGTGTACAAGGGTGCAAAGTGATGGTTTCGGCCAAAAAAAATTAAAAATAAAGAATATGGAAAAGCATAACATCACCATCCGCCATGGCCACTGCCGAATTCATCAACTACTACACCGATATACTGCTTAAAACTGTAAGCTTTGAAGTCTTGCTTATTAGAGACTCGATGTTTTTTCAGGTGAGGCACCATTTGGTATTCGATATATAGATATAAACACATCATGATATCTATATATCAGCCTGAAAATTGCCTTTTTCTTTTTGTTGGATTTTGGATAACCTGAATAAACCTACAGCTAAAAGAAAATACAATCAATTTAGGTCGATATACTATAATGGTAATGATCATGCAGATCAATTCTGATAGGAGAGCGCCTAAGCTTCATTTCTTGAGACAGATCTGAATTGCACATTTTACCAATTCAGTAAGCGGATGTTTCAGCAAAAAGAAAAAGTTTGCGCGGGCACAATATTATCCATGTTTAAACGCTAATGATAATTGAGAGCGTCAATTTAGAAATAAGGTATTTTGAACACTGATCATGGTCCCTTATTCTTTGGCAGAGCTTTAACTACCAGAAATCAGTACTGCAGATCGAAGAAGTTTTCGCTCTCTGAGACAACACTCATCGGCCATCCAATACGTAATTTTAAGGGTTAGCGAGCTGACCGTTTTAATGAGCCAATTAAATTAGTTTTCTTATAGACATGCCTGTCAGCACTAGTCTATTTTCAGAAGGGGACCTTTGGTCAATCCTCTACTCACTGAATTGATTAGCAAAATTATTATTCATTATTCGCTTTCATTTTATCTAGAAGCGTTAGGACAGAATCATTTAGGAGCTCCACCAATTGGTTATCCATATATCGATATTCATCAGGGATATTCAATACAATAACTTCCTTCGTTATGATACTCGAGGGAAATTTCTCTTGCAATCTTCTTTTATGTTCCCTTTCCATAACAAAAATAAGGTCTGCCCATAACAACAGCTTTTGATTTACTTTAATTCTTGCAGATTCAGCAGTCCCGGCCGAACGAACATCATAGCCATACAAACGCTTGAAAAGATCTTCCGCAGTTCTGCTACGCCACCTATTTCTACTGCATATAAAAAGCAAATTCATTCTAAACTACTCCCATTTGTAAAACTGTGGACTTTCCTGGTTCTGTGTCATTGATAATTTACAATTTAAGTCAAATTTGGCCATTATTAACAATGTTGACCTAAGATTTAAATGAGAGGACAAACACTTAAGGTAGAATGCTACTCCAGCCTTCGTTTTGTGAGACAATTATGCTCCCTTAAACGCTTCATGAACCAACTTATACCTTACTCATGAAATAGTTCATTTACATTCCTGTCTTTCTCATGGTCTCTGATGGGTTTTGCGTTCTGACTCTCTGTAAAGCTAATTGTATCGTACCGAGAGCTAGCTCGTACCTACCGATGGATTTCCTATTTTTAGATGATCAAACAATCAGCATTAAACGATTTACTATGATGAATAAAAAAAATATCCGTTGGGGTCTTATAGGTTGCGGCGACGTATCGCACCGATTTATGCAGGGTTTGTTGAATGTGCAAAATAGTAAATTAGGATCAGTATGGTCAAGAAGACCTGAACAAGTAGAATCATTTGTAAAAACTTATGGTGGTAACGCTTGCGTGACCTTTGAAGAGCTGCTTGCAAGCGATATCGATGCCGTTTACATTGCCACTTTACCAGATAGCCATGCTTTTTACAGCATAGCAGCCCTTAATGCCGGTAAACATGTATTGTGTGAAAAACCTTCAGCCATAAACAGTTACACGTTAGAGGAGATCTTAGAAACTGCTAATGCAGAAAAGTTGCTCTTTATGGAAGCAATGAAATCACCGTTTTTCCCTCTTTACCGGCAAATCAAAGAACACATGCTCACTGATTCAATTGGAGACATTGGATACGTCCGCGCAGGATCATCGGTTGCGGGTTTACGTTCTGATCATCCTAACTTTAGCTTTGATCTCGCCGGTGGTAGTTTAATGGGAATTGGCATCTATGAGGCGTTTCTGGCGCTCGACTGGCTTGGTGAGACCAAAAATATCCAGGCAATGGGGAAACTGGGACAAACTGGAATAGATGTCTTTTCTATCTTTCAAACTGAGCATGAAAATGGTTACGGGCAATTCTATACCGGCTTTGAGGTCCATGGCAAAGGTGATGCCCTTATCTGTGGTACACTCGGGAACATAACCATTCATAAAAATTGGTGGAATCCTAATTGTGCTAGAATTGACTATTTCGATGGCCGTGTCATTAAATTAGACAACCCTTTTACTGCTGGAGGATTTAACTATGAAATCGATCATTTCTGCGACTTAATTCGCAATAAAGCATTGGAAAGCCCAATTATAAGTCACGATATGTCAAGAGGAATGATCAGTATGATTGATAAAGCTCGTGCTGCGATCGGATTGAAATTTAAAGGAGAATAATTGAATTTAAAAAGAGCTGGCATTTCAAGGCCAGCTCTAGATACAATAACTTTTTTGAGGATGTTTCACAAACTGTGTCAATAGTTTAACTTTAAGCTATCGACATGCATATGGCAACACCCTCCCTCATTTGTTAATGAACTCTTCCTAGCAACCTGTAATATATAGCATTACCTTCTCCATCACCTAAGGACATAATAAAATCACCTTTTATATCATCATCAATGTCAATTGCAAATAAATTCACATCCCAGAGTTCAATATAACTATTACTGTCTTTATTGTCTATGGTTAAAACTTGCCCATCGAGTGAATAATTTGGAGTTCTATTACTTGTTAAATTGCTGAAGATTTCCTTTAATTCCTTCAAACTTTTCTATATATCAAATTAAAGATTAACTAGGATTCTCTTTTTGTTGTATCAGGGAGTACCAAAGAAAGTTACACCTAAAGAAATGTAATTGCTAAAAGAAGTGAATTCAATTCGAGTCGGTATACTATAATGCTATTGATATTATAAGGCTCGCATGTGATAGGAGATTGTTTAAGCTTCGTTTTTTGAGATAAATACCCTACTGGGGCTTAAGGCTTGTTGTTCTACCATGATAGATCTAAAGCAGCTCTTTTGAATGGGCTATTGTTGTTTATTAACCTGTGCCTACCATGGGCAACTTGCTCGCTTTTAAAAGTATTCGTCACTGATGAATTTTGCCGTAGGACGGTCCTGCCCAATAATTGCATATTTAGCAATACCTGCTCCGGCTTCCCGTGCAGTGCTGGTACCTTGTTACCTGTGAAATCAGAGTTTTCAGGGAGGGAACGAGTAGCCATGCTTCCAATAACAGAGTTGTTTCCAATGGTTACCCAAGGCAAAATGATCAGATTCCCAGGGGATAAATCTTATTAAGGTGATAAACGGCATCGAACTGCTGTAATAAGCTAATTATCAGCATATTATCTAAATCCTCAGTTGTTACATGAGTAATTTTCCTTAAATTGAGTAGATAAGTTCTAATAAGCTTTTTCTATCGTACCAGGCTGGGTTTTCATCGCCAGTCAATTTTTTGACTTAACACTTCAAAAATAACTCAGATATGAAACATTATATATCGGTCGTTTCTCCGGCATTCGCCCAGCCCAAGCTCGCTACGGGATACTTTTACAAAAAACGTTTAATTGGGCTGGAGGTCGTGGTCATCGAAAACAGTAAAGTTCCCCTGGCAACCATCGAAATAGCCGTTAAAAATGGTGCTTACACAAAAAGGCAGGAATTTAGCGAGCTTTATCAAACCCCTTTCATCATGTATTCTTGGCAAGGTCCCGCATATTATACCGATTCCGCCTCCACGATTTCTATATAAAAGATTGTATACAGTTTTATTTGATAAGATTTGTGTAGACCATTGTTTTCTAACATGGAAACCAACAGTATCGGAAATATGCTATGAATTACAGCTGCAACAGCTGGAATCACAAAATTCTAAAAAAATGGAAAATCAGGAACACCCAACATTCGGTAACGGAAAAATCTGTTATCTGGAACTACCGTCAAGAAACATAGCGGAGTCGGCATCTTTCTACAATGCAGTCTTTAATTGGAACATCAGGCAGCGCAGTGACGAAACATGGGCCTTTGACGATATTGTGAACGAGGTAAGTGGCACCTGGAGAACAGACAGGCAGCCAGCTGTTGAACTTGGATTGTTAGTATACATTATGGTAGATGACATTGAAATATCCATGCAAGCAGTGGTTGATAATGGAGGAACGATAACTCAGCCGGTAGGCTTGGAGGCTCCCGAACTTACCGCACGGTTTAAAGACCCAACAGGAAACATTCTTGGCCTGTTTCAACAGTAAATCGAGATTATCAAAACTACAATACTTCTATACTAGAATGAAACGCCAACCTGCAAACCTGTGCCACCGCTTCCAAATCTTACCCGAAATGGTACAGAAAGGAACAAAGATGCATCTTTTCCCATTATCAGTTTAAGTGGTGATATTATAAACTTAACTTCCGAACAAATCAATTTAACTTTCGGTAGTCTAAAGGTGTAGACCCAACTTTCTGTTTAAAAACCCTGGTAAAATGCTGAGGGTACTTGAATCCAAGCTCATAAGCAATTTCACTAATAGATTTCCTGGGATCAAACATTTTTTCTTTTGCCAGATTCATCAACTTGTTTTGAATGTGGTCTGAGGCGGACAATCCGGTTTTTTTTTTTGATCAAATCGCCAAAGTAATTTGCTGATAAATTAAGCTTTTCTGCACAGTATGCAACAGTAGGAAGTCCATTTAATTGTAGTTCTTCCGAGGAAAAGTAAATAGCTAGAAGATCTTCAAATCTTTCGAGTATGCCTTTATTTACGACCTCCCTTGTAATAAACTGTCTATCATAAAAGCGAATACAATAATTAAGCAATAACTCAATGTTGTTTACGATCAAAGTTTTACTGTGTTTATCAATAGGATGCTGCAGTTCGGTCTGAATTTTATTAATACAGTCCTGAATAATGCTACGTTCAGAATTGGATAGGTGAAGTGCTTCATGTACTTCGTATGAAAAAAAAGTGTATTCGTGGATTTGACGACCAAGTGTGGTGCCGCGGATAAAATCCGGATGAAATACCAGTGCCTTACCCTGGGGCTGAAAATATTCTTTGTTCTCAACACCAATAACCTGATCTCGGCCTACGAATACTAAACTGCCTTCTTCGTAGTCATAGTAATTACAACCGTAACGAAGGTCACCGCATTTAATTTCTTTTAAAAAGATGGTATAAAACCCGAAACGCTGCCGATGATGAGTGCGGGGATCAGCCTTAGATAAATCCACCACATTTACCAGCGGGTGAGAAGTTGTATTGTTGTTGTAATTATTGTACTGTGTGATTGTATCAAAGTTAATTAACTTTTCCATCCTTTTTCCCTTTTGCTTAAGCAAAGCTAAGGATAGTTTTAGTTGCCCGAAAGCAACTGATTACCAATCAGTGATATTGGTAGGTATTACAGTAATATGTATAAGTAATAAGTGGAAGCCAGACCTCAACTTTGTATTGTAGAAAGGCACAGTTGCAACATCTGCACCTGAATAAAATCAGACAAGCAGTATTGGATATAGACACGGCTTTGCAGGTAGATAAAGATTGAATATTAGTTTACTTATTAGAGTCATACCATAAAATTTATGATATCATGGAAAAGAGAACATTAGGAAATGGGCTGGAAGTTTCAGCCATAGGCCTGGGATGTATGGGCCTGAGTTACGCATACGGAAACATACCTGAAAAAAAAGACGCTTTAACGCTTATCAAGGCTGCATATGAAGGTGGTGTTACTTTCTTTGATACCGCAGAGGTATACGGACCTTTCACCAACGAATCCCTTTTAGGTGAAGCGCTGGAACCGATAAGGGATAGGGTTGTCATCGCCACAAAGTTTGGATTCTTAAATGGCAGTAGTGCCGAGCCTGCAGACAGCAGACCCGAAAGTATCAGAAAAGCATTAGAAGGATCACTCAAGAGACTGGGCACAGATTACGTGGATTTATTCTATCAACACCGCGTTGATCCTAATGTACCTGTTGAGGACGTTGCAGGAACGGTAAAAGATCTCATTAGCGAAGGTAAAGTAAAGCATTTTGGACTAAGTGAGGCTGGCGCGGCTACAATTCGAAAGGCTCATGCTGTTCAACCTGTAACCGCTTTACAAAGTGAATACTCACTTTTCTGGCGTGAACCTGAAGCAAATATTATTCCTACACTGGAGGAACTCGGAATTGGCTTCGTTCCTTTCAGCCCACTTGGAAAAGGTTTTTTAACAGGCGCCATTAATGAAACGACCAAATTTAGCAACAATGATTTCAGAAGTAAGGTGCCACGGTTTTCCGAAGAGAATAGAAAAGCAAACCAGGAGCTTGTTTATCTACTTAAAAAAGTAGCTGTTGACCATGATGCAACTCCTGCGCAGATCGCGCTTGCATGGTTACTTGCTCAAAAGCCCTGGATCGTTCCAATTCCAGGAACAACAAAGCTTGAGCGCCTGAAAGAAAATAATGCAAGTGCAATGGTCACATTATCTCCGGAGCATGTTAAAGAAATTTCAACAGCTGCCTCAAACATCCAGATCATGGGGGATCGATATCCCGCTGAACTGCAAGAACGAATTGACAGATAATTATTGCTTAACTAAACATCAAATAATGGAACATAAAAAAAATATTAATCGCAGGAAGTTTCTGACTACGGGAGCACTTGCAACAACCGCTGCAGCTGTATCAGGTCTTGGATTTACTTCGGGCGCCGGCGATGATGATTTGAAAAAAGAGGCTGTGATTTCCCAACCGATTGCGGCAGATAAACGTAAACTTGGTAAACTCGAAGTTTCCGCTATTGGGCTTGGCTGCATGAGCATGGCCAGTAATAGTTACAATCCCCCTAGAGAGATGGCTCCCATGGTTAAAGTAATCCGGGGTGCGGTAGACATGGGATTAACTTTCTTTGATGCAGCCGAGGTCTACGGGCCGTATCGAACGGAAGAAATAGTAGGTGAGGCCTTAAAACCACTTCGAAACAACGTCGTAATTGCCAGCAAGTTCGGGTTCAAATTTGAAAATGGGAAGAGTGTAGGCCGGGACTCACGTCCCGAAAGTATTCGCAAAGCAGTTGAAGGTATGCTGAAACGTTTGCAGACCGACCGAATTGATTTGCTTTACTTGCATCGTGTTGATCCCAACGTTCCAATTGAGGATGTTGCAGAAACTGTTGCAGACCTGATTAAAGAAGGAAAGGCCTTGCATTTTGGACTTTCAGAAGCCTCCCATGATAACATTCGCAGGGCACACAAGGTTTATCCTGTAGCGGCCTTACAGAATGAGTATTCACTTGTGGAAAGAGTGCATGAGAACAAGACACTTGACCTTTGTCAGGAACTGGGTATTGGCTTTGTACCCTGGTGTCCGGTCGTGAGAGGGTTTATGGCGGATAAATTTGATGAATATAGCCGCTTCGCACCGGAGTCCCGCTTTCCCGCAGTTCCATATTTTTCACCGGAAGCCATAAAAAACAACATGGCCCTGCTGAATTTGGTGCGCAATTGGTCTGAAGAAAAAGGAATTACACCAGTTCAGTTTTCTTTGGCATGGCTACTAGCGGAAAAGCCATGGATTGTCCCTATTCCTGGTACAACGAAACTGCATCATCTTGAAGAAGATCTTGGAGCGCTGAAAGTAAAATTCACTACGGCTGAACTAAGGGATTTTCGTGCTGAAATGGAAAAGATTCAACTTATGGGTGTAAGGCAGGCGGAGTCAGCATTACAGGATGTTTAGTTTTTGATCATTAAGCATAAACAAGAATGAAAGCCAAAACAAGATTATTGATGCTAACCATGTTTATTGGTTTGACATATAGCTGCTCAGACGCACAGTCGGCAGCACCTGATGAAATAAAAGCGAAGGGTTCAAAAACACTTATTGTGTATCTGTCCCGAACAGGTAACACAAAGGCCGTGGCAGAGATGATTCAAAGTCATGTTGGTGGCAAGCTGGTAGCTCTGGAACTTGACAAGCCATATCCAAAAGATTATCAGACGGCTGTCAATCAGGTAGCAGCTGAAAATAATACCGGATTTTTACCGGTACTGAAGACGAAAATTGATAGTATGGAAACCTTTAATACGATTTTCATAGGCTTTCCTACCTGGGGGATGCAACTGCCTCCCCCAATCAAAAGCTTTCTGAGTAATTACGATTTTACAGGTAAAACAATCATCCCTTTCAACACCAATGCAGGTTATGGCATAGGCAGCTCATTTGATCAGGTTAAAAATTTATCTCCAAATAGTACAGTGCTGCAAGGTATATCATTTACTGGAGGAAAGGAGCGAGACAAAATCTACTTTGTTATGGAAGGAAGAAAAAAAATGACCACTAATGCCGAATTATCAAAATGGCTCCTGCGCCTCGACGCTAAACATTTAACCAAGTAGGAATACCTTCTGCATATGTCAATTTCAAAAATAGTCTCAACTTTAAAATCATAAATTATGAAATCAAGCATAGTTTTTTTAGTGTTACTCTTATTATCAACCCTCATATTTGCGCAAAAAATGGAAAAAACCAAAGTAGAACAAAGACTGACAGCCATTGAAGATAAAATGGCGATCAAATACGTAGTAGATCAATTTTCGAACCTTGCCGATACCAAAGAGATCGACAAACAAGTTATGCTGTTTACCGAAGATGGCATTGTAGAATCTATCTCCAATGGCCAGCCATCATCATCGTTAAAAGGCAGAGCACAGTTAAAGCAAGCTTTTTCAGCATTTCTCTCAAATTTTCATACTGTATATCATCAAAATGGACAACAAACAATCAACTTACAGGGAGACAAAGCAGAAGCAACGAGCTATTGTCGTGTAATACTAGTTGGGAAGCAAAATGAGAAAGAAGCAAAAACAACTTTAAATACCATATATAAAGATTTGTTTGTAAAAGTAAATGGCAAATGGTTAATTAAGCACCGCACATCTAATTTCGTCCATAGAGAACAAGACGAATTCTAGTGATAGATGGTTTAAAGTTATAAAACATTTAGAAGCTGCTCTTCATAGGGTGGCTTTCGTATTTTGTAAGCATTTTTCATTATTAAACGGATTTGAAGTTCTATGATAGAAAATAGATCTGACAATGTACCAAGGAGAAACGAAAATGATCTCTATACTGGGACTCCCTCAAATCCATTATTTACTAGGATTCTTTTTTTTGCTGTATCTTGGATTACCTAAGTAAGTAACAGCTACAAGAAATACGATCAATTTAGGCGGAATACTATAATCTTATTGATATAACCTGGCTTAACTCTGATAGGCGAACTTTCAACCTTCGTTTTTTGAGACAAAAGCTTCTGGTGCCATCCTGAAAATCTCTCTTATACCACCTGTTTTTGGAAAGACGGACCTTACAGTAACTCCAAATAAATGATCCAAATAGTCAGGCGGGTGAAATGGTAGAACACCAGTGACTCTAATTGGATTTAAGGCATTTAGCAAATAGATTCTTATTGGAACCTAAGTCTACTAATCTAATTAAATACCTATAATCATAATTCAGCATCGATTGAAATGGACTAGATCATCTATGGTTTGGAAATTTCATCTTTAATTAATTTTTCAATCGACTTATCTCCCGGGCCCGGAGCATTTAGATTAACCACCTTGCCATTTTTATCAATCAAGATGTATTTGGGAATAGCTGCCGCAACATAAGATTCAGCCACGGCGCTACTTGTATCGTAAAGTTGCAACCATTCAGGTTTCTCTTCGGAAAGTGCTTTTCTCCAATCTGCCTCGCCGTCAAAAATGGCGATACCCATAAAAGCTACCTTATTATTGTCTTTAAACTTGTCTTTAAGTTTCTTAAGATTAGGCATTTCCACACGACAGGGTGCACACCAACTCGCCCAGAGATCTATATAGATGACCTTTCCTTTAAAATCAGCAAGGCGATGGATTTTGCCTCGATCATCAGGAAGGCTAAAGGCGGGAGCTGATTTGCCGACCTGTAACTGCGTTAACTGAAATTCTTTCTCTGAGTAACTTTTGGCGAGTTCTTGTTTCACAGCAGCGTTCCCTATTGCATCATAAAGCGGTTGTGTGATTTTCTTAGCGATATTAAGTTCTTTTATCGAACTGGCTCTACCTACAGTTCGATTAACCGAATACTGCAAATAATACTCTTTCACCTTACCTGTAAAGAGTTGGTTGACTAGTTTAAGTGGATAATCAGCTTTTTGTACTAAAACAGAGTCTTCAAGTTCGTTTAGCTTTTTTCTGTATTCGTAATACAAGGGAAGAGTCCAGCTGGTATAATCTTCAGCAATCAGGTACTCATCATGAGATATTCCGTCAGCAAATAGCGGTGGTGTATTGTTGTCGACAAGATCCATCATTTGCCCTTTGTCATAACCATTCATCAATGAAAATTCCAGCAACATATAAAAAGCCATGCTTTGGTTATCAATTTCAATCATTCTCTTGAAGAAATTAAAATAGGGATCGTTCGGTTGAGGCTGATTAAAAACATTATAATAAACAGTGTCTTCCAAGCTTTTCAAGTTTTTAACATATGAAAGTAGCTCTCCCCGTTTTAAGTCATACCAGGATCGTTTGTCCAACCTGGCTCTAAAAGCAGCATCCATCTGAATGCGATACTGATTGCTTTCTTCTCCAACACCGGTAATCTTTTTACTTGCATTCAAAGTGTTAAAGTCAGTGGCATCACCCGTGATTTGCAACTTATATCCGGGCGCTACATATATTCCGTTGAGTTGTGTTCTATTTTGCTGGATGCTAGTACGTTGAGGACGTGTAATTTTAAATGTCTTCAGATAAAACTCACCGCTGTCGTTTAAATGAAGTGTATCAAGAAGCAATTTATTATTTTCATCATAAAAGAAAATCTTGAGCATTCTTTCGGGTGAATTGCTAAGCTTACCCTGCAAGATTAAAGGTTGTTTATTTTTTTGCTGGGCTGATGCAACGCTGAGAAAACAAAATGTAAGTAGATATAGAAAAATTCTTTGCATGGTAATCTATTGAGGTTCTATAAATATAAAATATATTCTAGCTTTTTAAGACATATGCTCAATTTTATAGGAACCTAATTTCCTGGGTAACAATTATATAGAAAGCTAACAGGAGTAGGTTACCTTCCTTTTATAGCACTCGATGTTTTTTGCTGAATAAGACACAATTTGTTATTAGATACATAGATATAAAAACATCAGAAAGGAGGCGCTGTTAAATAACCATCTCAAGCAATAAAATTTATTACTGATAATTTTTGATACTTTAGAAAAATATACATAAAAAGGAATTGTACATATCATAAACAATAGGTAGGGGAAAAATTGTTAGTACAATCTAAGACAAACCCGATCTTAAATTAATTCAATTGAAGAAGCTTGATGCCAGAAAACTCAGCGAAGCAGCTCTATTAGAGATCTTAGCTTTAACCGGGGATCTTGCCGAAAATTATTCCGGTGAAGATATTGTTATTGAGATGTTTCATGACGATGCTGGACCTTCAACCGTACAGCAATCTGGACTGGAAAGCTCAAAAGTAGGTAAAGAACTTGGGAAATCTGATAACGCTACCTTGAAAACCAGGATGCAACTGGCTGCCATGAATAATCAGTTGCAAATTTCGGATGTTGAGATCGACCGAATGAAGGAACTTCTGAAAGAGTCGAAGGCGAATTTCAGACAGCTTGTTGAACAAGCTCCAGTAGCCATCATGGTCTTGATGGGTGAACACATGATCATAGAAGTTGCCAATCAGCCGATGCTTGACATTCTTCATCAAGACACCAAAATACTTGGGAAGCCAATCCTGCAGAGTATGCCGGAGTTGAAGGGAGAACCTGCTGTTCAGCTAATTTTCGATGTTTTCCGAACCGGAAATGGTTCTGACGGTGCTGAAGTACCTGTTCGTATGATGCATAATGGAGAATCAGAAATCCGGTACTTTAATTTCAGCTATCGCCCTTTATTGGAAGACGGAAAAATCATCGGTGTGATGGATCTTGCAGTTGAAGTGACTGATCAAGTGCATGTAAGGCAAAGCCTAGAGGCAATTATTATAGAGAAAACGGAGCTCGCAAAAAGCCTCCGTAGTAGCGAGCAGCGGTTGCAAGGTATTCTCGACACAATGGCAGAGGGTGTTGGAATTATTGATGCAAGTGGTAAAATGGTATATGCCAATCCCATGGCACAACGCATTTTGGGATTAGATGAACAAGAGATCAAAAAGCGTACGTTTGGAGATAAGAGCTGGCAGAACTTGCGACTTGACGGTTCTCTATTACCCGATGAAGAACATCCGATGGCCATTATGATGCAAACTGCTCAGCCAGTCTACGATCAGGAAATTGGCGTTCAGCCACCAGATGCCGACCGGATGTATATTTCCATCAATGCTGCGCCTATTTTTGATGATGCTGGTAAGTTATCAGGTGGCATAGGTACATTCATGGATGTCACAAACCGGCGAAAAATGATGATGCAAAAGGAGGATTTCATCAGCGTAGCTAGCCACGAACTGAAAACACCTGTCACTACGCTCAAAGCCACTTTGCAACTACTCACGAAAATTCAGGATATGGGTAAGCCGGAACTGCTGAGGACGATGATTTCTCAGGCTAATATAAGTATGGGCAAGCTCAATAAGCTGATTAGTGAACTATTAGATACCAACCGGATCAGCCAAGGGCACCTGCAGATACACAAAACTAACTTCAATATTGGGGATCTAATACGTGAGTGTAGCCAGCATATTCGCGGCACCGACAGACATGAAGTTATACTTAAAGGTGACCTTGACTTGGAGATCAATGCCGATGAGCAACAACTTGAACAGGTGTTGCTCAATTTTATTAGTAATGCCGCAAAATATGCGCCGTCTTCAGAAGAAATTGTTATTGAAGTGATCAAACAAGATCATGCAGCCAGAATCAGCGTAACGGATAAAGGACCAGGTATACCGCCTGAGAAGATTCCTTATGTATTTGACCGTTATTATCGGGTGAATCACGACAGTATACAGATATCTGGACTCGGATTGGGACTTTTTATCAGTGCAGAGATCATAAAAAAACATGGCGGTAAGATTGGGGTTGATAGCCAGCTTGACCAGGGCAGCACTTTTTGGTTTTCAGTGCCGCTATAATTCTTAACCATCATTATTCCGTCTTTCTCTTAGACTCGATCTTCTTACCCTTGTACAAGGAACTATTTGATGTGATATATAGATATGAACATATCATGATATCAATATATCGTATTTAAGATTAACTATGATTCTCCTTTTTGCTGTATTTTGGATCAGCTAAGCAAATTACAGCTAAAGAAATACATTCAATTTAAGTCGGCGTACTTTATTGATATTGATTTCATGCGGCTCAATTCTAGTAGGAGAGGACTTAAGCTTCGTTTATTGAGACAAGATTAGATTGTCATTAGCCAAAGTAACCTATAATAAAGCAGTGTTTAATATATATAGTATCCTTAATTAGATAGTATATGCAGCGAATAGATATACTTTCTGCATGATCGATTTATCGTCCCCTGGGATTGAAGCGATCAAGCAGAACGGCGAAAACTACTTGGATTTTGGCCACAATGTTTCTTAAAGAATTTACTGAACACGAACTGGTCGCTAAAGTTCAATGATTCCGCTATCTGGGCAATTGGAATACCGGATTCATTTAGGAGCACCTTAGCCTCGATGATCAGCATTTCATCAATGAGGTCTCCTGCGGTCTTACCGGTCAGCCCACGGGTGGCGGTGGTCAGATATTTAGGTGTGATATTTAACATATCTGCATAGGCTTGGACACTTTTTTCCTTTTTGAACTTCTTCATTACCAGTTTGAGGAACTGGTGTACAACATACTCTTTACGACTACTAGAAATAACGTAAGGTTTGGTTTTTGATTGGTATAACGCGCCTATCTCAAATATAAGTGCCGAAAACAGGTGCCGCAAAATATCTTCTGCATAAAACCTGTTCGTTCGTGTATCCTTCATTTTTAATGCAAGTGCTGAAAGTTGGGTATTGAACAGGTCGGCCTGAGTTTCCCTGAGAGTGACAACTCGGTTAATGATACTGGTCAGATAATCATATGCCTCCGCGATCTTTGACGGCACCGCTGAACTTAACAAATACTCATTCGAGAACAAGAGATTGGTGGCTTTACAATCCATAGATACAATCCCGAAATGGCGTATCGTGTTGGTCGTAAATAGTATGAGATCATTTTTTCTAAGTGTATATTCTAGCAGATTAATCTTTACATTAACTTCACCTTCAGTGATCAAATGGATGGAATTATGATCGGCGCGATAAGGCGAAATGAATGAGGTATCCATTTCCTGTGCATTGGTATCGAATATATATAATCCTTTAAAATCCGTATTGATGTCCAAACGGGACCTTAGAAATTCCAAGGTCAAATTTTCAATACGCTGCTTCTTGTTTTTCATAATTCCAAACAGGACCAGTCGCTGGTTTTAAGGCATCCCAGCGGACTATTAAGTTAAAAAGATAGCAATTTTTTAGATTAAAACAAATCAGTCATCCCCTAAGAGAGGAGTTCTGAACATATTTTGGCCGTATCTGGCTATGTTCTGTAGGTATCAGATATCCGAGATTTGTAATGTAATCAACAACTCAAGCTATGGATTGGCAACCAACATCGTTAAATAGGCATTTCACCAACTGGTCGCAGATGGCAATACCATACTTCACGTGGCTGCGTGTATATCACTGCATCTGTTTTCCAAAATCTTTCCCGGACTATACAGGTCCGCCTTGCCAAGACATGAGGGTATTTGAACTGCCATCATAGTCGCAAAGGCGAATTGCGAACAAAAGCCCAACAGGCTAAAGAGTGGATATTCGCGCTTTCGGTATAGGCTTCTTCTGTTTCATCTGATAGTCGCGTGGCCCGTTTAAGAATGACCCGTCGCAGGCGCTCCTGATGCTCGTTACCCCAGAGGCCAATGGCACTGATCAGAGGGATAAGTGTTCTCCCAAAATCGGTAAGTGTGTACTCTACCTTTGGGGGCATCACCGGATAGATCTTTTTATTGACCAATTCATGGTCTTCGAGTTCTTTCAATTGGACATTCAGCACCCGCCTGGTGACATCAGGGATCTTACGCTGAATCTCGCTCGGACGCAGGTTGCCTTGGTGAATAAACCATAAGATAAGGATCTTCCATTTGCCATACAGGACCTCACCGACCAGGTCAAGTCCGCAGTTTAAGGATGGGATGGTCTTTTTTTCATACATAAAAACAAATATACAATAGACTCGATAAGTGAGCAATACGGATAAATTTATCACTATATGATTCGCAACCCCGTAATTGTTTGATATCTGTGTACTGTTGAGATTTGGACAACAAAAACGTTTAAAATTATGATACAACAAATCAATTACAGCAATGAATTATCAGGCAAAATTGCCCTGGTAACAGGAGGTACAAAAGGGGCCGGAAAGGCAATAGCAGATAGGCTCGTGAAAGCTGGTGCAACAGTAATAATAACTGCGAGAAATGCTCCTAAGGAAGAAGATAGTGGCATGCAGTTTATTTCTGCCGATTTAAGTACGGCACAGGATGCTCAGAAAGTGACCAGTGAGGTACTGTCAACCCATGGGAGGCTGGACATCCTGGTTAACAACCTTGGTGCTTCTACTACACCAGCGGGTGGTTTTGCAGCATTAAATGATGAAGATTGGATAACAACCCTGCAAGCTAATTTACTGGCTCCTGTCAGGCTTGACAGAGGATTCTTACCGCAAATGATAGAGCGGAAAAGCGGTGTTATTATTCACATCGCTTCCATACAGGGCATATTGCCACTATACGATTCTACCTTGCCATATGCAGCTTCAAAAGCAGCATTAATCAATTACAGTAAAAGTTTATCCAATGAAGTTACACCAAAAGGTGTTCGTGTGCTAGCGGTTTCGCCAGGTTGGATAAACACATCAGCTTCAATAGACTTTTTGGGTGAGATTGCTAGAAATTCTAATAGTACAGTGGAAGAAGCTCAGCAAAGCGTTATGGATGCATTAGGAGGAATACCTTACGGCAGACCTGCACACCCAGAAGAAGTAGCCGAGCTGGTCGGCTTTTTGGTTTCACCTAGAGCGAGTTATTTAACAGGAACCAATTACATCATTGACGGCGGAACAGTGCCGACTATTTAAAAAATTCAAATAAATAAATTAGTAATTAATCAAATTAAGATCATGGAATTACCACAATTAGTAACGCAATTTGTAGAAACACAGAACACTTACGACAGCAAAGCTTACACAGAGTGTTTTACCGAGACTGCCATAGTTCATGATGAAGGCAAGACCCACACTGGCAAAGAAGAGATACAGGCTTGGATCGAAGATTCTAATGAGAAATATAAATCTGTAATGAAACCGCTTAAATATGACGAGTCGGATTCAAACGGCGTGTTAACCGCAGAAGTATCAGGCACATTTCCCGGCAGCCCGATCGTGCTGAAATTTCATTTGGGATTAAAAGACGGTCTTATCGATTCATTAAATGTGACCGAATAATTTCAGGCCGTAAAGCAGCACTGGTGCATATGAGAAAACCGCCTATCTTAGATTTGGCGGTTTTCTTAGATCATTTGGAATGCCCACATAAACCGAACATATACTCATCAAAATGGAAACAGCATTTTGACAGCAATTTTAAATCCCCAGGCTAAACGAAACTTTAATGGACCTACCAAATAAACTTTTAATACTCACATTGTTCCCTATTTGCATTGTAATCGGCAAAGTTACCGCACAATCGAGCAAGCCAATTTACCCTCATGCTGAACTCATAGCGACACAAAAAAAATTCGGGCTTAACCCCAAAAGTTCATTGGTCTCCAGACTGGCCAAAACACCTGACGATGTAATGGCTATTTTCCGGCAAGCCGGCATGTCGCCAACAGATCATGAAATGACCCCTGAGGAGATGCATATCCTATCAGAGGCGATAGCGGTGCTCCCCCCTTTACACCAGCATGTACTTAAACAGCATTTGAAAAGTATCAGTTTTGTGGACAATATGCCAAATACTGCAATTACGGCACCAGTTACCAAAGATGCAGCCACCAAGCTTTATCACATAGCCTTCCGCGCAGGAATACTACATCAAACCATATCAGAATGGGTGACTGAAAAGGAAAGAAGCTGTTATACCAGGAAAGACTCAACCTTTTCAGTATCAATCAATGCCGGCCTGATGAGTGCACTCACTTATTTATTGCTACATGAAGGGACGCATGTGGTAGATGGCTCCCTGCGACTTCTCAGTACAGACACCATTGCTGGGCGACCAGTGCCCAATCAGTTCAGGGCTAATTTTTCTAAAAATATCTGGAGCGATATGCGCACACACATTTGGCCATTCCCGGACTCGCTGGTCGTTAAAAACATTTTTCGACCCGGAGGGCGACGATTCGATTTGACCGAAGCGGAAATGGTCTATAAGAGCCTCTCGCAAACAACTTTCACCTCTTTATACGGTTCGGCCAGTTGGCATGAGGATCTGGCAGAACTGCTAACGATCTACCACTTGACAAAAATGCGTAACCAACCATTTCAGGTCATTGTTAGGAAGAACGGGAATGAGATTTTTAGGTACGAACCGGTATCATCGCCTGCAGTAATGCGCCGATTCTCGCAGCTGAACTTCTTTTACCGGAATACGGGTTAAAGCCCACGACATCTTTGATAGTAGTATCGGTATTGTGATCAGTAGGCTGACTTATGAAGTACCTGTCGACTAACAATAGTTATTCCTGGTCGCTAGTTCTGGATAATCATTCAGGTGGGTAATTTAAAAATATAATTATAGAACACCATCGACAAGATCGGATCTTTGACCATTTTTTTATTTATTGAAGTCTGCGGAGTTATTTGTAGGCTTTTATTATTAAGTCGCGGATAATGCTATTTTTTTGACCACATCGGCTGGTATTCCATGACCTTTCTGAACACGGGACAGTTATCTGTATGTGCGCCTGGAAGAAAACCTATACTCATCAGGAATTCGTTCACAATCTCCCCGCCTGTGAAACGAAACGTCTTTTTAAATAATTTTACCCACTCTTCCTTTGTCTTAGGATGGTGGTACGTTAACCAATTGAGAAATGAGCCATACTCAACCTGAATATCGAGTATGATTTTTGCATTTTCTATCGCAGCATTGACCTTCAGACGGTTACGGATGATTCCCGGGTCAGCTAAAAGACGCTCACGGTCTGAAATGGTATAAGCTGCCACCAATCTAATATCAAAATTATGATAGGCGTTCCTGAATGAGGTCTCCTTTTTTAAGATCGTCTCCCAGCTTAAGCCAGCTTGGTTGATTTCCATGATTAAGCGCCCGAAGAGCTCATTGTCATCTGTAATAGGATAACCGTAGTGATCATCGTGATATTTTTTATGAAGGCTTTTTCGCTCGCTCACCTCCATATTTTCTATTGCTGCACAATAACTCATATTCTTCTGCTTGTCGATAAACGTAATCTATCAAATGAATTTAGAATGTCTTGTAAAATAACTTTTGTTAAGTGTTCCTGATGCACTTCCGCCCATGTTCCGATCGAAGATAATAATGGTGTGAGTATTTTTCCGAAATCAGTAAGCGTATAATCCACTTTTGGGGGCATGACTGGGTAGATCGTTCTGGTGACCAATTCATGTTCCTTAAGTTCTCTTAGCTGAATATTAAGTATCCTGGTACTCGCATCTGGCATCATCCGTTTAAGTGCGCTCGACCTTTTGTTACCTTGATGGATGAACCACATGATACGAAATTTCCATTTTCCATACAGTACTTCACCAGCTAGGTCAAGTCCGCAGTTTGGCGATGGAGATGTCTTTCTTACATACATAACTGCAAATATACAAGATGCTGTTAATCTGAACAATACGGGTAAATTAATCTCTATTTGCTCCATGAGTACATAATTGAGGCATCTCAGTACTTGAGAAATGATCGCTCTTGTTAAAAGACAAAGATGATATCAAAGTATAAATATATAATGATATTAATATATCTCACTCTAACTATCTGAGTTTATGATAATGATTAAATACTTTCAATTAATAGATAGTTATTTTCACTTTGCCGTACTTGACCCTTTAGATCTACAGCTAAAAGAGAAGGAGCGTAGCGGTCGAAATACTATAATGGGGAAGAGTATGCTTTAAATTCCTAGGTTTAAGCTTCCTTTTTTGAGACGAGTACTTCTCTTTTTGCCAGCTGCAGAAAATACCAAAGTATCTAATTTATAGCACCCTTTTCTGATAACCGATCGCGGCTAGCGGCTAAAAAGGCTACATTTTTAAAATAAATATTGGCTTGTGACTTGTTTATCTCCTTGCTATTTAAGACCCATGTTATTAGGTTCCCATCTCTAACACGTTCCCTGTTTTACATCGAGTCAATTATTAATGAGAAGGCTGAAAATAGTGTACCTTTTTCTTTCAATAAGTTTTCATTTGTTGGTTAAACTATTGGTAGATTCAATAGACCAAAAACCTAATGAATTGATTATGAAAAAAGATGGGTATTTTTCTGCTTGCAGCAG
>Ga0265780_10003417_pt1 | contig 20868 bp, 14 predicted proteins | sample P1T30metagenome_FD_192432 | JGI IMG/M metagenome (GOLD analysis project Ga0265780, IMG submission 192432) | Plant litter microbial communities from East Loma Ridge, Irvine, California - P1 T30 | ecosystem: Environmental > Terrestrial > Plant litter > Unclassified | place: USA: California...
CCTTCTCAGATTAGAATCTGCAATTCACCCGCATTAACCGCCTAGTCTGAGGGCTCAATCATGCACGCAGAGTAGTCTCGTACGAAAGTAGGGCCTCGCACAGTTGTTGTAGGAGTAGGATGCATTTGTAGTAGAGAATGACAGGGTATCTACTCCAACGGCGACGTCACTGGCGCTACAGTCGCATGTCTATACGTGGAGCTCGTGGTGGACATCTTGGAGGAACATGGGCTGCGAAGACTGTAAGAACGCACGTAGATAGGATCAGTCTGGCTTGAGAAGGGGTAAGAGCGCCTCTGGGCCACACCATGATACACCGTATGAAGAACAAAGGATGCCGTTTACTTCTGTTCACTCAGGAAACGCTTTGTCCAGACATATTTGCTGACATGAAAACAGTAAAATGACATATTATAGACGCGAAAGATCAAGTAAGAACGATGACACCCAACACGTCCTTCACACCCCCAAAAAAGAACCCAACAACAAGCACATCCTGATGTAGAGCGACTTTGCCGTAGACGTACAGTTTCTGTTGAAAATATGTCCGAAAGCGTCGAAAATATGGGCAGCTCACCTATATCGCCATCCCAATCCGAACTGACCGCGCTTCTGCGCTACCTGCTGGCAGATGACCCACTACCCCACACTCGAGACTAGCCTTACAGATTACAACAGAGAATTCCAGTGATTGGCCGTTCATCGTTCGACACAAAACCCGCTTCACCGTTCGGCCCGGGGCTAGATAGGACACTGTCGGCCCTTTGAGTTGAGGCAGGTACCGACCGTAGCTTCTACTCATCATTGCCCTTGCATACGATGGCTTCAGTCAGTATGCGGGCTTTCTGGATGAGGTTTGACAGCCATCAGAATGATGGTTGGGCACGCGCGCATCTCCAATCTTCCACTGAGCCCCAGATATGCGCTGAGCATGATGCAGCAAGGCCCAAGCTCTTGCATGATTCGAATCGAGATATAATCGAATCGAACGCATCACACCAATCTTGACTGGCTGCGTAACTCTGTGCCCCGCCCAAGTCCAAGGCCTCCAGGTAGAAAGCAGCATCTGCACATGAAGCCTCTGTACATGAGTCGACTTGCTACACACCACTAGCTTGTGCTGTATTGGCGATCAGTATCTCGCGCGACATGCGGTGTAGATTTCGTGTCGCACCTTCATTGAGCCATGATGACTTTCTTCGATGCATCCTGCACCATCATCATCCAACTCCCCGCTAAGAGTTGGTGGAGGAATGCCGGTAGTGGCTGCCAGTCGTAGTGGTCCATTCAGCCGCGTGGTCTTCCAGACCTCCCAGCTTATCAACGCTAGGCAGTGGACTGTGCGACTCCAAGTTTCCAGCCTTCTAGAACAATGATGTCTGCTAAGCTGTGGAGTGGAGCTTAACAATAGAACCAACAGTTACTCTCGAGGTGCGACGACGTTCACTGTCCCTTGATGCTGCAGTGGATGGCTCATGTGTGTATGAGCGGGCGTGCATGCGACACCGTCTGCTTCGCCTCCACACCTCCTCGTCCTCAATCGTAAGGTCCAACACACCACCTCAGCTTGCAGCACGCCAACAGTGCTATTATTACCACCGCATGACGACTAATGTCAGCGTGTCCAACGTAGCGTAGTACTTTTGGGTACGATACGGGATACGTCGTACTTTGGGCCGTACGTACACCAGATGAGAGTAGACCGTACCGTAACCGTACTTCACTATCACCAGCTACAGTACCTAATTAGGCCTAGCTCTTACCTAATTAAGCAGGCGCTAAGCTTAATTAGGTAGTACGACGTAATTCTATTGTAGGTGTACCGCATATACAACCGTACGTACTAAATTAGAAACTGGGCCGTACGTACCCCTGACTGCTCTCAAAAGTACCGTACTACGATACGTTGGACACGCTGACTAATGTGATACAATACGTTGACATGATGTTGATGGAGGTGGAAATGACCATGAGATTGAAAACGTTTTTTGGGTACTGAAGGATGTTTGCGTGCCGGCGGGTAGTCCAGTCATCGATATGGTCTGTTATGTGCCGCTTTCCGACATGAGAGTGGTGTGTGATCGAGCGATAGATTTGGGCGCATCAGCATTACGATGATTTGCTGCATTTACATCTCAACGAAGACGTGTGTCTGGTGCTTCGCCAAGCAGGAACAAATAGTAGAGACCAACAGCCTCCAGTAAAATTCCTCAGCTAATAAGGAACTCCGTGTCCGTGTAGTGTGCTTTGTCTCTCAGAAACTCCCCGCCCATGACCCCGTCTACATAACCGGCGTCGACAATCACATGGGTTCCGTCAGCTTGGGGCCTCAGAATGAGTGGCAAAGCGCAACCAAATAAGATACAAACGACATCACCATGCTGAAGCTCCCGCACAGCCGAGCCGGCGTATCCATTCGTGGTTGTAAAAAGACACCACTGGCGTGTTTCGCTGTTGCTCAGATTTCGTATGATGTTCCGAAATATGGCCCTCGCGAGTTTGGCATTCCTTTCGTTACCGCCTTTCTCACTCTCATGCTGTGATCGTAGTAGTCGCCATGCATCAAGTGTTGAGTAGCTTTGCAGGAGTTCAAATTCATCCACGAAACCAAGAGGTTTCAGGTCTCGACAATTGCTCTTGTAATAGTTTATGTCCGCGCCATTCAAGAAGGTTCGCCAAACATCTCCCGCACGTATCTTCTTGTCCACAATCTCGGGAGCAAGACGTTTCGTCCATGCTTCTCTCGTAGTAGCAGTGAATCTCTCCATGGTTTTCAAGAGCCACGGCACGAATGGGTCAAGGTATGGAGAATACAGGGGGCCGTATTCGATCCAAGGGTCGGTAATAGATTCAGCTAAAGGTTCAGAGAAGAGCGATTCGGCTATTTCAATCGATCCAATGACTGTTCCGGTGAGTTTAATGATACTTTTTCTAACATCATGTTGGATCTGACAGTACTTTCGCCCTGTAGTAGCACCTTCGTGTTCTATGCTATAGCGGTATCGTAGAAAGTCGCTGTCCCCGCGGAGAAGCTCCACATCTGCAGTGAAGTCATGCCCCCAGGAAGGGCGGCCGATGTAGCTCGAGTACGTGTGTGCTAGTACAATGTACATGAGGAAACGTAGATCTTGTCGCTGTTTGATGATAGTGGTCACGGCCGTCTGGAATGCCCATGAGATTGACTGCGAATAGTCTGGTTCGAAAGGCTCGAAAAATGGCTTCTCTACAAGACCAAGGAGAGCATAGATATGATCTCGAGGATCGCACGCGTTCCTCTGTTGAGATGCATAGATAAGGTCTTCCAAAGGGATCGTTTTGGTGGTCTGATAGACTCGATATACACGGGCGAAGTCCAAGTATGGGTAAGTCCCGGCATTTTTCGGATATCCGGAAATCCTCGAAGACGTTATGTACTCTAGAATGTCGACAAAAAGAGTCCATGAAGCCTGGTTATGTCCACATATCAAGAGCGAGTCGTTGTTTGCTACAACGCCTTCTTGAACGGTCCAAACGCGGCTCCACCATGGACATCGAGTAAGGACTCCAACTTTCGCCCAGATGTGGTGAGCTTCCTTGAAGTTGATAGAATGATCGAACCCGTTCTGTGCAAGAAGCTTCAGTTCGTTTATAGCTATCCCTTTTTCGATGTCTTCTTCACCTAACCAGATGAGCACCCTTGACGCGGATGAGTATATCTGGCGCATCTTTCGAACTTCGCGGGACTTATCCTCAGGGCTATCTTGGTTGATGCACACAGCATCTATCCACAGATCTCGTGACCGGTTTGCGTATCGTAGGTATCTCAGAGCCAGTGAGAGATTAGACGTTATCGCTAGGGGCATGCAGTCGACTTCGAGTGTCTCATCTCCTCCTTGTTCTCCCCACACATACGAAAGAGCCTCATAGGCTATCGGTCGTGGCGAGAACGATTGGATTGTGAGCCGGCCGCGAAGAGGTGATGAGAACTCAGACGCTGGAAGCAGGGTGAAAACCCGAATTTGGGATAATGAGTGATCGAGCGGTTCGTAATGATATTCCTTGCCCATTTTGCAAGACCCTATGTGCCCCAGAAACACCTTAAAAGTACGTAGGCTTTCTGGTGCGGAACCTGACACACTATCTTGCTGTCGGGACGGATGACGGGAAATAGGAAGCGCAGAATTCTCTGTGATGGATCGCAATCTGGAACTCTCGTTTCCAAACACTGGGAGTAAGATCTCTGCTCTCGGTGCGACGCCTCATCAGATCATCGTTGTGGAAGGTGGGGCTCCATGCGCACGCGAGGCGACATCCTTGGGAACTTTCTGGAAAAGTGTCAATTAAGGTCACAGTGTAGACTGCTCGGACAGCAATTAAAATGAATTCGGGATGTAACAATACTTATCCCTGATGGTAAGTGACGCAGAAGAGCAGTTCCATAAATGTCTTCTCGGCCGCGATCAGGTCACGTGTTCAGGGCGTCCCGCAGCTGAACAGGATGACGCCCCACTTCGCGAGTGAAGCTAATTGGGCAGGTCTGGCTACCGCGAAACAGCAGCAACGCTACCGGATTTACGCAACCGCTATCACCAGATGCGCAACCCTCAACAGATAAATACATAATCCAATTTCTATTAGAGATAATGCATAGTAGGTGTAAGCAACTGCATCAGTGTAGGCATTCTGTCTCTAGCATTCATGTATTTGTGACTTAGTCCCCACTTGTTCATTAGAAGAGGTCGCAGTCCGTTTCTTTGCCAGCACAAGGACAGTGTTCTTTCTGGAATTTCTGTCCTACTGTTCGATATCCTAGATGTATACATTGTACTATACGACAACAAACTATAGGACCTGATATGCTGTAGACGCTTACGATGGATTTAAGCTAGCTACTCTGGCATCGAAAAACTCAATGTATAATGCAACAGCTTCGGAAGTCATACCTAGTGTGAGCAATTGAGACTTCGTCGTCGGCCGACAGGAGTGAAACGTGAGACTCTGATGGCACTGACATACACGTATGAAGGAAGAGACGAAGGCAAATGCACACACTGCCCGTGAAGTGACCATATTAACTTCTGATGACATGTTGTTCCAGTGTCGATGAATACTGGATCTGCTTTCGATCGAGATCATCAACATGTCATTGTTGAAGTCAGTGAACCAGGCATACTTCACCGTTGGAGATGAAGACTATATCGTTGTGAGCCCTCTCGCCGGAACCCTATTGTGAAGATGATTGAGCGAAGGGTGTGACATCTGTGGCCCGGAAGTGATGGTACCTGCGTTTTGACTCCGGATGTTGTCACGAGCATGACTCCGTTGCTCCGTAGGGCGCTCAATGACGGGTGAGGAAGTACCATCAAACGTCCAACGCTCGCACTTGATGTCACAGTCACAGGATGTCGGTCACGTCAAAAGTGAATGAATGTTCCAACGACTGTCCCCCACGCAGTCATCCGCGATGGAGTGCAACATGGACATCTTCAATACCAGTTCATGGACCTGCCACAGCCAGGAGTTCTTCGAGTTTTCTAGTGCAGCACACATATCGCACACATATCGCACACACTCCCTTAAGTTTACGCATAATGCCTCTACCCACACAACGAAGCCCTACAGAACCTGATCGCATGGTTAGCGGACCCTCAATACCTTCGAGCAGAGAGAGTACGGAACACAGCGCCGCTCGGGAGCAAGGAACGTACCCTGACGATGAGGTGTTCTATCGTGAACACAACACGAAGCGACCAGCGCGGCAAACATTGGAGGCGGACATCCCTAGGACAAAGGAGGAAATCAAGAAACAGATTCGAGGTGAGATTTCCTCAGCGCGAACATTGCTCCATACAGCCTGAGTTGACTCCTAGACCAACAGATGTCGTCTGCGAGATCGTGGCTTCTGAGCCAGCGACGACCCCAAGTCGTGCCCCAGTATATGAGCCCACATCGACGAGAGAGGGTAGTCGCACAGTGGCGCAAGTGCTCAATATGCACACGAAACGGGCGCGGTGGGAAGCTGCTGCGGAGTCAGAGTTGGAAGCATACGAAAGCCTTTTACGAATATTGAGCTTACAGAGGAAGACGATGGGCTAGAGCTTGAACTATGGGAGGATTGGCATGAAACCGGTTGTATACAACGAACTGATACCCTTCTTGATATGATACCATTAGAGAGCGAGGAGAAATCTTCGGAGGACGTCTGGCAGAGAATCAATGACACACGTACATGTATACTTCAGCGTGTCATACGCCAGTACTGCTCGCAATCAAAAAGTCGTTGAGTGCCGTCACGAACTTGGAAGCTGATCACGGTCGAATGACATGGAGCGGATGTATTCTGCAATTGCTGGTATCTTCCTCGCCATCGATATCAGCTTTGAGTCCAACGAACATATGTATTGACTCACTGTTTCAAGCAATGACTGTATGTTTCGCACGGCTGTTGGCTTGGGCGCGTCCGTAGCTCGTGCGGCCCAGAGCCTTCTATAGGTCTCTGCCACTGCGTCATAAACTCATAGTCAGAGCTTTGCACTACCATCGTCCCCGTCCTCTTCCTCGGTCGCGCCAATCATCCCCACCTCCTCGTCCGCCTCTGCCCCCTCTTCCAAAGCTCAGCTCTCGATCTGGTGGCGCTTCGCCTCTTCTCCATTCACCAAACGGCACACCACCTCCACTTAATCTTCGATCGTCGAATCTGCTTCCACCACCCCTACCACCTCTTCCGAAGCCGCCATAGTCTCCCCGTCCACCAAAGCCGTTCTCGCGCGGTCGTCCGCCGTACGGTCCTGAAGGCGGTCCTCGACCCGGTCCAGAAAGCGGCGGAGGTGCAGCGGGTACGCTGCCGTCGGGTAGCGGGGGAAGTATGGCGCATGCCACATAGTCGCCTATCATAAACCTGACGTCCCCCAGTGTCTTGTCTGCGTCGCCGTCAAGCTGCTTGAGAGCCTCTGTGACACTTCCTCCCTCCACGCCGTTCATATCAATGTCCTCATCCCTTGGGCGCGCGCCTACAATGACGGAGCCTATGTCGCGCGATATGAATCGCCCCGGTGCGCCTGGCCGGTTGGAGCCTTGGATGTCTGGGTATACGAGTCGAAATGCGATGCGCGATCCGGCATACGGTTGCGGTAGTAATGTTGGTACTGCGCTGAGGAGTAGTGTGCATAGCTCGCGCAAACTACAGGTATGCCATGTGTAGATTTGGACATTGGTTGGGAGACGTGGTAGTGTTGGGTCAAACTCGTCCAGTCTTTGAGCTATTAGTAATGTGTTCGCTTCTTGTGCTTGGGGACTATGAGGAGTGCGCACCTATGGAATGAGTTTTGCTTGAAGAAGAGGCGCAACAGGAAGGGCGTCGTTGTTTGACGGTCAATCTTCGCGGGGGCAGCCATTGTGAGGTCTACAGCCTTGTGGATAGCCAGGCTAGTCAATGTATTAAGTTATTTCGAGATTCGTAGGCACGTAGCGACAACTCGCTAGGAAAGTCGTGAGGAGGTGACGTCAGGCGCAAGACGTGAATGTGTTTGGAGAGTTTGGGGAGGAAGGAACGCGACCGGGACGCGGAGAGCTCCCACTAGCGCCTTCCTCGGCACGTACCTTCCACTGGAAGGCGCAGGTGAGCCTCCACGTCGCAAACAACACTGACTCATCCTCGACACGTTGACTCACTTTATACCCCGAACATCGAAGTCGCCAACATGGATTTCGCTAAGTTGATGTCCGCACATATAAAAAAAGGCAAAGACACAGCCTCACCAGCCGAACCTACCGAGAAAAAGTACTTGAAGCGCAGCGAGATCGAAGCACAGCGGCAAGCCGCATACGTCGCCGAACAAGAAGCCGCGGAGAAGGCACGACGAGAACGTCACGAGAAGAAGCGCAAAGCCGAGGAAGATGAAGCCGAGAGGGAAGCCGAGCGCCGGGAAAAGCGCATGCGCATGGCCGAGGAATCAAGACGCATAAGGGAAGAAGAGGAAGAGGCAGAGGAAAGACAGCGGCGAAAGCGGCTAGGTCTTCCTGATCTTCCACCCAAGAAGAAGGACGGTGAAGGAGACGGCACACCGGTCCCCGAAGACGAAGATATCGAAGACGAAGAGCTCGTCGCAAAGCTAAGAGCCCTCGATGAGCCAGCGTGGCTATTCGGCGAGACACACAAACAACGCTTGAAGCGATACAAGAAGCGCGTCGGCGCAGACAGCCTAGCAGCCATCATGACGGACGGTCCGATACCCACAACACTACAACTCGTACCGGAGAAGGACATGAAGGTCAGCCCCCAGGTACCCAAGGACAAGGAGGGTCGCGAGTTCCTCTTCAGGCAATTGGCGAGCTATTTCACCATGGTGCTGAAAGAATGGGACCTCACACTCCTACGCCGAGACCCCGAAGTCAAGGAGAGCTACCAAGGAAAACAAGCCTACGCCGCCATGGTACAAGCGCGAGAGAACATGCGGCCCCTGTTCAAGAAATTGGAGAAGTTCGATCTTCCAGACAGTATCGTCGAGCCCGTTGTCGAGATTGTGCACGCCGCACAAGAGCGAAGATACGTCGACGCGAACGATGGTTATCTACGTCTCAGTATCGGCAAGGCGGCGTGGCCCATCGGTGTTACCATGGTGGGTATCCACGAGAGAAGTGCGCGAGAAAAGCTACATGAGAGCGATAAGAATGCGGCGCATATCATGAGCGACGAGATGACGCGGAAGTATCTGCAGAGTATTAAGCGGTGTTTGAGCTTTGCGCAGACGAGGTGGCCGCCTACAGATCAGCTGCAGCTCATGGGCTGAGTGAGTTGGGATGGATTATCAAACGTCTGTAGGCAATTGAACAACTGCTTCCATCTCATTGTTTACCAACACGATGGTATCGTGTTGGATCCTGATCTTCGCAGTGAGAATCTCATCCAGCTGCTTCAGTGGTTCGCTGTCAGACTTGAACTTCTCCAATTCACCACAAAGTTTCGCGTTTCCCCGTTCCTGTCGCGCTTTTCTTACTCGCAGTTTTTTCAGCACGGTGTCTCTGGCATTGCTTCGTTGGCGCTTCTGAAATAAGAGAGCATTCATCTGGGCCGGATTTAGCACCAGAATGTAGATAGCCATCAAGAGATGACGCTCACGTAGTTTTCTCTTGTTTTATCCGCGGCCTTTTATTCCGTCTCCTACTTCGTGCTCGGTATGGTTTTGGCCGCTCGGACATGGGGACTGCCCTCACCAGCTTGACCACCCAAAGCCAAATCTGACCTGCTGCTGTTAGTGATGGTCTTTTTGGTTGCTAGTGCGCTCGAAGTGGTCTGAATCTAGCTTTATGATACCCTGAGGTGCTGCTACGTGATCTAGATCTTGAGTATATAGTTGCTCGCTCAAGCGATCGGCCGACTCGGTCGTGGTTGGAGATATGTGAGCCGTCACTCTAGAAGCCACAGATTTACCAGTGGTATATGATCAAAAGGCTACGAGCGACCCTACTGTGATGCGTGCGGGCTCTGGTGATCGCGCCAGCGCTCTATCAGTGGGCATCCACCGAAGGCTCTAGTTTTCCCTCGGAATGATCTTGAGCTCGAATGGCGGGTTCAATATCATGATCGTGTTGTGTAACGCGCTTTCCAGTGGGCGGTTTCAACGAACTAAAGATGGTCACAAAGAGGAGAGCGAGAAGGTGAAAGTAAAGCAGACTGAGAGATTGGAAAGAGATGGTCGACCGATGCATACTATGCATAATGCGGTGATACGGCTTTGGAAGTTTACCTAGGTGGTAGAATTAATGTCAGTGAGGGTAAACATTCGTCATTAGAGTAAAACTCGCGCTATGCTCATTCAAAAGAAAGCCGGGGTACCTGCTCTTTTATCTGAAGTTAAAGCGTTCGCACACTTGACCGGTGTTCTCGCTTTGTTGCACGTTGCAAAAGGCACAATGTAGGGCTTGGATGCAATCTCAACCTTTAGAGGTAAGGTACATGCATGTATTCCCTAGATAGATTCAAACGAGTGTAGTGTGTGCCTGCCAGCAGACGCACTGTAGTCAGAGCCGCCAATGTTCGTGCCATTCCCCATCTGGTCACTTGCGCCTACTAACAGCCACGTAAGTGGGCTTCTTCTCCATTTGTGCCTGCTCTTCAGCTTCCAAGACACGCAGCAAGTCTTCCACAGCCTGGTACTTCCCGGAGCAAGTTTTGCTAATTGGGCCCACACTGAGCTTTGTACCAAGAAATCCATACCTATAGCCTCTGAGAAGTTGAGCAGTATAGGTTTCCTTGTTTCCATCCTCATGCCTTCGAACATCCACCCTGTAATGCTTCCCATAGATATCTTTTCCTACCCCTAACTTGGTGTCAGTAACTCTAGCCGTGTCTTGCTTTTGAATTTATACTTGCATTTGCACTGGTCCATAAGCTCCTGTATAGTGGGTGGGGCACGTGGTTGACCGTCATTTCGCTGCGGTCTTGGTCCCGCTAGTCAAATCATGAGCGTTACTTTGACTGATAAGTAGGATGTTATTGCAAACCTGGTTCTTCGGTGTTCTCGAAACCCTGATCGTCTTGCGGAGTCTCCTCTTCTGGCGCAGCGACCAAGTCTGGCGTGGGCGAAGCGGGCTCTTCTGCCTTTCCCTTGCCCTTGTTGGATAAGCTTCCAGCCTTAGGACTGGATGAAGACATATTATATGATATGGGGTGTTATATTTTCTAGGAGGTTGACAGTGTTGATCGTATTCTGATTTTGGTAGATAGCTGATCGACTGTTGATGCGAGTGTGTATCCATAGAAGCAACAGCGCTGTATGGATTTTATATACCGTACAATACACTCATACTTGAGAGTCAGAAAGGATTGTTACAGTAGTTACTCATTGCACGTCGACACACTGTTGTTGCGAAGTCATACGAAGGGCATGACTTCAACTTGCTGTATCTTGCTCCGAGCCTCTGTGCACTCATCACTGTTGGTCAGCGGGACTCCTTCGACAGATGATTGTATAGACTTACGGCAGATCACGTAGCCCAGATCGCAGCCATCTTTGTACAGGACTGCCACAAGATTGGGCATGTATCAGATCATCACCACTTCAGACACGAAGCCGTACCGCCGCCTTATGTTACACACTGCAGTTTGATGCCTGAATGTCCATTGATGAACTTCAATGGTCACTGAGTATTTCCTGGTTTGCGAAGTTATGCTTTCCAAACCACGGGACTTGATAAGCTTACGGGCTGTACGATCGCCGCACCTCACTTACGTGTCTGTTTCACACTACCCAGATCTTCGTAGGTAGAGCAGTTGAAGAGTCAGTTCTATCGAGCACGAAAGCTATTCATGACACCCTGTGCTGTCATGGCACGGGTAGAGAGTGGTCAGATCAGTGAGATATCTCACTCAAGGGTCTGAGACCCAGAAATCCTCACGGCTTCAAACAATCAACACAATGCTGAAGAGTCATACTGCAATAGTATATGGGCATGGGCGGACATTCAAGTCATGCAATGCTACGCTTAAGCCGACTCGAAGTCTCTGACGGTCCACATCACCACCTAGGCAGTGTTGGTATGCTCAGACCCGGATGATGTATTGTCTTCGCGCAACCGACAGTACAATGGCACTAATTGTCCAACAACCCAGGTAAAACATCTAATACCGAAGATCTTCCGTTCAAGCAAGTTGCCCCCATGAAGTTGGCCTTAGTACAACCAACGACATCACATCGCTGCCCAGGTGTCGATTCGCAAATCACAACTTGCACAGAAAAGCGAAAACTCGGGTTTCTATGATCATGCACGTCGAATTCGCCAATTGGGCGTAGTATCACCGGCTACTTGTTCAAGGCTCTCCTGGTGTCGTTGTGTACCCGTTGCAGAGGCCCACAATGAATCCTTCCGAGCGGTCCGAGCGGGCACGTCGCACGCGATGGCTTAACAAGCTTCCCAAGCCTTTTCTCGTAATCCCGTCATCTGAGATGCGAGTCACGAGATAGTCGAAAGCATCAAAAGAAGTAAACAATGGAGACAGAATTCTGGGTGACTGACGCAAAGTCACGAACTCAGCCGCACCTTCCGCTAGAGTCGGGCTCCTTCCTGTCAGGCTGGACCCCTCACGATGCGGAAATCGCCACACCTTCAGCTCGCCCTCATGTCCTAAAATAACCACGCAACGACCGCCACGCACCCAATCCGTCGGGGCGATGATTCTAAAGCTTCCACAGCCATCGCCGGCGCGCGATCTATGCCCTCATAGCTCGTGCGAACAGGTAAAGCGCCCGCGTCTGGGCGATGGTTTAGGCCTGCGCACGCTCCACCCCGTAAACGGCGTCATACCTCTTCGTGTTCGGTGATGTCGGCTCCAGCTTCACGCTGCAAATTTGCTTAGCATGGTGGTACTTGTACATCACCGTGCTTTAGAGCTCGAGGCTAGGGTAAGCGTACTTGCTAGGAGCTGAGGGTGAGATGGAATGCTTAAAGTCAGCCTTCGGCCTTGTCACGGCAGGAGCTATAGCCTCGCAACATAGGACGACCAACACCTCCAGAATCAAAGAGAAGGCATCATGGTAGCAGCTCATATGTTGAAGGTTCTGTTGCCGGTCGCTGCGTTTGCGAGCTATGCTGCGGCAGAGCAATGCGCTGGTGGTGAATGGGATGTCATTGTCGTTGGTAAGCTCAAACATGCATCCAAAATCTGGCACCAAAATTGACGTCCTCCAGGTTCTGGTCCAGCGGGTATCGTTACAGCGGACCGCATGAGCGAAGCCGGCAAGAAGACTCTACTGCTAGAGCAGGGCGGCCCATCGTACTACGTGACCGGCGGTCGTGCTCGCCCGGAATGGCTAAACGGAACTGAACTCAGCCGCGTTGATGTTCCAGGGCTGTACAAATCCATCTTCTCGAATTCCGGTGAAGGAAACTTGACATGCGCGTCTGATGTCGTCAACGCGTTTCAAGGATGCACCGTCGGTGGTAACTCCGCAATCAACGCTGGACTGTTCTTCCAGCCACCCGCCAGCGATTGGGATCGCTACTTCCCCCAGGGCTGGAAGAATGACGACATGCAATGCGCAATCAACAAGGTCCGAGCGAAACAACCAAACACAGACAGTCCCTCAAGAGACGGAAAGAGGTATCTGCAGAGCGGCTACGATGCTGCGAAGCAATGGCTCGTTGATGGCGCGGGTTTCGCAGAGGTCGGCCTGAACGATGGCATCGAGAATCACAACAAGACCAAGGTGTTCGGCCACCCGATCTGGTACTACGAGAACGGGCAAAGGAGTGGTCCGGTCAAGACATACCTGCAGTCGGCCCTGGCTCGCTCCAACTTTGCCTTCCAAACTGGCACTAAAGTCTTGCGTGTGCGTCGCGATGGCGGCGTAGCAACTGGCGTCGACGTTCAGACCAACGGTGCCGAGAACTCGTCAAGCATTTGCATCAAAGAAGGCGGCATGGTTATCTCTTCAGCCGGTGCTCTCCTCAGCCCTCAGCTGTTGATGTGGTCTGGTATCGGTGAGGCAGCGACCTTGACAAACCTCTCGAAGAACGGTCATGTTACAGTTCCTTCTCAAGACTGGATCAACAACACCGCTGTCGGCAACGGTGTCTTCGATAACCCAAACACCTTCATCGAGCTCCAATCTGACGAGATTGCCTCGTATGCTTACGACTACTCCAACCCGCCGCAATCCGACGTCGATCTGTACCTCAACGAACGGTCTGGACCTTACACATTCGCTTCCCAAACGAGCGCGTTCTGGGACTACATCCAGCAAGGCGATGATGTAGTGGGTTGCCAGGGCACCATTGACTCTGCCGGAGCGATGGGTCTTACAAAGAACGGAACTATCACACTCAACGTCTACGGCACTTCTGGTCTCCGATCCGTTGGTCGCGTAAACCTTGATGCCAGAGGTATCGCTCTTCCCGCATCAAACTTCTACGCCGACCCCCGCGATGCGACTGCTATTGCGACCTTCGTCTACAACATCTTCCAGGCTCTGCCGGCTACTCTCAACCCGCTGAACGTTGCAAAGAACTCGACTATTGAGCAGATTGCGACTTATCTGACCACGCCAAGCGCGTTCACACTTGGCAATGTGCAACATTGGAGCAGCAGTTGCAGGATGGAGGCCTGCATTGACACGGATACAAAAGTTATCGGGATGCAGAACTTGTTCGTCATTGATGCCAGTATCGTGCCGCCTCTGACCACGAATCCTGTTATGGGTGTCATGATTGCGGCGGAAAGGGCTGTTGAAAGGATATTAGCGTTGAGCAAGTAAACGCATGGGATATGTACTTAATTAATTTACGAATTTCATTCCACGTTCACACAACGCCTTTCTGTCCATGACAACTGCCGTACAACTATCTCCGGTAACTCCTTGCATAATGCCGTGATACTAGTGTGCATTCTGTGCCATACCAAGTGTGGATCCAGGTTACGTCATACAACATCTAGTTCTGCAATACTATATACACTGCCATTACAAGTTCTCCTTCTCGAGCATTGAGTGAGCATTTCGACATTTACTACTTTGCTATCACCCTTGAATTTAGCAAAACCATCATGTCCAAAGATTTCGGTGAAAGCCGCGCCTCCAATGGTACTAAACCTTCACTTGAGCCTTTCCTCATCGCCAGTGCGTATCTAACACACATCTACTAGGCCTGAATTTTGTCGCCACAGACCGTCACGACACTTACCCATACATCTCCCCGTCCAACTTCAATCTCCAAGGAAAGCACGTCTTGATCACCGGTGCCTCAAAAGGCGTCGGCCGTGCCACAGCCCTAAGTTACGCAAAAGCAGGTGCCTCGGGCATAATACTCGGTGCGAGATCCAACCTCTCCACCGTGGTCAAAGACGTCCAAGCCGCAGCCAAATCCGCAGGTCGTTCAGAGCCACAAGTCCTAGCCCTAGATCTGGATGTCACCAGCAAAGACAGCGTAGACGCTGCTGCTAAGCTCGTCACCGAGAAGTTCGATGGAAAACTCGACGTCTTGATCAACAACGCGGGAAGTCTCGCCTCTTTTGCTGGCATCCCAGACACCGACCCGGATGAATGGTGGCGCGACTACGAAGTCAGCGTAAAAGGAAGCTACCTCGTAACCCGCGCATTCTGGCCGCACCTCCTCGCCGGCTCCAAGATCATCATCAATATCACATCCATCGGCGCTGTCATGGTCGTCCCGCAGAGCTCTTCGTACGGGCCCGCCAAATTGGCTTCACTTCGGTTGACCGAGTTTATTGACCAGGACCACGGAGAGGGTAAGGATGGTATGCTGGCTATGGCTGTGCATCCAGGAGGCATACAGACGGAGTTGGCGCTGGGTATGCCGGGACATATGCACGAGTGGCTTGTTGATACGCCGGAGTTGGCGGGCGATACGTTGATGTGGTTGGGGGCGCAGAGGAGGGAGTGGCTCGGTGGGAGGTATGTTAGTGCGTGTTGGGATATGGAGGAGTTTAGCGGGAAGAAGGAGGAGATTTTGGAGAAGGATTTGCTGAAGATGCGGTTGGCTGTTGGTCCGTAGATGGGAGGCTTTGGGAAGGTTCGGTTGCGGATGTGTTCCTCTTATTGTGTATCGATGTGACTATGTGCCAGATTGCCTTTTTCTCTTCTTCTCAGATTCCTTGCTCTTGTAGTCTGCGATCGTGAACCATGAGCACCGTAGGAAAGGTCTCATAACCTGATACCAGTAAGGTAGGTACAGCGAACCGAGGTGTGGGACCGCGAAAAAAAGTTTTGAAGCTTCATCGTTCCTTCCTCTCTCGAACATGTACAACGACGCCTGGTGGTTATAGCAGCAGCTTTCCAATAGATTACCACGTACAAAACGGCACAACGTCACAAGCCCTGGTGTCGTGCGGGTTTTGTTTAACGCAGGCGTACTAGATTGCGAAATGCAGCCACTATATGTCGTGCTTTTAGCTGCATGAGTAGCTGTGGCTCAGAGACATCAGAAAGATAGGCCTAAAGATGCGCAACAATAGCATCCAACGATATGGCGCGCGAGGCGCAAACAGGACTGAAAAGGGAGGGAGTTTGGCGAGGAACCGTCGGCACCTCGGGCTTAGCCATGCTAGTGAGGGGCACGGCACTCCCCACCACGACACCTTCCGTCCACCAATCCCGCCAGTGACATCATGCATGCTGCTAGAAAACACCATACGAACCCTTTTGGCCAATTCCACCCTGGCATCGGGACAGGGCAACCGCATTACCTGCATCGCCCTCACGCCACGTTCGCGGTTGTGACTGCCGCCCATGTGAGGCGTCCATCCGGACCCTTTGATCGAAGCTGCCAACACTGCATGGTTGGGTCCGCTAGTACCTGTTAATCCGTGTTGCCGGTAGGGATTGCTGCTCAACGAACAGCAATTGTGGGCTCCATCTAGCAATCGTTGATCGGCGGCAGTTTCTGTCTGGGGCTCAGGTATAAGAATCTGCTAGTGCCCCTCTTACTTTTCGCGGTAGGTGCGTCGCTGTTCAGCTTGGAATATATCTGGACTTGTTCTTCACCAATCCCACCGACTGTATTTCTCAGTCGCCTCCCTAGGATACTTGGAATACAGATCCTACCAGAGTCGAGAAGCCGCGACGATGACGAGCAAGCCTATCTTTGTGGCTACTCATCCGAGGGCCTGCTCGACGGCCTTTGAGCGGGTATGCTTGGCTTCGCCGTATCTCGCCCAATTCTGGGTTCTGACATTCCTCTAGGTGTTCATGACGCGTCACGACACACTGCAATGTGTTCACGAGCCTTTCGGCGATGCCTACTACTTTGGACCTGAGCGCCTTGCTGAGCGTTATGAGAATGACCCCAAGGCCAGGAAAGAGTCTGGTTACGAGGACAGCACATACAGGACCATCTTTGATCGCATTGCGAGAGAGAACTCCGAGGTTCGTTCACTAATGCTTTTCATGTTTCTCCTCAGCTTCGTACCATTTCCCCTCAACTTTTCGTTCTTGCGCATCCAATGGATATCTTATATTCGCAATCTCGTCATCTTGGCCGCTATTGCGTGTTGTGTGCCTCAGCCATCCGCCCGCCAGTCAGATCCCAATCAACCCCGCCCCTACTGCAATCATCCCACACGTTCTTTCAAGCCCATCTTGCACAATCTCTCGGCCGTCTAAAGCGAGCGCACCAATTTCAATGAGCCCAACACGACCCCTCGGCTGGGAAACCTCAGGAATGTGGTCTTTCACATGCCCGAAATACCGCCGAAGCATTCCGCTTCCATCAACTCTTATTGCCTTGACTTCAGCCTCACGACAGCCCATTCGACGAAGATCTCTGAGGCGCGAGATGCAGCCTCGTAGAAGAAGCCCATACTCACCTCTTACAGGGCAAGCGCGCTTTCATCAAAGACATGGCCCAATACTGGATTCCCCCCGTCGGCAAGCCCGCGACCATCGCACCATCTCTGTCCAACTACCGCCGTGGCGTAGGAACAAACACCACCGAACTCTCGCCCGTCACCACTCGCAGCGACCCTTCTAAGCCTCCCTACCCATACGATACCAAGGGCGAGCCCAACAACCCGACCGTTATTCCCAAGGACTTGTTGGCAACCTACCACTTCACCTTCCTCATCCGCCACCCGAAATTCTCCATTCCGTCTTACTACCGCTGCACCATTCCTCCGCTAGACAAAATGACGGGCTTCTACAACTTCCGTGAGGATGAAGCCGGCTACGACGAGCTCCGCCGCCTATTCGACTATCTGCGCTCTGAGGGACAAATCGGTCCCAAGTTCGCTGGTCAAAAGGAGGCTGATGCCAACGATCAGGCAAATGGCCACACCGGCGGCGTCGAGATCTGCGTCATCGATGCAGATGATCTGCTCGACAACCCATCCGGCATGATTGAGGCATTCTGCAAGACCACTGGAATTGAGTGGGATCCAAACATGCTCGTATGGGACACGGAGAAAGACCAAGACAAGGCCAAGGAGGCGTTCGAGAAGTGGAAGGGTTTCCATGAAGATGCTCTGGACAGTGATCGTCTGAGGGAACGCACACACGTAAGTTTTGACAAGCTATATCATAACAGGATCAGTTGGAAAGAAGACATTTGCTAACAACGAGTAGAAGAAGGAGCCAAAGAGTGACGGACAGCTCTTCGCTGAGTGGAAGGAGAAGTACGGCGAAGAGGGCGCGAAGCAGATCCGGGATACCGTTGCCGCTAATGTTGAGCATTACGAGTACCTGAAGCAGTTTGCTATCAAGCTATAGGGGATTGTAAGGAAGGACGGACAGAACGAGTATTTCAAGGCTTCGAATCATTACCAAAACATATGGTAGATGATAGACCTAGAAGCATACAATAGGTCAAAATAGCGATAACGAGTTTCATTAGCAAGACACAAACATTTGACTGGAACTTTTATGAAATCCATTACGTTGCGGTATCATGCACCATTTGTTCACTCCTTTAGCAACTACACCGCCACAGACTTCACCAGACGTTCACGCTTGCCTTACCAGCCAATCTACCCACGCGCTCGCTTGAACGTCAGCTGACCCGCCCACCCTGCATCGCGGATACGTGCTTACGCTTACCTACCTCCATCTTGCATCTAGAAGGCCGCCACAATATCCATCCGCCCAGCAGCAAATGACAAAAAGGTCGTTGCGGTGAGTCTCCCCATCATCAAATCAATACAACGCCGTATCGCGGAGAAAGCCGCGCAACGAATGGTTGCACGATAAGAAACATGATATACCTAGTAACAAAGGCGAATTAATGTGACAGATACCCCGAAGGTCACCGCGTCGGCCGCCCCCGCGAACATGCCCGTTTCCCGATTATCCATCTCCTGAGGGTTACAGAAGCGGCGGCCCCGGGAATGTGATTATGTGATGATGGGACGGGGGGCTGTTGGTAAGGCTGCGAGTTGGTTGCAGTTGCGGTCGTTGCGATAGGGGCGACTAGCCGACTTCTGGGGTACGGGAAAGGAAGATTGGGTGTTTCAAGATGATTAGGTTTTTTCTTTGTGTGTGTGGACGAGGCCCGAGGTGGTGGACCTTGGCTTAACGTTGAGGAGGAGGTATGGGGCCGTGAAGATAGGGAGCCATGCAGCCGAGGGAGGCGAGTGGAGGCGGGTGGTGCGATGGTTCCAAGTGTAGCGATAAAGACGCTGGTAGTATTGTTGACGTCAATGGGAGCAGACGTGACAGCGACCAAAGGCGTACGTCGTAGTAATATCGATTCCACTAGATAGTAAGAACAACACAAAAACACAAAGAATCTACTCCGCCATAATATGCCCCAAAGCAATCATGCAACATGTACATCGTCCCTCCTCCCAGATAGTCCCAGTTATAATGATAGAAATACACAAAGGTATCAACCAACCGCGAGAGAAACTCCAAAAGCGCCGAGGCCCGGAACACCGACGCTTATCCGTGTGCGTAGAGAATGCGTAGTCTTGCGTGAAAGGACGATAGAGACGAGAACGAAGCTGGTGGGAAAGAGATGGTCATACGCGTATTTGACCAAGTTCGATCTCGCGCCTCCGCTCTTCCCGGCTGAGGTTGCGCGAATGACTGCCTCGTCCCTCTGTACTAGACGGGCGGTTCTCGCTTCGTCCGCGGCCATATTGTGTCCATTGTTCGCTAAGACTATCGGGTCTGCTGTCTGACCGGTCGCGGCCCCAGTCGCCGTGTGTTTGTGCAGGCGTGCCCACCAACTCCTGGCTGTGCTGGTGCCTTGCCTGTTGCTCCCTGTCTTCTGGCAGGTCTATCCTGAATGTGGTGTTTATATCAGGACTCGGTCGCGGGTCTCCTGATTTGAGGAGGAGAGCCATTTGCTGGTTCACGCGGTCGTCTTCGGAGTATAGGGCGGCGGGTGGCTGGGAGGGCGAGCGCATGGCGGTGGGGTACATGTTTGGGATGAAGTTGTTGTAGTAATTTTGGTCGGACCAGAGGTTCTGACGTGTGTCGGTTTGGCGCTTGGACTTGACTATGCGGCGGTATGTCCAGAGGAGGAGGGAACTGTAGAGGATTGTTCCGGCGGCGCTGATCACGGTGCCGCTTATGGCGGCATTTCCCCAGTGATAGTTGGGCGACGAGACGAAGTTGTAGGCTATCGAGATAAGGCCGAGTGCAGAAGATGTGAGCGCAGGTCTACACATAAGGTTAGTATTCCGCTGTTGGTGGAGGCATGGAGGCCTTACAGGAAGACGCCGTCGGCTTGGAAGCGCTCATTGCGACAGGCGAAGCAGAGCAGTGCTGTGAATGAGTAGCCGGCTGTAAGGAGCGCGACAACAAAGACGGATAGGACTGCTCGGCTGAACTTGAGCTCGTATGTTTCTCTGTAGAGGCCGGGCAGTATGAGGTAGCTTCGAGGCGTTAGCATGCTTTCGTCTGAGCCGCCTCGAGACGCATGGCAAGCACTCACCCTCCGAGTATCATCCATGACGCAGCCAGGGCTATAAGGCGCCAGTACCACGGCGTGCCCTCTCTCTTCTCATGGCCCGACTCGCTGATGTTGTGATAGCTCTTGTTGCTAGAGCGCATTGAGTCGGTGGTTCGCGCCTTGCGCGGCGGGGTGCCTGGCTCGCGTCTCGGGTAGTGCCTGGCGTCTCTGCTATGACTCTCGCGCAGTGGGAGCGAGCAAGCAAGAAGACGTCGGCATGCAGAGCAGGAGAGCGCGAACGATGGATAAACGAGTGACTGTGGCAAACGTCGAGTCTAGTTATGGTCGAATTCCAGAATGCGATATGAGCCTCACTGGCGCCTGGCTGTCTGCTATTCAGCCTGACGCGGTGCAGATCGCTTCGGTCCGTCAAGTGCAGGTGGATAGCCGGGGCGAAGCGGCAGGTGCACGGCGCAATGGTTCCAGCTGGTGGGAAAAACAACAACGAGCGACCAGGACAAGATGCCGTTCGTTCTTATTGAATAGCAA
>Ga0265780_10003418_pt1 | contig 20868 bp, 17 predicted proteins | sample P1T30metagenome_FD_192432 | JGI IMG/M metagenome (GOLD analysis project Ga0265780, IMG submission 192432) | Plant litter microbial communities from East Loma Ridge, Irvine, California - P1 T30 | ecosystem: Environmental > Terrestrial > Plant litter > Unclassified | place: USA: California...
AGCGCGAACGAATGATTGCCACACAGAGACTGGTGCTGAAAGGAGGAGCTGATGAGAACGAAAAGACTGAAGTACACCACGTCAAGCGGGCCGTGATGAACATCACAAACTACTTCTGTGCCTTTGGTTTCTTCTTCATCAACATCACTGTACAGGGTATCTCACTCTTCATGGTAAGCCGATATCCTCCCCATAACCTATGGTTTACTAACATACATTACTAGCCCACTATCCTCAGGGATCTCGGATGGACGGCCACAAAGGCACAACTTTACTCAGTACCTCCCTATGTATGTGCTTGCTTGATCGCTATCGCAATAGCTTTCGCATCAGACAAGACGAACCGCCGTGGTGTTTACCTCGCTGTCTTTACGCTCCCGGCCATTGCGGGCTTCTCGATCATGCGATGGGCGACCGACCCTAACGTCCGATACGGCGGTATCTTCTTGATCACCATTGGTGCATTTCCCGGAGGTCCTGGTTTCCTTGCGTGGGCGGCGAACAATGCGGCCGGCCCTGCTATCCGCTCCGTCTCGACTGCTTACGTTGTCACACTGGGTACCGCTGGAGGTATTCTCGCGACTTGGTACGTCAGATCATGTGAAGAATCGAATCAGATCCTAGGCTAATACATTACAGGACCTACACAAGTGCTGACGCGCCACGATACCCAATCGGCCACACCATCAACTTGGTTGGTCAGTGTTGCGTCTGTATTCTCGCCATATTTGGTATCTGCTACTGCAAGTGGGAGAACAAGCAGCGTGATATGGGCAGGCGAGACCACCGCTTGGTCGGCAAGACCGCTGCTCAGATCAAGGATCTCGGATACAGACACCCTGAGTTCCGCTACATGCACTAGACGTGTGTGTTTACGATTCGATACGACCTCAACACTTCGTTCGTTTTTAGTTTGCTCGATGTTAGCGTAGGGCATATGGGAATTCAACTTTTCCCTTACAGCTTGTCCAATATACATGGGCATCTAATCTCTCCGATTATTCATTGTGATGGTGAACTCTACGATTGATCTTATGAGCTACTGGCAATATGCGGTCTTGTCATTGGACTGCTTTGTTTCGGCAGATGCTAGACCCTGGCACATGATTTATAAGAAGGCTGATGTCTATTGGTTTTTTTTGTCGATGATGGTATATTGCGATGTGTGTATGGTCTGCAGTAGACTACTTCGGTGTATGTCAAACCGCCAAGCTAATTTACCGATAGTTCCCAACTCAGCTCACATGTCCGATTTGGAACTGGGGTCATGGAGCATACATAAGATGTCAAGCGAGAGCTGGATGCTTCTCAGGCCCAAAGATCTGATCCCTCATCATGCAGATACTGATTGCACTCCTGGTAGCCGCCACGGTGGTGAAGGCACATTGTGAGTTAACATCAAATGATTTTCAGTGACACGAATCTCATACGAATAGATACCTTCCCACGTCTTGTCGTAAACGGCAAGCCAGAAGATAAAGACTGGGCTTCGACCCGCGAGACCAAGAATGCAAACACCAAGCAAGGGATTGAGGTAAGATAGTGTTCGAGTTACTACTGTCTAGGATGTTTACTTGACCAGAACCCCACGGTCGCGGACATTCGCTGCTACACGTCAAAAACCGCGCCAAACGTCGCAAGCGTACCGGCCGGATCGACTATTCACTACATATCCACGCAGCAGGTTAATCACCCGGGGCCAACGCAATACTACCTCGCCAAAGTTCCCGATGGCAAGGATCTGAAGAGCTGGGACGGGAGTGGTGCAGTGTGGTTCAAGATCAGTACCACGATGCCGAGCGTAAACGCGCAGAAGCAGATGAGCTGGCCAGGACAGAGTAAGCTATTCCTTCTCTTCACTTCGCGTTTACTAATGACGTTTTGCAGACGAGTATCTCACACCCAACACAACAATCCCTGCTGCCACGCCTTCGGGCGACTACTTGCTCCGCGTTGAGCACATCGCACTGCATATGGCTATGCAAGCGAACAAAGCGCAGTTCTACCTGGCTTGCTCGCAGATCAAGATAACAGGGGGAGGAGCTGGGCTGCCGAGCCCGCTAGTTGCGTTCCCGGGTGCTTACAAGTAAGTAAAACTGATGAGTATCAGAGACATACTAACGTGGGCCGCAGAAGTAACGACCCGGGGATTCTCGTCGACCTGAACAAGTACACATCGGCACCAGAGACATATCAGCCGCCGGGTCCGGGTGTTTGGCGCGGTTAGGAGGATAGGTATGGATGTGACTCAATTTCCACTTGGAGTGTTTGTAGATATGAGAATGAAATTTCTTAATTCCTTGATGCGTTTACCACGATAACAACGTAGCTATACACCAATGTATGAACTGTGATTGCGATGACTGCAGATCAACCCGGAAAGACCCAGACATATGGGATCCTGCGGCTCATTCACATGCCCAGGTGCGTCACTGGTGGCTCGTGCGGAAAATTGCGGCATCGCGGGGTGATGGGTGGGGCACGAATTTGTTAGATCGAGTCAACGCGGAATTGAAAACCCACCTGCCGCCCCGTCCACCCTTTCCTTCTTGTCTCTCGCCTTCACGATGTCGACTACTGTGGTGCTCGGAGCACAGTGGGGAGATGAAGGAAAAGGAAAATTGGCCGATATCCTAGCCCATGAGTCGCAAATCTGCGCCCGCGCCCAGGGCGGTAACAACGCCGGACACACCATTGTCGCGAACGGCGTCACGTACGATTTCCATATTCTCCCGAGCGGTCTCGTGAACCCTGGCTGCATCAATGTCATCGGAAGTGGCTGCGTCGTTCACGTTCCCAGTTTCTTCAAGGAGCTGGAAGCGCTGGAGAAACACGGATTGAAGACGGACGGAAGAATATTCATCTCGGACCGCGCCCATGTCGTGTTTGACGTGCACCAGATGGTGGATGGCCTGGAGGAGGTGGAATTGGGCGGTGGCATGATTGGTGAGGAGCACACGCGCCTGCTGCGGGACTGACGTGCTGATGGCGGGATGCAGGCACGACCAAGAAGGGTATCGGCCCAACCTACAGCACCAAGATGACCAGGAGCGGCCTCCGCATGTGCGACCTCTTCGACGAGCAGATCTTCGAGACGAAGCTCAGGAGGTTAGCCAACTCGTTCCAGAAGCGATACGGTGATCTACTCAAGTACGATGTGGAAGAGGAGATTACGAAGTACAAGGTGAGTCACAATGGGGTTGGAATATACGGGGCAAAGACTGACAATGCCAAAGACTCTGCGCGAGAAGCTTGCTCCCTACGTCGTCGACCAGATCCCGCTCCTCGCATCGGCAAAGGAGAAGAACGCCAAAATCCTCGTCGAGGGTGCGAACGCGCTGATGCTGGACATCGACTACGGCACATACCCCTTCGTCACATCATCAAACACTGGTCTTGGAGGTGTCATCACAGGTCTCAACTTGGGATGGCGGTCACTGAAGGAGGTCATTGGCGTGGTCAAGGCATACACTACCCGTGTCGGATCGTGAGTTGCATCGCACCGAAAGACAAATTCAGAGGCTAACAAGTAGTAGCGGACCCTTCCCTACCGAGCAGCTCAACGAGGTGGGCGAGAAGCTTCAGTCAGTAGGCCATGAAGTCGGCGTTACAACCGGTCGCAAGCGCCGCTGCGGCTGGCTCGACCTGGTCGTTGTCAAGCACTCACACGCGTGCAACGACTACACCGCCATCAACCTCACCAAGCTCGACGTTCTGGACGACTTTGACGAGCTCAAGGTTGCGACATCCTACTCGTACAAGGGCGAGGTGCTTGAAGGCTTCCCCGCGAACCCCGAGATCCTTGCCCAAGTCGAAGTACAATACGATACACTGCCAGGTTGGAAGAAGCCGACGACTGGCGTGACAAGCTACTACGACCTGCCCAGCCAAGCGAGGAGTTACATTGAGTACATTGAGAAGTTTGTCGGAGTCAAGGTCAAATGGATTGGTGTCGGCCCTGCGCGAGACCACATGATCACCTTATAATAGCCCTGGAGGATTGGTGATGGGGCGCGGCTTCTGATACCATTGCGCTTGTGCAGACATAACGTCTGCATCCCGAGCGAGGGGTGATAGGGCTGCCGCCGATAAAACCATGTGAGGATGCAAGGCCTCGAAACCATAGAGCATAGACAAATCTCAGGCTTACTTGATTCATGCGTGGCTTAATTGCAGGCATCGTGCGATGAGGGCGGCCTGAATAGCTGGATGTTCAGCCGGCTCCCGTCTCTTTGGCCCCGACTTAGCGAGCATGCGTCGCAACCGCAACCAAATAACGACGCGTGCTTACATACACTCGCGGACAACATGGTAAATTCGATTAACGATATTCCTGAGGCCGAGGCGACCAGCGCGATGCTTGGAATGATTCTGGCTGCGGCATGAACAAGGCCCCTCAGGCGGCCAGCCCCAGCCTTTTCTCGAGCTGTGCCGGGATGCCGTCCGCTGGCCGTGCGATACCCCGAGCAAGGGACCGAGTCTTGGTAAACGTCATGAACCTCTGCTGTCACTCCGGCTACACGGAAATAGGCCTTTAGCTGCGCATCAAGCCCTGAGCTCCCGCAGCCGACGCAGGTTCACGCCAGAATACTAAAGAAGCTGCTTGCGCCCGTTGCTTTTCGACCATCAAGCACCAACTGCATCACAACAGTACGACCCGCTCCACAACAACGCCGACTACCACACCAGCCAAGAGACCGACCATGTTCACCAAGACCATTCTCAGCGCGACTGCGCTACTCGCAGGTGTCGCGACAGCGGGATCAGCGCCTGGCTTTCCCATCGACGTCACTCAGAACTTGACCGTGACGTACAGCAACAATACCGTGTCGCCCGGCGGAGAGCGCATTCCTCGTCCCGGTACGTTCCATCCGCTGTCGTCGCGGCGCAGTCGAGCCGAGTACTGCTAAACACCAACTAACACTCATCACCACCAGAAACCGCAGCACCCCCAACCGTCTCGTCGCCAGTATGGTTTTCCGACGAGCGAGGCCCCGGCCAATGCGTCCTCCTCATGGTCGACCTCGACGTGCCCCGTAACAACTCACGCGTCCAATTAGTCCACTGGATCGCTACCAACGTCACACGCTCTGTTCCCATCTCCGCGAACACAACTGGCTCAGCCCTCGACATTCCGTCGGACAACCCCGTCCCATACCTCCAGCCCTCACCTCCAGTGGGTGACAGCCCCCACAGCTACACATTCATCCTCATGCAGCAACCGCGCAACTTCAGCATACCCTCCATGTACGAGAACCTGGCGGACAACAGGGTCGGCTTCAATGTCAGCCAGTTTGCAGCTGACGCGAACCTGACGACTGCTCTGGCGGCGACCTGGATCACCGTGCAGAACCTTACCGACGTGCCGTCCAACACAAGCTTCCCACCCCCGAGGCCGAGCCCAACGGGAGATGGTGAGGGCTCGAGCGACCCTGCTTCGGGTGACGCGAGTGGCGCCATGATTGGTGGCAGGACATTGTGGACGGCGATTAGCACTGCGGTTGTAGCTGTGGGTTTTGCTATTGCTTTGTAGGGAAAGAGTTTAGGAACAGAAGATGAGTATAGCAAGAAGATGTTGAGAAAAGGACACAAAGAGGTGGCTGGTACATGAACATAATACGAGGGAACGATAGATGAATACATATGGATTGCATTCGCATGCAAGAATACAACGCACATGAGAAACAAGTGGAGAGATCAGATTTACTTACCCACAGAATCCGATAGTCGATCTAAGGCCCTTGTCTGTGTCTATCCAACCTCGACCCGTTAGTTCTACAAAATCCTGATGGCAAAATAAGAGTGCGCACACGACACAGCAAACGCGAGCTGAACTGACGTATCGTTTCCCTGCGCTAACTCAAAGCGCGAGCCTGCTGACTGTTTCTACGCACTGTGAGCTACACTTGCAGTCTCGTGCTTTATTTTGCACTCCTTTCGCACTGCTTGCTTGAGCAAATCTGCTTGCTCTCCTTGACGCGATTGCTCTTCCCTACAGTAGGCATCAGCTCGGGCTCTCATCCCGCATTCCAACTCGGATCAGTCACGCTCTTTGACACACAAGCACAAATCCACGCGGAATCACAACACAAGGACTATGAACAGCTCAAAGTGGGCTCCAGGCGGCGCGAATAGCGAGAATGAACCAGATCCCCCCGCCCCACCAGCAAACGCGCCTACGGGCCCTCGCGATACACAGTCGCGTGGCCGTCGCAATGAGTCCGGAAGGGGAAAACAGGGAAGAGGCAGAGGCTCGAACAGAACTGAGCGCACCAACAACCGCGGTGGGCACAACAGTGGCGCTGTAGGACCCGCGCCAGATCGCAGCCCTTCCGTCAATGACGGCTTATCTCAGTTTGGAAGGATGGGACTCAACAGTGCAATTGGCAGGGGGCCATCTGGCGAGGACTTCAACGGCAGGTTGACAATTGGTGTACATGGAAACACAATCAATCAACCTCGACCAAGTGCCGTATTTCCACCAAGCCTCAACATACCCCAAAATGAAGGCTCTCAGCATGACGGCGACCAAGCAATGGACGAGCTCTCTGGTCTGCGGACCGGACAACAAGCTAGTCGCGCGGTGGACGAGGCTTCAAGGATGTCTCTGCCCACTCGCTCTTCCCCATCAAGCTCTTCCTCTAGAGATCTGTTTCGTTACGCGGCTCAGAACCAAGCTGATCAATCGAACCGCATGACAGCGACTCCAAAGCCCGCCCGCTCTGTACGTGCTTTCCAAATCAAGAACACAGACGGCGAGGTAGTCGATTTCCTCCCTATATCAGCTATGGGAAAGACGGGAAAGCAGAAGGGACATGACCTGAACCCCTCTCGTCCCACTTCAACAGATCACGACGCAGCCGCTGGTCCTCTTATCACCGGAACTACAGCGAGTACAGACATGGAAGCCCGTGTCAAAGCGCTAGAAGACCAACAGAACGACACCCGCGACATGGTCGACGCCATGAACCAACTCTACATCCGTCTTAGAGGGTCCGTCAACCATCTGGAGTATCAAAACACACTGCAGCGAGTTCGCCCACAGACACCCGATGCGCCATCTGCAGATTCACACACCCCTGCAGTTGATGGGTCCTCCTATGTGCCCCCTCAGGGTAATCTTTCTGACGACGAGTTCTCATACATGCTCAAGATGTTTGCTGGTAAGACGATTACTGCAGACCACTGGGAGAATGTGGTATGGAGCTTCTACGGCCAGAACGCGGCGAATGCCCATGACCAGGTCCAGGATCAGAACCAAAACCTATCTACAGATGAGCATAGGAACAGGCCTGCGGGAAAAGGCGAAGACGGGGACAAGGATGTGGGTGATAACGACCCCTAAGACGCAGAGGCGACGCTAGTATGATGGTGATGGCGGTATAGCTGGGATATGATAAGTGCTGTCTGATCGTGTGGACATAGTGTAGTGAGGAGCTTATAGTCCCATTTTGTTTTGTCGGAGCGGGGAATGATTGAGTGAGCTGGAAGATGTCAGTCCTCGCTCGAAGTATCTACGTTCTACTGCTAGACCACTGGATACATAAAGCTCACCTCCACTGGACACTAATAACCTAATACAAACCAATGTATAACTCAACTCACCTCACCTCACCTATGATTAACATTAATAAACCTCAGCTTCTTACTGTAGTCTTCAGCTAGTGCTGGTGACAAGTTCTGTAGGGCCTGACTATGCGAGAGTGCTTTGTTTTCACTGCAGCGTACTGAGACCACGGTGAGTCCGATCTCCGGTTCCGATAGCCTGACAAGGCCCATTACTAGTCTGCTCGCACCGCCGCCTTCACTTTCACCGTTTCACACCATGCAAACGAATTGGTAACGCCCCGCATCCGCTCTCTCATCTTTTCCGCTGCGGTAACAGCTCACTCAAGACTTTGTATCGATTTCAATCAACTATATATTGTATCTAATTCTGCGATTCTCCATCAACCTGTCGTCTGTTATGGTCGCCACAGCGTAACCATCCTCCTCGCTATGGGCGAATTGAAGGCCATTAACCTGAGTTCGAGTCTCAGAACAGCCACTTGACAAGTAGGGAGGCCCAGTTGCCGCAGAACCTGCGAGAGTCAAGTCCGATAACAGCAAGATGCTGAGGTTGTACATTTATTTTTGCTTTTGCTTTTCTTTTTGCCCTCGCTAAAGACAATTGAGACTTACGGCCTTACTTGGGTATATGACCTCACAAATGTCCTTACACGTTAGTCTATACTTTTAACTCACACGCAGAAGAACAACTAGTGTTTTAATGGGGCGTTGTTCATACACTTCATTCATGTACTGTCAGATCTAGATCTTCATGTCATCCAGAGCAGCTTCCAGATCAATGATCTCCTTCCCCTTACTACTACTCGCACCCTTCCTCTCTCTATACTGCTTAGCCACAGCCTCCATCACCTTGCCCATCTGCGCATCCTTGCCCTCCGCCTCAAGCTCCTTCTTGACACGCGCAAAGTTGGCTTTGACAAAGACCTGGTATTCGCTCTTCTCTCTCTTGCCGTCCTTGCCCACCGCAGCACCGGCGCCACCGCCCCTGGGGGTGGGCTTGGTCTGCGCGAGCTTGCCCTTGCACTTGCCGCATGAGTGGCGCGCCGGATCAACGGACTTGGAGTGACGCTTGAACTCGTAGCCGCAGGAGACGCACTCCCAAACGTACTTGTATTCGATCTGGTAAGAGTGCTTTGTGGTGACCTCGACTCCTTTGCTCGCGAACGCAACGGTAGCTTTCCGACCCCACGACTTGAATTCTGCTCCGTGAGGGTTGTTACGGACTTCGCTGATCATGAACGTGGTCAGGTGGCAGAACTCGTGCGCGAGTACGTTGTAGAGTCTCTCCTCGTCGTCAATGACCTTCTCGGCGAGTTCGATGGAGCAGTGGTGTCGGATCTCAACGCGCGTGTCGGTGGGCAGGGGACCGGTTCGGATGCGTATTTGCTCTCTACGCCAATTCGCACGACCGGCCGTTGTTTTGAGGGTCTTGGACCAGACGAGCTTGATACCACCTGTGGGTTTCGAGAGCTCGTGGATGCGACCTGATGAGATTGTGGTGTCGAGCTCGATGAGGAAGGCTTCGGCTATGGCGTGCTTGCGTTCGGCGAAGGCTTTGCGTTGCTCACGGATCTGCTTGACATTCGGGACCGGCTCAGTCTCTGGTGTCTTCTCCTTAGCTGCTTTCCGACTTGTGGGCTTCTTCTTCTTGGGGCTCTCGATGGGGCTTTCATAACCCTCGTCACTGCTGTCTTCTAGAGCAACACCTTCCATCATCTTGACTATGTCGTCCCTCCATTTCTGCTTCTTAGGCGACACGAGCTGCTTAGCTGGCGAGTGTCGGTCGGTCCAATCGTTTACAGCTGCAGGATTCCAGAACGCGTCAAGGCTTGGTCTTCCGTCTAGATCGGCCGCTTTAGGAATCACGGGCTTCTTTTTCGATGGCGAGACGAGCTTGGTGGGACTGGGAGGTGCCAGGGGAGGAGTGGCTGGTCGCGAGATGGGCGGAGCTTTACGGGGCGAGCGTTGCTTGGTAGGTGTGGGCGAATACGTAAGAATCGCAAGCGGACCGTTCGATGCTGAGCTAGTAGGCCGAGAAGATGCTGCGAAAGAGCTTGATCGGGCGTGAGTGGGTTCAGGAAGCACGAAAGATTCCGGGGCCTCCGGCGAGTCGGTGAGGTCGACGACTTCCTGCGCCCAATTCAATATCGTGCTGTGACCCTTTCGATGTGGCGGTCGCATGGAAGTCAGATCAGTCGGCGGTTTGAGTTCGGGAATCTTGAAGATTGGTTGCTGAGGCTGTTTGGTAGGTTGTGGTGCGCTTAGCTCACTCTCGTCCTCCTCGCTGTCAGATACGACGCGCCGTGCGCGCGGTTGTCGCTGGTTTGTTCGCGACGTTACGACAGGCTCGTCCTCTTCATCATCCTCGCTGATCTCTATGACCTGTTCAGCGACCTCTTCTTGTGTCTCTGCTTCCTCATCGCCACACCACAGACTTGTTTCGGCCTCGGCATCCTCGTCGTCTTGCGCGACTGCCTCCTCTGTGCTCTCGTGTTCCCTACTTCGTGGCCGTTGAGCGGCCTCTTGTGCCTCGACTTCCCCTACGACATTAATCTTGCCTTTCTTGTTTTGCTTGTTCACCACGCTTCTAGCCAGGCTTTTGGCATACATAAGCCCATTCCTATTTCCCACATCCGTGTCTGTTGTTCCACTGCGCACCCTCCTCGCTCTTTGCTTCTTCTCTGGGCTTGCCAGACTTTCGTCACTCAATTTTCGAAGGAGTCGGCTATTGCTCTCGACCGGTCGCAATACACGTTGCTTGCGGGGGCTGATCGTATCCTTTGGCGTTGCTATCGAAGGTATGCGGAAGGACTGCTCTTCGTCTTGCGATATGCTAATGTCTTGCGCGGTGCGCCTCGACCTCTTTGGCACAAGTATCGAGCTGTCATCTTCTTGCGATGATGCGTATCGCAGTGTGGCTTTTCGGGGACTGGATCGGCTTGCTCTCATCTCGGACGGTGGCATAAAGATACTGGGTTCGTTCGGGCTTGGTTTGCGTAGACGCGCCATGATGAGGTGAGGTGATATGCAATCTTGCAATATGTAAGGATATTCAAGCCGTTGTGTGTGCGATTGGTTCCGAGAAGGTTGTTCGCGCAAGGATGTGTAGATGTTGGAGAACTGCCGAGTGTGTTTGTTATCGGCCGTTGTCCCGGTGACTAGCGGGAACGGGTCCAGGATCCACTTGCACGTTTGCGGCGGTATTGTGCACCGTGCCTCAGCCTGCGCGCGTCATCCTCAATCGCGCACCGTGTGAATGTCATAGCTTGTATACTCGAGTTCTAGGAGTAGCCGGGGCGAATACATGCAAGTTTTGTTAGTTGTACAAAACGACAAGACGTACCCTGAAGGTATTTGCAGCAGTTGCCGATTACAGCACACGGGCGAGAATCGCAATGTATACTTCACTATGCCTCGTGTCTTTGCGTACGGAAACAAAACAACCACACGTCTTTGCCAGCCACATTTCAGATCGTGACTCATATCACAGCAGATACATATTGTAACCAGAAAAAATCAGTCATACATTGCATGCTAATCATCACAAATACAAGCAAACCCAACTACTTTGAGCCCGAAAGATCGACCCAGGAGCCGTTACTGCTGCGCCCGTCTGCGGACGCCCAGCTCTCTCTTCATATTTCTGCTCCACCCCTGATTTGACTTTCATCCCCAATCGTGAAGCATTTGCGGGGTATTCCGTCCTCCGTATTTACATCCCCGGTGGTGATTGTTTTCGTTCGTTTTCTCTTCTGTGCATCTACTGCTTGGCGTTCTTAGCCATGGTGTTAAGAGCGCTGCCGTTCTTGAACCACTCGATCTGGCCCTCGTTGAAGGTGTGCGAGAGCTTGACCTGGAACTCCTTGGATCCATCGGCGGGGTGGACAGTCATGGTCAGGGGCTTGCCCGGGGCGAGCTCAGTGGAGGCCAAGGTCACACGATCATTGGGACCGATCTTGTCGTAGTCGGCAGGGTCCGAGAAGGTAAGGGGAAGCATACCCTGCTTCTTCAAGTTGGTCTCGTGGATACGAGCGAAGGAGCGGGTGATGATGGCAGCGCCACCCAAGTGCCTGGGCTCAAGCGCAGCATGCTCACGGGAAGAGCCTTCTCCGTAGTTCCAGTCACCACTGCGTTCGAAGTTAGCAAGAGGCTGGTAAGCGTGTATAGAAAAAGTACTTACATGACAACCCATGGGACGCCGTTCTTCTTGTAGTTTCGGGCGACATCAGGGACGGCACCGTAAGATCCGTCGAGAAGGTTCTTGACCTTGTTGGCCTCGCCGTTCTCAGCGTTGATGGCACCGATCAACATGTTGTTGGAGATGTTGTCCAAGTGTCCACGGTACTTCAACCAGGGACCGGCCATGGAGATGTGATCGGTGGTAGTCTTTCCTTGGCACTTAATAAGGATAGGGAGATTCTTCGCATCTTCGCCGTTCCAGGCGGCTGTAAAAGTTAGTATGCACCGTGTATTTCGCACAAGAGTGTTGCTTACAGAAAGGCTCAAGAAGTTGGAGACGGTCGGAGGTGGGCGAAACGGCGACGGAGACGGATGAGCGATCCTCGGGTGGCGCCTGATACGTATCCTGGCCTGGGTCGTAGCCGTTGGCGGGAAGACCCATGCCGGAAGGCTCCTTGAGCTTGAACTTCTTGCCATCCGCTCCCTCGAGCTCATCTACCAAAGGATTGAAGTTCAAGGTTCCAGCAATGGTCATGGCGACGACAAGGTCGGGGGAAGTGACGAAAGAGTGGGTGGCGGGGTTGGCGTCGTTACGGCCAGTGAAGTTACGGTTGTAAGAAGAGATGATTGAGTTAGCCTCGCCCTTCTTGACATCGCGGCGATCCCATTGACCTGGAGATTCGTTAGCAGATGCTCAGATACGATTTGAAAAATAGCAGCCCTGAAGCATATGACGGCTTTTGTTTTGTCAAGAGACAAGACAAAACGTATCGGATACCTCCAGGCTACCATGAAATGAAGGGGGAACTAAGCAGCTTTGAAGCATACGAGGGCGCTTATTTTGTCAAGAGACAAAACAAAACGTATCGTATACCTCCAGGCTACCTTGAAAAGAAGAGAGACAACTAACCAATGCAAGGGCCACATGCGTTAGCGAGGACCATACCGCCGAACTCCTCGAAGGTCTTGAGCTGACCGTCGCGCTCGATGGTGGCGCGAATCTGCTCGGAACCAGGGGTAACAGTGAAAAGAGACTTCGCCTTGACGCCGTGGGACATGGCGTCCTCAGCAATGGAGGCAGCACGGCTCATGTCCTCGTACGAGGAGTTGGTGCAAGAACCGATAAGACCGACCTTGAGGTCCTCAGGCCACTTGTTGGCCTTGACAGCCTCCTTGAACTTGCTGATGGGTGTAGCTAGATCGGGGGTGAAGGGACCGTTGATGTGGGGCTCGAGCTCGTCAAGGTTGATCTCGATAAGCTCGTCGTATTCGGCACCCTCATCCTCGCGGAGCTGGGCGGCGTATTCGCGGGAGAAGTCACCAATGTCGCGGCGCTTAGTGGCGGCAAGGTAGTCGTACATGCGGTCGTTGAAGGGGAAGAGCGAGGTGGTGGCACCAATCTCAGCACCCATGTTGCAGATTGTAGCCATTCCGGTGCAGGATAGACTCTCGGTACCGGGTCCGTGGTATTCGACGATAGCACCAGTTCCACCCTTGACGGTGAGGATACCAGCGACCTTGAGGATAATGTCTGTAGACTTCGTTAGCGTGGTTGCCCCGCTTCAAAAACCAATAATGCAAATACGTACCCTTGGGAGCAGTCCAGCCGGAGAGCTTGCCAGTAAGCTTAACACCAATGACCTTGGGAGCCTTCAGTTCCCAGGGAAGACCAGCCATGACATCGACAGCGTCAGCACCACCGACACCAATGGCGGCCATACCGAGACCACCGGCGTTGGGAGTGTGCGAGTCGGTACCAATGAGGAGAGCACCAGGGAAAGCGTAGTTCTCAAGCACGATCTGGTGAATGATACCAGAGCCGGGCTTCCAGAAACCAATGTTGTACTTTGCGCAAGAGGTGGACAAGAAGTTGTAGACCTCCTTGTTGATCTCGTTGGCGCGCTCCAAATCCTTCTCACCACCAACCTGGGCCTCGATAAGATGGTCGCAGTGGACGGTAGTGGGTGTGGCAACGGAGGGCAGACCAGCTGACATGAACTGAAGAATGGCCATCTGGGCGGTGGCATCCTGGCAAGCTACACGGTCGGGGCGGAGCTTGAGGTAGCTGGAGCCGCGCTCAATCTCTTGACCGTGGGGGTCGTCCAAGTGGGAGTAGAGAATCTTCTCGGCGAAGGTGAGCGGGCGGTTCAAGCGGGCACGAACAATCTCGAGGTTCTCGTTCATCTTCTGGTAGTTGATGTAGTGGCCCTTCTCCCAGTTGGTCATCTCGACCTTGCGAGAGAGGGGAGCATCGCTGACGGTGGCCAATTGCCTGCGCGAAGCAAGGCTCTGGCCGAGGCGGCCGAGCCTCGAGAACTTCTGCATGGTGAAGTTTGAGGAGGGGAGTGGTGTGGAGAGAAGAGTGATGGAGGAAGCGGAGGAAAAGAACGTCAGAAGCTGCCTCAAGTTGGGCGATAACTAATGAGGATCACGAGGGGCGTGATTGGTTCGTCTAGCCCCAGCTGCGTGCGGAATACCTCGGCGCCAGAACCAGAAACAGGTCGGCAGCGCAGTCCCGTTGGCCCGCTTCACGTGCAAGGGCGATGTAATGGAGACGCAATTATGGAGAGAGTAATTGCGCTGTGTGCGACTGGCTGCCTGCTGCTATTTCACGTCTTGGAGGCCGCGCAGCCATGTGTCGGGAAGCTATAGGTGTTCACCCAGACGTCATACCCGGCAGCGGTTCACCAACCCCGCGCTCGTTCCTTTTGCAGGTGATTGGCGTTCTGCGATAGCACATTCACGCGCGCGCTGCTGCCGGCGGCCTGCGCGTCCTTTTCCGACTCAACAATTGTGTGCCGAGTCAGCGTGCAGGCCTGCAGACATGGCAAATTTCGGGTCTGGAGCGACAGTAGCATCTACCAGCACCTAATTTGACCTAGCTCCACAAGTCTTTCTGACCTGCAGACCGGGCACGGGCCCCCGTCGGCAGGTGTCCCCACACTGCAACTTTCTCTATAGCCGACCATCACGATTCCACACGGATAACCGACGGCCGCGGATACTGCCCACCATGCCAGCCATACGCGGACAAGACTCCAAGAAGAAGACACGTCGACACACGCGCGACCTCGATCAGATCCACGCCGACCTGCGCGACGAGAAGCATCTCGCAGAATTCAAGGATGCGAAGCCCATAGAAGATTTGCCCGGTCTGGGCGAATTCTACTGCAAGGAATGCGCAAAGTTTTTTGAGAGCGACGCCAACTTTGTCGCACACCAGAAGGGCAAGGTCCATAAGCGCAGGTAGGACATCTCATGTATGCGACTGTAGGATTAGATTTTAACAAGTCTGCAGAGTCAAGCAACTTCGCGAAGAGCCATACTCTCAGAAGGAGGCAGAGGCAGCGATAGGCCTCACGACCAACAATGGAACGCGCACGACCACCGCGACAGCCCCGATGGAGGTTGACCAGGTTGCAGCATCAGGTTGAGGTTACGGCAACGGCCAAGACTATCTGATGTGCAGTCCATGGCAGATGGACGGCAGGATTAGGAGTGCGACCGCTGAACTGCTATCGGGGGGGTCAAACATCACTCCGGTGGCAATACGATAGCTGCGCGGTTAGGACGCCCTTGGGCTCGTAGAAGAACATGCATTGCACGGCGTTCAAAACTTGCATTTGGGACATATAGAAGGACAAAAGAGTTCAGACGATACCCTACATTTCAAATCGAAACACAGGTTTCCAAAGTGTCTTGACCTTATCATAGTCACTGTAGTGTCTTGTTGACCAAATCAATGATGCTATTTGAAGGCTATTATGAGCCCATTCTGGAAAAAGAATGACCCAAAATAAGTAGTAACAATATGTGAATTGGATGCTACTCACACAATTACTTCACAGCAATCTAAGTGAGCTGCTGCTCTGTTGCTGCGTTGTCAGAAATACGTTGTAGGTTGCCGTTTTCCATGCTGCCTGATGTTGCCTGGTGGCTACCTACGTCCCTTCGCGCCATCACCAACGTCAAAGTCACAACATAAGAACGACATCAACCCCGGCAGAGAGCGCAACAAGTCGAGATAGAGACACATTACAAAATGGCATTCACAAACACCCCCCTCTACGGCGGCGCAATAACCCTCGATCTACCCTCAAACTTCGCCGACGCCTCGTAAGTTCTCTCATCCTGCGCGCCCCCACATCCCGCGCCTTCCCTTTGCATGCGTTCCATCAACACCACAACTCCAAATGCCTAATTTGGCAGGCACTTATCTTTCCCAATGCAAAATACAGCATACTGATAAAGTGAACAAACAGTCAAATCCGCCAAATCCCAGACCACCAGGAAGTCTACCTCGACAACAACGGCTACTCCAGCATCGTTGTTGAGATACTAGAGTATGTCGAGAAGAACAGCGATGAAGAAGCGCTTCAGTATCATTTCGGAGATTTGGTCGAGGGGACTGGGGATCAGAGTACGATTATCTCGCAAGAGCGTGCTGTGATGAAGAGTTTGCCGTAAGTATTCCACCCCATCATTCTGGAAAAGCGAAGCAGGACCGAAGAAAGAGAGGATCAAGTATTGTATACGGAAACGTGGATGGAAGGCTGACTGTGATTACAGAGACAAGCCAGTCCTAGCACTATCATTCATCCAAACACCACCAACACCCAACCCTCATCCCAACCGCAAGACTCCCGAATTCACGTATATCCATCTCCTTCTTCTCCGTCTCAAGGAGCAAGGTACCGATGTACGTATACCTCTTCTCCCCAGGCATCTACAGTTTATCCCTTTGTTGGCTAACACAAATCGCAGGTCATGGTATCAGTCAATATCCCACACTACGCAGGCGAGTACACGCCAGCAGAACAGCAAGGTGGAGAAACGCAGTTGATGAAGGATAGCAAGGCGGTCAAGGAGCAGGTTTTGGAGAGCTTCCAAGTGAAGGAGTGGGGGTTGTTTGAGGGTTAAATGGGAAGAGGAAGAGGTTATCTGAAGATGTTTGATTGGACGCGAAAGGAACGGAATGGAAGGAAAGAATTAGGTCGAGATATGTAGGAGGGGAACTGGCGAAACAGATAAAGTGAGAGGGGTAGGATGTGAGCCGGCGATTTTGATGGGAGAGCCACAAGCGTGTAGTCATTAGTTTATATACGTCAGACAGCAATAAAGATCAACTCAAGCAGACACCGTCACAAGTATGTTCCAAATCAACCGGGATTTTACAATGACTTCATCGTTATGCTACTTGTTTCATCGAACTGCCGCTATATCCTAGGTATGATCCTCCACGTATTCTCCTGCGGCTTCTTCATACACATTTCCCATCGCCTACATGTCTGGTATCACTGGTATACTCACCTTCGCCATACGCTGTTAAGCTCGACACTTCACTCAACCACACGATGTCTACTCACTTATACTGGCTCACACGGTTCAACCTCCTACGCATCTCCTCCCCTGCAGTGGGTGCCCGCTCATCTAAGCTTGGGTCAAGACTCATGCGCTGATTGTCGAGCTCCCCCGGATGAGGTACGCCATTCGCCTGAGCTGCAAGGAACGGCGATGGCGGAAGATCGGCGAGGTTGGTGTTGGCCTGTAAACCATGCATGAGTGCGGGATCGACTGGCAGGTCGTAGCCGTTATCTTGGGCGTACTGCGGATAGATTGCGCTCTGGTGCTGTGCGGCTTCGAGCTGTAGCTGGCCACCCGGTGAGTCTGAACGAGGCGGTGGTTGTGTTGGTGAGAACAAGCTCGGCGGTGTTGGTGTCAGAGTTGGCTGGGTAGTGGTTGATGACAGGAAACTGGATCCTGACCTCGCCTCTGCCCGTGCTTGATTCTGACCCTGGCGCATAGCCGACAGGCCCTTGTTCATCTCGCTGCACTCTGGACAGTTGCGAATGACCTGGCTGACGGTCTCCTTTATGCGAACCCAATGGTAGAGCTCCGCAATCGCTGCCGTAGTCTTGTTGATGCCCCCATGCGACTTGTGATGTATCTCCCGAGCAATCTCATACTGCTGCTTAGGATCCGCAATAACCTCCTTGCCCTTGAGCCACAACTTCTCAGGGCCGTCGCCCTCTCCGGGTGTGAGCTTGTAGTGCGTCGCCGCGCTACGGAGACGGCTCTTCTCTGCTCGATCAGCACCGTTGGGGTATTTTCCGTTCTTGAGGTAGAAGCGGATCTTGTCGAAGCGCTCCTCAGACACGAACTCGTCATCCTGACCCAGGTCCCTTCCGTATATGATGGCATCGACTAGCTCGCCGGGATACGACTTCAGGTTACCGCAACCCTTCACGCGACCGATCCGCTTGAAGCCGAGGGCATCCCATATGCGGCATGAAGCAACATTGGTTTCGTACACGAGGTTGAAGACGGAGTAGGTATAGCCCTGAGCGTGTTAGCGCATGCGATGTAACCCTCACGGCGAGTCTCACAAGCTTCGGAGCCCAGTCCAGATAAGTCTCGCCCATCAAGCGACCGACACCCCGATTACGCGACGCATCCGTGACCAGGAACCCGCCATTGCAGACATGACTCGACCGTCCTGGGTAGTTGGGCTTGATGTAGAAGCTACCCAGACATTCCCTCTCCCAGTCGCAACCCCTCCGCGCCATCTCGTGTAGTTCGCGACCGTCCTGGATCTCTCCCAGCAGCATAATCGCACCAAAGACACCGAACCAGTACGGACCGAAAGCCTCAAGAGCGAGCGGATCAACCATGGGGTACGTATCTCCCTTTTCTATCTCGCGACCCAGTTGGTCGCAGAGATATGCCAGTAATGTGAGGGGTACTTGATTCGGCGCAGAGAAGGGTATGATCGTTGCGGTAGTCACGCGATCGCGCAGGATGACTTGACATGGTGCAATGCCTACAGGTAGCGGGCCACCAGGAGGAGGGTACGGCACGTCGCCAGAGGTCCTATATATCACCGGCGCGGTGGGATCATCGAGCATGGCGGGCATGGTGGGCGGACTGGTCTATGAGATATCAGCATGGCAATCATAAAATGTTGACACCCGCATTAGGACCGGGAAGCTGTCGCGACTGCGCGCCTCAGACGCCATGCTGAAGAGACACAATGTGCAGACGCGGTATGCGATGACGACGATGGTGTAGGACTTACGCAGGAATGCCTGAGGGACCCTAGGAATGGTCAAGCAGGATGAGAGATACTGCCGTGATGTGGTGCTCGCGGTGCGTGCCCAGAGACATCGGCCAAAGAGCCACTAGCGCCTTTTGGTACCAGCGGGGCACAGCGCCGTCGTCCACGCAAGCCGGAGCTTGTCATGCCTGCAGCTTGCCTTGGCTAAACGATTTCTATGTGATGTCCGACATGAGTGCACAGTTGCGCATATCGTCTTCTTAACAGATACAGCAGGCATTCCGGATTAGGCAGATCTCGCTTCATGAAACCATCACCAGCACTCACAATTTCATGTCATGAAGCAGCACATGCACGGCATCGGAACGGAAGTATGTTTATAGTCATATTGCAAAGCGCTACATACGCCTACGCTATGGACGGAGACATCAAGGAGAAGATGACGTTAGGAAAAACTATACGAGAACCACTGCTGGATATCAATTGACATTTTGTAAGGAAAAAAAAGCTCTCATGTCCAATGTACATCGAAAGGTATTATGTAAAGGTTCCTTCATACGCAAGCATACACATGCTTCTCTCCACCACATCGCTCTTCTTCTATAACCGAAATCTACCACCTTACATCTCCGAGTACAAGAAGTTACCTTGCTCGTCAACGTACTCAATGGTCTGCTTGGTGATGCAGTAACCCTCCTCCTCCCAGGGCATGGATGGGTAAGGGAAGACACCGTTGCTGGGGCTCTGGGGCTTAGAGCCATCGCTGCTGGGCTCGAGGTACTCTGGGCCATCGGGCAGAGGAATGTCGATAGCAGTGGGAATGTACTTGAAGGGCTTTCCAGCGGGGAGGTGGGCAGTGACGCTCTCAAGAACCTCGTAAGGAGCGCTCAAGTCGGGAAGCTCGTCGTCAGAGGCAGCGGGCTTGGCCTTGTTGCACTTGACGCTGATGTGGAAGTCGGGGATGGTGTCAGCGTCGATCTCGCCCTTGACACCAACAACCTTGTAGTAGAGGTTCTCCTTGAGGTAGGGCTCAACGTGTTCAGGACGGAGCGACTCAAGCTCGCCAGCGGCTTCCTTACCCTGGAGGCAGGTGGTCAAGGGAAGAGCACCCTCAGTCATGAGAGCCTGGGAAGCGTTGGCACCACCTTGCATCATAGCACCAAGGATACCATAGGAACCGACGTAGTTGGGGTCCTGGGTGTAGTCGGTGGATGGATCGTAGGCGGCATCGGTCTCGTTGCTGGGAGCCTCGATGCTGGGAGCGGAGCCACCACCAATGGTGATGGAAAGAAGAGGAGTGGTAATGTTGAGGAGCGGGTAGGTTGACTCGGTCGCGGGCGCAGTGGAGTTCTTGGTGGAGGTGGAGTTGCTGCTAGGCTTTCCAACGAAGCAGTGAACAGTGTAGGATCCCTCAAGCGCGTACTTGTTGGCAATGACGGAAAGAACAGTGTGGTAGTCACCCTCCTTGATGGGACGTCCAAGGTACTGGCCAGTTGCGGATTCGTCACCGTCACGCTTGGTTAGAGTCCTCTGGCCGGCACCGTAAAGCTGAGTAACAGCGCGAGCAACCTGCTGGTAAGAACGGTCGCTAGTCTCAGGGTAGTAGTATCCGAGAGTGCGGGTCTCCTTAACATCGACCGAGGTGAAGTAGTTGCCAGCGGTGTCCTTGGTGAAGGGCTTGAGAGGAGAATACTGGTTCTTGGGCTCACCCTGGTTCCACTGAGCCATAGGGCGGGGGATGTTACCGTTGGAGATGTAGGTGTTGGGGGTGATGAGCTGGTACATGGCGAGGAGACGGTCAACGTTGGTGTGGTGAAGCCAGAAGAGGGGGTCGAAAGCCGAGACATCGAGGTAGTACATGTGGCCACCAGACTCACCACCAGCAGTGTTGTGGATGGCATCGTGGACGGACTCGAAGCTGTCAACGCCACCGCCGCTTAGGTCAGTGCGGACACCAATGGCAGAAGTGCTGGCAGCGCCCCAGTTAGCCTTGCTGGAGAACAGGGCAAAGACACGGTCACGGAGAGAGACGCGGATGGAGTTGAAGCGGGCGTTCATCTCGTTGT
>Ga0265780_10003419_pt1 | contig 20868 bp, 15 predicted proteins | sample P1T30metagenome_FD_192432 | JGI IMG/M metagenome (GOLD analysis project Ga0265780, IMG submission 192432) | Plant litter microbial communities from East Loma Ridge, Irvine, California - P1 T30 | ecosystem: Environmental > Terrestrial > Plant litter > Unclassified | place: USA: California...
TTGATCATACGAACGACCTCGAGCTTGAAGCTGGGGTCGAAATTGCGGCGCTGCCTGGTCATGTAAACTCCTTCGAAGGTGAATTATCCACCTATCGAGGTGTCCGGGGACATTAGACCACTACACTTGGTGTTCCTAGGGACATTACTGAAATGTGCCTGAACCATAAGTTGCCCGGCATTGAAGGTATCTACGATGTACACACCTACTTCGCCGAGCGCAAGCAAGCGCTAACGGTTTGGGCGGACTTTCTTGTTGAGATCGATTACGAAGCAAGTGCCCTGACGAACGTAGCGCGGTAAGCGAACGCGGCGTCAGGCGGCGCTAGGCAGCGTTTTTCGTAGCCGAGCTGTCAGCATGCCACTTTGCTTGGTTAGCGTTTCCCTGACCGTTTTGAGCCGTTCTCTGGCATGTGTCAAACACATCGTCGGCAATCGCACACAAAGTACGCAATTAGATAAAACGGGCAGGATGGGCGAGCCGTTTCGCGACCTAAATAATAATCCTACGCAAAGTTAAATAGTTGTCAAAATACCTATAATTAATGCTATAATACAAATGCCGAGCTTACGTTCATCGCGAACGGAAAAGCTAGCAAAGCACGGTAGCCATCTCGTAGTCTTTTAGCGCAGTTTCAGCGCTACGCCAAACAAACTCCCCTTTTCTGTTTCGCCAATCCTGCGGGAAGGCGTAGCCGTGCACATCCCAAACTTACCAAATGGAGTCATCATGACCGCAGTCATCCCTACCAACGTTAACTCTACCGCAGCAGGATTTCAGCCGGGATTTAAGCCCGTTACCACGAAGGACCGCCATGCTTGCGCGCTAGCCGCCGTCGCTATTCTTGCGTCTACAACATTAGAAGACGTTTGGAAAAAGGCCGAAGAACTCGGCCTTCCGAAAGCTGGACCGTATTATTTCCAAGCCATTGACGGCGACTTCCTCGCTGCGCTGCTCGCACAGTATTCATGGGTTGCCACCGTCTGGAAGGAGTGCGAAAAGGCTTCTCAACTCCCTGACTGTTGCATCGCGCTGGTTGACTACGATCCCGAGTGGGAGGTTGGCCGCCACGTTGTTTTCCATCGTGCAAAGGGAAGCCATGACGCAAAGATTGTGGAATATGTGATTGACCCAACCGCTAACGCAGATCGACTTGTCAGAACTGATCTAAACGTGCTTGTGCCGAGCTGGTACATCGGCGTGCATCCCATGGGGAAAGCACCAAGCACGACAGCGAAAAAGTAAACGCGCAGATAGTTCACAAATCCTCAACTATTGAACTCAGCTGCTTCGATAGCACCCCTCCCAGCACGCGAAAACCGGACGGTCAGAACCGTCCGGTTCGCATTTGTGCGTCAAACAAAATTCATCATGAAAAAGACTAATCAACCCAACAATGTCGACAATTACCGTCATTCGTTAGCACGAGACGTGCCGCTATTTCCGGTCGGCCGAACGGTTGCAACTCCTGGCGCTTTGACGTTACTCGATCATGCTGGCATCAATGCTTCGGCCCTACTGGCGCGACACCAGAAGGGGGACTTTGGTGACATAGACGAGGCGGATCGCGTTGCTAATGCCAATGCAATCCGCCACCACGCTCGAATATTTTCTGCATACATATTGGGACGTGGCATACGCATCTGGGTCATTACTGAAGCGGATCGTTCCGTGACGACCTTGCTTCTTCCGGAGGAGTATTAGGATGGCGGCCGCTCAATCAATCCCGCCAGTCATTGCTAGCGCCACAAACTCACCCCGCGTGCGGACACCGCTCAAAACCGCTCAGGCTCAGCCGTCGGTGCTGGTGGCTAGCTATGCCGCCGCCGCTCAGTCGAACGCCACTACGCGCTCATACGATGCGGACATTCGTCATTTCAAACAGCACGGCGGCACGATACCGGCCACTCCGACAATGGTTGCGGAATACCTGGCATTTTTCGCTGCATCTTTGGCCGTCGCTACCTTGCAGCATAGATTGATCGCTATCCATCGCGCTCATACCGATCAAGAGCTGCCATCGCCTGTGACCAATAGGCTAGTAAAGCGCACAATGCAAGGAATTCGCCGCACCTTTGGCATAAAACAGCGCCGCGTCACGGCCCTCGTCAAAGACGACCTGTTCGAGATGATGGTCCACATCGATAAGCAAATGCCCATGCGGGCGGCACGCGACAAGGCACTAATCTTGGTTGGGTTTGCTGGCGCATTTCGGAGGTCCGAACTCGTCGGACTTCGATATGAAGACATCACCCAGTACGACAGCGGTATGGAACTGTTGATACGTCGTTCTAAAACCGATCAGGAGGGGGCCGGGCGGACAGTATTTATACCCTGTGCTCATGGTAACCGTTGCCCCGTCAAGATACTGAAGCGCTGGCTAGCGCTCGCAGGCATCGAAAGCGGTCCACTTTTCCGGCCGATCAATCGGCACGACCAAATAGTCGGCAGCAAAGGGCTCACGCCGCAGTCCGTAGCGTTGATCGTCAAAGCTTCTATGCGAATGGTGGCCGGCGACGAAGCAGCCAAGATGGTGGCAGGGCACAGCCTGCGCGCGGGCTACTGCACAGAGGCTGCGACAGTGGGCATGCCAGCCCATATTATCCAAGAAACCACAGGACACCGCTCGTTGACTGTTCTCGCCAGCTACATCAGACCGGTAGCCAAGAGGAAGATTCCAAGCCTTTTATAGGTTCTTGCACATTCATAGAGCATGAATCTAAGAGGCCGAAAGGCTCGAAGTTCGGTTGTATCGCGGCCTCACCCGACTAGGCGCGAAAGTTGCGAATCGTTACGCAAGCGGACGCACCATTTCGCAACAGCCGAAAGTTCTGCCTCTGGCCTGGTCAAACAGACTATTTCGCGAGCTGTTGCTTTTAATCGCTCACGGGCCGCGCCGGACGTTCGTGACTCTGATAACGCTTGTAGATATTTGTTGATTAGCTTTGTAGTATTCTGCCAAACCTTGCGGCGCTCCTCAGCCAGCGCTTTGTGCTCGGTGAGTTTAAGCCGCTCCACTGTGCGCTTCACCCTCACCTGTTCCCAGCGTTCAATGCCCGGTGCAGGAATGGCTTTTCCTTCCTCGTCAAACGCCAGCAGCGTGACGTCGTAGGCATTCGTCGGATCGAGAAAATGATGTACTTCATCCCCTTCGCAACGTTGGGTGTACGTAGAATATTGGGATCCATATCGGAGCGGAAACCAAACACCCTTCTTTCGATTAGGTACGTTGCCGGCGATGCGAAAGTTCATATAGTCGAAAGCTAGCCACCAATAGCCGTCACGTACGGTCCCCTTGATATTGCGAGCAGCTTTTTTGGGGCGGAAGTGTTCAACGTCTAGATGCGATGCAATGTCGCGAGCTTCGGTAAACCAGCACTTGCCGCCAGACAAGGCCAGCAACCAAGGTTTCAGTTTCCCCCAATGGTCGCCCCGTTTGTCGATCAGTTCATTACGCTCGTCGATCTTCCCGGCGGCATTGAGCGTCGCGAGTTTTGCAACCAAACTATTTGTTTCGACCAACCATGCATCCCAATCGGCCTGAGACCACCGGATGTCAGCGGGCAGGTCTGCGTCAGTGGGAAGCTTGTTTTCAAGATCGATGAAAATCATTCTCCAGCCTCACGCAGAATTTCATCGATGACGGATTCAGCAATAGCGTCCTGCTCGGCTTGCTCCTCAGGCGTAAGCACGGGCTTGCGGAAGCGGCGATGTTGCGCCATCTTGCGCACGAATAGTGCGTAATCGGGATCACGAAAGTCGGCAGTTGAAAATCCCAAATCGGCCAACTCTGCAGACAGCCGGCTCAACTCAGCATCTTCCTCGACCGTACGCGACGTTTTCACAAACAACTCATTCCGCCTGAAAAGGCGGCGCTCAGTTTCGATGTCCAGCGTGGACGACAAGCCGAACAGCTCGCTTTTCAGTAGGCCGGTCACGCCCATTCCTTGCGGGTGTTCATCCGGCGTATCCACAACCGTTCGTTTGCCGTCGCGCCGCAGGATATGCACCTGTTCGCGCTTAAGGCTGCCTACCATCATCGGGTCGTGGGTGGTTATCAAGATCTGGGATTGCCCGATTGATGTATCGAAAGATCCTGCATCAAACGCATCGCTGTCGAAGCCGTCCTTATGGATATCGCCTAATACCCCTTCAATGTCATCAAAATAGCGCAGCTTCCAAATCGGGTTTAAGTGGGTATCTGGTTCATCGAGTAAGAACAGGCAATGATTTTCGCGGGTGATGCGCATCAGGCCCAGTACGGTGAGCATTTGCAATTCGCCTTCGGAAAGCTGTGTAAAACTTACCTTTCCACCGTGCTCGTCGCGCTTCTTGACAGTGATGCGTACTTCCTCAATCAGGTCTCCTATATAAGCGCCTTCGGCATATCGGAAGAAACTGTCAGTGCCACCAACCAATTCGCCGAGCTGCTTGAGCTTGTCCTGAGTCGGCACAAATAGATAAAGCTGCTTCTGTTTCTCGCTGCGACCACGAAAATCGATTTGTATAGTCGCTTCATGTTCAATTGGTGCCCAGGCCACTTGCCAAAGCTTGTCGAGAAATTCGCTCACCACGTTGCCACGTGCATACCAGAAGCGTGGGTCGCCCTCATTAAGTTCATGCTCGTCGAATTTTCCGCTCCGACGTTTTTCGCGCAGGCGATGTGGTTCTTTCAACACAAATAGGGCAGACTCCAGCGATTCGATGTGCAGGTTTTTCAGTACCTTCTGGAACACTGGGTCGTCGGAAAGTAAACACGCCAGGAGCACTAACTGGCTGTGCCCCCCACGGCAATAGAACAGGCGACGGAGACGATCATCACCCGCTTGTTTCAGTCGCGACTCGTGACGGCGTTTAGCCTCTTCCATGGCACGAATATCGGCCTCAGAGCCCGTGAAGTTTTCCAACAGTCGCCCAGATAGCACCTCGTCAGTAGTGATCTCCTGGCGCTGATTGAAACGGCGCTGATGCTCGTGAAACAATGCTTCGATACGCTCATTGCGGCCCGAGTAATAGGCAAACAGGTGCGCAGGCAGCAGCTCCCGGTTTTTCAGTAAATGACCTTGCGACTCGGCTTTGTCGTCCACCCAAACAAAGGGGCGCTTCTGTTTGACTCTTTCTGCCTCGATGCGCACCACATGACCGCGGATGCTGTACTCAAACGTATAATCGAATGCCGCTTCTCGGTCCAGATCCAGATCGCGGAAGATTGTGATTATCGCTTCGATCAAGTTCGACTTGCCAACGCCATTCTGGCCTATCAACACGTGGCTACGGATGAGCTTGGGCACCGCATCCGCTGACGCGCTCGAAGCTGGTTGCAGGTGCGAATCGAAGGTGATTTCGAGATCACGCAGATTACGAAAAGCCGGGATACGGATGCGCTGCATCTGCATATCAGCCGCTCACTGCGTCGGCTGGCTTTTCACGCATCTCAGCGATAGCAGGTTCCAGTATCCAGCCGTGAGCCACCTCGCTTTTCAGCTGCGCGTAAAAGGCGTCGATCTCACCACCGAAACGCTGCCACAAATCCCTAGCGCTCATTTCGCCGCTGTGGCGAGCAAGGATGGTCGCCAGCATGGCTTGATCTTTGATGCCGGGCGCAGTGCCCAAGCGCAGTGGGGCAACTAGTTCGGTTTGCGGGGGTTTCATGGGTTCCTGTTCTTGTTCAATCGCAACGCCGATGATCGTTGAAACAGCCGCGGCTGCGACTTGCTCCGCCAAACGTAAGCTCTTGCTTAGACGCTCGCTGTAAGCGTCGACGATCATCATAAACGCTTCAATTTTTTTCAGTATTCGCTGCTGCTCTTCAATCGGCGGAAGTGGGATAGTAATTGAACGAAGTTTGTCTTGCGAGATATTCATCTGGCTATCCGCCATGCCGGACTTCAATCGCTCAAGAATTCGACCAGGCTCACCTGCAGACAAGCAAAGAGCTACAAAACGAGGATTGATAAGGTCGCCAACGATGTGGAACCGGATTAGCTTGTCAGAGATCATCAATTTCGGTGGCGCAGAGTCAACCACGCAGCAAATACCCACGCGATTCTTTGGGCCTGCCCGGGTAATCAAAATGTCCCCTAGCTTAATTTGATATTGCGGACGAGGATCAAGGGAAGCGGGCAGCTCTTTGTGCTCGAGCGGAAGAAAACGCAAAACCTGTACCGAAGTGGTTTTCAGTACGCCCCATTTACTCTCGTCGTCGCGAGCACTTGGCAAACACGCTGGACTCCAGCCTGCATCAATCGTGGAAATCGCATCATCCAATGTGATGGACTCCCAATGGACAGGCAATGTCGTTTCTTCCAGCTCCTCTGGCTTGACGTGCTTCTTTCGAGAGAAGGAGCCGTCTGCTATCCCACGTTCTTTGGCTGCCAAAATCTTAGACTTGAGGACCGACGCTGGCTCATCAAGTTCCTCTGGATTACTTAAATACCCTGATACAGCAAGATCAAGAACGACCTTGCGTAAGTCAACAAGATCTCCCGGCGCATGAAACAGCCGCCCGAAGTTATCGGCCAGGCGTCCCCAGGTAGTCTGCAGTTCGTGCGGGCTGGCGGCGCTTGCAACAGCTTGCAGGGTAGACTGGCGCAGATCGTTTTGCAGTTTCCGGCACGCTTGCTGTTGCGCTTCCAGCTTGTCGCACAAGGCCATCAACTCATCGACTTTGGCAACGATGCGGGCTTGCTCGGCGGACGGCGGAAGTGGCAAGGCGCGAGTCGCAAAGTACTCCGTTGGCAATCGCTTCTGGCCCGCCGTACCCGTCATGTTTTTTTCACCTTCAACAGCGAAAAATGGAGACCTCAAGAATAGATAAATATAGCTAGGCAATACGCCCGTGTGAATCGGCCGGAATACGTGGAGCTCTGTCGTACCCGCGCCAATGCTGTTCTTTAGCCCTTCAATAACCGCGGCTTTGCCGTTCTCAAAACAGGGCGTGATCTTGGCGACAACGACATCGCCGTTTTTAAAGTGAGTGAATCCCTTTTTTACCTTCCCCCACTTTTCTGTTTCGGGTGCCAGCGCTCCCATATGGAATTCTGAGAATCCACTCATCGGAATAAATGATGCATCCTCCTCGTCTGGCGCATCGTTTTTTGGGCTAATTTCTCCAAGATCAAGAAGACGCGTCCAACGCCACGAGGCCGGGAGTTCTATGGCTGAAGGAACATCAAGCGCTTCAGCTTCTAGCCTCGGAAGGCGCTTGTACGCTTTCTCGCCAATTAATCGATCCCTCAGTATACCGATGTCGGTTAGTAGCTCACCTGCACTACCATCAGTATCAAGTTGAGGTGTCAATGTTCCTGTAATTGCCAGCTGATACACCATTTCACGGAGCTTCTGCACTCCACCCGGCGCATTGGCGATATGCCCAAACTCCGCCAAAAACTGCTGCACGTCCATTAGGCTTCCTCGTCGGCAAAGTGATGCGCCAGCGCGACGGCCAGTTCACTCTTGAGCTGGTTTTCGGTTTCCTCGATTTCGCCTAGCAGCTTTTTGTATTTTTCGAGCAGCAGTTCGGGATCGTGCGTTTCTTCTTCCGGTGCGTTAGGGTTTTTGATATCGAGATTAAAAATCGGCCAATAGATGCGGTCGCCTGCTGCTTGAGCATCACGTGCTTGCCGGCGCAGTGGTTCGGCTCTTGCCCGCAGCTCGGTAATCTGGGCGTCGATCTGTTCGCGGTAGGCGCCGTTAGTGGTGCCTACTAGGCTCTTGCGCAAGTCCGCAGCTTCGCCCTCTAGCGCTGCGGCTTGGTTGTTCAGGTCGTCAGCGCGTTGCCAGTGCGGTTTTGCAGCAGCTTGGGCGTCTTCACGTTTGGTTTTGAAATCGATCTTCCAGGCGAATTCATTTTCGATACGGTCGGCATATTCGTTTGCTTCACTTCCCCACCAGTCCTGCTCGGGCTTGAACTCCTCAAGGCGGATGGGCTTGGTTTTAGAATAGCTCTTGTAGCCGTCCGGGTAGGGGTGCTCGTAGTACCAGATGGTGTCAGTGTGGAAGTGCTCTGTGCCATCGTCGACGGTTGTGCCTTTAGTGAAGAACAGCAGGTTGGTTTTGATAGTGGTGTATGGTGCGAATACGCCCTTGGGTAGGCGGATAATTGTGTGCAGCTTGCAGTCACGCAGTAGCAGTTTTTTAAGCGTGCCCTTGATGCCATCGCCAAACAAGAAACCATCGGGCAGCACCACAGCAGCGCGGCCGTTTTCTTTCAGCAGTTTCTTGATGATGAGCGCCATAAACATGTCGGCGGTTTCTCGGGTACGCAGGTCCGCTGGGTAGTCACTGCCGACACCATCATCTTCATATCCACCAAAAGGCGGGTTGGTTATGATGCAATCCACTTTGTCGTTGGCGTTCCATTCGTTCCAGCCAATGCCCAGCGTGTTGAGGTGTTCAATCTGGCTAGGTACATCGATGCCGTGTAACAGCATATTGGTAGTGCACAGCAGATGAGGCAGTTGCTTCTTCTCAATGCCGTGGATCAGCTCTTCGATGGCGCGTTTGTCTTCAGAGCTGGATCGGGTAGTGAGCTGGTTGCGGAAGTGGTCGATGGCGGCGGTTAAGAAGCCGCCAGTGCCACAGGCAGGGTCCATCACTGTTTCGCGCTTGTCCAGACGTGGGTTAACGCGGTCAGCCATGAAGGCGGTGATGGCGCGGGGGGTGTAAAACTCACCCGCATTGCCTGCGCCGCGAAGGTCGTTAAGCATTTGCTCGTAGACATCGCCTAAGCTGGCCCTAGTCTTGAAGTCGTGGAAATTGATGGCATCTTCCAGTTTCTCAATCACGGCCAGCATCTGTGGGCCGGATTTCATGTAGTTGTTAGCGTCTTCAAAGACTTGCTTGATGACCTTATGTTGCGGGCTCTTGCCCGCGTCGATCTCGTCTTTGAGCGCAGGGAACAGTTCGTTGTTGACGAAACTGATCAACTCGCTGCCTGCGATTTGTGGTTTCTTCTTGCCTTCGGCGTCGGCCTTGTAGGCGGCCCAGTTGCGCCAGCGGTAACGCTCGGGTATCGGAGAGTTGTAGGAGGCGTTGTCGTCTTCCCATTCTTCCTCGCGCTGGTCAAACACTTTAAGGAAGAGCATCCAGGTGAGCTGGCCCAAGCGCTGCGCATCGCCGTCGACGCCGTCGTCCTTGCGCATGATGTCTTGGATGGATTTAATTGTGCTGCTTAGATTCATTGAATTCTTCTCGTATCTCTCAGCCTGAGCGATGCTCAAGCCTGCTTCTGTTCAGGTAGGTCGTAAAGTGCTTTTTCAAGCTCATGTATTGCTTGGGTGTATTGTTCGACGCTGCCGAAGATGCCGCGCCGGATTTGCGTCTTGCTGCCAAATTGATCAAAGGGCGGAAGCTCCAACACCTTAGCGTCTTCGATGTCTTGAACGCCGTGGTCGGCGAACTTGTCAAGCAGGGCTTCGAGCACGGCGCGGGCTTGTTCGCCGTATTTGCCAAATACATCTCGCTTTTTTACGTTGTTGGCACGCTCGCGGCGGGTGAGCGGTTGTTGGTCGAAGGCCACATGGGCAACTAGATCAAAGACATCTAGTTCGCTGCCGTTGGCAACGGCCTGCTGCAGGATTTCGAGCGGTACGCCGTGCTCGGCCAGTTCTTCCAGCACTGCCTGTTTGCGTTCGGCACTATTCCAACGTCGCAGGAAATCGACCATTGTACCGAACTCGGCTTGCAGCGCTTTCTTGATGTCATCCTTAAGCAAAACGCGGTAGTCCTCGGTAACGAGTTTACCGTCCGCGTCCAAGTACTGTGAGCGCTCAACAGCCACCCGCACGTTGACATCGTCGATGAAGTATTTAGTGCGGCGTTCGCCTCCACCCCCACCGCCCCGATTGCCGCCTATGTCTTCGTCATTGGTTGCGCTCGGATCACCCGGCGGCGGATCGACTTCGTCGACACCAGGTGGAGTCGTATCTTCTGGTGGCACCACAGGTTCGTCTGGCTTGGGTTCGTAGATCACTACCGGTTCGCCATCGAAATCCGGGTCTGCGAAAAGGCGCGTGGCACCTTTAAAGTCCATGATAGTGAAGTACAGCTTCCGATAATCCTCACGCAGGCGTGTGCCACGGCCAATGATCTGCTTGAACTCAGTCATCGAGTTGATGTTCTGGTCCAGCACGATGAGCTTGCAGGTCTTGGCATCAACCCCGGTAGTCAGCAGCTTTGAGGTGGTCGCAATAACGGGATACGGCTCATCGTTGTCGATAAAGTAGGAGAGTTGCGCCTTGCCTTCAGGATCGTCGCCGGTGATGCGCATTACGTAGCGGCGATTGCTGGCAGCGGCCGGGATGAGCTTCACTAACTCTTGCCGCATGCGCTCGGCGTGGTCTTGGTCGTCGCAAAAGACGATGGTCTTGGCCCTTGGGTCGGTCGCTTTGAGATACTCCCACACCCTACTGGCAACGAGCTTGGTACGCTTTTCCAACACTAGATTGCGGTCGAAATCTTTGGTGTTGTACTGGCGTTGCTCAACCGTTTGCCCAAGTTTGTCGACCTTGCCTTTTTCAGGAGTGTAGCCAACGGCATCAACATCCGTCGCGATGCGGATAACCTTATAGGGAGCAAGGAAACCGTCTTCAATGCCTTGCTTTAGCGAGTAGGTGTAAATCGGTTCGCCAAAGTAAGTGGCGTTGCTGACTTCTTTGGTTTCTTTCGGTGTGGCCGTCAGGCCAAGGTGCGTGGAGCTGCTGAAGTATTCGAGGACCTCGCGCCAAGCCGAGTCGTCAGCAGCACTGCCTCGGTGGCATTCATCGACGACAATCAGATCGAAGAAGTTCGCCGGGAACTGTTTGTAGATTTGCTTCCATTCTTCCTTGCCGGTCACTGCCTGATATAGAGCCAAGTAGATCTCGTAGTTCTTCTTGATCTCGCGATTGCCGACCTTGTGCATAACCTCGCCGAAGGGGGCGAAATCTTGCTGCATAGTTTGGTCGACGAGGATATTACGGTCGGCCAAAAACAAAACGCGCTTCTTTGCCTTGGCCTTCCACATCCGCCAGATGATCTGGAAGGCGGTGTAGGTTTTACCAGTACCAGTAGCCATCACCAGTAGTACGCGCTGTTGGCCCTTGGCGATAGCCTCAACGGCGCGGTTAATAGCCACGCGCTGATAGTAGCGCGGCTCACGGCCACTGCCGTCAGTGTAGAACGGTTGCTCGATGAGCTTGACGGCCTCGGGTGCTACCAGACCTTTCCATTGCTGGTATAGCGGCCAAAGATGGTCCAATGAAGGAAACTCACTGAGCGGAAGCTCCCGCTCGACAGGTTGCGTGATACCAGTGCGGTCGTGAATCAGAAAGCCATTGCCGTTGGTGCTGATTGCGAAGGGGGCGTCTAACATTTCAGCGTAGACTAAGGCCTGCTGCATGCCATGCCCAACGGAGAACTTGGCCTGCTTTGCCTCGACCACTGCAATCGGAACGTTCGGTCGGGCGTAAAGCACAAAATCAGCACGTTTCGGACCTCCTTTGGCATCGGGATTCTTGACACGTGCAGCGAGCTTTCCTCGCACCATGACACGACCGTCCGTGAGACTTACTTCCTCGCGGAACTGATGCTGTTGCCAGCCCGCCTCAACAATTGCAGGGGTAATGAACTTGGTGCAGATATCGCGCTCACTGAGCTGGTATTGGTCCATGCGGTGCATCCCTTCGTCCTGGCTCTACTCTTTGATGGCGCCGTCCGTGCACGCCCGGTCAACAATGTCAGATATTTGCAATTTCTACAACGATTTGCCGTGAGTGCAGGAAGCTCTTGTGGTGTCCGGTGACATTCAACATCGCATCACGCCCGCTGCACAGGAATCGATGGCCTAGTTTCGGGACCCATGCCTGCACTTCAGCACATGAGGTTTTTTTGGCACGCACTAAACCTACTCAACCCGGAAATGGTGCAGTTTATCAGCTTGAGTGGTCGCAGGCGAGTGGCTAATATGATAACTCTATTGCTGGGCCCTGCCGTCGTATGGGCGTTTGGTAGGGCAGAGATTCTGCGCCTCCATACTTAGTTAGAAAAACTTGCAGTTCCAAGTAGCCCTCCAAATCGGTCGGGACGTAAACAACGGGATTTAGCGGCAAATCGAGACGCAGCCAGAGCAAAGAAATGCCGGCCAAAAGATGATGTCAATCTACGTCAGAAGCAACCGGCATGGAAACAGGTAGCTCTTCGTAGCCTTTCGTCTTACTGGCCCGGACGGGCCCACGCAACTACAGAGTGTCAATTTTTAATTTAAGAGGTCTAGCGTACAAGTGAAACTAGCTTTCACTCGCTGATCATCGAAAAGCTACCATTATCGCTAGCTAGCACTCGAGAAAATGTTGCGCTTGTTAAGCTAAATAAGCGCCGATTTAAGTATTGTAGAAAGCTCGTTAAGGTCTGTGCCGGCTGTGCAAACCTTTACTCCTACATCATGTTTTTCCCAGAATGCTGTTTGCTCAAGCCAAGGGGCGCCGCCCGCAGCTGGAACTAGGAGCAGCGTAAGTGCTGGGGCGATATCATTCCAGCGCAGGCTATCGCTGTAGATGTGCGCCGATTCCATCGCTTCCAAGACGCTTTCACGTGTACTACGGTATTTGGCGTCTAGCACTACAAATCGCCGGACTGAATTGGATGTGCATGTGACGACTATGTCTGGATATCGTTCACGAGATAAGCTATAAAATGATTGGCGATCTGACATATCGAAGGCCGGAAATCTTAGCTGGAAGTGTGTCTCAACTCTAATGCCGGCAGCTTCCCCTCGGATCAAAATACTATCACCGCCTTTGCTCGGATACCGCCGCTCCCACTCTAGGCCAGGAAACGCTAGCTGCACAGCTTGGAAGGTCTGCAAGTAGCACCATCGTTCATAAATCTCCCACGTAGGAGATGTCCACAAATACTCTTTTTCATCAGCATGCTCAATTCCAGGCCGAAGGATATTCCAACCAGCGCGAAATGCTCTTGCATATAACGGATGCGCAGCAATAACAACGAGGCCAGCGGAAGTCACTTCAGTACGAGTAACCTCTTTAAACGGCGTTCGCTTCACAATTCGCCGTAACTGAGCTTCTAGAGTTCGAAGGACTTCTAAGCGTCGGCCGAGGCGTGGTTTGAGAGCTGTGCGGGTCGGGTTCGCGACTTCATCAGCTGCGATTCTTGTGAAACTTTCGATGAGTAAGCGCGACCGTCTTATTACATCGTAGAGTGTTGCTAATAATGCCCGATTGGCTGGTGTGTCTAGCTCATCACGCGACATTGCAACGTTGAACATTGGCGAGTCCGAGTCGGCACTATACGAGCGCCCTTCGTTCGCAAGGAGCGCTAGCGAGTCAGGATTCCGAATAATTGATAGGATTGTTTGCCGGTCGACCCGTTTTACTTGATGCACCGTCTTCCATGTTCTGTCGCGGGTAAGAAGAGTTTGCGGCCTCACCGTTACTGCTGTGATCGCGTCTACAAAAGCCTGGCCGAAGCGGCGAAGTCTAGAATACTGTAGGTGGGGGTTTATTATCTCACCTTGCGTACCAATAACTCTTTGAGCGGATTCTGACCCTACAAGTAGTTGCGGATCAAATCTACGGATTGCCTCGACCATCGCGTCATATTCAATGCGCCCTAATTTTCTTGGATCCGGCGATACATCAAGGCGATATTCCGCAATCGATTTACCATCCCAATCGAATAGCTCCGCCAGGACCTCGCCAGCGTAGAACCCGGGTCGCCATTCCCAATTGTTGTGAACGTTTGTATCCGCCTGAATCAGCTCTATCTCATCAACAAGAAGTCTGCAGGGGGTTTTCGATTGAACAGAAAAACAGTAATTACCGAGCTCGTTGAAACCCCCAGCGGGTACAGAACCCGCTTCGATTTCAAAGCCGGGCCCGTTTTGTGGCTTGCATAGAAGGGAGGTCATTTATCGCCAAAATCTAGCGCTGCCAGTATGCTTCAGATCATCGATTAGCTCTGCCAATTTCGCTGATGACTCAATTAGCTTTGCCTCAGTTAGGACTTTAAAGGCAGCGTCGAACGCTAGCCTGAGTCTTGGTGTGTCTTCGCCACGAAGTTTCGGGAGAATCTTAGAAAAAACAGCATGATCTAGCGCAGTGGTGTCGTCTAGTACTGCGCCGATATTCGCTGAACGGACATAGCCTACGATATCACCTATAGCCCTCCACCCAAAATGCAACCTAACTGGTCGCAAAGCAAGGGCTAAGCCCACTAACAAGTCTTGCATTCTTTTGATCATGATGGCGTCAAGCCCGCAATTAACCCAACCCGGAAATGCCAAAACATCTACATCCCAAAACTCGATTACTGATGCACGATCTAAGATTTTATCGCTGAGGCCATGGGTGGTCTCGTCCATGTTCACTGTGCCAATTAGGACGAGATTATTGGGGTAGGGTATCCGGGGCGGGACTCCCCCTATCTCTTCCTCGTTTGTATGAAGTTCAATGCTGTCACCGGTCTCCATAGCTGACAGTAAGGGCGCGAGGTATTGTTCTGGATGCGAAAGGTTCATCTCGTCAAGAACTACGGTGTACGGGCGCGTAGGGTCGCCGCTTGCAGTGAGCAGGAAGTCGAGGAAGCCAGTTCTTGCGTAGGTGTTGCTAGCCAGAGGATTTACATATCCTAAAAGACTTGACGGGTCGTGCCACCCGGGTTGTACAGGCAACGTGTAAAGTCCATCATTCGGGTCTGCTGCTGATAACCACATTCCCAAGGCATAGTTCCGTGCCAAAAGTGTTTTTCCGGCCCCACTTAAACCCGTCAGTACTGCGAAATGACGACGCTCGTTATGCCACAGCCCTGCGTCCAGTCGCGCGATGAGTTTGGAAGGAAATGCGGCTGTTGAGGGCATTGACGCTGTCAATTCTTCTATAGAAGGGCGCGCGGCAGCGTTTGAATTAGATGTTTGCAGGACGCCAAGAGCTTGAGTTTCCTTTTCTGCTGGCGAGATCTGAAGCACCTGGGGAACCCAGTGAATTCGAGTTGTCCAACTCTTACCGTCGTCAGTAAGTGTATACAAACCGTTCTGATCTAAATGCGTTAAACCTAGAGAGCGTAGCCAGTTAAGCAGCACTCGCGGCGCAAAGGTGCTTGTCCAGCCAGGGTTTACTTTCTTTAGAACAGCAAACAACTCGGCAGTAGATGCTGGTGCATCGCGCAGGCGATACAAGATGTGGTCAAAGCCGAGGATGCGAGTAAGAAGCCAATCAGAGACTTCTTCAGGGCTTCCGCTTTCGAGCAACGCTTCTCCGCGTTGCGTGAGGTGCAACGTATCTCCCGAAGCGCGCAATACACCCCATTCGCCAATCAGCGCGTTGAGGTTAGTTCCCACAGAGGTGTCCGCAAGCTTTGGGTTGATTGACCGAATATGTTCTTTTAGGTCTTCACGAGTACAGCCATCTTTTGCGAATTCGATCATGCTCCGGATGCTGGGCAAGGAACCGCCGATTGCAAGCAGTCCACGGCGGCGGCGATCTGCTGGCAGCGGGATTAGATTTTCCACTCCTGCCAGCGGGCTTATTTTGGTGGTTGTCTCCTCTCCCGGCTCCTTGTCTGCCGAAGCGTATAGAAGCCATGGAAGAGTCATTCGCTTCACACCGTCGATGTGCGGTGGCTGCTGAGTTGGCCCGAGAGCTTCGGTCAATCGATCTAAGACATGACGGTGAAGTTCAATGACATGAGTATTACCAGCGGTGGTTATCCCCATCTGGCGCGCGAGCGACTTCAGCTTCTGCTCGTGCGCAACTGTTGTGAATTCAGTGGGCTGGAGCGCGGCAAATACTCGATACATCTTGAGCAGCGGTGTGCGACTGACGTGCGGCGAAACGAGGTTTAAGCATGCGTTCCAAGTGTTAATCAAGAATTTCGTTCGTTCGGTGCTTTGCTCTGGCAGCGTTGATTCCTTTAGTTGCCACAGCAGTTCGGCAATTTCTTTGTTGGCTATGACGGCACTTACATCAACGTTGCCCTGACCGATTGCCGAGACAGCTTCGCTGTTCCAAAGTTTTGTTTGGAAGATACTGCTTACGAATTCGTCATGCCCGGCTACCTCTACTGAGGTGAGGTGTTGCATGAGGTTTGGCAGCCATTTTTCGTACTCGATATCATGGGCGAACTCTTGTTCCGCAGTGATGCAAGCTTGCTTTAAATCTTCATTTGTTTTCAAACCACGATTCATGTGTTCTGCCGTTCAATAATTTTAAATTCGTGAGGCCTTTAGGCCAGGCAACGGATGAGGCATGTTCAATGTCCGTTCGCGATATAGGTCCAGGCGCCATGCGGCAGATGTCGTCAAGAGCCTGGACAGCGCGGATAAGTTTAAAGCATACGATAGATGTTGCTAACTAGCAAATCCAAGCGTTGGCCCGTCTGTGGCTGGTCAGCGCCGGACGTGACTTCATTGATGGTAGCGGACAATACTAAGTGAGCTTGTTAGCTTGGCGGTGTGACTCCGGACCGTGGATCTAATCACTCCTGCCACCAAAAGCTGAATAGATTGCGATTCGCACGCAGGTCGTCTGATAGCTCAGCAGCCAGTCGCGGTTGAAGGAAGGCGCTGAGCCCATGGGCCAAATGCCTGTGATGCCCGAAGGGCACATCGATGCGGTAGCCCTTCGCTGCCATATACTGCTTAAAGCGGTTTGACGAACCATTACGCATATCAATTAACGTACCCCGCTTTCCCTCGGTGAAAAAGAAGCGCGCAGCCTCGACAAAGGCTGGATTGGTGGCAATCACCTCCTCAAATCGAAGTGCTTTTGTGCTAAACGCGACCGAAAGGCCGTAGTCCTTATACCGCTTTTCGACCAGTTGTTCGACCAGGGCATGGTCTCTCCAGGCGGCAACCGTGCTTAGACCAGCGGATTGCAATTCGCGTTTATCAAACATCAGCTCGACGCGAAGATGTCTCTCGCACTCGTTACGTAATGCAACCCACATATCTTCCTGCACATGCGCAGGCTTTTCCTCAAACTTCAAGATGGGGTCGTAAACACGACAAACACGGGTGCTTTTGTTCAAGCCAATACCGGTCGTTCCTGGCTCATTGTGTGTTGCTCCGTTGCGGAAATGGCGGCGGGGGAAAATCGCCATGAACATCGCGGCTAGTAGGTCGATGGCCTGTCTTTTAGACATCAAACCGTCGAGTCTATGATGGCGAGTTACCTCTACACGTTCGACCGTTACAGAGGATAGGTGGGCAGGCAAGGTGACGCCACGGATTTTTTGAAGATCCGCAGCAATGATAGCGATAATGGCTAGAAGCTGCTCAAATTCATTTGTGAACACCCAAACATTATGGCCGAAGAATGTCTTGGTCACCCCACCGGAACATGCAATGCTGCGATTCTTCAGGCTACAGCGAAACATCCAACGGCAATTATGTTTCCCAATAGGGAGTGAGAAGGTGATGAGTTCATCTTTTTGCTTGGGGATACTCTTGCGCGATACGGGAACGCCCATCGCTTGGAGGTATTCTACCAAGGTGGGGACGTCGATTTGTACACCAACAATACGGTAAGACAGGTTGTCCATCTTTAATCCTTCGATGTGGAAACTGAAGATTGATGTCCGACATAGACTATTTCTCGCTGTGTGCTTGGCGCTAGGGGTAGACCAACAGAGGCCTCTACTGCGGTACTCTCGCCATAAAGTCAACGCAGAAAGCCAGTACTAACAGTTAAAGCAGGTTGCTCGATAAAGGCTGAACGCAGAATGGTGCAGCTTATAACCTGAACTTGGCGGTCAACTAATTGGCGCTCGCTTGGTAGCGTTTTGCTAACGTAAGCGATTGATTACGCCACCGACTACCACCGGCTGCTGAGCTTCCGCCGTGCTGTTGCACCGTTGCGAATGCTTAGCGCGCGCAACGACGCAACTTACTCATCCCGCTGTGCCGACCCCAGTTCGGGATCATCCAGCACAGCGCGCAGTTTCTTAAGGCGCCGGCTGATCGTTGATTTGTTGACGCCGAACTTGTGGGCGATCTGTTCGTATGACATGCCACCCTCGTGCAAGCTTAACCATTCGGCATCATGAGCGGAGACTTGGAAGCCAGCTGGAACAACCTCAAATTGCAGTGAGGAGTTCTGGACCCAAATCGAGTATTCAAAGGTCTTACGTAGTTCAGGATGATTGTCACGTAACTTCGTATGCCGAACGGAGAAACGAGTGTCCTCACGGTCTGTGCTACTTGGTAGTGGAGTTAGAAGTATCGAGTAATCAAGCAGATCCTCATGCGCGCTGCTACCTCGCTGCTGGCCGTTCTTTCCCGCATGATGAATCAACAGAACCGCAACGCCAGCTAGGCGCTTAGCGATCAGCCAAGGTTTAATCGCTGCCCACGAATTGCTATCCTCACGGCCGCTGCTAGTCCATGCCGATAGATTGTCGATGACAATAAATATGACATCCGGCGGGATCAATGCATCGATTTGCATCTGGCCTTCTACTGTGTCAATTGACCCGATCTCGATGCCTATGCAGTCACGGCTGATGATATGTAGATTTTTCTCGGCTGCTTTCCTTGACTCTTGGTCGCTGTTCAAAGTGTGAATCAGCGCCATCCGTTCCTTTAGGCTTGCGATCCGCATTTCGCCGTCAAGAATGGCGACCGGCACGCAGGCTCCCGCGCCCCAAGGTTCCAACGATTTTCCTCCTGCAATGGCATACGCAACGAGCATCGCCAGCCAAGACTTGCCGCCCCCACGTAAGCCTGCAATCATGCCGATTGATTTGGCCAGGATTAGTTCACCGAGGAGCGCAATGTCGACAGGGAAAACGATCTCTAACATTTGGCCTAGTCGAATGGCTCCTCGACGAATCTTGTAGATTTCATTTATTTCCATGATATTTCCTAGTAAATACTCGTCCGGCTCATAAGGAGGTCAGAGCTGCAATAAAGAGCTTCATATCGACCTTGCGTTTGCTGCGCGATGCATATGTAGTCGCATCAATCCATGCCTGGAGCTCGGACTCGCGCCATGCCACGCTATGTGGGCCCAGCGAAACGGAACTAGGAAGGGTCCCGTCTTTCACGCATTTCCAGAATGTGGAAGTTGCAAGTCCGATCTTCTCTTTAGCTTGTGGAAGACGCAGCATTCGATCATTTGTGATTTCGCGGACACGTCGTACGATCTCCTTCAATTCGGGGTCCAGGTCATCTTCTGCATTTTTCATATTCAGATCCTATGGGGGTTCAGAGGCGATTCAGGCCTGAATCAGGTACAGATTGTCTAGAAATGTCCGTTGCCGAGCATTTGCTAGGGCAGTGGTTTCGGATGAGGCTCCAAAAACAAAACCGCTCCTAAGCGTTTGCTAGGGAGCGGTTTTTGTGGTAAGGATTCTCGAGGCTGTTACGTGTCCGGCTTTTGCTCATGTATTAGCATGCGGTAGCCCCCCGCAATCATCTGCTGAGCGTCGCGAATGTGCTGGTCAATACCGGCTTCAAAGTGAAGAGCCCAGCTACCGATGTAGCGGTCGCTCGCGCTGCGTAGCCCGATGATTTGAGCGACTTCGGCGGGCTCGGTGTACCCTTGTTGACTTAGCTGCGCTAGTATGTGGAGTGCTTTTAAATAGCTACCACCACTGCTGAGCTGCGGTGCTCCGCTTCGACCTCGCTGACTGAGTGACAGCGTATTCTTGAAGCGGAGGAACCTCGGCGCTTGAGCTAGACCGTCTGCTATCAGTGATCGGTGGATTCTCCAAAGTTCCTTCAAGAGCGATTCCTTCTGATGTCCAATAGGGGCAAGAGAATCAATCATGACAGCACGCCACACATCCTGATGGTCTGTTACTTTGTCGGTTGCTCCTTCGGAGCGCAGGAATACCATATGCGCGAAGGCGTCACTTTTGCCAACCTGCTGTATCTCGACATTCCTAAGGTTCCTTCTACTCTTCCATCCTTCAGCCATTAGTGCGCTGCGCACCACTTGGGCCAAATCGATCAGTGCTGAAACTTGCCCAGCTGGCGGGATACTACAGTCTATTGCGACCCAAACGAGACCTAATGTCGATGCGTCAAAAGGGGGTAACGCTCTCATATATTGACTATGAGGCTTTCGTGGGAAACTAGGAAGTTCAAGGACCGGACTGGGAACGAATGGCGGCATACGATATCCGAATCGTGCCTCGTTGGCGAGGATATGCGCGTATGTATCGAGATGGGGGACATGACGTTCCCAGGCTCGCTTGTAATGAACAGTGCTGACTTCGGTGCGCCGGTAGTCTTCCGCGATGGGTCGCTTTAGTGGAAAGAACCACGAGTCGCTAGCATGTTTGAGTCGCGGAAATACTTTTTCAGATGGCGTCATCCAGACGGCCAGCCCGTAAGCTCGCGCGCAAGTGCCGTCGCGGTCAGGCTTCAGTCCGGGAATTTGTGGGCCTGCCAACTCCTCAGACAGATCTTCGTCAGTGTCGTTAGCGTGGGTTTTGTATGCAGTTCGATAATTGTCGTTTAGACGCAGGAACGCCCATGCCCAGTCATCAGGTTGATAGGTTGATTCCTCTTCGCTTAGCTCGAAAGGTAAAAGCCCCGGGGTGAGATTCAAACCGCTCCGCACCAAATTGCAGTGCTCGTCGGTTAGGCGTTCTTCAGCCATCGCACGGTTACCTGTGTATTCCTGCTAGTTATCTAGTTCGCACCAATGCAATAATATGTAGCTAGCTGTGTAGCTAACGCCATTTCTCTGTGGGTATAAACGTAACCTGTTGATTTTAAATAGACTTAAATTCACATTAAAATCACGTCGTACTGCTCCTGGTGGTAACCCTTCTCCACCTGCAGCGAAATCTTCTTGCCGATGAAGTCGCCCAGCATGGCCAGGTGTTGCGACTCTTCTTCCAGGAACAGGTCGACCACTTCCTGCG
>Ga0265780_10003420_pt1 | contig 20868 bp, 18 predicted proteins | sample P1T30metagenome_FD_192432 | JGI IMG/M metagenome (GOLD analysis project Ga0265780, IMG submission 192432) | Plant litter microbial communities from East Loma Ridge, Irvine, California - P1 T30 | ecosystem: Environmental > Terrestrial > Plant litter > Unclassified | place: USA: California...
ATGGTCGTATTGCTTCGATGAATGCTCGCCTATCATGCTGCTCTCCGTCTTGTTTTTAGGGTCAGCCGAAACGGCCGGTAATGTAGTCCTGCGTCTCTTTGCGCGCAGGATTCATGAACAATTGATCCGTCTCGCCAAACTCCACCACTTCGCCCAGGTACATATACGCGGTGTAGTCGGAGCAGCGTGCCGCCTGCTGCATGTTGTGGGTGACGATGGCGATCGTGTAGTCCTGTTTCAGCTCGCTGATCAGCTCTTCCACCTTGGCGGTCGAAATCGGATCGAGCGCCGAAGTCGGCTCGTCGAGGAGCAGGACGTCGGGTTTCACTGCCACGCCGCGCGCGATGCACAGGCGCTGCTGCTGGCCGCCCGACAGCGACAGGCCGCTCTTGGTCAGCTTGTCCTTGACTTCGTTCCACAGCGCAGCCTTCTTCAGCGCCCATTCCACGCGCTCGTCCATGGCGCCTTTCGACAGGTTTTCGTACAGCTTCACGCCGAAAGCGATGTTGTCGTAGACCGACATCGGAAACGGCGTCGGCTTCTGGAACACCATGCCGACCTTGGCGCGCAGCATGTTGACGTCCTGGCCCGGTTCGAGGATGTTATTCCCGCGATACAGGATCGAACCTTCCGCGCGCTGGCCCGGATACAGGTCATACATGCGGTTCAGCGTACGCAGCAGCGTCGACTTGCCGCAGCCGGACGGGCCGATGAAGGCGGTGACCTGCTTGTCGTGGATGTCGAGGTTGACATTGGTCAGGCTCTGCGTCTTGCCATAAAAGAAATTCAAATCTGAAATTTCAATGGTCTTGGCGGGACGGGCAGTGACCGTCGGGATCGGCGATGGCATCGGAGGAGTCATGGTGTCGGGTTCATTTCCACAATCGGTTTAGCTCGGCGTCTTCTGGCGGAAGACGGTACGCGAGAGTATGTTCAAAAGCAATACGCTGAAGGTCACCAGCAGCGCGCCACCCCAGGCCAGTGCGCGCCAGTCATCGTACGGGCTCATCGCATACAGATAGATGACCACCGGCATATTGGCCAGCGGTGCATTCATGTCGGTGCTGAAGAACTGGTTGTTGAGGGCGGTAAACAGCAGCGGCGCGGTTTCGCCGGCAATCCGGGCCAGCGCGAGCAGAACGCCCGTGACGATGCCGGCATTCACGGCGCGCAGGCGCACCATCATGGCAACTTTCCAGCGCGGCGCACCCAGCGCAAACGCAGCTTCCAGCAGGCTGTTGGGCACCAGGCGCAGCATGTTGTCGGTCGTGCGCACCACTACCGGAACCGCGATCAGCGACAACGCAATGGTTCCCGCATACCCCGAAAAATGGTGGGACTGCGCCACGTACAGCGCATACACGAACAGGCCGATGACGATCGACGGGGCCGACAGCATGATGTCGGTCACGAAGCGCGTCACCTGGGCGAACTTGTTGCTCTCGCCGTACTCCGCCAGGTAGATCCCGGCCATGATGCCGATCGGGGTGCTGACCAGCGTCGACAGGCCTACCATCATCAGGCTGCCGACGATGGCGTTGCGCAAGCCGCCGTCGGCGCTGCCCGGCGCGAGGGTGTCGTGCGTGAACATGGAGATCGACAGGCCGCCGAGACCCTTGATCAGCAGCGTTGCGAGGATCCACAGCAGCACGGCCAGGCCGATGCCCATTGCCAGCACTGACAGCACGATGCCGATGCGATGGCGCAGAAGCCGCTTGCGGTAGACCGGGTTCATTGCCGGGTTCAGCGCGGGACGCGCGGCTCCCGGGTTGACGGCGGGGTTGACAGAAGCGTCGCTCATTTCGTGCCTTCCTTGCGGGACATGCCCGCCAACATGAGTTTTGCTGCCGACAGCACGACAAAGGTGATGGCAAACAGGATCAGCGCCAGTGCGAACAGCGAGGACACGTGCAATGGCGTCGCCGCTTCGGCAAATTCGTTTGCCAGCGTGGACGAGATCGAGTTGCCGGCTGCGAACAGCGACCACGACAGCTTGTTGGCGTTACCAATCATGAATGTCACGGCCATGGTTTCGCCGAGCGCGCGGCCGAGGCCCAGCATGACGCCCCCGACCACGCCGGTCCGGGTGTACGGCAGCACGATCTTGCGAACCACTTCCCACTTGGTGCATCCGAGGCCGTATGCCGATTCCTTCAGGACTTGCGGCACGACTTCGAACACATCGCGCATCACCGACGAAATGAATGGAATGATCATGACTGCCAGGATCAGGCCTGCCGACAAGATGCCGATGCCCATGATCGGGCCGGAAAACAGCTGGCCGATGATCGGCAAATTGCCCAGCGTGCTTTTCAGCAAAGGCTGGACATGGTCGGCGAACAATGGTGCGAAAACAAAAAAACCCCACATGCCGTAAATGATCGACGGCACGCCTGCCAGCAGTTCGACTGCAGTGCCCATCGGGCGGCGCAGCCAGACCGGGCAAATTTCCGTCAAAAACAGGGCGATGCCGAAACTGATCGGAAAGGCGATCAGCAGTGCGATGAACGACGTGGCCAGGGTGCCGACGATCGCAATCGCCGCGCCAAACTGTTCGTTGACCGGATCCCACTCGACGGTAGTGATGAAGCCCGGACCGAACGCCTTGAACGCCGGTGCGGCGCCGATCGCGAGCGACACGATGATGCCCAGCAAGACCAACAGCACCGAGCCGGCGAACACCAGCGTGATTTTGTGAAAAAAGAAATCCTGGATGCGCTGGGTGCGCATCGTGGAGCGCAGCGCGGCGTATTCGGCCTGCGCCGCCGCGTCGGCCGCGCCGCTTTCGGCCAGCTGGGAAATCGCGACGGAAGAATGTGCACTCATGGGTGTATTCCAGTGATGGTTGCAGCCGCCGACGAAGATTCCGGCGGCGGCTGCAGGGTTTGATGACGCCCGAACAAGCTCGTCAGCACTGTGGATTTACCAGATTGCCTTGCCGGACGTATCTTTCAGATTGGTCTTCCAGGCTGCTTCGACAAGCTTCGAGACCGAATCAGGCATCGGTACATAGTCCAGTTCGGTTGCGGCTGCGTCACCATTCTTGTAGGCCCAGTCAAAGAATTTCAGGACTTCCTTGCCTTTGGCGGCATCAGCCTGGTCCTTGTGCATCAGGATGTACGACACACCCGTGATCGGCCAGCTGGCTTTGCCTGCTGCGTCGGTCAGCACGATGGCGAAACCTGGGGTCTTGGTCCACTCGGCGCCAGCGGCGGCTGCCTTGAAGGCATCGTCGTCAGGCTGCAGGAACACGCCGTCCTTGTTTTTCAGCTGCGTGTGCGACATCTTGTTTTTCTTGGCATAAGCCCATTCGACGTAACCGATGGCGCCCTTGATACGCTGGACGTTCGCAGCAACACCGTCGTTACCCTTGCCACCAACGCCCGTGGCCCACTTGACCGCAGTGCCGGCACCGATTTTCGCCTTGAAATCGGCATTGGTTTTCGACAGGTAATCCGTGAACAGGAACGACGTGCCGGAGCTGTCGGCACGGTGCACGACGGTGATTTCATCCGCTGGCAGCGCCACGCCCGGGTTCAGTGCCACGATTTCCGGTGCATTCCACTTGGTGATCTTGCCCAGGTAGATATCGGCAATTACCGGACCGGTCAGTTTCAGCTGTCCTGGGGCGATGCCGGCCACGTTGACGATGGTAACCACGCCGCCCATGATGGCCGGGAACTGGAACAGGCCGGCCTCGGTCAGCTCGGCTGCGCTCAATGGCATGTCCGATGCACCGAAGTCGACGGTCTTGGCCTTGATCTGCTTGATGCCCGCACCGGAACCGACCGATTGGTAGTTCAGGCCGTTGCCACTTGCCTTTTTGTACATCTCGGCCCATTTCGCATAGATCGGATATGGGAAGGTGGCGCCAGCGCCGGTCATGTCGGCGGCGGAGACGATCGACATCGTCATGGCAGCCGAGGCGCCGACGACGAGGGATGCAAACAGGTGCTTCATGCGCATAACGTTTCCTTGACAGAGGTGGGGGTGAATGCGATGCAGTCTATATGACGAATATGACAGGTTTATGACACGAAAATAGAGATGTCATAAACCGGCTGAGCGAGTGTGACCGGACTTCAGCCGGTGCGCCACACTGTAGCCGGACGTACATTCTCGTTGCTAACTTACCTACCATAAACTGAATCGGCGTCTGATTGGGAATCTTTTCCTTGCCTCCGCGAGCGATTCTGCTAGCTTGTTACAGTCACTTTTGAAAGGAGAAATCGCCCGACAGCGACCATATGATGGTCTTTCATTTACTGAGTATTGCGATGCTGGCAGGCCTGGCAGGATTGGTTGCCTACGAACTTGTATCTGAAGTGCGCGGCGCCGGTGGGGGCTTGCATGACCGCTATCACGAATAGCGCAATGGCCGCTATGGCCACATAAAGAAAGTGGCGAGGCCGGATGGCGCTCGCCGCTTTCGTCGCATAACCTGGTCAACCTGGCTTGAGGAACCGCCCCAGCATCCTTGCGGTTGCAGCATCGAGCTGAAGGAAGTGAAAACCGATGCGGTATTCACCGTTGCTGAAGATGCAATACTGTGCCCGCGCCTGGGTATGCATGGGCGTCACCACGCCGTTCACGAGCAAGCCGACGCTGACCCGCGCCTGGATGCCGGCCTGCAGCGGCGCATCGAGCAGCACGCCGACGCCGCTCGGCCCGAGGTCGAAGGTTCGTCCCATGATGGCTTCGCCGCCCTCGATCTTGATCAGTGCCTTGACCTTGACGATCTTGCGCTCGGATTTCCTTTGCTCTTCCACGACGTTCCCGGCATTCATGATGGAAGCTCATTATAGATGGGCTGCCAACATTTCATTTAGGAAATTTCAGTGAAAAGACGAAGCGCGTCGGCGCGTGCTACGCGGCCCGGCGCGGTACAACATGCGTAAGGCTCGGTCAGTCAAGTTCGCGCAACTTGTTGAACGCTTCATCGATGCGTTCAACAGCGACGATCGTCATTCCTTCAATCTTTTGCTTCGGCACATTAGCCTTGGGAATCATCGCGATCGAAAATCCCAACTTTGCCGCCTCGCGCAGCCGCTCCTGCCCTCGCGGCGCCGGGCGAATTTCGCCGGCCAGGCCAATTTCGCCGAAGACGACTAGGCCGCGCGGCAAGGGCTTGTTGCGCATCGACGAATTAATTGCCAACAATACCGCCAGGTCGGCTGCCGGCTCGGTGATCTTGACGCCGCCGACAGCATTGATGAACACGTCCTGGTCGAACGCCGCAATACCGGCGTGGCGGTGCAGCACCGCCAGGAGCATGGCCAGGCGGTTTTGCTCCAGGCCCACCGACAACCGGCGCGCGTTCGGCAGGTGGCTGGTGTCGACCAGCGCCTGGATCTCCACCAGCAAGGGCCGTGTCCCTTCCTGGGTCACCATGACGCAGGCGCCCGGCACCTGCGTGTCGTGCTGCGACAAGAACAGCGCCGACGGGTTCGACACGCCTTTCAACCCTTTTTCGGTCATCGCGAACACACCCAGCTCGTTCACGGCGCCGAAGCGGTTCTTGATGGCGCGTACCAGCCGGAAGCTCGACTGCGTATCGCCTTCGAAATACAGGACGGTATCGACGATGTGCTCGAGCACACGCGGACCGGCCAGCGCGCCTTCCTTCGTGACATGGCCCACCAGAATGATGGTCACACCGGTTTGCTTGGCGACGCGCGTCAATTGCGCTGCACACTCGCGTACCTGCGCGACCGAACCGGGCGCTGATGTCAGCGCGTCGGAGTACACGGTCTGGATGGAATCGATGACGGCGACTTCGGGCTTCAGGTCGGCCAGCGTTCCGAGAATCTTCTCAAGTTGGATCTCGGCCTGCAGCTTGAGTTCCCGTCCGTCGACCCCGAGCCTGCGCGCGCGCAAGGCGATCTGGGCACCCGATTCTTCGCCACTGACATATAAGGTACTTTTCGCCGCGGAGATGTTGGCCAGCGCCTGCAACAGCAGGGTCGATTTGCCGATACCGGGGTCACCGCCGATCAGCACGACGCCCCCGGCAACCAGCCCGCCGCCGAGCACGCGGTCGAATTCCTCGATCCCGGTGCCGAAGCGCGGCACATCCACCGCTTCGATATCGGCGAGCGACAGCACCGGCGCGGTCTGGGCCAGGCTGCGGTGCGGCCCCTGTTGCGAGAGGCGGTTCACGCCCGGACTCTCCTGGACCGTCTCGACGAGCGTGTTCCAGGCGTGGCAGGCAGCGCACTGCCCCATCCAGCGGCTGGATATGGCCCCGCACTCGGTGCAGGTGAAATTGGTTTTTGCCTTAGCCATTGGTGCCCAGCCGTCCTTCCTGTACGCGCACGCGCGGCGCCAGCGCGCACATCAACTCATAGCCAATGGTACCGGCGCTCGCCGCCACCGCGTCGATCGGCAGACCGTCGCCCCACAGCGTTACCTTGCTGCCCACGCGCGCGTTGGGAATGGGCGTCAGGTCGACCGTCATCATGTCCATCGACACCCGTCCGATCAGGCTGGTACGCACGCCATCGACAATGACCGGCGTGCCGTGCGGCGCGTGGCGCGGATAGCCGTCGGCATAGCCACAGGCCACCACGCCCACCGCCATCGGACGGTCGGCCTGGAAGCTGCTGCCGTAACCGACGCTGTCGCCAGGCTGCAATTGCTGGATGCCGATGATTTCCGAGGCGAGCGTCATGGTCGGGCGCAAGCCGAACTCGTCGGCTGTCTTTCCGCCCGGGGTACCGCCATACAACATGATGCCGGGGCGCACCCAGTCGCTGGCCAGCTCTTCGCCCAGCACGGATTGCTGCAGCACGCCACCCGAGTTGGACAGGCTGCGCTCGCCCAGCAGGCCCGCCGCCCCTTCGCGGAAGCGGCGCAACTGTTCGACAATCTTCAGGCGCGGATGTTCCAGCTCGTCGGCATTGGCGAAATGGGTCATCAGGGTAATGTGGCGCACGCCCGGAATGGCGCGCAGGCGCGCATAGGCGGCAGCGTACTCGTCAGGCATGAAACCCAGGCGATTCATGCCGGTGTTCATTTTGAGATGGACATCGATCGGGCGATACAGCTGGGTGTATTCCAGCATCTTGATCTGCTCGAGGCAATGTACCGCACTATCAAGATTGTGTTCGGCAAGCAGGGACACGTCGCTCGGGTCGAAAATCCCCTCCAGCAGCAGGATCGGCTTGATCCAGCCGAGGGCGCGCAGGCGCACGGCGTTGTCGGTCTCGATGAGCGCCAGGCCGTCGGCCAGCGCAAAACCCTGCATGCCACGCTCGAGGCCGTGTCCATACGCGTTCGCCTTGACCACGGCCCATACCTTGGCGCCGGGAGCGCAGACGCGTGCGCGCTGCAAATTGTGTTGCATGGAATCTAAGTGGATCGTTGCAGTCAGCGGACGCGGCATGGTAAGCAAGCAGAAGAATCGTCAAGCGCATATTTTACCGGACGCAGCATGAAGACACACTCGCTGATTTCTTGGGAATGCACTCGGTTCATGGTATAAAGCAACCCAGACTAGTTACCCGAACTCTCGAATGAATCGTGGTTTTTACACCATCATGGCGGCGCAGTTTTTTTCGTCGCTTGCGGATAACGCGCTGCTGTTTGTCGCGATCGATCTGCTCGCTTCCAGGAATGCCCCGGAGTCGCTCAAACCACTGCTGAAGCTGTCGTTCGTGCTGTTCTACGTGATTCTCGCCGCCTTCGTGGGCGCGTTCGCCGACGCCCTGCCCAAAGGCCGCGTGATGTTCATCGCTAATCTTGTCAAAGTTTTCGGCTGCGGCCTGCTGTTCCTGCACGTCCATCCGCTGCTCGCCTATTCCGTGGTGGGCTTCGGCGCGGCCGTGTACTCGCCCGCCAAGTACGGCATCCTGACCGAATTGCTGCCGCCTGAAAAACTGGTCGCGGCAAACGGGTGGATCGAAGGCCTGACCGTGATGTCGATCATTCTCGGTACCGTTCTGGGCGGCTTGCTGGTCAGCGTGCGCGGTTCGACTTTCCTGCTCGGCATCGACATGCCCTTCATCGATACCGGCATCAACACCCCGATTGAAGCCTCGCTGAGCCTGGTCGCCGCCATTTACGTCCTGGCCTCGCTGTTCAACCTGCGCATACCGGACACGGGCGCGCGCTATGAAAAACAGAAGCGCGGCGCGGCCCGCCTGATCCGCGACTTCGCGAATTGCTCGTCGATCCTGTGGAAAGACAAGCTGGGCCAGATTTCCCTGGCGGTCACCACGCTGTTCTGGGGCGCCGGCGCCACCTTGCAGTTCATCGTGCTGAAATGGGCCGAGCGTTCGCTGCACATGCCGCTCGACAAAGCCACCTCGCTGATCGGCGTGGTGGCATTGGGCGTGGCGCTCGGTGCGGCCGCGTCCGCCAAGATGATTCCGCTGAAACGCTCACTGACCGTGATCCCGCTCGGCATCATCATGGGCCTGGTCGTCATGAGCATGACCATGGTGCATTCGGTGGTGCTGGCCTATCCGCTGCTGGCCCTGATCGGCCTGCTGTCCGGGTTCTTCGTCGTACCCATGAATGCCCTGCTGCAGCATCGCGGCCACGTCCTGATGAGCGCCGGCCACTCGATCGCCGTGCAGAATTTCAATGAAAACCTGTCGATCCTGACCATGCTGGCCATCTACGCCATCATGCTGACGCTGAACCTCGACCTCGACGTCATCATCCTGCTGTTCGGCATGTCGGTCGCCGGCATCATGTACCTGATCATGCGCCTCCACGCCGCCAACCAGCGCCAGCATGATTCCCTCGCCCTCATCGGCGAGCACAAACACTAATTGCCCATCGGCTCTTACCCAAAAATTAGGGTCAGAGCCGATTAATTCCGCAATATTTCATTTTGCAACGGATTGAAAGCAGGGTCAGTGTCGCATTGTTTGGCAACAAACGCGGTGTTTCCTGCAGCCACGTTACGCTTAGCAACAGCGCTGAACAATTGCTCAACAATTCGACTCTGACCCTATTTAATTTTGTTTCTTCGCTGAATAGTTACCAAATAATTCGACTCTGACCCCGATTTACCGATTTAAGCTCAGTCATTCGGAAGCATTGCGGTTATGGGAGCGCTGCCGCCTGGGCGCGCCACGAAGGCGGAACGACGAAGCCGCGGGCAACCTCGATGAAAGCGCCGGCGTGCTGGCGAACCTGCGCGACCAGGACCGGGTTGGCGGACATTTCGAACTGGGCTGACAGGGTCACGTGCAATTCGGCGCGGGTCAGAATGGCGTCAGGCGCGCGGGTGCGGTACGGGGCCAGCCATTGCAGCTTGGGCAGGATGACGAAGCCGGCATCTGGCAGCAGGTCGAGTTCGTCCAGCGGACACCAGAAGCCACGGCAGTGGGCAGGATCGATGCCTTGCATGGCAACCCGTGCAGCCGCGGCGCCGCGCGGATCGAGCGGATAGAACAGCCAGCCCTTGACCAGCGCATATGCACGCACTACCGGACGCGCCAGCAGAACCTGCGCGGCCGGATGCTGGCCCAGGAGCAGCTGGCGCTCGACGATCTTGCGCATCTTGGCGCCCAGGCTGTCGGCCAGGTTCGGCCCGACGAGCGTGTCGAGATCGGCCGGAGCGTGCCGGTGCAGCAGGTAGAACTTGGTCGCGAACTCGATGTGCTCGACGCCATCCGGCCCGGCATCTAGCAGGAAATCGAATTCGCCCACCGTCTCGTTGCGGGTGGCGCGCACCTGCAGCCCGTGCGCGACCAGGCTGCCGTGCTCGCGAAAATAGAAGGCCATCAGCTTTTCCGCGTACAGACCCAGGCGCGTATAGGTGCGCTCGCCCAGTGCCGTGTCGAGCGCGGACGGTTCCTGGTCCAGCGCGAACAGCCAGCGTTCGACCGCCGGCGTCACCGCGCCGAACGGCATGACCTTGCCTTGCCACGCGGGATCGGCGCCGTCGAGCAGGCCGGGTGCGTCGAGCAGCCAGGCCAGCGCGCGCACCCGGATGTCGCGCAGCGCGCCCCAGCGGCGTTCGAAGTGCGCCTGGTCGTAGTGCGGGATCAGCGGATCAGAAAGCGGCGTCATCAGCGGCGCCGGCGCCAGGTTCAACCGCCATGGCCCGGCACAAATCTGCCCAGGCCAGCGCCTTGTCGGTGCCGCGGCGCAGCAGCTCGGCCGGATGCAGCGTCGCAACCATCGCGGCGCCGCCCACGGCATGCACCTGGCCGCGCGCACCGGCCAGCGACTCGTGCACGGGTTTGCCGAGCATGGCATTCGCGGCGACCTGGCCCAACGTCACCAGCACGCCGGCGCCGGAGAGGGCCAGCTCGCGCTCGAGGAAAGGCCGGCAGGCGTCGACTTCGTCGGCGGTCGGCGCGCGGTCGCCACCGTTCGCGCTGGCCGGGCGGCATTTGACCAGGTTGGTCACAAAGACATCGGTCGCGCGCGCGTGTCCTGCCGCGGCCAGCATATTGTCCAGCAGTTTGCCGGCCTCCCCCGCCACCGGCACGCCCTCCTGTTCGTCGGCGACGCTGGTGGCACCCGCCGCCACCAGCCAGACGGCCGACTCGGCACCGGCCCCGTAGACAGGCTTCGCGCCCGGACGGCAGGCACCGCAGCGCGCGCAACCGGCAATCGCCGCGCGCAGCGCCGGCCAGTCCATCTGGCTGACATCGGGTTCGGCGGGCGTATTCATCACCCCATCCGGCGTCCCATCGCGCGCCCGCCCGAGCGCAAGCTCCGCATCACCCGGTGCAGGGGCAGTGCCGTCCTCCTCCGACGCCGCAACCGGCTGCTGGCGCAGACGCCACAACGGCCCGATGCCCATCTCGGCCAGGAAAGCGCTGTCGCGGGCGCTAAGCTGCTTCATAAAACATACCTCATCACGATCGCATCCTCGCGCTGGCCTTCATGGGCCGGATAATACGCACGGCGCCGGCCGATTTCAACGTAGCCGTAGCGGCGGTACACATCGAGCGCGCGCACATTCGACGGCCGCACTTCCAGCAGCACCGATTCGACGCCCAGGCCGCGGGCACGCGCGGCCACCTTGTCAAGCACATAGCGGCCCAGGCCACTGCCTTGCCGGCCCGGCGCCACCGCGACGTCGAGCAAATGCGCTTCATCGACCGCCGCCATCAACAGAAAATACGCGGCCAGCGCCCCCTGCTCGTCGCGCAGCACCCAGGCGTCGTAGCCGCTGGAGAGCGAATCGGCGAAGTTGGCGCGGCTCCACGGATGCGGGAACACGCTTTGCTCGACCGCGAGCACCGCGTCGATGTCCTGCAACCGCATCGGCGCGTAATCGAGCAGGTCGAAACTGGCGGTGCTGCCGTTCATAGCGCGGCGGCCTTGGCGGCATTGATGACCTGGCGCTCGGCGCTCGTGTACGCGATCTTGTTGCGCAGGTACAGCGGCTGGGCCGCGGCGGCGTCGACCGCCTGCCCGGCCGCCAGCGCCAGCGCGCCCAGGCGCACCAGTTCGCGCGCATGGGGCAGGATGTCCGCCAGCGCGCCGACGGCAAACTCGCTGCCCGCAAACGCTTCCGGATAGGCCGTCAGGCCGTTGCCGCAGGCGACCAGGCCGGCCACCGGCACCGGCGCGACCGCTTCCGGTGCCGACAAGGCCGGCGCGGCCACGGTGTGCCAGCCATCGGCGTAGCGGTACTGGGCCCAGTACACTTCACCCATGCGCGCATCGAGCACCACCAGAATGTCACTGGCGCCGCTGCGTGCGCGGCAGGCCAGCGCCATCGCGTCGAGCGTGACGAGGGGCAGCACCGGCAGAGCGGCGCCGAAGGCCAGGCCCTGGGCGATGCCGCAGGCGGTGCGCACGCCAGTGAACGAACCGGGACCGGCGCCAAACGCGATGGCGTCGCAGTCGGACAGCGCAATGCCCGCTTCGGCCAGCAGTTCCTGCACCATCGGCAGGATGCTTTGCGAATGCGTGCGCACACCGGACGATTCGCGGGTGCTGACGGTATCGCCTTTCAACAGTGCGCAGGAGGCGAGCTCGGACGAGGTTTCAATGGCGAGCAACGTAGGGGACAAGATAGGCATGGCGCTATTTTAACCGGTCACGGACATGGTGAAAGCCCGTCCGGCATGTGCACCGGACGCCAGCACGGAGTAGAATCGCGCTCATGCACAGTCTCAGCCTCGATTCCACCAACCGCGACGCCATCGCTGACCGCATCGGCGGCGATGCGTGGATCGTCGCATGCCTGTGCGCAGCCTGGTGCGGCACGTGCGGTACCTACCGCAGCGCCTTCGACACGCTGGCCGCGCGCCATCCCGATAAAACGTTCATCTGGATCGATATCGAAGACCAGGCCGATGTCGTGGGCGACCTCGATGTCGACAATTTCCCCACCCTGCTGATCCAGCGCCACGATACCGTCGCGTTCTTCGGCACGATGCTTCCCGACCCGGCCCTGGCCGACCGCCTCGTCAAGGCGCAGGCCGCGCAGTCCGACGAGGAGCTGGCGCGCCTGGCCGCTTCCACCGACGAGCGGCGTGGCTGGCAGCGCGACTGCAACCTGCGCACGCTGCTGGGCGCGGCCAGCTAGGCAGACGTCTCACGTTTTACGCCAGCCGCAGCGGCAGGCTGCGCAGGCGCTGTCCCGTCAACGTGAACACGGCTGCCGCCACCGCCGGCGCAATCGGCGGCGTGCCCGGCTCCCCCACGCCTTCCGGGGCGGCGTCGCTGGCGATGATGACCGTGTCCACCTGCGGCGCGCTGTCCATCCGCAGCACCGGAAAATCGTGAAAATTCGTTTGCTGGACGCGCCCGTCCTTGATCGTGATTTCCTGGCCCAGCGCGGCCGACAGGCCGAACACCACCGCCGACTCCATCTGCTGGGCCACGATATTCGGGTTGACGACGATGCCGCAGTCGATCGCGCAGACCACCCGGTGCACGCGGATGCCGGCGCCGTCGACCGACACCTCGGCCACCTGGGCGACGATGCTGCCGAACGACTGGTGCAGCGCGACGCCGTGGGCGCGGCCAGGCGGCGCCGTGCCGGCGCGCGCCACGGCGGCGTCCAGTACCGCCAGGTGGCGCGGGTGCTGCCTGAGCAGACCCCGCCGCAGCGCCACGCTGCTTTGCCCTGCCGCATGCGCCACTTCCTCGAGAAAGCTCTCCTTGAAAAAAGCGTTGTGCGAGTGGCCGACCGAACGCCAATACCCGAGCGGCACCGCGCTGTCGACCGTGACGTGGGCGATGCGCTGGTTGGCGATTTCATACTGCATATCGTATTCGCCCTCGGCCGTGGTCTTGTCCGGCCCGACACCCGGCAGGCCCAGGTTGCGCGGAAAATACTGGTGGCCGATGGCGCCCGACGCGGAACGGTTGTCCCACGCCAGCAGTTCACCGTCCGGCCCCAGCGCCGCCTTGAAGCGCGCCAGTGCGGCGGGGCGATACACGTCATGGGTGGTGTCGTCCTCGCGCGTCCAGATCAGCTGCACCGGGCGGCCATCGGCCTGCAGCGCCAGCGCCACGGCCTGCGCCACCATGTCGGCTTCCAGGCGCCGCCCGAAGCCGCCGCCGAGCAGCAGCACCTCGATGCCCACGTCCGCGCGCGCCACGCCGGCCACCTGCGCGGCGATGTCGACGGCGATGCTCGGCACTTGCGTCGAGGCCCACAGCCTGACCTTCCCTTCGGCTACCTGGGCCGTGCAGTTGACCGGCTCCATCGCGGCATGTGCGAGAAACGGCGCGCGGTATTCGGCGGTGATGGTTTTCGCAGCACCCGCGGCGGCGTCCTGGCTGCCACGCTCGTAATAAGTGTAGCCGGACTCGGTATCGAGGCTGTGCGCCAGGCCGGCGAAGACCGCCTCCGTCGATAGCGCCACATGCGCGCCCTCGTCCCATACCACCGGCAGCGCAGTGGCGGCCTGCTTCGCCTGCCACCAGCCCTTCGCCAGCACCGCCACGCCGGCGCCGGCGCCACTGTGCTCACGCAGCGCCGCGGAAAAATCGACGGTCTTCAATACGCCCGGCATGCCCGCGACCTGCGCCGCATCGAAGGAGCGCACGCGCGCGCCGATCACCGGCGCCATCACCAGCGCCGCATACACCAGCCCTTCCGGCCGCGCATCGATGCCGAATACCGCGCTGCCATTCACCTTGGCGGGCGTATCGCGCCGCGGGACCGGCTTGCCGATCAGCTGGAAATCGCGCCGCGCCTTCAGGCGCACGTCCGACACGTCGATGCCTGCGCCGACCTGCGCTGCACGCTGGGCCAGCGACGCGTAGCTGGCGTGCCTGCCGTCCGGATGGAACACGCTGCCGGCACGCGTCTGCAGCACGGGCGCATCGGCATGCCAGCGTTCCGCCGCAGCGGCCACCAGCATGGCGCGCGCCACCGCGCCGGCTTCGCGCATCGGCTGCCAGGCATCCTTGACGCTGGTGGAGCCGCCCGTGAACATGATGCCCAGTTCGCGCCCGACCTTGCCCATCACCCAGCGCACGCCCTGGTTCACGTCGCCGCGGTCGTCCGGGTGCAGCGGCAGCGTATCGCGCAGCAGCGTGACGTTCGCAAAAATCGGGTCGATCGGCGCGGCTGAAATCCGCACGCTGGCGAGGTCGACATCGAGTTCCTCGGCCACCAGCATCGGCAGCGCCGTGTTCACGCCCTGCCCCATTTCGCTGCGCGGCACGACCACCGAGACCGTGCCGTCCGGCCCGATGGCGACCCAGCCGTTCAGCGCCACCGCGCCATCGCGTACCGGCGGCGGCCCGTTCCCGCGCAGGCGCTGGCGCGGCGGCTGCAGGCCCCACCCGACGACCAGCGCGCCACTGGCCGCCAGCCCGCCAAGCAGGAAACGCCGCCGGGCCGTCTTCACCGCCGTCATGAGGCTTGCTGCCATTGCAGCCGCAGCTGCGCGCCGTCCACGGGGCTGCCGTAAAAATAACCCTGTGCGCGGTTGCAGCCGTGGCGCAGCAGGAACGCCACCTGCTGCTCGTTCTCCACCCCTTCGGCAATCACCGACAGGTTCATGCTTTTCCCGAGCTGGATGATGGCAACCGCGATGGCTTCGTCATCCGGGTTCGACGCGATGTCCTGGATGAAGCTGCGGTCGATTTTCAGCGTCTGCACCGGCAGCTGTTTCAGGTAGGCCAGCGACGAATAGCCGGTGCCGAAATCGTCGATGGCCAGCTCGACGCCGATGGCGTGCAACTCGTTGATCAGCACCAGCGCATCGCCGGTATTCATGATCACCGATTCCGTCACTTCGAGCTGCAGGCGATGCGGTTCGAGGCCGGTCTCCTGCAGGATCTGGCGCACCACGCCGGCGATGCTGCCCCGTTCGAACTGGCGCACCGACAGGTTGACGGCGATCTTCGGCACGATGAACCCGAGGGCTTGCCAGCGCATCATCTGGCGGCAGGCTTCGGACAGCACCCATTCGCCCAGCTGGTTGATGAAGCCCGTCTCTTCGGCCAGCGGAATGAAGCGCACCGGCGCCACCACGCCCAGTTCCAGGTTCTCCCAGCGCACCAGCGCTTCGGCGCCAATCAGGCGTCCGCTGTCGATTTCCACCTGCGGCTGAAAATTCAGGAAGATCTCGTTGCGCTCGATCGAGCGGCGCAGCAGCGCTTCCAGGCGCAGGCGCTCGACGCCGTCGCCGCTCATGGACGGAGCGTAGAAACGGAAGTTGTTGCGGCCGCGCGCCTTGGCCTGGTACATGGCCACGTCGGCGTTCCGGATCAGCATGTTCGCGTCCTCGGCATCGTTCGGATACAGGCTGACACCGACGCTGCCGGTGACGAACAGCTCGTGTTCGGCCACCACGAAGGGCTGTTCGAACATGGTCATCAGCTTTTCCGCCACCTGCGCCGCGCCGGGTTCACCGGCGACGTTTTCCAGCAGGACGATGAATTCGTCGCCGCCCAGGCGCGCCAGCGTGTCGCCGTGGCGCAGGCGCCGCGCCAGCGCCAGCGCCACTTTCTTCAGCAGCGCGTCGCCAACGTGGTGGCCGAGCGTGTCGTTGACGTTCTTGAAGCGATCGAGGTCGATGAACATCACCGCCAGCTGCTCGCCCGCGCGCGCGGCGCGCGCCAGCGCATGCTGCAGGCGGTCGTGGAACAGCAGCCGGTTCGGCAGCGCCGTCAGTGGATCGTGGTGGGCCATGTGGTCAAGCTTGTCCTGCGACTGCCTGACCTGCGTGATATCGCTGAACACGCCGACGAAATGGCTGATGGCGCCGCGTTCGTCGCGCACCGCCGACACGGTCAGCGACTCGAGGTATTCGGACCCGCTCTTGTGGACGCGCCACAGCTCCCCCTGCCAGATACCCTGGGTCACCAGGTCGCGCCGCAACTGCGCGTAGAACGCGTCGTCATGCCGCATCGAGCGGGTCAGGCCGGCATCGCGCCCGAGCGCTTCCATTTCGCTGTAGCCGGTAATGCGCGTAAAGGCGGGATTGGTGGCGATGATGCGATGGTCGGCGTCGACCACCATCACGCCGTCGGCGATCCGGTCCAGCACCGTGGCCGACAGGCGCAGTTTTTCATCGGCCAGGCGGCGGGCCGTGATGTCTGCATACACCCGGATCGAGCCGGCCGATGGCCTGTCGGGATCGACCGCGCGTCCGCTGACCTGGCACCAGATCAGCTCACCGTCGCGGCGCCGGTACTGGCGCTCCTCGCTGAAATCCTCGCCCATCGCCAGCCAGCGCGCCTGGCGGGTGGCCGCATCGATGTAATCGACCGGCGTGGGAAACACGACGGCCACCGGGCTCCCCGCCAGCTCCCCGCTGCCGTAGCCGAACAGCGCATCGCAGCGGCGGTTGCTGGACACGATGCGTTCGTCGCGCACGAACATCACGCCGAACATGACGTTCTCGAGGATAGCGTCCTGTTCGGCCAGCAGCGCATCGATGCGCATCTCGTTGCGCTTGCGGTCGGAGATATCGGAAACGATGCCGTCGACGCGGTAGTGGGGGCTGCCCGGCAAGTCGTGCGGTTGGCCGTTTTCCAGCACCCAGCGCTCGACGCCCTGCGCGTCGATGATGCGGTATTCGAGCGCATACGCCTCGCCGGCCTGAATTGCCGCGCGCAGCGCATGGCGGTGGCGGCGCCGGTCTTCCGGATGGATGATGTCGACCCAGGCATTGGTACCGCCGCGCATGAAGTGCTCGACCGGGTAGCCGGTGATCGTGGCCAGCGCATCGCTGACAAAATCGAGCGGGCCGCCCGGCTGCGACCGGAACACGGCGCCCGGCACCTGGCTGACAATGGTCCGGAACTGTTCTTCGTTGCGGCCGATGTCGCTGAACAGCGTGCGGATCGCACCGCGCATCTGGTCCATGCGCCGGCCCAGGCGCCCCAGTTCATCGCCGCGCTCGAAGTGCAGCGGCGCGTCGAACTGGCCTTGCGCCAGCGTCTGCGAAAAGGCCTCCAGCTGGCGCAACGGCGTTTGCAGGCGCACTTTCAGGAACAGCACGATCAGCAGCAGCGACACGCCCAGCTGGATCGCCAGCACGACCAGGTAATTGGCCTGGCGCGCGCGCGACTCCTGGCTGATGCGCGCGTCGTCCATGTCGATCGCGATGCGGCCGATCCACTCGCCGTTGAACACGATGTCGCGCTCGGCGTGGGACAGCTTGGCGCCGGGATGCGCCGCGCCGGATGGCTTGGCGCGCACGTCGATGAAGGCGCTGCTGGCGGCGCCCGTGACGCGCACCCGCTGTACCGCCGGGTCGCGCATGACCGAGTCCACCAGCGCGCGCGCCCCCGCGACATTCATGTTCCACAGCGACTCCTGCATGCCGAAAGCGAGGATGTCGGCATTGCGCTGCACCGATTCGTCGAGCAGGTGCGCCGCGGCCTGGCGCTCCTGCACGGCGACCAGCACGTAGCTGCCCACCATGGCGGGCATGACCAGGCCGCCCGCCACCACCAGCAGCAGCGCCCCGAACAGGGACTGGCCATAAAGCGCGCTCAGTCTGGACATCAGGGCAGGAAAATAGTTGCGGAACATGCAGTGCCGATATAAAAAGCGCAAAAACGCACGAGGCGTCAAGGCAAACCGACGCGTGCGGCGGGTGTCGCGGTGATTATGCACAGTCGCTTGCCGCATGTCATCTAATTTGCATATGGCATTCCAGCGGCCGGCGGCCATGCTTGCTATCATGCGGCACCTCAACCAAGGACTTCACCATGACATTTTCGATGTACTCCTCCTCCGTGCCGGTTTTCCGCCAGATCCTGACCGCCCTGTCCGCCGTCCTCGACAAGGCCGAAGCCCATGCCGCCGACAAGAAGATCGAACCGGCGGCGCTGCTGCAGGCGCGCCTGTTCCCCGACATGTTCCCTCTGGCGCGCCAGGTGCAGGTTGCCGCCGACTTCGCCAAGGGCGCCGCGGCACGCCTGGCTGGCGTCGACGTGCCGAAATACGACGATGTCGAAAGCACGTTCCCGGAACTGCGCGAGCGCATCGCCAAGACGCTGGCTTTCATCAGCAGCCTGAGCGAGGAAGATATCGCCGCCAGCGCCGAGCGCGCGATCACCACCGGCAGCGGCGAAAAGACGCGCCATTTCACGGGCCAGGAATACCTGCTGCACTACGCTTATCCCCATTTCTACTTCCACGCGTCGACCGCATACGCGATCCTGCGCCACAACGGCGTGGACATCGGCAAGAAGGATTTTGTGGGCAGCTACAAGTAAGCAGCGCAACGGATGCCGGACCGATGGAAGGCGCCGCGCGATGCGGCGCTTTTTATTGGCTGTTCATGTGTTCACTTATTACGGCGTGGATAACCCTGGGCCAGGATCCGCGTCCACACCAGCTCCTTGTCGGCGTCCGACATCGACACCCAGTGGGCCACTTCGACCACCGTGCGCCCGCAGCCGCGGCAGACATCGTCGAAAGTGGTCGAGCATACGGCCACGCAGGGCGTATCGGGGCGCTCGACGACCGGGCTGGCCGGGGCTGGTGCGCCGTCCTCAGGCCGGTCCGACATGCAGCGCATCCCAGCCGTCATGGCCCAGCTTTTCCATCGTCGCAATATTCTTCTCGAAAATCTGCTCGGCTTCCGGGAAGGCGTCGACCGCCCGCTCGATGCTTTCTTCGCGCAGCAGCTGCAGGATCGGATACGGCGAGCGGTTGGTGAAGTTCTCGATGTCGTTGACGTCGGTGTCGGCGAACTGGTAGTCGGGGTGGAAGCTCGCCACTTGCAGCTCGCCCTCGAGGTCCATGTCTTCGATGGCGGCGTCGGCCACGTCGAGGAACTCGTTGTAATCGAGGAAGTCGGTCAGGACGAACGGGTGAATCAGCAAGGTCGTGTCGATTTTGCCGGCATCCGTGTCGGACAACATCTGGAGTTCATCCATCAACTGCTCGAGCAGCGCTTCCGGCGTCGTGGCGGGCGACACCACGTAGCGCACCTGTTCCTTGACGTACACGGCCTTGGCAAACGGGCACAGGTTCAGGCCGATGACGGCGTGCTCGACCCAGCGGCGGGTGGCGCCGACGATGGCGTCATCATCCAGGTTCGGATTGGTCTTGCTCATGATAAAAATCTCGACAAAAGAAAGGGCGCGCGGCGCAAACGGGGATTGTACGCACATTTGCGGACGATCATGCATCAGGCGCCCCGCGCTAGTAAGGTGAACCTGAGGCCGGCAAAGCGGTATTGTTATGAAGCCATCATTTGGAGCACGCTGCCGCGGCAAAAAGCGCGCCGATGAAACGGATGGGCTCGCTGGCAGCTCGGGCTGGTACCCCCAGGGGTATCCAATGAAAAGCCAACTTCTTCATGGGTAGCGCGGCGAACGAACTGCCATACCCCGTCATTTTCGATTTCAAAAATATAATTTCTTGTCAAAATGAATAGGCAAAATTTTTTGTAACCATGCTGACATACTTCTTGACGAGCGCAATAAGTGGTCCGTACACTGCGTCGGGTTACTACAGGTCCTGCAGTTCCTGGACGCAATTTTGGAGGCCTATGCACGCTACCATCCGCCCTACCCTGTCAGCCCTTGCCAGCGCCACCGCGCTGCTCGTGATCGCCGCCGCTGGCACTGTTCCGCTGCTGGCCCATGCTGCCGATCCGGCGCCTGGCAACGTCATGCAAGCCTCGTCGAGCACCATTCTCGCCGCCCGCTCGGTTTTGCCGGGCACGCTCGCACTGAAGCCCGACGACTTCAAGGAAACCGACCTGTGGGGCCGCCTGCGCAGCGGCTACGCCATTCCCGACCTCGACAACGCCCTGGTCACCAAGCATACGCAGTACTACGCCAAAAGCCCCGACAACCTGGCGCGCATTTCCGGCCGCGCGTCGCTGTACCTGTACCACGTGGTGCAGGAACTCGAAAAGCGCAACATGCCTACCGAACTGGCGCTGTTGCCAGTGATCGAGTCCGCTTTCAACCCGCAAGCCATGTCGACCGCCAATGCCGCCGGCATCTGGCAATTCGTGCCTGGCACGGGCCGCGACTTCAACCTGAAACAGAACCTGTTCAAGGATGACCGCCGCGGCGTGGTGGCGTCGACCGATGCCGCCCTGACCTACCTGCAGCGTCTGTACACCATGTTCGGCGACTGGCAGCTGGCCCTGGCTGCGTACAACTGGGGCGAAGGCAATGTGCAAAAAGCCATCAAGCGCAACCAGTCGCTGGGCAAGCCCACCGATTTCGAAAGCCTGTCCGAACTGATGCCCCCGGAGACGCGCAATTACGTGCCGAAGCTGCAGGCGGTGAAGAACATCATCGCCAACCCGGTTCAGTATGGCGTCACCCTGCCCGCCATTGACAACACGCCGTATTTCACCGCGGTCGACAAGACCAGCGATATCGACCTGACCGTGGCTGCCCAGTTGGCGGAAATGTCGGTCGACGAATTCAAGGCCTTGAACCCGCAGTTCAAGCGCCCGGTGATTACCGGCGACGAGCAGACCAAGATCCTGCTGCCGA
>Ga0265780_10003422_pt1 | contig 20862 bp, 31 predicted proteins | sample P1T30metagenome_FD_192432 | JGI IMG/M metagenome (GOLD analysis project Ga0265780, IMG submission 192432) | Plant litter microbial communities from East Loma Ridge, Irvine, California - P1 T30 | ecosystem: Environmental > Terrestrial > Plant litter > Unclassified | place: USA: California...
CAACTCGACAGTGACCTCCAACACCACATCCGGACTGGGAGCGAGCCTTCTTAATTCCACTCTCCAGTCGATATCCGGTGACAACAACCAAACGGGTATCCAAGGGGAGCTGTCTATTTCAGAGGATTTCGACTTTGGGGTCACAATCAGTAAGCGATACTCTTTGTAATTGTAAGCTGACAATCAGTCGGAAGTGTCAGGACCGTCCGAGATTACGTCGAATCTGGTAGCACGGTATTCAATTCTATATTCAATTGGACACTTGGCGATAATAACGCTTCGTCCGTTACATTTGTGCGGAATTGGATTAACGGTACTACCGTCCAATACCTCTCTTTCGACGTTGTTTCGAATGGCAACATTTCGATCACACCCAATGCTAATGCCACTCTACCTCCGGATATTAGCTTGACTCGACCTGACATGTCGACAAACATGACTCTGCGATTTACCCACACCTACAACTGGACAACTACTACGCCCGAAACGCCATTTGTCCCGTTTGTTGGTTTGGGCAGGCAGGACCTCTTTTTAACAGAGACACCAGATAACGGTACCGAGATCCTTGGGAATGTTCTTTCGGCTATACAATCGAACGAAGAAATTGCCAATCAAGTAGCTTGGCTCTCGTACACATCCGAGTCATTTGCTGGAGGATGGAGATTCTTGACTTATTTCGGTAGAGACACAATGTTGGCTCTCAGGTTGTTGTTGCCGGTAGCGAGCCAGACTTCGGCTGAAGCAATTTTGGGAGCGGTACTCCAGAGAATCAATGAGACAGGGACGGTATGCCATGAAGAGACGGTTGGGGATTACGCTTCATTCGTCCAGTACGTACATCCTTACCCCGCCTTACGCAGCTTATGAAAAAGCCTACAGAACAATCGAAGCGAACTCGGTAATACGCCAGAGTACAACTACGTAATGGTCGATACAGATTTCCTACTCCTCCCAGTCCTGGCCGACTACTTCCTAAACTACCCTCAAGGTCAAAATCGATCTACCGAATTCTTTGCTCGCAACTCTACCCTAAATCAGGGGACATTCGAAGAATTATTGATCAAGAACGTCGACCATGTCCTCAACCTGTCGATGGCCTTCGGAATGAATGCTACCCAGGAGAACCTGGTCCAAATTCGAGATCCACTAGTTGGGAATTGGCGAGATTCGGGTACCGGGCTGGGGTATGGAATCTATCCATTCGATGTCAATTGTAAGCGTCCAGCTTCTTTGAGGTCGAAGCTGACCTGTAGGTGCATTGGTTCCATCAGCTTTGCGAGCTATTGTTCATCTCTCTGAAGCTGGCATCCTTTCGTCAAATTATACAGAGAACGCCACACAATGGGCAGGAGTATGGGAGACCCAAGCATCTCAATTTTTCGAGGTCGCCATCGACTCTACCACCGCATCGTCTCGCCTAAACAATTACGTTACTCAAGCAAATCTCACTGAATCCCTGCTCTATGGTGCGGGAGCATTGAACGACACCCAATCATCAAGTGGTAATACAACAAACAGTACCTCAGCCTGGGGCGTAGCCGAACAGATTATCGGCGGTGCTGGTGGTTCGACATTTTACGCTTTATCAATCGATCGAAATGGCTCTTTGGTCGAGGTGCTCAATTCCGATCTTGGCTTCGTGCTGCTATACGCCAACAACGTTTCGGAGGGCATCATTCAGGCGACTGTTGAGGCTTTACAGCCTTACCCCAGAGGCCTGTTGACCAATGTTGGGATGGTCGTGGCGAACGCAGCGTACGATTCAAACGTCACCAACATTGAGGTAAGTCTGCTCGCGGTGATGGTATGGAGCTAACCGATAGACGTTCAATAATTTGCAATATCATGGAGCGGTATCTTGGTCTTGGCAGCAGGGCTTGATGGCTGCCGGGGTATCTAAACAATTAGGACTGTGTGGAGCAAGTAACAATACCCAACTAGAAATGACAACAAGTGCGTATCCTCATAATGTCAGCTGATGAAAGGCGAGGCACCAGGCTGGTGCTCCAACTCAACTCTTGTCGAGAACTTGTCCTCTGCTCAGATCAGATTATGGGACTCGATACAAGGATCGGCGCCTGCTTTGTATACCGAGGTCCTTTCGCCGGTCTTTGACTCGACGAACGGGACTTTCTCAATTGGTGATCTTGGGGCTATCAGTCCGACCGGGACTGAAGGGGATGCGATCCAATTATGGAGTTATGGGTTCTTGGCGCAGGTAGATCCGAGGTCTGGAAGGGCTGTTGCTGCTGGGTTCGAGTAGGACTTTTAATGGGTATTCGTATGGACAATCTCACGAGGGAAATGCAGGCGGAGTGGTAATATGCAATGATACTTGTGTAGAAGTCCGTCGAGATAGTCGGGCTTCAAGCTCATCGTGACATAGCTCTCATCGACCAGTCGCAAGCAGATTCTCGTGAGGAGACGCGGCAATATGCAATAATACATCTATGAGTACTCTCACGACTATCTCTTCTTGAACTTGTTTGGTTTCCTACTGGGCATACCAGCCTCATGCTGATCATCGTCCCTATCCCTATTATCATCGTCCCTACCCCTCTTTCCATGATCCCTTCCTCTTTTCCCACCACCACCTCCAGTCCCAGCATCACGCATCTCCAACATTGCTTCTCTCGTTGCCCTGTTGACAGAATCATGTAATAATGCTACTGCCTCCTTGTCCACTTCGAATGCTGCCATTTTCTTCCCGATATGCGATTCTATACGTTGTAGAATCTCGACATCGTATTGCGTAACTAGTGTTACTGATTTTCCAGCACGTCCTGCTCGGGCTGTACGTCCTACTCGATGAACGTAATCTTTGGAGTTGGTTGGCATGTCGTAGTTCTACCATTAGCTTGCTTCAAGGATTCACAGGTGTCAAAGCTTACAATGACAAGATCAACCAAAGGGATATCCAGACCACGAGAAGCGACATCTGTAGCTACAAGGATACTTCTCCCACCAGATTTGAATTTGTTCAAACTCGCAAGACGCATCGATTGACTCATCTGACCGTGAAGTGGGATGGCGGGGAAACCGAGGCGACGAAGAACAATCGACAGACGCTGAGCATCGTGGACTGTACGCGTGAAGATGATCATTGATGATGAGGAAAGTTCGTTGACGAGGTAAAGAAGGTGAGAGTCTTTGGCTTTCAGTGGTAAGAGGAGGTAGTGCTGTAGTAGGGTTGAGACTGTTGAGTATCTAATTATCAGCTATGCGCCAGACTTGTATCGCGACTAGCTCACTTCGAAGAGACCTCGACTCTGACGGGCTTGTTCAAACTCGCTCGCTGTAGCTTGGCGACTTTGGTTGTCATGGTTGCAGAAAAGAGGTAGGTGTTTCGTTCCTTAGGTATCACTTTCAGGATCTTGTCGATGATCGGTCCGAAATCCATATCCAGCAATCTATCGGCTTCATCCATGATCTGAATGTCAGCTATAACTTCGATTCATGATGTAAAGCTTACAAGGTACTTGAGCGCCTTCAACGAGAATCCCTTGGTGTTTTCCAAATGGTCCATCAATCGACCAGGAGTGGCGACGATGACATGTGGTCTCTTCGAGAGGGCGACGGATTGCGACATCATATCCATTCCTCCGACGATAGTGGCAGCCCTCACGCCAAGTGGTGCACCGAGACTAGTCACCTGCTGTGAAATCTGGTACGCAAGTTCTCTGACAGTCAGTGATAGCCTGAATGACAGTAGGCGACTAACCTTGTAGGTGCGAGGATTAACGCGTAGAAAGCCTGTGGATTCTCCCATAATGTTTGCAAGATGGGCAAAGTGAACGCAGCGGTCTTTCCACTACCCGTCTGAGCCAGTCCGATGATATCATTCCCGGCCAAAGCGTGTGGGATAGATTCCACTTGAATAGGTGTGGGTCGTTTGTATCCTAAAGACTCGCATGATTTACAGAGCTCATCGATGATCCCTAGCTCGGCAAATGTCTTGTTCTCGGAGACCTCGACGCCATTTTGAGCGGCAACGTCGGGTGATGCAGACCGTGATGAACCTGCTGCTGATGATTCTGCGTCTGACATTGTATGTGTTGTATTGAAATAGTGTATAGTTGGCCACTACTCAGTACTTGGCTTAACTTTTGATTCACGGAATCAAAATAATGCGGGGTATTACAATGTGCCTGTGTGGGGATAAACGTGGATCTACCCTGAGATGACCAAGTACTCGAGTACGCAGTTGATAACCTACACTACTGTCCATCTTGGCACTCAGCTATACTACATTTACAAGGACCCTACACTACAGCCTCGCTGCCCACTTGGATCTCACAACTTTACATATATCCATCCACGAACAATGTCAAAACCACAGACCGTCCCGTGTCAGGTATGTGTCACCCCCAAACGCTCCTTTGAGAGGTTGTCAAGGAGTACGAGGAGCTATCAGCCGTGTATGCACCGAGTGGGCCTGTGTTGGCTGGAGATCCGGTCCCTGTTAAAGTAGAGCTTGAGAAACCGCTGACCAATGTAGTACAAGACCGGAAAGACATTAGGAAGGTGAGTCGTCATCTACTTTTGTGTAGCTCAACGCTGACCTATCTAGCGGAACATAGTATGTCGAGCTTGCCGCGTTAGTAAGCCAAACTGACCCATAGTGCCGTCGTCAAGGAATGTGTACATATCACTGTTCGTGGTCCAACGTATCCAGGGGAACGAAGCTGATTACAGACCGGAGAGTACTTTGCCTGTAAGGTGCTCAATAAGAAATTCTTGATGGTGAGTCTCGTATTACACATAGTGGAACTCAGCTTACCAGTAGGGCCGAGAACATATGGTATGCATTTTCTACCCCACTTGGAGGACCTACTGATTCAGCTAGGTCCGAAACGAGATAGCAGTTTTGAAGCGAGTATCGGCCGGTCACCCCAATATCGTCTCTCTGCACGACTTCTTCGAGACTACGCATAACCTTTATGTAAGCTCAAATCAGACTAGCGTGGGACAAGCTGAAAGTCTCAGCTAGTTTTCGATCTGTGTACCGGTGGAGAGCTATTCGACAGGATCTGCGCTCGAGGAAGTTACTACGAAAAGTACGTGCAATCCCTTGTGAGATGTCAGGACTGACGGCCAGGGATGCCCAGAATATCATCAGGACAGTGACGAGCGCAGTCAAGTATCTGCATGACCAGGGTATTGTCCATCGAGGTCAGTTCCCCATCTACGCTCGATAGAAATGCTAATTTAGCAGATTTGAAACCCGAGAACATCTTGTTCAAGAGTAAAGCGGAAGATGCCGAGTTGGCATTGGCGGACTTTGGTGTAGGCCGCTTCATTCCTCACCAGGATGGGATTCAGCTGATCGTCAGTTATCGAAGGTATTGGAGGAGGACAAATTCTCGATTCTCACGACGACTTGCGGAGTAAGGCCTTCAATCCCATCTCTTGTGGCAAAGCTGACGATTGTAGACTCCCGGATATATGGCTGTAAGCTGATTTACTACATCATGGAACCTGACTGATTATCCAGCCAGAGATCTTCAAGAAAGCTGGACATGGAAAGCCTGTCGATATTTGGGCTATCGGTGTCATTTCCTATTTCCTCCTTTGCGGTTATACGCCCTTTGACCGGGACTCGCAATACGAGGAGATGCAGGCAATCTGTAATGGCGATTACAAGTTTGAACCTGTGAGTGTCTTCTTCTGTCATCATTTTGGACACTGACAGGCAGGAGGAGTACTGGGCAGGCGTGTCCGACACTGCCAAGCAATTTGTCAAGTCCTGCCTGACAATCGATCCATCCAACCGACCCACCTCAGATGAGCTACTGAACCACCCATGGCTCAAGGACGGCGCATCCACCAAGAACGTCGATCTATTACCCAACGTCAAATCCGCATTCAATGCCAAAAAGACCTGTAAGCCAGATCTAGCTTTGATCTGTCGGTCATGCAGCTGACTCTCAGTCCGAGGGGCCGTGCTCGGTATGGTGGCTGCTAATAGATTCCAAGACCGGACTGGAGTCAGTGATCCGGAGAAACAGAGATTGGCAAAAGAAGTTCAGGACTTCAAGGATGAGGCTGAACATGTGAGACTTAATTCTCCGCTCTTTCTGACCATGGGCTGAACGTGACAGGATGATGCTCAGCAGGTCCTCGCTAGGTAGAGAGGCGAAACGATCCGATGCCGAGGTGATGTCGATGAGTAGCAGCTGGTGGTCCCCTGCCTCAGCAGCGAACATGTATCTTTGATCTGTCTCGAAGTGGTCCCCACTAAGGGAGGATCGGTGGCAACTTGTGGGCGAGCGAACAGGTGCACCACATTCCTGTTCTCACCTCTGACCCACAAAGTAATTCAGCCATAGATCCGCTGCTCCCGATTGCTACTCAGGGGCTTAATCAACATCGAAGGAGAAAGGTGGGTAGATTCTTAGGTCTAGTCGCTCGCAGCCTGACCCTGTCCGCCCAGAGGCCTCACCGCTTTCTCCTATTGCTAACATGGGATTTCGCAATAGGAGCCAGTGGATATCGAGCAAGAACAAGGGGTCATATGGCTCCCGGGTCTACTGCCCGGTACAATGTCCACAAAGGTTCATGCTGTTGCTTACTGGTGTTGGCAATTCGAAGACCAGAGGATATTAGATGAATGAAAGGGGAGCTCCCGGTTTGGGCTGCTCATCTCGTTACTTGCCAACCACAACACAAAGGGCTTTTGACATTGCCAATGCGGAGCTGAGTCATTAGCACACGAGTGAAAGGTTGTAACGATATCAAACAGTTTTCGTGAATATGCATCAAAGGTGCTCCAACACAGCTCGTCGGATCATCAATGGAAATGACCCCTAGACATCCGGCTCTTGGGTTTCACCCATTTGATTCTGACACAAAGGACACCAAGACGGTCTGGTCTATGTGTATATAAGCACTGCAGGGTGGCATTCACTTCGCAATTCCCCTATACTATCTTGTCTATGGATTTTCCTGATTATCCCGATGTCCAGCCAGCAAGTCCATGAAGCGCAAGAGACTCTCAGTGGTCTGAGTCTTGAGGAAGTGAGGAGGAGAGAAGACGAGGCCAAAAAAAACTGCGCGACCCAGGATGAATATGGTGGGGAGTTTTTTAACCCTGACGAATCATCTCTTTCCGAGTTCCTCGCAGCTCAGGCTGAGGCGGCATGGTGCTTTGAAGTGAGCTAATCCCGCGGCAACGTACGCTGACCAGCAGATAGCGAAGGCTGAAGGAAATACCACCCTGACACGACCTGACGAGGAGACTTCCGACGTAGCAAAACAGTCCAAAGACGATAACACGGTGCAAACTGAGTTATCCAGAACTGCAAGTGATTCCCGAACCGGATTAGAGCAAGCTGACGCGTACCTTAGCCCATGTCAACAAGGGCAAGCGCGGGACAAGGGACCAGTGATTCCAATGCTACTACCACCCGATGAGACCGTGATTAGTCCCAATCACTTCCATACATATGTGTATAGCCACCGATGAATAGATGCAGAAGTGAAGCTTTGACCATGAAAGAGTATTGCACCGAAGACGACGTTCCGGATATATGATTGCATGTACATGTACAGGTGATACAGGGGAGCGAAACGTAGACCGCCATGGCGTGAAAACCCCTAATTTTTCTGCTTCTTTCGCTTGTCGATAGAGGCTCGAAGAGCGATCTGATATCAGCACAATTCCCAAATCGTCGACATACCTGTTTATCACGCAATGAAGCCGTCTTCTTACCCCGGACCCTGTTCGAGCTGTACTGTCAGCTTGATTCTGACTAAACAGTAGGAGAGAACATACTGAAGAGCCATCATGATAGGCTTATTCTTAGACTTCTCCCTATTAGTAGAAGAAGAAGGTGCTTCCTTCCTCTTTTTACCCTTCAAACTTCCAAACTTATCTCTACCCTCTCGGCCCTTTTTGATACTATCCATCCTCTCTTCGTAATCTGCCTTTGTCTTTTTCCTGGGTCCCAAGATTTCTTGTTCAGTGAGGAATCGGTCGGCTTCGTCGGTACCCTTGATATGCTTCTTTGAAGCTTCGAGGGCTGCTAATTTACGTTTAGCCGATGTCGATGAGGTTGTGTCGACTAGGTCTTTCGCGGCTTTGAGTCGGAGTTCGTTGAGCAATGTGAAATCGGCAGGTGTCAGAATCTGGTTTGTTAGCAAATTGTCCAATGAGATTGGGTGTAACATACCTTTTGCTGAGCGAGGAGAGATAGCTTCTTGGTCGCTTCGGTTGCAGTAGAAGGAGCAGCAGAGACAACAGACTTGGTATCGTCATCTCCGTCCATGTCTACATCCTCCGCATCCTCCTCGTCCTCTTCAGCTCCAGCCATCATCTTGGCCTTCTTCCTGGGTGCATCGTCGCTGTTCTTTCCCTTCTTCCTCTTGGGCTCATCATCCTCGCTGTCGCTCAACTCGATCTCATCACCGCCCTCGGAAACTTCCTCCCATCCACTGGAAGTGGTAGATGCGTTCGACTCCATATCCCAATTATCCCATCCGGCCTCATCATCTTCATCAGGTAGTCCGGCATCGTCGTCGTCGCTGAGTCCACCATTTGCTTCTTTTCGCATAGCCGCAAAGTGCTGGTCGAGCAGCTCCAAGCCTTCAATACCCTCGACATCTTTGGTATGACCGTATGCAAGAGCTTGACCTTCGTTGTTGCCCATTGTAGCAGCTTTTCCCTGTTCATCAGCAGATGTCCCAGCACATCGGTGGGCAAACTTACTCGCTCCCTTCGCTTGAGGAGACCTGGGTTGACCTCTCGGAACAATTGTAGAATACCCCTGGAGGCAGTAACGACACCCTTGTCTTTACTCTTCCTGTACTCGATCAAATCACTGAGAAGATCCTCCTCCATACACCAAGGCTGTCTCCTACAGACCTCTCGGATAGCATTGATACCAGCCGCAATGACTTCAGCTCCGACACCGGGGTGAACGAATTCTTGAGCGAGTTTTCGGATGACCGGCGTCAAGACATCGGGTGGCGTCAACTCGTGTACGGACTGGGCGAGCGAGACGAGGATGAGAGTCACCTGAAGTTGGTGGTAGGTGAGGTATTTGATGATGTAGGAGTAGAACCCTAGGACACATAGTTTGTGAGCACCCATGACTCGGGAGAGGAGTTGCATGATAAGGATCTTGTGCTCGAGCGAATACTGTTTGTCTGGTCGTTAGCTCAAGTCAGGTCGTCATTAGCTTACCATATCGATGAACCTTCTCGTACAGCCTTTCGCCGAACGTCTGGGGATCGTGCAAGAGCTCTAGAGCGGGGAAGTTGGGTTGCGCTCCAAGACCATCTGCCTGATGTTTTCGTCTCTAATTGTCAGCCTGTACTCGAGGTAAGGCGAAAGGACGAGACATACTCGATGAGCCTCTTTGTGCAAAGTCTTGAGCATCTTTGCACCCTTTCTCGAACTCGTATTTCCGACATTTAATTTATGCTGATAAGCATTGATATCCTTCCTAGCCCTTCCAATATCGTTATCCTCCTCATCTGAATCAGGTTCTCCATCATCGTTGTCGGATCCAAGGAAGAAGTGAATAGCGGCAGATTGAACCTTTGTGTTGGGGTGGAAGACGGCCAACGAAACGATCGAAACGGTCTTGGCGTCGGTCCAGACTTTCTTCTTCCATAGTTCTCGGACCATCATTACTGCCCACATTGCTTCTCCGCCAGTCTCCTTGCCCTTTCCTTTACCCTTGTCGCCGACTACTTCGGCGCCCATACCGCTTTCCACCATGCCGAATAGGAGACTCTGAACAACTCGATTGAGTCGGTGATTCTTGGTCTTTGCGTTCGAGGTCTTCAAATCGGTAAGAATCGTTTGTCGGATGACGGATCGTAGAGCCGAGGGAACGTGTGGGAGGAGGGGCAGAAGAGTTTGTAGCAATCTTAAAGTCAGCTTAGCTCGCGACACGAGTCGTCAACTCACTCAATGGAATCAATCACGTCCTTGTTCCTCAACATGACCAAATTCCTGATGATAGTCCGCCTGATCTCTCCAGTGACAGCTCCAGCGCCCATTAAGAGCCCTTTCAACTGAGCAGGTAGCTCCTTGGTCTCTTCTGGGTAACATTGCGCCACTTGACAAATGAATGTGATGAGGTCGGAGAACAGCTCATCATCTTTGTCTTTACTATTCTGAGTCGATGATGTCGGCGTGAGCGAGTGTAATCGTAATAGCGATAAGTAGTGGTTGTATTGTGTCAAGAATTCCTCCTTGTACCCTACTGGATCACGCTGTTTGTTAAGCTGTGGCTTCTTCCTTGAGCAGAAGAACACACCTTGATCAAATTCTGGAGCTGCGGTAGGTTATTTGTGAGGAGGATACCCCTCGAATTCCTTGATTTACCCATATTATGAGCTTGTATAGTATATGTGATCTGAAATCTCTCGTCTGCCTTGAAATCCTTACGACGCGCAGATCAGATAATTTATTATTCTTTACCGAGTTTAATACGATTTATCCGAATTCCGTTTAATTAGCCGGGGTTAGCCGAATTCGGTAATATCCGATAACAGCACGCGCGCATCGTCACTCATAATAGATGCTCATGTTGGCCACTTGTGATTGAGTACCATCAACTAATCTATACACAATGTTATTTAAATCAGCACTACTAGCGTTACCATTACTAGCATCAGCAGTACCTACAAACAGGGATCAGCTCGTCTTTGGCGACAATGAGGTGAACTCTCTCGCAGAGTCCTCGAAGGAGCTCGTGGGGGACATCAACCTTGATTTGAACGAGCTTAGGCTAGTCCAGTTCGGGGAAGACGAGGTCCCAGTGTAAGCTTACGTCCGCCATGTTGTAGGCTAAGCTGATCATCAGGTGGATCTCTGAATGGGAGAAGATCGAGGCTAAAGTAGCCGGAAGGAAGTTCTTTGACATGTAGCTTACCTTATCTCTAGTCATGATGGCACTGACGGATAGTACCGACACCCCTACTCTAGGCTTGACAACTTTCCTCGCCCCATCCGGAGGACCCAAGAAATATGGTAAGTATCCTATAGCCAGCTTTGCTGAGATCAGAATACCCAAAACCCGGCAAGCAGTCCAAGGCAATCAAGAAGATGCACGAAACCCTTGATATCGACCACATGAGGGCTTTCTTGACCAAGTTCTCGGGCTTCAGGACCAGGTACTACCGATCAGAGACTGGAAAGCAGTCTCAACACTTTTTGTACGAGACTATCCAGGAGGTCAGTCAATTGTATTGCGGCTTGGGTGACGCTGACAGACAGATCGCCTCCAAGTCTGATGCCAACATCACTATGCGAGAGTTTGCTCATCTATGGGGACAAAACTCGATCATCGTCCGATTCGAGCCATCCACTGACTCCAAGAATGCTCCTACAGTAGTCATTGGTGCCCACCAAGACTCTACCAATCAGTTCCCTTTCCTTCCGGCCCCGTAAGCTATCCGCCTCTTTCGTATGCGGCAAGCTGACCTGTAGTGGTGCCGACGACGACGGATCAGGAACCACCTCATCCCTCGAGGGTCTCAAAGCTCTAGCCCACGCCAACTTCACCCCATCCCTTCCTATTGAATTCCACTACTTCTCCGCTGAAGAGGGTGGTCTACTCGGATCTCAGGCTATTGCCAAGAGCTACGAGGAGGAAGGCAGGAAGGTATTGGCAATGTTGCAAATGGACATGACTGCTTGGGTCAAGAAAGGTACCGAGGAGAGGGTTGGTATCATTCAGGACTTTGTTGATCCCGCTTTGACCTCTTTCATCGAGGAGCTCATTGCCGAGTACCGTATGTCGTCCCAAATGCTGTTACACATCTCGAGCTGATGCTGTAGTCGATATCCCCGCTGTCAAGACTCAATGTGGATACGCTTGTTCCGACCACGCTAGTTTCGGTAAAGCCGGCTACCAGTCTGCCTTTGCGTGAGTCTCTCTCATCGGGTTCAGAGTCGAGCTAATATTAGTATCGAGAGCTCGTTCGAGGATTCGAACCACAACATCCACACTTCGCAGGACACCATGAACCACCCCGAGTTCTCCTTCGACCACATGAAGCAGTAAGTGATTCTTGTCCGGTGTCGAGATCTGGACTGACACGCAGGTTCTCTAAGATGGTTGTGGCTTTCGCTGTCGAGTTGGGAAACTCCAAGCAGTAGGCCACTGGGACACTTTTAGGCATGGACATTATTCATGGGTACTTGTGATCATGGGATAGTCTCAATTCAGAATGCATACAACATCGTACGGGTACAACTAGGCAGGCGACCGGCTGTCACTCATGTCTTGAAGACAATGATCAAGATCAAGAGTATGAATATCAGTGCAACGATTGTTATCGTCGAGCCTGCCTGTTAGATGTGCACTGAAGGAACAAGCCGAACGACGTACCATACTGCTTTGCCTCGTCTGCAACCTTGTCCAACCGCTTCCTAGCTCTTCCTAGACTAGCAGCCGTTCGATCCATAGCCCCGTCCGTTTCTTCCAAAAGTTGGTGGTGCACATCCAATTCATCCCCAATCTGCATCGACAATTGATTTTGACGATTAATCGAGGTAGACAAGTGATTCAACCGTTCATCCTGATCGTCCATCAAGGTCTGCTGTTGCGTGACCATCTCTGATTCTGTTATTCGAGGATTATCTTCTGGGTCATCTTTGAAAGGAGTCGAACTTTGATTTGAGGGGTATGTATCGCGAGATAGCGAGTGCGATCCTGGGTTCGAGAGAGTTGGAGTGGGGGGTTCGAGGGATATCCGAGGGGTTGCGTTGTCATCTCGGAAAGGATCTTCTGCTGTATCCAGCGAAGGTTGCTCAGTAGGAGCGGACTTAGGTCTGGATCGTCAGCTTTTCATTGTATATGGTCGTAGATATGCTTACAGCTCCCTCCTCAACGCAACAGCTTTGGCCCTCCCTCCCTCATCCTCACTCAACATCTCCACTAATCGATCATAACTTTCCCCACATTCTCTCATTTGCTTTTCAACCTCGCTCTCCCCTTTTTTGCCCTTCCCACTAGTTAGGCCATTTTGTGTTAGGTCCCCTTGGATCTGCTGTAAATCCCTCTTGATTGATGATAAGTTCCGGACGATAGTATTTGTTGATGAAGCTGATGGGGCTATGTTCAAAGAGATGATTCGCTGGCGCTCAAGGAGGAGCTGAGATGTCGAAGTGAGTCGACGGGATAGGGAAGCTAGGGTAGGTGATGGGTTGGACATGGTGGTCTGTTGTACAGTAGAGTGTTCCGTGGACAGGTGAAGGTAACCGCAGATCCCTGGCTCATAGGTGGAAGGAGTATTCAAGTTTCACCGCCTTCCGCGGAGCATTTGAGATTTCAGATTGGTTCACTGTCAGTCACTGAGAGATTTCAAGCCAAGATGCAGGATCTTGTTGTGCTTACACCCCATCTTGTGGACAAGATCAGATCGATCCTAGCGGCAGACTTCGACCTTCCCGAAGAGCTTAGATTACAGCTACAAGCAGGCCTCGACAGCGCAAATACAGTCGACGAGGCGCCCAAAGCAGAGGTCACCGAAGATGCGGACGAAGTCAACGATAACGAAGAGTCCAAGACCAAGATCATACCACCTACGATCGATATCCTAGCCCTTGAGCATTTATCACGCTGGGCTACATCCGAGAATATCACCTCCAAGCTGGAAGCCAAGAAAGTAGACCCCTCGGAATACGGCATGATCTCATTACTATCCGGTACAGAGCTCTACATCCCTTCATCCCAACTTCCAATACTACCAAATGAAACAACAAACAATCCTTTCCTCCCATCTTACCTCTCTCCACTGCCTCCATCGTTCGGATCAGAATACAAATCTCTGACACGCCAATTATCGACGGTTCTCAATATCTTGTTCTCAATATTCGGATCTGGATTCGCGGTCTATGTAGCTGCTACCACTGGCGGTGGATATGCTAGAGAGAAGGGCATACTGTTAGGAATACTGGCTGGGGTCGTTGTTGGTATTGCGGACGGGGTTTTGGTCTGGATATTTGGGCAGAGGGTGAAAGAGGGACGGGAAGAGGGTAGGAAGTTGGCCATAAAGCTTGCCAAGGGGTCTGGCGCGGATGGAGCATCGGAGAGCACGGCCCATATCGAGGGCTCAACCGCAGAAGCACTGGAAGGCAGTCATGGAGAGGAGGAGGACAAAGTCCCGGAAAAGGATACCCCACCCGTCAAGAAAGAGATCAGACTTCGCCGTAGAGCCATTGGCGAGAAGGCCTAGTCACTGGGTAAAATGTTGTACTCTTCATTACATATTTGACATTATACAACGTTATGTCCCCATGTACACTTCGATCATCAAGTCGCAGCGACCACCAACTGTGCTTCATCCTTGATCTGCGTCTTGGCCTCTTCACTTGCCAATTTCTCTTTCGCCTCCTTAGCTTTTACCCCCGCCCAGTAAGCCTTCATATGTTCTTTCCAGATCTCTAGAGCGATTTTCATATCTTTATCAAGTGCTTGATGTCTCGCGTCACTTGTTGGGTGAGTCCTCAACATTGCGAATCGATTTTCAATCGTCGTCTTCCCCGCAGACAAATTATCAGCTTCTACAGCTGCCATCAATTCCCATAAATCTTGGGCTGCTCTGGGATCATATCCCGCAGTAGCCATTAACTATCCTCAGTCATCATTCCTATTTCCACGTAGAGGACCTACCTTTAAGCCAACTGCATCTGCTTCTTCTTCGAGTTTACGGGAATATGCCCTTGTCGCTACGACATCGTTTAGCCAGTTGATGCAGACTCCGGCTGTGTCGGTTATGAGGGGAAATGAGATTGTGAGGGCGAAAGAGATCCCTCGAAGGACATCGAATGCGACCGCAGCGACATTTAGGAACTATCATTAGCACCTTCACAGGGATGGTATAGGCACCTACACCTAGATTCTCTACACTATGCCTCTCGACGACGTGGGCGACTTCATGAGCTAGGATTGCTGCTAGCATTGCATTGTCGTCGGGCAAGACATCCAGTAATCCAGCGTAGACAAATATATCCTTACTAGGAAGGGCGAAAGCGTTCATCTGGGGCTATCCTGTCAGCTCAAGTCAAAGTCACGGAAGAACGAAGAACAAGAGACTCACCAGATCCACGACGTATAGGTTCCAATCCGCCGATTCCAGCTTCTTCAAAGGATTACTACTCTCAGGCCTAAAAGGCATAAAAGTACTCTGAGCAATTCCACTGGGTTTATACCTAGCCTCCAAATCTCTTCCTTCACTTGCTTCACACTCTGAAATGACTCTTGCGAGATCACCAGACCCTCTAGGAGGCCACGAGGCGCCAGAGACTACTGTATGATCTTGTTCTTCCAGAGCTGTTACCAGGCGGGTCATTATTCTGGCTATTCGTTGACAACGCGGGTCGGTGGGCGGGAGTAAGACTGGCCCGTCTGCTTTGAGAGCTTCTTGGTGTCTGACATGAGCTAGTTCCTTGGGTTACTACAAGAGGCGAGTTAAGTAGGACGTACTTTCTGCGTGACCATGCTAATTCCTCCCCCTCCGACATGAGGAGTAATCTCCATCTCCCCGTCCTTGGGGATTGATCCAGACCGAGGGCGAAGACGATACATAGTGCGAAGATCTATACCGTTAGTAGAGCGAGCTTGCGCGATTAGTAGCTTACGGGAATCTGGAGAAGGAGGTATGAAGTTCGTTTGTATTTCTTCCACAATCTACACTGTCAGCTATGTCCCGGTGAGAGGGGGCGGAAAGCTTACCGGTACCTCCATACGAATGGCAGAAACAGTAGAGTTGCCCTTGTGATCCCGAGTAAGGTAGACTTTATCGCTGGTAGAGCTACGAAGAAAACATCCTGCCGTCTTGGTGTCGGATGGAATTGCCGGATTTGAAGCGCAGTCGGTGTTCTGTTTACAAGGCGCGATGGGAGGGGGAGAGCGAGAGATGTCAACGGCATGCGGACCAGTCCTGGTCTTGTGAGGCCGATAAGGCCATGTTGTATGTGTCGCATGTCATTGACATGTGTGATGTATATTGAAGCAGAATTGTTGATTCCAGAGGTCGGCGTTCTCGGTTAACTCCTCTGTCGTAATGTCACTATTCGGATCACACATATGCGGATTCACCGGGAAGAGAGAGTACTGGACAAAAGAGGAGTTGCAACTCAAATGCATGTAGCTATAATATTGTACCGATCCATACAGAAGATGCGTCATATTAAGTCGGGTCGTGCGAGACATTATGGAGACTTTATATTCACGAAACACAACTACCACCTAACCACGCTCCTCTTCATGAGCGTCCACTCTGGGTTTATCTTGAGGTACACCCTGGGATTTCCTCTCTCCGGCGAGAGACTGAGCGAAAGCGGATCTCTCCCTGAACCATGAACCGTAGAAGTAGAATACGTAGATTGGGATAGTGACGATAGCAGCTAAGATGGCGAGGATGGTAGTGGGCCATTCTAGGTGGAGTCGATAATCTGGTCCTCCGACATTCTCGTAGACTACCATTAGCTCTAAATACATGCGGTGAGTAGGTAGTACGCACATGGAGTAGAGTACATTGCTGCGATACCCGCTAGGAAATCACGAGCAAGACCATTTCCACCGGTTGCAGAAGCTGCGTAAGGACCGTAAGCGGCAATCATGCTGAACATCAGCCGTGTTCAGAGGATGTGGAAGGTTGCACTCACTAATCAATAGTAGACATGTAGATTGAGTAGTTGGCAATACCGACAAGAGAAGAGAAGATCATGGGTGCAATCCAGTGAACATGGGGTGGACCAAGTGAAGTCCAGGCGAAACCGAACAGACCGATTGTCTCGAGAGGTGCAGCTGTTTGTCAGACTGAGTTACAGCTGGCAAAGTATAAACCCACTGTATAATAGCCACCATAATCGAAGCTCTGGTGCGTGATCGGGATCCTTCTTCAAAATAGCTCGCTGTCTCCTCAATGGCAGGATGTAACTTCCCCATGCGATGAAGTATCCAATCGCCAATCTGACAATCAGCAACAATCACGCCGCCAAGGAGACTAACTTACGGGACGAAAGTAAGAGCCATTTGCTGGGTGGTAAAGTTCCACTGCTTGTAGACGGGGGTATAAGCCTCCAAGAAAGTGAAGATCAAAGCATCACTGAATCCACTCAAAAGCGAACAGAACAGCACAATGGGCTCCGTGGCGAACATGACGAAAGGCCTTGCCCACAGAGTCAATATTTCCTTGGCGCTGAATCGATCTTTGAATGCTCGAAGTTCGTTAGGTCCATAAACATTTGTTTGACCTTCGGCACGCATCTTCTTGGCGAGTTTATCCAGACAGATAGTCGTACGTGTTTCAGGGACTATGAAGAGATGGAGGAGCTGAGTTGCTCCACCAAAGATCAATTGAATCCAGCAGATCCATTCCCTGATTATTAGCCAGTTTCCTACGGGGTTGAGGATGAGACTCACCAGCTGAGATTCGCTTGAATGAAGGGTCCGACTAGGGGACCGATGACTGAACCAAAGACTGAACTGAATACGATAAATGCGACGGCGTATTGCTGCTCATTAGGGTCGTACAAGTCGGCTACCATTCCAAGAGTGACCGATCCACCAGCAGAAGAGAGACCACCGAGACCACGAGCAACAATGACAGTAGCAAAGTTGGGTGCGAGGGCTGCAAGGACCTGCCAGACTGATAAATCAGCTCGGTTCTGGAAAAGTGTTTGTGGACATACTGTTGACGAGGAACAAAGAAGCTTGAAGGGTCCAACGACGACCTAGTTCTTCTGACCAGGGAGCCCAGAGCTCACAACCGAATGCGTAACATATTAGGAAGATCATTTGACCGGTTCGAGCACCTTGGGCGGAAACACCGAACTTTTCCGTCAAAAAGTCGACACCGTTTGCATAAATTGATGCGTTGACTGATTGTCAGCTTCTCCCTTCGGATCGAAGGAGAGACTTGCAGTTCATAGAACACTGCACGACAAAGATCACACTTAGGATCGTCCACTTCTTCTTCGGCGTCCAAGTATATGGTAGCTTGTCCATCGCCTCATTTTGTCTCAATATATGATTTCCATCATCCCTGTCACTATCGCCTTGCTGTCCAGCCCTTTCATTCTGCACTACATCACCATCGGATTTCGGTGCTCCTGTTCCAGTCTGATTCGATGACGAGGGAGTAGACATGTCGATGGCCGTGATTTCACTTCCATGATCGTCATGTGGTTTCGGTTCAGACATTTTGGTATATGCTCTTCGAGCAGTACTACGATTGGAAGAGGAGGAGGGTTGAGAAGACATGAGTAAGCAAGTCCACTAGGGTATATGTATCCTTGCCGAAATCTCTTGCTGACGACAAGCGAAACCAAACTGTGTTCAGACGATGGGCAGTTTTGCCGGTAGCAGGGATACCAGGGGTCGGAAGCGGGTCTAGGTTAATATCGGCCATGACGAGGTCTCCGGTTTTGATCGTATTTTTAACTTGGATTCAGAGACCATGTTCGGCAGTGGCTTGAAGTAGAAAGAGGGTAAGATGAGAGCAGGTGAATGATAGTGACGAGGTGGTTCGAAATTGATCCTGAATCTAGCCGATCACCCCGACTAACGTTATACCGATCTCGGCATGTCACGTGAATCATCAATAGCTCGTCTGTCTCATCATTCCATCTTCTATCTTACTCACGACTTCGGCCAACTCTGCTTTGGAACAAATGGAGGCAATTCAGTGAGAATCAACGCAGCTTCGCGACGACAAAGGATGCCCGAATATACGGTTCTTATAGGACCGGTAAGCGCTCACAGCCTGTTTCGAGGCTTCCTTTACCCCCTAGTTACACAGTCTATGTACACAACTAACACGGCCTTCCCCATAACCCAGTGCTCATAGCCGTTTCACTGCTTATTTTGACTCTCAATAACCTCGCTACTAAGTAAAGTCATATCTTCATCTTCATACGTACAAAAGCCGTTCAATAATGCAGATAACCGTGAGTGGTCACAAGCTGGTGATGAAGTCGAGCTTACACCCATTCAGCACGACGACAGTTCACCGGTCCTCAAATACGTCCAGGTGGACCCCAATTCGACATGGGTACATGACTCAATGGAGGGTAAGTCGACTTACTCTGCACTTCTATGAAACGAGACTGAAGAACCCAGCTTCCATGGGCGACGGCGGTCTGCTTTACTACTTTGGAGGAACAATGACCAGGACTACGGGAGAGGTGAATCTCCCATGTCCGAGCCCATTGTCCGAGCTGATAAGATACAGGGCAATTACATGATATTCACCTTTAATGGGACAGCAGTGTATATCTACGGGTCCAAGCGGCCCAATCATGGGATATATTCTGGTAAGCTCATCCCTTCCTCCTAATAATGACATCTATTCTAATTTTCAGTATCGCTGGATGGTGGAGATGCTCTGCTCCAAAGTGGAAGAGGCGCAGCACCCGGCGAGTTCCAAGCGTTGCTATATCAGAAAGAGGATCTGGACCCTGCAATGGAGCATAACATCGTCGTCACGAATCTACCTTCGCGCACTGACCGAGCTGGTGAGTTATTTACTTCAAGCCGGTGAGCTTGAATGAGGAGCTCATCAAGTAGGATACACTGAACGAGGTCTTTACCTGGATATCGATTACGTCGTAGTTGAAACGGCGGTGTCCGACAACATTTACACTACCACTATTGATGATACCTCTGCGTACTGCAATTTTGTGGGAGGATGGGGTGACGTACCACCTCGCATGCCGGCCCGGTACTACAACACCACGGCTCATATAACCAGTGTTGAAGACGATTCGGTCACCTGCAGGTGAGTTCAGTATCCTATGGGAGTGGATGTCGCTTATCTTAGTTTTAATGGATCTTCTTTTCAAGTCTTTGGGTCATTGTATGCCGACCATGGAGAATACTTTGTCAGGTAAGCCATAATCTTATCGTCGGTACTGATAAGCAGTCTTGATGGTGGCCGGGATATATCGTACAACGGGACATACTATACCTTCGCCCCTCAGGTGCCTCGTGAGTTCCTCAACATATCATTACTGATGATAGTATACACCGCAAGCGGTCTTACAGACGGCCCTCACACCGTGACCCTCACTAATGCCGATGCGGTACGTTACCTTGATCTCGACTATATGATTGTCAACTCTACGATTCAACCCGGAACCAACTCAGGTTCGGGAACCAACGTTACCGCAGGCGACTCGGCGGGGACACAGAAGGAACAAGGATCAAACACAGGCGCGATAATTGGTGGAGCAGTAGCAGGAGCAGTGGGTGCAATGCTGCTCGTACTGCTTGCTTGGCTTCTATTTCGGAGGAAGAGGAGCAGGAGCCAGTCGGCATACATGGACAAACCCCCTCTGGATCTTACCGGGGATGAAATCCGGCCATTCAGAAATAGTACAACCCCGCCTTCTGAGGGACCGATTGCATTGACTCCACATCCATCTGCAGTCACGACCACCGGGTCGACGTACGGACGACAACCTGCGGGAACGGCTGCGACTGAATCAATGGTATGGACATGGACAAGAGGCCATCTCAACACCCTATCTTACGATGGTCCAGCCTCCACCTTCTTCTTCCCATACTTCTTATCCACCCTCCTCCGAGAATCCACAATCGCGTCACGCCGACCCTTACGCAGTCGGCCAACAACGCCAAGATCGATCAACAACATTCACAGCGAGTGATGCAGGTACTTTCGGACCTTCCCCACCTCGTCACCCTGAGCCATCGCCCGTCACTCAATCTTACAAATCTCTAGCGGTCGCTGTTCCATTCACAGCTCGACGGCCATCGACCTTAGCTTCTTCAGAAGAGCGATCTATGGTATATACTCCCTCGAGAATGTTCATCCCGGGGAGAGAGATGGACGCTGGTCCTTTGAGTCCTGCAACTCAGGAATCCCACGAAAGGG